>Ga0209098_1003104_pt1 | contig 14132 bp, 17 predicted proteins | sample AD_JPNHW1_MetaG_FD_184429 | JGI IMG/M metagenome (GOLD analysis project Ga0209098, IMG submission 184429) | Active sludge microbial communities of municipal wastewater-treating anaerobic digesters from Japan - AD_JPNHW1_MetaG (SPAdes) (version 2) | ecosystem: Engineered > Bioreactor > Anaerobic... | reverse complement strand
CACCGCGACGGAACCGGCCAAGGACCCGGTACCGTCCGACCCCGTCGGGGCCGGACTGGGTGAACGTGTACCGGGCCTCCCCCGTGTCATTGACCGACGCCCCCGCCCCGAACGTGAACCGGCGGCCCGAGCTCCCAGCAAGCGCGGAGTCCCCGGTCACAACGGACGTCGTGACGTTCCCGGAGGACAGGGTGGTTCCGGTGGATGCCTCCCCCTGCTGGACGAGGCCTGTCAGGTTCGACGGGGTGGGTCGGGCCGGGGACTGCCTACGGACCGCCCACCAGGAGCCGTGCGTGGTGAGCCCGGCCCCGACGGGGGTCGCGAGGTTCCACCGGATGAGGGTGGGGGCGAGGGCATCCCCGGGGACCCCGTTGACGTCCGCGTACAGGGCCGACGCGACCGACGTGTCCTGGGTGAACGTGAGGTCGCCCGTGTCGACGACCGCGCCGAGCGCGTAGGGCTCCGTCTGCGCGGTGAGGAGGGCGTCCGCGAAGAACGACGACCCGACTGCGTTGATCGTCGCCGTGACCTGGAGGTTCGCGGGACGGCACCGCAGCCACCCCGACTGGGTGGCGCCGTGCCGGCGGACCTCCAACGTCCACGGTGTGTCGACGGCCTGCTGGAGCGCGGAGACCCGGGCGGCGACGTCGTTCTGGCTGGTGCCCTGCACCTTCAACGGGACCGTGATCCGCCGGTCCGCGACCTCCGACGGATTCACCAGCGGCGTCCACCAGGACGCGGACGTCGAGTCCGACATCTGGTCGTCCGTGAGCGTGGTCTGCGCCCACGTCTGCCCGCCACGGGCCGCCATCACCCCACCGCCCGGGGTGGCGTTCAGGTCGAGGACCGTCGCCCCCCCGACCCCGGTCACAACCCGCATGATCGCTGCCACTACCAGCCTCCAGTGTCGATACCGGCGAGACCGCCACCGGACCGCAGGAGACGCCCCACGACGGCGTCGTCGAGGACGACCCGGCCCGGCCCCATCGCCGTCATCGCCGCCACCACCCCGCGGGTGACCGCCGACGCGATCGCCTCGTGGTCCACACTGCCCACCCCACCGGACACGCCCCTGCCCGACGCGGCTGCGGCGTTGACGGGCCGGCCGTCGTTCATTGCATCCAGGAGGGCCCGGTTCCCCGCCTTCGACGCCTCGCGGGCGCGGACGACGTACTCCCCCGGCGCGAGCATGTACGGCAGGGAGTCGACCTCCGACGGGCGCCCCGGCACCGGCCCACCCGTGGACCGTCCCGGGCGCCGGTCCTCCCGGACGTTCCCCGCCGACGCGTACACCTGGATCCGCCGGCCGTCGAGGCTGTTGACCCGGGTGAGGAGTGCGTCGAGGGAGTAGTTCACGGAGCCGACGCCTGCGAGGTTGACCTTCGTGACGGCACTCTTCGGGATCCGCAGGATGCGGTCCGCGTACTGCCGGGCCTGTTCCTTCGTCAGCCCGAACCGGATCCCGGCACGGATGAGGTCCGCCCGCTGCCCCTTCAATGCGGACTGGAACTCGGCGCCCGGCCCCTTCTGCTTGTTGATCGAGTCGAGGTAGGACAGCGCGGACGACGCGAGACCGTCGAGGGCCTCCTGGTTCGCGCGGCCCTTCTCTGTCGTGATGTCGAGGCCCTTGCCGTTCTCCTGCGCGGCTTCCTTCGCCCCCTGCAACGCCTCCTGGTAGGCGCGGGCGGCGTCCCGGGTGTCGAGGAACGGGTTGTCGGTGAGGGCGTCGTTGAGCCGCTTCTGCTGCTTCGCGAACTCCGCGGCCTTCTCCGCCGACCCGTCATACAGGGTGTAGAGCTTCGCGGTGGACTCGCCGTTGCGTTCGGCGGCGCCGGAGTTCTCCCCCATCGACGTCGACACCGTCTTGATTGCCGCCGCCGCGTGCGTGGCGGGGGGGACGGTGTCCTCGAACGCCCCGGACACCTTCGTGATGCCGTCGCGGAGGAGGTTGTAGCCGATCGTGAACTGGCCGACGCCGCCGAAGAGGAGGGGCTTGAGTTTCCCCGCGACCCCGTCCGCGGGGATCTTGTTGACGGCGGTGAAGAGGTCCCGGAGGCCCTTCGTCGTGTCGGACACGACGGGGGCGAGGCCCTGACCGAGAGTCGCCTTGAGGTCCTGGAACTCGTTACCGAGGGTCCGCTGCGAGTTCGCGAGACTGTCCGAGGTGCGGGCGAAGTCGCCTTGGGTGTTCGACGTCTGCTTGAGGATCTGCGAGTAGGCGGCCATCACCCGCTGCTGCGGGGTGAGGGCATCCTTCGTCGTCTTCACGAGCCCGAGGCGCAACGCCTCCTGCCGGAGGGTGGCGTCGTCGAGGAGGACACCGAACGCCCGAATCGGCTCCGTCTCCCCCCGCAGCGCCGCACCGATCGCCTCGATGGACTGCGCGGTCCCCCCTGCCGGGTTGTAGAACGACGTGAGGTCGCCGGCGAGACCCGTGAGGGTGGTGGAGAACTCGACGGCCTTGTCCCCCGACAGGCCCGCGCTCTTGGCGAAGATGCCGAACTGGCTGTTCGCCTGCTGCGCCGCGAGGGTCGCGAGGCCGAAGTCTTTCGCGGTCGTCTGCGACCACTGCGTCACCTGCGCGGCGCCCTGCGGGCCGAACGTCACCCCGAGAGCGGACCCGATCTCATTCAGGTCGGAGGCGACGGCGACGGAATCCTTGAGGAGCCCGATGCCCTTCTCCAGCGCGAACGCCGCGACGAGGGTCTTCCCCAGCCCGGACGCCTGCGACTTGAACTCGTCCTGGATCGCCGCCCCGGCACGCGCACCGAACCGCTTCCCGTAGACCTTCCCGCCCGCCTCGGCGCTGGCCGCGGTCGTCTTCTGCACCTCGACGGCGGCGGCACGGGCACCCTCGCGGGCGCCGCCCTTCGCGCCCTCCCGGTACCCCTTCGTGAGGTTCGTCTTCGCGACGTCCGCGGCCTGCTGCGTCGCCTTCTGCGTCTCCTGGACAGCCTCCGCGCCGAGGGCGGACCCGTCGGCGCGGAGCCGGACACGGGCCTCCAGGAGCGGCTTCCCGCCGCCGACACCGTCAGCCACGGCACACCACCTTCACTCCGGACAGGCCGGCCAGTCGGGTCAGTCGGGTCACGGGATGAGCCCTTGCATCCATGCGGGGATCTCGTCGGGCACGACAACCGCCTCCCCCTCGGGCACGTCGGGGAGAGCGGGGGCGACGGGGGACGCGAGGTCCGCCGCCAACTCCGCCCGCTCCTCCCACGACCGGCCCTCCACCGCGAGGGCGTGGACGACGTTGAAGAACGCCGCGGGGGTCAGCCGCCAGAGACGGCGTGCGCCACCGGCGTCATCATCTCCGCGAGGGCCGCCCGCTGTGCCTCCGCCGGCGACCACCCCGCCGCCGGTGCCGTCGGTTCGCCGCCCGTCGCCGGGCCAGCGGTCGAGTCGGAGCCGGCCGTCGATCCAACCCCACTGGTGGACGGCCCACTCGGCGAGACGCTCGACCGCACGCGAGGGCGCCCCGACACCGACGCGTACACGGCGTGCGCCACCCCCACGAGCTCGCCCCGGTCCGCGCCGACCTCCGCCGCCACGGCCTGGAAGCGGGCCCACTGCTCCGGCATCGAACCCTCACCGGACAGGACGGCCTCGACGTAGGCGAGAGTCGCGACGTCGTAGGCGCGGCCACCCTCCAGGTTCAGCCGCTCCGCCTCCGCCAACTCCTCGTCCGTGACGGCGTCCCGCTCCAGGGCGTCGACCCGGGCGGCGACCTCCGTGACCGTGAGGTTCGCGTGAGCGAACCGCAGTCGCGGGAGCGCCGACATGAGCGGCGGAACCGTGAACTCGTGCCCGTGGAAACTGAACGTGTCCGGCTGCGGGTCGCCGCCCTCCCCGACGTCGAGGGCGGCGAGCTCGCGGCCGAACTCCCCCAGGTGCGCCATCAGGAGCCGACGCGGGTCGTGCCCGCGAACACCTGGTTGAACGCGTCGCCGGTGGCGGGCTGCTCCACCCGGTACGACACCGGGAGGGACGCGTTGTTCGAGCCCTTGCGGCGCTGGACCTGGAGGTTGCCGGCCTGGAGGCACTGGTAGAAGAACGCCCTCTCGGTGCCGTCGTTCGACTCCCAGCCGAGCATCGTCCGGACGGACTGCCCGACGGCCGGCGGCGACACCTTCGTGAGGAGGGTCGCGCCCGTCCCGGAGACGGTGCGGGTGCCCGCGAGGTTGTTGAGGGCGGCGGCGAAGTTCTTCGCGGTGACCTGCGCGACGTCGAAGTCGACGCCGATCGCGACGGAGTCCTCGACGATCGCGAGGGCGTTCAGGTACTCGGCGACCGTCACCTCCGACGTCGAAAGCTGGTAGCTGAACGTGGAGCCTTCGCGGGTGACGCCCCACGGGATCCACGCCGCGGGCCACGCGTCGGTGAACACGCTGCCGGCGACGGTGCCGCCGGCCTCCCGCTGCACGGTGCCCGTCGCGGCGGCCGAGGTGACGTTCGCGGCGGTCTTCGCGTAGGTCAGGGTCGTCGTCGTCGGGGCGCCCGTGAGGATGAAGTTCCCGTCGAACGTGGCGTCGCCGATGGACACGACGACGGGGTCGCCGGTGACGAGGCCATGCGCGGCCGACGTGGTGAGGGTGACGACGTTCGTCGCGAGGGCCTTGTTCGTGACGGTCGCGGCGGCGGTCTGCCCGGGGAGGAGCGATCCGAGGGGGGCCCGGTAGAGGTAGCCGGGGCCGAACTGGATGGAGTCCTTCGGGACGGTGATCTGCGGCATTGCGTGGGGTCGCCTTCCAGGCTGGCCGCGGTCACTGTCCCTGCTACAGGGTGCGCCGCGGCGGGTCCGCTATCGGACCCGACCCCGCATCCATCGTAGGGCCGCGGCGGGTCCCGAGGGTGGATGTCCTGGGTGCTGTCCGGGGCCGCGGGTACCGTGGGGGGATCGCCAGCCAGCGAACAGGAGCAAGGCCATGGACCGTCTTACGGTCGCCGCGACTCTCACGTGGGTGTTCGTCCTAGCGTTCGTCGCCTACGGTGTCCGCCTGCGTCGCAGCCCGGACCCCGCGACCTCTGCACTGGCCGGCCTGCCGTGGGCGTTCGCGAGCCTCTTCGGCATGGTGGCCCTGGTGCTCACTAACGGGGTTGCCGGGTGGTGGGCGTGACGGGGTTCGGTGGGCTGGATGAGCGGCCCGACGTCATCGAAGCCGAGGAGCGCGCCGCGCGGCCCGACCTCGTCACGTTCCTCCGCGCACGCCTCGACGAAGACGAGGCCGTGGCGCGAGAGGTCCAGGACGCACCGAAGGCGCCGAAACCGTGGGCGTTGTGGGCCGACGGCTACTGGGCGTTCGTCGCCGCGGACCCGGCGCGCATCCTCGCCGAGGTGGCAGCCAAGCGGGCGATCGCGGATGCGGCTTCCGAGGCGTTCGGCGCCTACCAGACCCGCATGACGGGCACCGAGATCCGGCAGAACGAGGGCGAGCGGTTGGCGTTCACGACGACCCTGCGCCACCTCGCCGCCGTCTACGCCTCGCACCCCGGCTACCGCGAGGAGTGGAAGCCGTGACCGCCGCCGCCCTGGATGATGCGGCCCTCACCGTCCTCCTCGGCCCGAAGTGCCCGGCGTGCGGGTGGCGGACAGGGCACAGGGGCGGGCAGGGCGTCCTCATCGCCCCATGCCCCGACGCCACCCACGAGGCCCATCCGTGAGCGCCGCCCCGCCGCGCCGTCTCGCGGCCTGCGTCGCCCAATGGCCCGGCGCATCGACCGGCGAGTATGACCCGCGGTGCTGCCGCTTCCCGAAGTCGTGCAGCGCCGACGTGTACGACGAGGAGCGCGTCGCCGAGAGCGACCTAGAGCCCGCCGTCCCGCCTGCCCCGTAGCGTCAGCGGTGGCCGTGGGGAAGCGGCCACCCGGCCCCCCGAGTCGCCCCCTGCGACGACGGGGGCCGGACCCACGAGAGGAGCGCGCGGTGCGGGAGTCATACGGCCCCGTCGAGATCGACCTCGACGTGATCCGCGATTTCATCCAGACCGCTCCCCGGCCCATCGTGCTTCTGTACGGAGGGACTCGCGGGAACGCCATCCACACGCCAACAGTCGACGTCGTCTGGACCGGGCAGCGGCACCCGTCGTGGGGTCCGCCGCTCTAGCCCTCCTGCGCGACCACGAGAGCATCCAGGGTGTACGCGATCTCCCCACCCAGGTCCCCCGCCGGCGTCGGCCCCTGCGCCGTCTCCGCGTCCACGTACCGCAGGACCACCACCCCACCCCCGGGGAGCGTCACCCGCACCGGCGCATCCAGGCCGAAGAACACCCGCGCGGTCGCGTTCGCCGCGTCCATGACGGCCTGACGGGGTCCCTTCCCCTCCGGCCCCTGCCTGCCCACCGCCCGCAGGGTGAGGACGACACGACGGGCGTCCGCGAGCTCACCCACGCTGCCCGCGCCGAGGGCGACGGACCCGATGACCCCTTGCGCTGGGGAGCGGACGTCGCCGAGGAGGAACCCGTTGTCGACGGGCTTCCCCTTCCCGCACAGGGCCGTGTGCCCGTTCAGCCACACCTTCACGGCGGCCTCTAGGTCGGTGACGACGATGTCAGTCACGGCGCATCACCCGATCACGCGCTTGATGACGTCGAGGAACGCGGGCCGCAGGTACGGGCCCTCGCCCTTGCGGAACTTCTCCGGGAGGCCACGGGGGCGCAGCGACGGCTCCTCTACGAACACGCTGTACGGCTCCCCCGGGAAGGGGTTGGCCTGCGAGGTGATGGCGTCGGAGACGATGTCGACGACGAGGTCCCCGCCGTCCCGCCCGACCGCCCACCCGATGTTCGAGCGGAGCCACCCCGACGGGTGCCCGCCCGGCGTCTTCGACGACCGGTCACCGACGGGGGCGCGGCGCTTCGCCTCCTGCGTCGTCTGCTCCCCCACCTTCACCAGGAGCCGCGCCACGGGGCCCGCCGGGGAGTGGATGAGGGCGTCCAACACCTGCTGGTCGAGGACGACGTCCCCGAACCCGCGCCCGCCGATGTTCGCCACGGCTCAGAGCACCTCAGGGTGGATGGGTTCGCCGGGGGTGGCGTCGTCGATGACGCCGTCCGCGAGCCACCCGGGGACGGACGGGTGGTGGGTGGGGACGGGGCTGCCCGCGACGAACGCGAGGGACCCGCCGACCGTGATCTGTGTGAGGGCGGTGAACCGGCCGTACTCCTCGCGGGCGCGGGCGAGGAGGGCCTGTACGGCGGGGCTCGCGCCGTCCGCGGCGTCGTCCTCCGCGAACCCGGCCCCGGGCGCTCCAGCGGGCGCGTGCGGCGTCTCAGTGGCGCTCACGTCCCGGTCGTCCGTGCGGTCGTCGGTGCGGTCGTCGGTCACGGGTGCTCCTCGCGTGTCGATGGGGCGGGGCCGGGCGGGCGACCGTGCGTCGACCCGCCCGGCCCCGAGCTCACAGGTACTGCCAGTCCGCGTAGGGCGGCGGGTCCGGGAACCCGAACGACACGAGGGTCACGACCTCGCCGGCGGAGTCGAGGTCGGTGCCGCCGCCCGCGGCCCGGTTCGCGTCCGCCGCCGCCTCCAGTGCCGCGTCGGCCTCGACGAGGAGGCCCTCGTAGACGGTGACGTCGGCGTCCCGCTCCGGGTACGCGATCTCGCAGGCCCAGGCGGTGCGGAGGGTGGCGGCGACCCGGAGTGCGGCGTAGGCGGCGGGCATGATCGGGGTGCCGACTTTCGCGGCGAGGAGGTCGCAGGTGTCGGTGAGGAGGATCGTGACCTGCGCCGCCGTCGGGTACGTCTCCGTCGTGAACGAACCGCTGTAGCCGTTGTCTACGCCGACCTCGCGGGTGCGGGTCGGGATCCGCGCGCCGACCTGCGCGAGGGACGGCGCCCACGCGGGCAGCCCCGACGGCCCCGACGTCGTCGTGTTCCCGAGGACGAGTTGCCCGAGGACGGCCTGACCGAGGACGGCAGTGGACACGGTGACCTCCGGGCGTGCTCGACGGCATCACCCGACCCCGCACCCATCGTAGGCGGGCCACGCGACGTGAGACGGGAGGCGCTACAGGCCGACGGTCAGAGGGTGAGGGCGATGGTGCCGCCGAGGACGTCCGCGCGCTCCACCCGCACCACACCCCGCCCCCCGACCTCCACCTGGAAGAACGCCCCCTCCCCCAACGTCACCCCGGGGACGGTGAACGGGAACCGGCACCCGAGCTCATCCGTCGTCACACCCTCCCCGAGAGCACCCAGGGCGAGCGTCGCCCCCGCGTCGGTCGCGACCCGGACGGGCGTCCCACGCCCGATGTCCCGCATCCCACCCATGCCCGTGCAGGGGTTCCCGGCCGTGTCGGAGTCGCCGGCATACCCGAGGTGGGAGGTGATGGTGAGGGCCCCGGACACGGAGACGGGCGCCTCCGTAGTCGCGGCCGGCCCGGCACTGGTGGCTCCCCCGCATGCGGCGAGGGTGAGAGCGGCGGACAGGACGACGGTGGCGGCGGTGCGGGTCCCCATGACGGGCAGGGTAGCCCCGGGACGGCACGGCACGCCCGGACTCCACGGAGTCCCGGTAGCCGTCGATATGGGCGGCGTAGGGTGCCGGGCGTGATCGCCTGGTGGCTGCGGGTCCTGCGACGGTTCGAGCCCGGCCCCCGTTGCTCGTGGTGCCGGCGACGCATCGACGACGCCCCGGCGGGTCGCCACTACTGCGATGAGCAGTGCCGCGGCGACCACGCCGAGAGCCCCTGGTAGCAGTTCCCCTTACGGGCTGACGCACGACCAATCGTCGATCCTCGACGTCCCGTCGGACGCGCGGATGAACCAACCATGCTTGGTCGCGCCAGTGAGCACCGCATCGGCAACCGTCGCTGTCGAAACCTGCGTGCCATTCTTGAAGCACGTGACCGCCGTCCCACTCCGGGTCACCTTCATCACGTCACCAGAGACGAACCCCCCGCCCGTGTGAGTGGCGGGCGTGATGAACGCCCCGGCGATGACCTTCTTGATCCCGACGGTGTCGACGTAGATGTAATTGCTTGCGTCGACCCACGACAGGATCAGGCCGATGCCCTGCCCGGTGGTCCCGACCACAGGGAAGGTCGCCTGCACGGTCACGTCGGATGCGGCGACGTCGACCCAGACGCCAGCGGGGTTCGCCGTGCCCCCGGAGAAGTTGTACCCGCGGTTCGACTGGATGCCCGGAACCGAAGCCGTCCCGCCCGTGGCGAATGTCGTCCAGGTCCGCCCCTGGTCAGTGGGCGGCAGGCCACTGCCATCGGCCGCAGTGAACGACGTCGAGTCGGTCCCGGTCACCGGGCCGGACGGTGCGCCGGTGGTGATGTCGACCGTCGCCGGCGTACCGTCACCGCCGCCGTTGCGCGGGGTGACTCGGAATCGGTAGGCGGTCGTTCCCGCGAGGCCAGCGACCGCGACCGGGGCGGCCGGGTAGGTGCCCACGGAGGTCCATGTGAGGCCGCCGTTGTTGCTGTACTCGACGAGGTAGTTCCAGGCGCCCATGACGTTGTTCCACGACACCGTCACCGTGTTCGACGGCGCGACCGCCGTCAGCCCCGTCACGGCGCCAACGGTGGCGAGCGCAGCCGCCGGGGATGGCGTCGAGTTCGCCAGAGCAACCCGGTAACCGAGCGCGTACCCACGGCCCAGGAACCTTGACCCGGCCATGTTGAAGTGGATCGAGTTGGCCGACCCGATGACGTCGTTGTGGCACCCGTGCGGGGCGTGCACATAGGCGGTGTAGGCGACCCGCGCCGGGGTGTCGATCAGCGCCGCCTCGACCCCCGCGACGACGCCCGTACCGTTCGTGATCCACTCCGGGACCAGCCCTGCGACGATAAACGGCAGCGTCGGCAACCCCAAGTCGGACCGCATGGCAGTGATGAGCCCGTCAAGCGACGCCGCATACTGCGCCTGCGTGTTCCCGCTGCTGCTCTCGCCCTGGTGCCACAGGACAGCGGCGATCCGGTTGTTGTCGTGGGTCGCGAGCGCCTTCTTGGTCTGCGCGACCGCAGCCGTGTAGAGACCGCCAGACGGCGGCGCCCAACCCGTCGCGAAGCTCGACCCGGACGTCGCCATCGGGACGAGCAGGACGGCCCTGTTGCTGGGGATCATCCGGGCCATCTCGATACCTGCCTGGTGGCCGGGACCGATGCTCGACGACGCGCCACCCGCGTGGACGATGTTCAGCCCCGGCGACTGAGTCACCGTGTCCCGGTAGGTGCCGCCCGGCTCGTAGATGTAGACACGCGAGTCGAGCGGGTCGACTCGGACGGTCGACGTGCCCGTCCCGAGGCCGACCATGTTCGACTGGCCGGCCAGCAGGATCACGTCGAACCCCGCGAAGTCCGGGTTGATCCCGATCGAGTCGACGTATCCCTTCGTCGCGGCCTGCCCCGAGGTTGTCGGCGTCGGCACGACCGGAGACGACGAGAACGTCTTCACCCCCGCCACGGTCTCCGCGCCGGCCAAGTGCACTGCCGCAGCATCGACCGCCAAAGCGACCGGCTCGGCGATCGGAGCATACGTGCTCGACAGGGACGCTGCGAGGGACGTCAGGGACGCCGCGACCGCGTCCATCTCGGCCTGCGTCGCCACATCCGCCGCGACCTTCGCCGCCGTCACCGACCCGTCCTGGAGCTTCGCCGTCGTCACTGCCGCGTCCGCGAGCTTCGCCGCGGTCACCGCGAGGTTCGCGAGCTTCGCCGTGGTGATCGACCCGTCCGCGACACCAGCCCCGGACAGGGCCGCCTCGATCGCGGTGAGGCGAGCCGCGACGGACGCGGACGCGCCGGCCGGGTCGATGCCGAGCTCGGTCTCGATGGCGACGAGCGCGGAGAACAGGAGGTCGACCGCAGCCGAGTCGAGTACCGCCGTCGTGGGGGCGAGGGCGGGGTCGCCGGTCCAGTCGGTGTAGTCCTGCGGTGCGGCGTCGAAAGCGCCCGGGTACACACTCACTGCGGGGTCACGGCTCCTCGACGCACACGGTCACAGGGTGGGACGGTGACGCGTGTACGCCCGGCCGGGACGTCTCCGATTGGGGTCGGGAGCCCCCCCGAGTGGGGGGAACCATCGACGCCCGGCCGGGCGCACACACCATGAGACCGGACCGACCGGACACCACCCCGCGGGGACTGCGGGGCGGCGCCCGGTGGCCAGGTCACCTCACGTACCTGTCAGGCCTTCGCCGAGGCCGACACGGCACCGATGGACCGCAGGAACGGGCCCTGGTCCGCGGCCTCCGCGGGGAGATTCTCGCCCCTGGCGACCGTGACCGGCTCGTCCTGCCCGGGGACGTGGACGGACACAGCCACCCACGCCACCGTGTACTCGATGCCCGGGTCGGCCGACGTGACCGCCTCGACGTCCTTCGCGTTCTCGCGCGACGCAGCCACGATCACACCCCCGTGATCTTCACGCCGCAGGACGGCTCCTGGACGATCGGGACGACCGCCCGCCGCACCCGCAGGAGCCACGAGTCCGTCGCGGCCGGGTCACGCCGGATCCACGACTGAGTCTCGTTCGCCGCACCCTGGTACTCCGGCGACGGGATGTTCTCGTAGGCGAGAGCACCGAGGGCCGTCGAGTCGATGAGCATCGCGCCGACGCCCGCGGGCATCCGCGCCGCCGGGACGGGCCGCAGGACCTTGCCGGCGATCATCTTGACCTCGCCGGACTCCGTCACGACGTTCGAGCCCTCACGGGCGAGGCCCGCGATGACCTTCTGGTTCGCCACCAGCCGGCTGTACAGGGTGACGGTGAGGACGAGGGTGTCCGTGTCGTAGCCCTGCGCGAGGTCCGACACGACGGCGTCCGCGAGCATCACGTCGAGGAACGGGTCCGCCGACGCGTTGTTCCAGGCGAACGCCGCGGCCTGCGTCTGCGTGACCGCCGCAGCGATCGCCGCGAGGGACAGGGTGTCGACGAACGCGACGGCCTGGTTGACGGCCTTCACCATCGCCCGCTCCGCCGCCGCCATCCTCTGCCGGCCGATCGCCTCGTCCGTGATCCGGACGTCCTGGCCGTACTTCGTGACGTTCGCGAGGGCCGCGACACCACCAGTCGCGAGAGCGAGCTCGTACTCGCCGCCCGGGGCGACCGCGGACGGCGAACGGTCCGTGTAGATGGACTCCGACTGCTCGTAGGCGACGGCACCGCCGGACGCCTCGATGCTGCCCGTGAGGAGGACCGGCGACACGAACCGCTGGTCCGCGATGGTCCGCAGACGCCGCTGCACCATCATCGGAGAGTTCAGGAACCGGTTGACGGTGAGGACGTCCCCGGAGAGCGTGGGGGCGGTCGGGGGGTACAGGATCGGCATCTAGATCACGCCTTCCACTGGACGTCGACGACGGTGCCGGCGCCGCCTGCGGCGGTGAGCGCGAACCCGATGTACTGGTCCTGGGGGTCGGTGCCGATCGCCATCGGGGTGACCCGACCCGACGCGGCGGACTTGAGGGGCTGGCCGGCGGTGATGGCGGCAGCGGACACGCACCGCTGGACGCCACCGCGGCAGATGGCGACGCTGTCGCCGGTGACGGCGTCACGGGACGCGACACCGACGACGACCGCGGACGCCGCGGACGTGGCCTGCACGGTCCCGGCGGCGGACAGGAAGACGACGTTCCCGCCGGTGATGGTGCCGCCGGCGGCGTAGGTGACGTCGACGCCGGGGCGGAACTTCGGGGCGTAGTCGGCCATCACGCACCAGCCTTCGAGTTGGAGCCGAAGATGGCGGCGAAGTCGGCGTCGGTGAACGCCTCGCCCTGGACGGGCTCCGCGCCGACGACACCGGACGCGCGGACCGCCATCGCGGTACCGGGCGCGGTGGCGCCGAGGACGGCCTCGATGGCGTCCGGCGCGGCGTCGTACTGGGCCTGCCACGTCGGGAGCGACGCCGGGGTGATCTTCCCGTCGGCGGCGGCAGCGGCGAGGACCTGGTCGCGGCGGGCGACCTTCTCCGCGGCCTTCCGGTCGGCGAGCTCGCCCGACACGGTCTTGAGGGCGTCGAGGAGCGGGGCGGTCGCCGCGGCGACCTTCTGCTCCACGAGGGCGGAGATGTCGTCGGGGACCGTGACGGCCGGGGCCGGGGTCTCGACGGTCTTCGTCTCGGTCGGGATGGTCTCGGCGGGCTTCGCCTTCAGCGCATCGACGGCGGCGAGGACCGCGTCGTCGGTGGCGTCGGCGGCGAGCCCGAGGCGCTCACGCAGACCCGATGGGGTCTGGGGCGCCGGCGTGGGGTCTGCCACGGGGGTCTGCTCCTTGAGGGACGACGCGGACACGTCATCCCGACCCCGGAACCAGCGTAGCGGGCGATGCATGTCCGCTGTGGCACGTGCGGCCATCGTGTCGGCCACCGGGACGTAGGTGCGGGTCACGCGCTGCGGGGCGCCGAACGTGAACACGCCGCCGGTCTCGGTCCAGGTGACACGCCAGTAGCGGCCTTCCTCCCAATCGGTGGCGATGACGGCGTCGGTCCACACCTCGCAGATCCACGCCTCCTCCAGCGGCGCCCACGCGGGGTCGTCGTCGTGGTGGGACACCCACTCGGTGAACGCGGGGCGGATGCCGTCGAGGTCGGCGGCAGCCGCCACGTCCGGGCGGGTGGTGTCGGTGTCGGTCACGGATCCTCCAGGGGTGCTCATGGGGGCGGTCAGGTCGGGCAGGGGCGGCCACCAGGCGGGCTCCGGGAGGGCCGCGGCGGCGACAGCGGTCCGCGCGGTCCACCGGTCCCCCGACGCGGCGATGTCGGCGCCGTACAGGCCCGCGACATCGGCCAGGGACTCGACGGCGGGGGCGGTCACCCCGAGGAGCGCGACAGCGGTCAGGACGCCCGCGTACCGGGCGCCGTCGACCGTCTCCACGTCGAGGTTCATCTCCACCGACCGCGACGGGTACGCGGACGGGAGGATGTCCGCGAGCCATGCGGGGACGCCCTCGTAGTCGCCGACGAGGACGTCCCCGCCGTCCGCGAGCCGCAGGTTCGTCACCCGCCCGAGAGCGGGCTCCCCGTCGTTCGCGGCGGTGACGGCGTTGAACCGGGGGTCGATGTGGCCGGCCTTGAGGACGGGGGTGCGGAACGCGGGGTCGCCGGCGGCACGGACCGCATCGGCGAGTTGTTCGCGGGTGCACTCCCACGGCCCCGACGACGCATGCCAGACACCGACGCGGTCCGTGCC
>Ga0209098_1003103_pt1 | contig 14135 bp, 12 predicted proteins | sample AD_JPNHW1_MetaG_FD_184429 | JGI IMG/M metagenome (GOLD analysis project Ga0209098, IMG submission 184429) | Active sludge microbial communities of municipal wastewater-treating anaerobic digesters from Japan - AD_JPNHW1_MetaG (SPAdes) (version 2) | ecosystem: Engineered > Bioreactor > Anaerobic... | reverse complement strand
CTATCAGCTCGTCGTGCAGGACCAAGTGATCGCGCTCACGCGATCGAGGCTCGAGAAGACGCGGGAGCGGCTCCGGCAGGCCGAGGTATCCTATCAGGTTGGGCAGACCTCGGAGCTCAACTACTCCTACGCGCGGGCAAACGCCGAGAACGTGGAGCCGCAGCTCCGCGACATGGAGACGGCGCGCGCCGCGGCGATCACGCAGTTCCAGGAGATCCTCGGTTTCGACGCGCGGCCAGACATGGCGCTGATCGGTTCGCTCGACGCGGAATCCGTCGCGGCCGATAAATGGGCGGGGCGCGAGATGGAAAGCCTCGACGTGAAGAAGGCCCAGATGCTCGTGAAGCGGACCGAGAACGGGCTTCGCGCACAGAACGCCCTGCTCATGCCGAACCTAATCCTGCAGTACAAGGCGGACCCAGTTCTCAATAACCCGGCGGAGAACGCGCTTACCGATAGCGGGAACTGGCGCCAGAGCTCGGGCGCCCTCTCGCTGACGATAGCGTGGGATCTCACCTCGTTTATCCCGATGTCCGATTACCAGGTGAAGCGGCTTGCCCTGAAAGACAATCTCTCCCTCGCGCGGCTTTCCGCCCAGGACACTATGCGCCGCGCCGCCGATGAGACCGAGAACAAACGGCGCGCGATCGAGGCATCCAGCGCGAACGTCGAAAACTTTACCCGCTCTCTTGAGTCCGCGAAGCGCGCGTACGAGCTCAACGAGATCACCTACCACGCGGGCTCTGGCCGCCTCCTCGACCTTCAGGACGCGGAACTCTATTCCCAGCAGGCCGAGGTGACCCTCCTTTCCGAGAAGCTCAAGCTCATCGCCCTCGCGCTCGATTGGGACGCCGAGTTCTCTTCGGATGCCGCGCCAAAGGGACAGGGGCAAGTCGCGCCTTAAACGCCAAGCGCCGTGCGCGGGACCCAGAACCGCGCTCGTGAGGTACAAATGCGCGTGCGTGCGACTGAGCGTTTTCGCTAAACAGCTCACCTTTAAAATGTGAAACCCCGGGGAATTACCGTTTCCCCGGGGTTCCTTTTATTTCGCCCTTGTACGTTCTTTCGTTTGAGGCGGCTCCGAACGGCGCACGGCAAGCCTATCGACGCGCTTCGTGCCTCGCGCCTAGGCGCATGAGGCGATGTCTTTCATCTTGGATATCTCGTTGATCAGGCTTTCCTTTTCGAAAAACACGGCGACGATGTCCGGGTCGAAATGAGAGCCGCTTTCGGATTCGATCGTGCGCAGCGCGACTTCGTGCGAGAACGCGTCTTTATACGGGCGGACTGAACGGAGGGCGTCGTACGCGTCGACGACTGCCATGACTCGCGCGGTGAGCGGTATCGTCGTTCCCTTGAGTCCATGGGGATAGCCCTCGCCGTCCCAGCGCTCATGGTGGAATTCGGCGATCTCTCGCGCGTAAATTAAGGATCCGTTTCCCTTAATGTGTCGCATGGTCTCGAGGATGGCGTTCGAGCCAAGCGTGGTATGCGTTTTCATGACGGCCATCTCGTCGGGGTCGAGCTTTCCTTTCTTGAGGAGGATCGCGTCAGGGATGCCGATCTTCCCGATGTCGTGGAGCACCGAGGCGCTCGCGATGGTTTCGATGCCTTGCCGCGAAAACGTTTGGCTCGTATTGAGCGATTCAAGGATCACGCGCATATACGCGCGCGTGCGCCATAGGTGGTCGCCCGTCTCGCGGTCGCGGAACCGGGATACGACGACGAGCGCGTTCAGCACTTCCTCGCGGCTTTCGCGGAGCTGTTCGGATCGAAGCTTGAGCTCGTCTTGCATGCGAAGCTGCTCGGTTATGTCCTGAATCATGACTATGTGGGTGGGTTCTTTACCGCCGTCGTTGAAGGGGGTTATCGTCACTTGAGCGTGCACGATGTCTCCGTTGGGCCGTACGTACCGCTTCGTTATGAGGATTTGCGGCTTCTTCGTTTCGAACATCTGGTAGATCGCGTAATGGTCGCGGGCGACGTCGTCGAGGTGCGTGAAGTGCATCCACGTTTGCCCGAGTACCTGTTGCGCCGTGCGTCCGAGCAAATGACAGCACGCGTCGTTGACGTGGATAATCCTTCCCGACACCGATTTAATGATCGCGATGCCGAGCGGGGCCGTTTTCAGCAAATACGATCCCTGCTCATTGATCGGTGTGATAGTGACCTTATTTGATTCGCGGAGCGGGAATACATCCGGTTTGACTTGGGTAGGGGATGGTATCGAAGCGTATCCTTCCATGAATCACTCCTGATATTTTGAATTTAATATGGATGCTAATAGGTATACATGTAGTAATAATGATAATACCTAAAAGCAATAAGACAATATCTAAAAGGTATAATTTGTAAAAACTATGAAAAGAAATCGAGGGGACGGCTTGAAAAGACACCAGGCAAGGAATACATTTTCGTGCATTATTACTATCAATAATGTAATGGAAGTAGATGACAAACATTCAACGAGTTCTTGGGTTTAACCTGCGAAAACTCAGAGTAGCGAAAGGCTTGACGCAAGCCGCGCTCGCCGCGAAGGCGGGGACGGTCGGCAACTACGTCGCGCTTCTCGAGAACGGGGTAAAATTTCCTTCGGCGGACATGATTGAACGGATCGCTTCGGCCCTCGAGGTCGAATCCTTTGTGCTTTTCATGCCGATAACCGGCGTGCACACGAATCCCTGGGATTGGGACGGAGCGTCGACTTAGCGATGAAGCCATGAAGTTATGGAAGGCGCATAACCTCGGGATTCCAGTCTTCCGCCTTGGTGAACATGATGAGGAAAGAATCGCGTTCCGGGCAGATCGCCGTACCGTAGTAGGCTTGCCGGCTTTTCGCCGAGTATAAGGTAAAGGTCGTCGTCTTTCCCTCAAGGGCGACCGGCTCGAAGACCCGAAGCCAGTGCCGAAGTTCCTTAGGCGATAGGCGCTCGCTTGCCTTGACGCCGATGACCGATTCCTCAGTCACTTCGAGAAGCTTGCTGAATGCCGGGTTCACTCTCGTCGTGACGTAATCGACGGCTTCGCCGATCTCATCGCGTACCATTCGATGCATGGCCGCGCCGCACGGCATTTCGACGAATATTCGCTCCAGGAAATCTCCCTTAAATGGAAGCGCGTCATTGCGTTTTTTTTCCATGTTGTCAATCCTCTCCCGTGGTTTCGAGCTAGTCATTCATCGCCTTCCACTCGCCATGGAGCCTCAAGGCGTATTCGTACGATTCTAGGCGGACGAATACGGTCATCACGAATCCTCTTCTGGGGCACATCATGACGCCGTAGCAGAGGCTTCCCGTGCGCGGGACGTACACCGTTTCCCGTATCGTCTTTCCGTTGAAGGCTACCTGAGAGAAGGCCTCGAGCCAGTGGCGGAAGACCGATTTATCGTGGCGTTCGCTCGCCTTCTTGCCCAGGGTATTCCCCCGCTTCGTGTCCATGAGCTCGCAAAACGCGGGATTGACGTCGACGACGGTATAATCGACCGGCTCTCCGCCCTCGTCGAGATCGATTCTGCTGAGCATTCCCGCGCACGGCATCGTGTGGAAGATTCTTTTCATGAACTCAACCGAAGAAAGGCATTCTTGAAGGTTTCGCCTTCCTGCCTCCGATTCAAGCGCGGGAATCGCCGCGTTCCCGACGGACGTGAACATGGAGAGAAAGAATCCCTGCATCGGGCTTATGGCCATGCCGTAATACGTTTGATTCATTCGCGGGGAGTAGATATGATACTTGACCAGCTCGCCGCGAAGCGCGGCGGGCGCGAAGACGGAAACCCAGTGGAGCGCTTCTTCCTCGGAGAGGTATTCCGTCGCCCGTTTGCCGATGATGTGCGCGGGAACCGCGCCGATGGCGTGCGCGAAACCTGGGTTGACCGCGAGCGGGACATAGTCGATCGCGGTTCCCCGTTCGTCGAAGACAAACTCGTGGTACGCGCATGCGCACGGCATCTCCGTGAAAAGGGTTTTGAGAAAAGAGTTTTGCGAAAGGATTGATTGCTCGGTTTCCGTGGGCATTTCCTGCAGATTATACCGCAGTATTGGCAGGAACGCAAAGAAACGAGGGTGGTTCGGAGGCGGTGCGAGATGCGGCGCTGTTTTAGCAGCGCCATCCGTCATGAAAGCCTCAAGCCCCGCGCGGCGGCTTTCCCTCGCGCGAGGCTAGGCCTATTCCTTATTTTTTATACGCCTGATCGTGCACGCCCGAAACCGCGCGGCCCGACGGGTCGTTCATGTTCTTCCACGCGGCGTCCCACTCGAGGGCCTTCGCGGTGGAGCACGCGACGCTCGCCTCGTAGGCGACGGTCTTCGCCGCGCTCGCGGACGGGAAGAACTCCTCGAATATCGTGCGGTAGTAGTACTGCTCTTTCGTCATCGGCGGGTTGATCGGGTAGCGGTCGGCCGCGCGCGCGAACTGCTCGTCGGTCACCTTCTCGTCGCAGAGCTTCTTGAGGGAATCGATCCAAGAATAGCCGACGCCGTCGGAGAACTGTTCCTTTTGGCGCCACACGATTTCGGCGGGGAGCATGTCCTTGAATGCCTCGCGGACCATCCACTTCTCGATGCGCGGCTTGCCGTCCGCGGAGAACGCCTCGCTCGCCTTGCCGGAGAGCTTGTCCTTCGGGTTCTGCCGCATCGCGACGTCGATGAACTCCTTGTCGAGGAAGGGCACGCGGCCCTCGACGCCCCACGCGGCGAGCGACTTGTTCGCGCGGAGGCAGTCGTAGAGGTGGAGCTTGGAAAGCTTCCTGACCGTCTCCTCGTGGAGCTCCTGCGCGTTCGGCGCCTTGTGGAAGTAGAGGTAGCCGCCGAAGAGCTCGTCCGAGCCCTCTCCCGAAAGGACCATCTTGATTCCCATCGATTTGATCGCGCGGGAAAGGAGGTACATCGGGGTCGACGCGCGCACGGTCGTGATGTCGTAGGTCTCGAGGTGATAGATCACGTCGCGGATGGCGTCGAGGCCTTCCTGAACGGTGAAGTGGATCTCGTGGTGGACGGTGCCAATGTAGTCGGCGGCTTTTTTCGCCGCGACGAGGTCGGGGGATCCGGCGAGGCCGACGGCGAAGGAGTGCAGGCGGGGCCACCAGGCCTCTTCCTTGCTATCCGTCTCGATGCGCTTGGCGGCGTATTTCTGCGTGATCGCCGCGATGACGGAGCTGTCGAGCCCGCCCGAGAGGAGCACGCCGTAGGGAACGTCGCTCATGAGCTGCCGCTTGACCGCCGCCTCGAGCGCTTCCTTGAGCGCGGCGATGTCGGTCTTCGCGTTTTTAACCGCGTCGAATTCCATCCAGTCGCGCTTGTACCAAGTGGTCGTCTTTCCTGTCTTCGAGTCGAAGACGGTGCCGGGAAGGAACTCGCGGATCTCGGTGCAGATACCTTCGAGCGCTTTGAGCTCGCTCGCGACGTAGTAGCGGCCCTCGGCGTCCCAGCCCTGGTAGAGCGGGATGATGCCGATGTGGTCGCGGCCGATGACGTAGCGGTCGTGCTCGATGTCGTAGAGCGCGAAGGCGAAGATGCCGTTCAGGTGCTCGAGAAAATCGGCGCCGTACTCGCGATAGAGGGGAAGGATTACCTCGCAGTCCGATTCGGTGAGGAACTCGTATTTCCCCGCGAACTTCGCGCGGATATCCTTATGGTTATAAATCTCGCCGTTCACCGCGAGGGCGAGCTTGCCGTCCTTGCTGAAAAGGGGCTGGTTGCCCGAAAGGGGATCGACGATCGCGAGGCGCTCGTGCGCGAGGATCGCCTTTTCGCCCGAGTAGATGCCCGACCAATCGGGCCCGCGGTGACGCAGGGTTTTCGCCATTTTCAGGATCTGATTACGGAATGGCTCCGTATTTTTTTTGATGTCAAACGCGCCGACGATTCCACACATGGCTCATTCCTCCTCAAGAATTGAAAGTGGTGGTGCCGACCTTCTCCCCCAACGTTCCGGGATCGGACGGCTTCAGTGCGGGATATTCCCGGAAAAGGGATCAATCCCTTACGCGCAACTTTTTGCCCGACGGGCAAAAAAAGGGGCTTCCCGCGCATTGGCGCCCACCGCTCCAGGTGGCTCGGTGCGTGTGAATGCGCAGGAAGCCCCATTGCTTCACTGATAAAATCAGGGTACCGGAAACGAAAACAATAATCAAGGTGAAATATGCATAAATATGCGGTTGGCACGCGATAAACTCGAAATATATACATCCTCGAGAAACTGACCGGGCATGCGACCCTTATTTGTCCTATGCGATCATCGCCTGGAGCGTCCGGGAAGGGCAACCTTTTCAAGCGCAAAAGGCTTTCCCTTCCCGGGCCCATCCTTTCCAAAAGGCCGGCCTGCTCGAGGGGGCGCATACGCTGAAGGCGTCCGTCGCACTCGCTCTCAGGCTCGCTCTGCCTTGAGGGAATCGACGATGAGCGCGACGCTCGTGTCGATATAGCTTTCCATGTCGAGGCTGAGGTATCGCGCGAAGCTCATGCCGCTCGAGGAGAGCATGTAAAAAAAACCGGTTAGGGTGAAGATGAACGAGGCGACGAGCGTCGCGGTCGGGATGTCGTCGCGGAGGCTTCCGTCCTTTTTCCCTTCGTCGAAGAGGGCGAACATGCGCGCGAACAGTTCGCGCTTGATTTCCGCGAGCTTTTTTTTCTCCGCGAGCTCGTCGACGCCTCCGGCGAGGCGGACCGACTCAAGGTTGTTCATCAGGGAGAAGATGACGGGGTTTTGCTTATAGAGCCGAGTGTAGGCCCGGCTGCCGAGTATTGCGCGTTCGAAGACGGTTCCGGGTTCCTTGGCCGCCACTTGTATCTCGACGAGCAGGGATTCATACCAGCGCGCGACGACGGCATAATAGATATCCTCTTTGCAGGTAAAATAGGAATAGAGGGTTTTTTTCGTGAGGTCGGCTTCGTCGGCAAGGTCGTTCATCGAGGCATTCTGATAACCCTTCGCGAGAAAGAGGGTCTCGGCGGCCTTGAGAATGCTTTCGCGCCGTGCGTCCTTTTTCCGTTCCATCCTGCTCGTCGTTTCCATATTCCCTTCCTAATCCCTTACCCGCTTGACTAAAAGTATACCGCTGGTGTATTTGTATACCGACGGTGTAATATCGCTTACCATACCGGGGATTGCTCCGAAGGTCAAGCATTACGCCGCCCGATACGGAGGTTCTCGATGGCAACGGTAATCTATTATTTTTCCGGGACGGGCAACTCCTTTGCGATTGCGGAAGCCTTGTCAAAAAAAATCGACGGTGCGCGGGTCATCCCCATTTCCGTGGCTAAACCGGAGGATCTATCGGGCGTTTCGTCCGTAGGTTTCGTTTTTCCAGTGCTCATGTTCGGAATCCCCGCGTACGTCAGGGACTTCCTCAAGAAGACGGCCTCGGCGCTCGAGGGCCAGTACGTGTTCTTCGTCGCCTCGTACGCCGGAAACCTCGCGGGTTCGTTTTCCCAGATCGCGCGCCTCATGAAGCCGGCCCATGCGCACCTGTCGTTCCATCCCTTCGTGATTCCGCGCAAGGTTTTCAGCAAGGACGCGTTTGACCGCCGAGTCGACGAGATCGCCGAGTCCGTCGCGGCCGAGCGGATCATTCCGGCGGAACGGCCGTCGCTCTCGGATCGCGTCATCCTCACGGGTTTCGTTAACCCCTTAGGCAATACCTTCATGCGGCGCGTGTTTACCGTTTCAGGCGCGTGCACGGGGTGCGGGACGTGCTATCGAATCTGTCCCGCGGATAACATCGCCTTGGTCGACGGAAAGCCGCGCTGGTCCAAGAACTGCAACGTGTGCTATGGGTGCGTCAACTGGTGCCCCGCGAAGGCGATCCAGGCAAAGGTCGATCCCAGTTATTATTACCGAAGTCCGCTGGTCAAATCGGCCAGTGAGTTATTCATTCGCTAAGGGATAAGGAGATAAGAGAAAATGGCTTTGACCGCGAAAGATTTTATCGATGGAAAGGAAATACTCTTCGTCGGGTATTCCCGGGACGAGAAGAGCTTTAGTCGTGGCGTGTACGCCGACTTCGTGAAGGCGGGCTTTACCGTATACCCGATTAACACGCGCAGCTTCACCGAAGGCGGCGTGAAGGTGTACGGCGGCGTACGGGAGGTCCCGAACGCCCCGAAGGCGGCCTATGTCGTGCTGAACGCGGCGAACGCGAAAAAAGCCGTCGCGGATCTCGCGGCGGCCGGGGTCACGCGCATCTGGTTCCAGGGAACCGAAACCGCCGATGCCGCGGTCCTCGACCAATGCAGGGAAGCCGGCATCGATACCTTCGTTGGATGCGCGAAGATGTACCTATCGGATGGATTCATTCATCGGCTTCACGGATTTTTCGCCGGGGCGAAACGATAGTGGAAGGCGGCGTTAAGCGGTTCCCGCTCGTCAGGACCTTCTGGTCGAACGAGAAGGCGATGGCCCTTCTTTTCGCCGCGCTGGTCGCGTGGCAGGTCCCGTCCTGGCTTTTAGGCTCAGCCGCCGACGCGCCACGGTTCGTCGGACTCGTCGCGCTCGCGCTCGTCGTCGACGCCGCGTGCAATCTCGTCCGCTATCGGCGCTTCCTCTGCTCGGTTTCGGCCGCGATCACCGCGGGCGTCGCGTGGGTCCTCGCGCCGGCGTGCGCTCCCGCAGCCTCATTTCCCCTGACGCTAGCCGCCGTCGCGGTCGCGCTCGTCTTCGGTAAGCACCTTTTTGGCGGGACGGGAAAGAACGTCTGCAACCCGGCGATGCTCGCGCTCGCCTTGATGGCGCTCGCTTCGCTGGCGCTTTCCCCGGCGCGTGGCGGCATCGCGGGATTCGCCGCGCCTACGGGCGGCTCGCTTATGACACTCGCGCGCGCGTGGCCGCTTTTCGCCGCGTGCGCCTGCCTTCCCTTTCTTGCGTTTAGGCCCTTCGCGGGCGGCGGCTTCGCCCTTGGCGCGGCGGTTCCCTTTGTCATGGTAGCGATCGGTGCGGGTGGCGCTATCGATGCGGGAGGCTTCGCGCACTCCTTCGATCCGGCGCTCGCGTCCGCCGCGGCGCTTGCCCTTTTTACGGCGTCCGTCGCGATGACCGATCCCGTGACCGTCACGGCTCGTCCCGTCATGGGCGCGGCTCTCGGCACGCTCGCGGGCGCGGTATCGGGCGCCTCGCTCCTCGGCCTCGGCGGTATTTCCGCGTGCGCGCTTCCCGTTGCCATTCTCGCGGTGAACGCGCTCTCGCGCGTGTTCGACCGTTTTCTTCCGCCCGCGCGCGCGAGGGGCTTTATCCATCTTCGCGGCATCGCGCACCGGTCGGAAGCGATTTTCGCTGACGCGCCCGGCGATACGCGACGCGATGCGCGGAGCGTCGTTCTCGGGGGCAGTGCGCCTCACGCTTCCGTTTCGATTGCGGGCCTTTCTGCCGATGAGATCCTTTCGCGGATTAAAGCCTCGGGGATCGTCGGGCTTGGCGGGGCAGGTTTCCCGACCGACGCGAAGATCGCGGCGTTTCGCGCGTCGCCCGCGCCGAGTAAGACGCTCATCGTCAACGGCGTCGAATGCGATCCCGGCCTCGTTCACGATAAGTGGCTCCTCGCGAATCGGGGCGCGGAAATCGCCGAGGCGATCGAGCTGCTTGCGGTTGCGAGCGGCTGCGACGAAGCGGCGCTCGCGGTGAAGCGGCGTGCCGCGGTGTCTCCTGATCTTGCGATGCGCCTTCCCGCTAGAGTAAAAATTGTTAGGGTCCCTAACCGCTATCCCGTCGGTGCCGAACGCATTCTGATCCGCCTCGTGATGGGCGTCGCGATTCCTTCGGACGCGATTCCCGCGCGAGAGGGTTTTTTGGTGATCAACGTGCAGACCGCGCTTGCGGTGCGCAGCGCCGTGTTTGCTTCTGCTTCCGCGCGCGACGGATCGTCCGCGCGTGAACGATACCTTACCGTCGCCGATCTCCGCGCCCGCGCGACGAGGGTCGTCCGCGCACGGGAAGGAGAGTCGCTTGCGACCGTCTTTGCTCGCGCGTTCCCCACGTCATCGGGCGGACAGCTTTTCGCGGGCGGCGGGCTCATGCAGGCGTATCGCGCCTTCGAGGACGATCCTGTTACGCCGGGCGTGAACTTCCTTGCCTGCGGAAGCGCGCCTCGGTTTCGGGAATCCCCACAATGCTCGAGGTGCGGCCGGTGCTCGGCCTCGTGCCCGGCGGGCCTTGACGTACGCCTGATCGCCGAATGCGTGGACGCGGGTGAGTTCGGCCGGGCGATCGCGCTGGGCGCCGGACGGTGCCTTTCGTGCGGGAGCTGTTCCGCAAGGTGCCTTGCCGGGAAGAACCTCTCCCAGCGACTCTCGCTCGCGAAGCGCTTTGCCCGCGAAGGCGCCTCCTGCCTTCCTGGGTAAAATCCTTCCGAAAGACGCGCGCTCGTGGTAACAATCCATCCAGGGTATGTGTTATAGTAGGAAACGCTTCGCTCATACCGATGCGCGTCACTTGCAAGGAAGGAATCGATGCCGAACTACGCTCATAAAAAAAACCGACGAACGGTCCTTATGGTCGCGATCGCGCTTTACGCGGCGTGCCAATCAGGCCTCTGGGCTGCGGACGGCGACGCGCCGCTCGACAAGGACGACGTGAACGCCTTTGACCGCCTCGCGATATTTCAGTACTCGAAAGCGCAGGATATCGTCTCTGACGTAACCTGCTATTCTGCCATTCTCGTTCCGGCCGTCTTTCTCCGCGCCGCCCCTTCAAAGGATTGGCTCGAGCTCGGTATCCTCTACGCGGGGTCCTCGGCGGTTTCGTTCGGCTCGAGCGAGCTTCTCAAGCGTGCGGTCTCCCGCGACCGGCCGTACATGTACTTCGACGATCCGCCCGACGATTTTCTCGACTCGAAAGACTCGGAGAAATCCTTTCCCTCGCGGCATTCCGCCATGGCCTTTAACGGCGCGGGCTTTACCGCCGCGGTGTTCGCGATCAAGTATCCCGACTCGCCGTATCGCGTGCCCGCCGTCGCCACGGCTTACGGGCTCGCCGTCGCGACCGCGACCCTCCGCGTGACGGGTGGCTCGCATTTTATGACCGATGTCGCCGCCGGCGCGCTCATCGGAAGCGCCACGGGTTTCCTCGTTCCCTGGGTGAACTACCGGATCTTCAAGCATGGCGTCACCGTTATGGCGTCCCCTTCGGAGCTCTCGTTCCGCTACCGATACTAAGCGTTCACGGATGGTCGGGCGGGATGGCGACGGGATTCGGGTCGTCGTTCCCGTCTTTCGGGAGCATCTCGCTGTAGCCGGGATGCACCGCGTCAACGCGCTCGGTCGCCGTGCCCATGGAGAGCATGGCGGCGAGGTAGGCGAAGGCCGCCGCGTCGACCGATACCGCCGCGTAGAATCTCGGCGATCCTTGCGCGATGCCTTCGCCCCACGCGGCGCCAGCCTCGAGGTCGAGGAGCGTCATGAGCGGCCGTACCGGGAAGCCTTCGAGCGCCTCGTGCCCGTCGCTCGTCCAGGGTTTCCGCCAGGAGAACCTGAGACCCGCGCGGAACGCGGGTCTCGTTCCAGAGAAATCAAGCCAATTAATCGCGATGAAGGGGCCGAGTATGCTCGAGCCGTTAACCGAAAAGGTTCTTTGAAAGAGAGCCATGTTGACGAGCGAGATGCCTGATCCATCCCAGTCCGTAACGAGTCGATATGCGAACGGGGAGAACTCGATTCCTAAGCCTGTCCGCTCGTGGATGGCCGAGAGCTCAAGCACGTCGCCTTGGATCGCGCCGCGCGTGAAGCCGGATGCGGCGGCGCCCGCGAGCCCAATCCGTCCCGCGTCCATAGCGAGCGAAAACTCTTCGGCAAACGCCGCGGCCCCGGTTACGAAAAAAAGGATGAGCGAAATTTTTATGAGTGCTGATTTCATATGCGTGATAAACAGCGTTAACCCTTGCGGGGTAACGCGTGCCGCCGCGATTCGCCCGATCGACGCGTGATGCCTTGCGCGCGCGGCTACTTTTGTTTCTCGTCGGACTCGAGGATGAAATCCTTTAGCGGGCCGCTCTCCGTCTTGATCGAGTTCATGATCGCGTCGAGGATCTCCTCGTCATGGAAATCGAAACTTCGGTCCGATGCGTATTCGAGATAGAGGGTTTTGTCCGCGGCCGAGTACCCGTAGTAAAACGCGCCGGCCGAGGTCTCGTCCTCTTCCATGTCGGTTTTTAGCTTCGAGTGCGAAATGACGTATTGCCCCGTGATGGCCTCGACGTAGCCCTTCCCGCGAACGAGCACGCCGCGGCCCCACTTCATCCCGAAGGGGGCGAGCGACTGATGGCTGTCGGCGTAGTTAAGGTCCCTCACGACGCCCTCAAAACCGATTTTGATATGGCGAATGCGAACGCGGGTTCCCATCGACTACGCCGGCCCGTTACTTAAAGATCTCGACGATGTCGAGCGGTTCGAGAACCTGCCCGATGCCGCGTTCGAGGCATCCCGCGAACGCGCCGGCGGTGTCGAGCGCGGTGAGGCACGCGCAGTTATGCTCGACGGCGGCGCGCCTGATCCTGAACCCGTCGCGTTCCTTGTCTCGGCCGCGCGTCGGGGTGTTGATCACGAGGGTGAGCTCTCCTCGCTGGAGCGCGTCGATGATGTTCGGCGAGGGCTCCGAGGGTCGGTTGATTTTCGCGGCCTTGACGCCGTGCGCGTTAAGGTACGCGGCGGTTCCCTCCGTCCCGACGATTTTGAAGCCCGCGGCGGCGTAGCGCTTGACGATCGGGAGCGCCTCCGCGTAGTCGCGCTCGCGCAGGGACACGGCGATCGTGCCCTTGCCGTTCGCGTCCGTGCGGATCTTGATGCCGGAACCGCGGAAACCCTTGTAGAGAGCGTCCGCCCAGTTCCGCGCGATGCCGAGCGCCTCGCCGGTCGATTTCATCTCGGGACCGAGGGCGGTCTCGACTCCGTACAGTTTTTCAAAGCTGAATACCGGCATCTTGACGGCGCTGTACTGCGATTCCTTGTAAAGCCCCGTGCCGAAACCGAGGTCCTTGAGCTTCTCGCCGAACATGCACCGCGTCGCGAGGTCGACGATCGGAACGCCGGTGACCTTGCTGATGTACGGCACGGTTCGGCTCGAGCGCGGGTTTACCTCGATGACGTAGATGTCGTCGCCCTTCGCGATGAACTGGATGTTGATGAGGCCGATGACGTTGAGCTCCTTCGCGAGCTTCGTCGAGTAGTCGGCGATCTTGTCCTTTTGCGTCTTCGTGAGGTTAGGCGCGGGGTACACCGAGATCGAGTCGCCCGAGTGGATGCCCGTCCGCTCGACGTGCTCCATGATCCCCGGGATGAGGATGTCGGTGCCGTCGCAGACCGCGTCGACCTCGGTCTCGGTCCCCTCGATATACTTGTCGACGAGGATCGGGTTCTCCTGCTGGATGAGGTTGATGATCGCCATGAACTCGGCGATGTCGGAGTCCGAGTACGCGATCTCCATGCCCTGGCCGCCGAGGACGTACGAGGGCCTGACGAGCACGGGGTAGCCGAGCGAGTTCGCGGCCGCGACGGCCTCCTCGGTCGTGAACACGGTATGGCCCGCGGCGCGCGGGATCTTGGTGGTCTCGAGTACCTGGTCGAAAAGCTCGCGGTCCTCGGCCCTGTCGACGTCGCGCGCGCTCGTGCCGAGTATCGGCACGCCCATCGCGGAGACCGCCTTGGTGAGCTTGATCGCGGTTTGGCCTCCGAACTGCACGACGGCGCCGACGGGATGCTCGTTCTCGATGATGCTCTCGACGTCCTCCGGGGTTAGCGGCTCGAAGTAGAGCCGGTCGGATATGTCGAAGTCGGTCGAGACGGTCTCGGGGTTGTTGTTCACGATGATGGTCTCGTAGCCGAGCTTCTTGAGCGCCCACACCGAATGGACGGAGCAGTAGTCGAACTCGATGCCCTGCCCGATGCGGATCGGACCGGAGCCGAGGACGAGGACCTTTCCCTTGCTCGCGGGCTTCGCGTTGAGCCGCGCGATCTCCGCGGCGTCGGCCCGCGCGCCGGCGGCGACGTGCCGCTCGAACTCGTCGTCGAGCGCCTCGTTCGTCGCGTTGTAGTTCGAGTAAAAGTACGGCGTCACCGCCTCGAACTCGCCCGCGCAGGTGTCGACCATGTTGTACGCGGGGTTGATGTTAAGCCGCTTCCTGAGATAGCGGATTTCCTTTTCGTCGACGTTGAGGA
>Ga0209098_1003099_pt1 | contig 14157 bp, 12 predicted proteins | sample AD_JPNHW1_MetaG_FD_184429 | JGI IMG/M metagenome (GOLD analysis project Ga0209098, IMG submission 184429) | Active sludge microbial communities of municipal wastewater-treating anaerobic digesters from Japan - AD_JPNHW1_MetaG (SPAdes) (version 2) | ecosystem: Engineered > Bioreactor > Anaerobic... | reverse complement strand
GGTTACCGTGACCAACTTCGCGGCGACCAACACCACGCGATGCTCTTGCTTCACCGGTAGAGAAGGGGGGAAAATTATAGTGTAACAGGAAACGGTCTTTGCCTTGTGTCAGCACTTCATCAATCAGTTTTTCATCCATTTTTGTTCCGAGAGTAACGGTTGTCAGCGACTGAGTTTCACCGCGGGTGAAAACAGCTGAACCGTGAGCTCCGGGCAGATAATCCACTTCCGACCAGATTGGACGGATTTCATTGGTTTTGCGACCATCCAGACGTTTGCCTTCATCCAGAATTGAACGGCGCATCGCTTCCTTTTCTACCGAGTGGTAGTAACGGCCTATCAGTTCTTTTTTGGCTGCTGCTACTTCAGGGTCAATTCCGGCTACATATTCTTCAACTATTGATTTGAAGTTTTTGGCACGCAGGTGTTTGTCGGTGTTGCACGAAGAGGCTTCGGCATAGACCTTATCGTAGGTTTTTTCCCAAATATCTTTTTTCAGTTCTTCATCATTCTCTTCATGACAGTAAGTTCTTTTTTCGGTTTTACCGGCAGCTTCCATCAGTTCAATTTGTGCCTGACACTGAATTTTGATAGCTTCGTGAGCTACTTTCATCGCAGTAAGCAGTTCATCTTCGCTTACTTCACTCATTTCGCCTTCTACCATCATGATGTTTTCAAGCGTTGCAGCCACGATAATATCGATGTCTGCACTGGCAAGCTGTTCGAAAGTAGGATTAACGATATATTCGCCATTCACACGACCGATACGAACTTCGGAAATCGGGCCATGGAAAGGAACATCGGAAACTGCGAGGGCAGCTGAAGCAGCCAGACCGGCTAATGCATCGGGCATATCCACACCGTCGGCTGAAATGAGCATTACATTCACATAAACTTCAGCATGAAAATCATCGGGGAACAGGGGACGCAGTGCACGGTCAACGAGGCGTGAAACCAGGATTTCATAATCTCCGGCACGGCCTTCACGACGGGTAAATCCACCGGGGAAACGTCCGGCGGCTCCGTATTTTTCTTTGTATTCTACCGAAAGGGGCATAAAATCGGTACCGGGAACAGCATCCTGTGCTGCACATACGGTAGCCAGGAGCATGGTGTTACCCATGCGTACTACCACAGAACCATCGGCTTGTTTGGCCAGTTTGCCGGTTTCGATGGTAATTTCTCTACCATCACCGAGTGTAATGGTCTTTGTAACTACATTCATAAAAATTACAGTTTATTGTTTTTATACTTTTTTATTTGACGGCAAAGGTACAAATTATATTTTGATATTCAGTTTGTTGACTTCAGTTGTTAGTTGAAAAAACCTTAAAAAGAGGCTTTCCCTGTCATTCTATCGGTTAGAATGTTTGATAAAACAAAAAAAGCGGGAAGTTGAAAATCCCGCTTTTTTTTTCATTATTTTTTTGCAAAATCAAATTATCTGGACGATCTGGTTGGCGTTTCGCTGCTGCGGGTAGTAGCAGGGGTACCTGTAGTAGTGCCTTCTTCTGTTTTGGTTTCGGGTGTAGTGCTCCGCATCTGGCGTTCTACTCTTACCGGCTGACCGATGGGTTTGCCGTAATAATTTGTATTGGCAGTGCGCCCCCCCGACCGTGTAACCGTACCCGACTGACGAACGGGAGTATCGGTTTGAGTATTAGCAGTACGTGAGGTTGTAGTGGTTGTACTTCTGTTTACGGTTTGGTTTGTTACATTATCAGTAGTTGCATTTCTGGTATTGGTATTTTCCGTAGTGGCTGTTCGGGTTGTTGTGCCTCTCGGTACTGTGGTATTTGTGTTTCGGGGCTGCGTGTTTATCTCATCATTGATCCTGCCCGAAGTGCCCGAGGTCCTCGAACTTGTTACGCCGGCTGTACGTTGGTTGTTAATTCGATTGGTGGTGTTAACCTGCATCTGGCGGTCGCTGGGTGAGTATTTGAACCTGCGGTTTTCGCGGATGTTGTTGTCATTCCAGTCCCGTGCCCGTTCGCGCTGGTTTTCGGGCCAGTAAACGGCGCTCTTTGCATTTTCGTTGAATCCACGAACATACGGAATATTGCTGTAATCGTAATAATCGCGGTAATAATACCTCGGATAATGTGAAATATAGTACTGGTGATGCATCCAGGGCTGATAAATTCTGGTGTTGACTATGATTACGAAGCCGTACATCGGATCAAAATCGTTGTAAAATCCCAAAAGAGTAGGAGTGAAAAACCACTGTCCGCGATTTAGAAATATATATTCACGTGTTGCCAGGTCGTAATAACATTCGATATCCGGAAAATAATAATAACGGGTTCCAGGGTAGTATTCAGGTGCCCATTCCGGATTTTCGTAATAGGTTTGTTCGTTGGTAGTTCCGTAGTTGTAGGTGTTACAACCGGAAAAGAGCGATACAGCAACTAAAACAGTAACAGCAAGAACCATAAATGAGATAAGTTTTTTCATGATTTTAATGTTTTATAAAGTTTAAGATAATTTACTTAAGTTAAAACAAATACCGTACCGAAAACTGTTCAACAAGATGCCTGTTTATTTTAATTTGTAAATATATACAAAAAAAATTGCCTCAGCATTCACCAGGCAATTTTTTTTAATAAAAATATATTTTTTAATTTTCTCAGAATGATACAGTTGCAACTTTATCTGTCACCGTAAAAGTTTTTACAAGCGTTCCATTGCTGTATGTTCCATCTTTCGAATATCCGTTTACTGTAGTTCCTCCATTGTAAGTTCCACCCTTAAATACGTTGTAGTCACCAGTTTTTAGATCGGGAGAGGAGAGAAGTAAACCATAAGCACTTCGAATGGGTTTGAAAGTCACGATCGATTTGCCTGAAGCATCCTGTATATTGATGAGATTTGTGGCCATAGTGGAGGATGTGAGCTTAACGGAATTCTGACTTGATTCTGTTCCGGGTGTTTTAACCGATAGAATTGACTGAGGTCCTGAGGCAATCAGAAATCCACCCGATATGGTAAATTTTCCATTATAATTGATGCCTTCCTTGTCCTTGTCGGATGGACCCTGCACCACTACCGTTCCGCCTGACATGGTGATGTCGCCACTGCTGTCAATGCCTGTTCCATCATCTGAGTTGATGTACAAATTTCCGTTCGATATTGACAGGATGCTTCCATCGGTTGTTATTCCACCAAAGCCGTAGGTGGCATTCACTCCGGCTTTAGTTGAAATTATCGATGTTGTGCCACCTGATATAGTAATAAATGGACTTTCGATCCCTTTTTTCGAAGCGTTGATCTGAACTGTTCCGCCTGATATATGTACCAGTGAGTCGGAGCGAAGCGCCTGGCTGTTGAGTGACCTGGCGGTAATATTCCCTCCTTCAATGATCAGTCTTTTGGAGGTATGGATGCCATCGCCATCGGATGATGTGAGGCTTAATGTTCCTCCAGCAATTTTCAGATATCCTTTACCCGGTTTCAGTACATTGTCCGATTTCAGTGCATGACCGGTAGAGCATATCACATTGATATTGCCGTTGTTTACAATCAGCGAGTCTTTACCCCGTATTCCGTCATCAATAGATTTTACCGAAAAGTTGCCATTGTCAATGTAAAGCATATCGTCGCTCGAAATTGCGTCATTGTAATTTCCGTTTACCACCAGGTTCCCATCGCCCGTAAATCCGAGATAATCTTTGCTGAAAATTGCTGCGTTAGGATCACCAACGTGTGTGTAGGCAGCGCCGTCTGTAAATGTGTTAGTAGTTCCGGTTTTCAGAAAAATAATTGTTTTTTTTGCATCCCGTATGAATAATGGGGAGGTAGTGTCGTTATTCATGGTAATTCCATTGAACTGTATTTTTACCACCTGATCTTTGGCATCAACAATCAGTTGTCCGTTAGTCATTTGTCCGCTTACGGAATAGTAACCGCCACCGGTAATTGTAGCTGTAGAGCCCGTAATGATTACCTTTGCAGATGAAGAACTGATGGATGCAGTGCTGAATGTAATGGTTTGAGTTTTAGCATCATCCCATTCAAACAGTAGTTTTGTGTCTTTCTCTATAGGTTTCATTACATTTTCGGGGTCACAGGAACTCAATAAAAATGCCGTGAAAGCTAACAGGAAGTATGAGAATTTTAGTTTCATGATTATAGAAAAATAAATCAGAGTTATGCGGGAGTATTTAATTGCACTATGGTTATTTTAACTCGTGTGTAAAGCTCAGACCGAGGTTGTATTTGCCCGAATAGTCAGCTTCATCGGTGCCTTTTTCTGAATTTAAAACTCCAAATACTTTGATTTTATTGTGTTTATTAATCTTATAGTCCGTGTACAGAATATATCTTAGTTTGTCCAGTTTATTACCATCGGGATCGTTGAGAGAATAAAAAGTTTCAATAGATATTCCGGGTGTAAACCTGCATTTGGGTATGTTATAGTCAGCATCCAATTTATTACGCCACACCCATGCAGGATCAATATTATAACTGTCAATAAGTCCGTCCATATCTATTCTTTTGCTGTCGTTTTTCTTTGTGAGTTGAATACGTTCTCGCAGGGAAAAAGATATGTTACCCAGTTTCTGCTTGCCGGTGATATCAGCAGTGAAGCGGTTACGAAACTGGTAATTAAGGTATTTTTCGTCCAGTACATTCATGAATTCATAGCCCAGACCAACTTTCAGTGATTTAGCAATTTTGTAATCTGCATTCAGTCCGAGACTCCACCGGTTGATGAGCCTGACATAATGTATAGTGCGCACTTCGGTCTCAGCACCGAAATTCCAGTTTCCGGTTTTTTTCTCCAATCCCACACTAGTCCAGGTGCCGTACTGATTCTGCGCCTTTATCATTCCGGAAATACCGATGAACAAAGCAAAAATCAGAATAAACTTTTTAAGTGTCATTATTCGTAGTAATAAATGGTGATCATTCCGAAGTCACGCAGATAGGAGATTTCTTCCACCGTAATACGATGAATATTCAATCCGGTACGTTTGATGAGTGTTTCTATCAGTTCGGGATGACGATCAACGTGGAGCAATTCCACATCCTCGAAATAGATTATTTTGGTGGCTTCGCGCTTGAGCAAAATCCGGGTATCGAGCACAATTAGTACAACGAGCAGAACGCCGAAAATTATGAGCAGCTCGTACAGTTCGAGCTGGATGCCGCTGAGCAGTCCCATGGTGATAAAAATGAACAGATAGGTCATGTCCTTGACACTGATGCCGGCCGTGCGGTATCGGAGCATGGAGAAAACTGCAAATAAACCGAATGCAGCACCCATCGAAATTTTTATGTGGTTGAGCAGGAAGGTGAGCAGAAAGATGGAGACATTGAACAGAACAAAGGTGAAAACCGTATCCAGTCTTTTGTAGTTGGGATAATATATGAGGCTGATAATCAGAGCCAGAAATGCCAGATCAATGAGCAGGCTGAAAAAGAAATTGAAATTCAATTGAATTTTGTCTTTCCCTTTTTTATCCACTTTGGTGTCGGTGGTGAAAATGTCGATGGATTCTTTGGTTTCATCGGCAGCCTGAACTGTAGCAGCTTGTTCGGCTTCGGCAGCTGCTGCCATCTGCAACTGAGCCTGAGTACCCGATGGTAGTAGTGTTAATAGTAACAGTAGGATGAATAATGTCTTAAAAGGTGTGATTTTTACAAATTTTGTCCACATAGCGTATTTTTGTTTTAAAGTTATTTTTGCGTACGGTATTTACATAGTTGGCTATCCCGAAACAGTATTTGCTGAGTGAAACCTGCCGGATATGTTTTGAAAACATGATTTTGATAAATGGTGAATGTCCGGACTTTTCCTGCTTCACTTCAGCAATAACCAGTTCCGGCCATTCGTGCCACACATCGTCACCGATATTGTAACTGAGGTCAAAATCAATCGTAACCCTTTCGGATAGTAACTTATCGACCATTGTAATGCGTTTGCATTTTATGCGAATTGCTTTTTTAAGCGTTTCGGCCGGAATATCTGTTCGTCTTTCGAGCAATTCCAGTGCAATCCCCGAGATTATATCCGTTTTTTCGGGAAGTTGAATACGTTTCTTGACGGTTCTATTCCCATTGGTTTTGAATTTTATTTCGAAAAAATGGATGTCGGAGTACATATATGTCCGCATACGGAGTTTGAAGCGGTTTGTACGGCCGTTGTGATGAGCGGAATATAACTGGTAATCTTCGGTATCAAAATACAAACTGTCGTAATTTTCGAAACGTCTTTCGTTGATAGTTAGTGTTCTGTAAAATTCAGCTGCTTTAGACAGAATATCTGCCAATTCGTCCTTATGAAAGACGTATTTAACATCTGTCCGATTGAGTAGCTTCACACTGTCCATTTCGGCCAATGATATCGGTTTCAGTTCATTGAGTATCTCAAGAAATTTTTCCATTCAACGTATAAAAAATATAAGGCGCGTTTTTTTTCAAATAGATTTTTGGTTATATCACTTTTTTGTAACAAAAATGTAATATCGGCAAAAAACGCACAAAGTTAATCATTTAAATTGTGCATTCAGTATGTTTTTTATTCTAAATGATTATCAGTATAACACATTTATCAATTTTTATTCAGTAAATGAACAGTTTTAGCCCCTGATCTTAGAGTGTGAGCGTCGATACTTTAGATGTTCCTGTAGTAAACGATTTTTTTAACGTACCGCCACTGTAGGTGCCAACTGTACAATATCCGCCTGTGGTTGAGCCACCCGTGTAGGTACCACCGGTATAAATGGAATACGCTGTGCTCACCTTCATATCGGGCGATGAAAGATGAAAATAATAATATGCCAGGGGAGTTTTGAATGTGCCGATAACTGTTCCGCTTGCATCCTTTATCTGAAAAAATCCTGAAGCGGTGGATACTGCCGATGTACTTTTCAGATTGACGCCAACCTGAGCGGTGCTTGAAATTGATTCGAACATGCCGGAGTTCATACATCCGCCGAACATCAATCCGCCATTAATTGTGATTGTACCGTTGGCATCTATATCTTCGTTGGTACTGTTCGAGGGGCCAAAACCGACCATTACTCCACCGGTCATTAGTATTGTTCCATTACTGTCAATGGCATCACCGCTTGTTGCTACAGCGGTCAACACACCACCATTCATGTACAGGTAACTGCCGTCATTGGATTCAGTTCCACCGGCCTGGGTGCTGGCAGTGGTATTCACACCATCGTCCGAAGCTGTGATATTCGTGTTTCCACCATTTATTGTAATTATCTTAGCTTCAATGCCTTCGGTGGCTTTTGATATGATAGTGTTGCCGCCGTTTATAGTTATTGACGTTTCAGACTTTATACCGTCATCTGTTGATGATATTGTATTGTTTCCATTGTTAATGATGATGTTGCCATCTGCTTTTAACGTTTTTGGGTGGCAATAATTATATACAGTGCCACCGCCGGGACCACCGCCGGTTCCGGTAGTGGTTGATACTATAAATTGTGCTCCCGTAGTGGTCAGACTGACTGTGGGCGAAGTGGTTGTAGTACCGATAGTAACAGACCCGTTTGCCGAAATCCCTTTACCTCCCGAGCCGGAACTTGCACAGTTAACGGTACCACCGGCGATGCTGATATTGGTATCGGATGTGAAACAGGCAGCACTGTACGCGTCAGTTACATTCGTAGCATTTTTGAAGATGGACCCGCCGCCCGAAGTGCTTATCTGAACATTCCCACCGTTCATAGTGATGTTATTGTCAGCCGAAATACCTTTTCCGCCTGTACCCGAATGAGTAATGTTAATATTGGCTCCATTCAGATTGACTTCAGTATCACTTTTGATGGCCGTACAATAAGAAGGATCCAGTAGGGTGGTAGACGTAGTGTATTCCAGCACCACATTTCCCGAAGCTTTAATATTTATAGTACCACCATTAAGATACATGGCTTTTCCGGATTTTAGCCCCTTGGCTTTTGCACCTGTAATAGTGTCATTAACAATACCGCCGGTTACGTAAAGCAATGAATCGCTATCAATGGCAGTAGCACCTTGTTGGGTCGCATTTACACCGATTATACCATTGGCAATGGTCAGTATACCATCACTCTTAATGTTTTTTGGATCTGAATAAACAGCTGAAATGTAATTATCTGTACCCGAAACCAACAGCCGGGTTCCGGAATTTTTAACATAAATTTCGGGTGAGTGGGTAGCATCTCCAATGGTAAGGTTTCCGTCGGCCGATATTCCTTTAGCAGCAGAGCCGGATTCTGACAGGGTGATTCTGCCACTAATGATTGAAATATTACCGTCGGCATCTATTCCACATGATCCGTATGCTTCGGCCACGCCAAGTGAATTTGTATAAATTGACCCGATCCCTGTACCGGTTATTTTTATGTTTCCGTCGGTCATACTGAAATTATTATCAGCAGAAATGGCTTTATTGCCTTTTCCTGATGTGGTAATGCTGATGGTAGCTCCCGAAATGACGATGGAAGAGTCAGATTTTATAGCCGTACAGTAGGATGGATCATAGCCTATACCTTTCTCTGCCAATACAGCAGCTCCGGAAGTCGTAATATTAATGTTGCCGCCCGAAAGCGTCATGTTTTGAGCCGATTTTAATCCTTTTGACTGATTGCCCGATACAGTAAAATTGATATTTCCTCCCGAAATAAGCAGTGTGCTGTCGGATTTTAACCCTTTGGTATCGGCAGTACTGATTGTAGCGATGATGTTTCCACCCGATATTTTTATATTACCGGCTTCACATTCTACGGCATCGCCTGTGGCAGCAACTGTCACGGTACCACCTTCAAGATTAAAATGGTCGTTGGTGTGAATCCCGTCTTTGGCGGCTGAGGTAATGTTGATTTCACCCTCTTCAATTTCGATGTAATCATCCGAACAAATAGCATGCTTCGATTTACTCGAGATATTCAGTGTTCCTGTGCCTTTCACAATCAATTGTCCCTCGGAGAATAACGTAGATTTCTGATCCTCAGTACTTGTTGCATAGCTTACACCATCGGCCAGGGTGTTTGTGGTTCCACTTGTTAGTTCTAAAGTGCATTTTTTTGTAGACTGAATATTGATAGCAGGCCCGTTGACATTGGTTAATGTAACTCCATTGAGTGAAAGCCGGAATTTGTATTTGCTATACACTTTAAGCATTCCATCGGACGATTCGCCTGAAACCAGGTAGTTGACCTCTGTATCAGCTAATGTGGAATTGACCATCACATCGGCCCCGGCGATGGTTATGTTAACTCCCTTGTACTCATAGGGATTTGTAACAGTTACGGAATTGCCTGTGTACGTGATAGTCACCACAGCTTCACTGATACTCCCGAAGTTAATACTGTCCAACTCGGCGATGGGATAATGAGTAACCGAATGGTCAGGTTTATAAATATCCAGTAGGGTTTGATTAGCGGAGAATTTTATGCTGTCGATGGCTGAAAGCGCGAGACTGAATACTGATTGGTCGGTTTTGAAAATAAAAATATAGTCACCGGCAAATAGACTGAGTACGCCGATAAATAACAGGATGGGTAATATGGTTTTTTTCATTTTTTGATAAAACTGACAGTATGACTATTTGCTTTGAGAAAGTAAAAACCTTTTGGGAGAGTTTTGACGTCTACTTCCGGGTATTCGGAGGACAATTCTTGTGTTATTAAAGCCTTTCCATCAATGCCGAATATCATGATTGTGAGATGTCCGTCATTCAGATTTTTGAGGTGTAAGATATCAGTTACCGGATTGGGGAATATCATCAAATTATCCGCAGCGTGTTCGATATTCACTTTCGTATTAGTAGCCGAAAATAAAACTTTGTTTACAGAGCTAATTGGAATGGAAGAGGTGGAAGTTCCGTTGAATAATAGCAGATTGCTGCCCGAAAACGAGATTTTGGTCTGACTAAGTAGGGCTGTATTGGTTGGCTGGCCATCATTCCTGTAAATGTACAGCGATGCCTGACCGAACATGTTGGACGTAAACAGCAGCATGAAAGCTACCGTAAGGGTTGTAAAAAAAATCCTGCAATTCATATTTGTTGTGTTTTATTGAAATAAAAAGCATTAAAAAAATGACAAACTGACACTAAATCTATATATTGACTGCAAAAATAATAATTTGTTTAAATGGATAATGGAAGAATGTTATATTTTTAAATTCAATGTTTTTGCGTTCAGGGAGAGGTGTTTTGCCTTTAGTGAGGAATTGTTTGTAAACGTGGGTTAAGCGGTTGTTAATTCGGGTTAACGGGATGGGTTTAGGTAAAAAATTTTTGCGTTTAGGGAGAAGAAATTTGCGTTTAGGGAGAAGTTGTTTGTTAATGGGGGTTAAACGGTTATTAATGCGGGTTAAAAGGATTTGTTTAGGGAAAAAGTTTTTGCGTTTATGGAGAAGAAATTTGTCTTTAGGGAGAACGGGTTTGTTAATAGGGGGTATACTTAGTTATCACTGAAACTTATAGCTCACAAATTTAAATATAATTATTCAGAAAATATCAAGAAATGGTGTAAAGTTTATAAAGTTCATCAAGTTCGTCAAGTTTTGAAGTTCATCAAGTTTCCCGAAACAAGTTCGGGACAAGTATCAGATTTATCAAGTTTCCCCGATGATGTTAAACTTTCCTGTTTGTCAGTGTGTTTTATGCTAAACTATGCTGGATGTTAAAAAGTAAGATTACTTAACTTATATGACATGAAAAGATTAAAAGTTGGGATTTTATTAGGTATTATTGCCGGTATTATTGACGTAATTCCAATGATTATGCAAAATCTAACGTGGGACGCTAATATTTCTGCATTTACTATGTGGATAGTTGTCGGATTTTTAATTGCGACAATTGATTTAAAAATCAATTCGATAATCAAAGGGATTTTAACTGCTTTTTTGGTTTTATTGCCAACTGCCATTTTGATAGGGTGGAAAGAACCTCATTCTTTGATACCAATTGTTTTAATGACGACAATACTGGGTGGATTACTGGGGTTTTCAATCAATAAAATCCTGGATAAAAAATGATTTCCTTTAAATATGATGAATAAAGCACAATCATATAACTAAAACTATGTGTTAATTGGGACTTCCGTGTGGACAAAAAAGTTCGAAATATGCAATAACTATTGTAATGCTCTATAGGAAAAAAGCCCGCAATTCCCAATTGCATATATTTCCGATGGACTATTTACTAATAAATATTGAAAGATGAAAGAGAATTTAATGCCATATAAAAATTCTATTTCCGGTAAACTGGTTTTTTTCCTGACCATTATTGTAGCCTACTATTGGTTTCTCGGACAGGTCACTGACGTATATCGTTTTGAGGTAGTTGGTGCTGTCTATGAGATTTTGTGGCTTCCGGTGCTGGTGATGTTGTTTGTACTGCCTGTAATTGCGCTGGTTTTACTGATTAAGGAAAAACGGAATATCTGGTCGCTCAATATCTATTCTTTACTTATAGGTGTGGTTACTGTTTTGTGTATGATTTTTGGAAAATAAAACAACGTACATTGTAGTGTGAAAGTAAAAAGCTAGTCTTGATGCAATTTAATATCATTAATGCAATTTTGTTAAATGCTTTGATCAACTTTTTTCAGCGAGGTATTTCTTATTCACTATAAATGCTCCACACCATGAAATTTCCCTGGTTCAAACGAATTGGGATATTATTTATTCCAAGGTCTATCATCGGTTGGATACTACTTGCAGCAGCAATAGTTTATGCCGTATCTGTTTTCATCGATATCGACAGCCGGTCGCATTCAGTGAGCGATACACTCATGAATTTTGTATTTAATCTGGTGATTATCTCGGTGGTATATTCGTTGATTGCTTATCTGACTAGCAGAAAATAAAGATTATAAGTGAAATTCACCCTACCCCCAATTTTTTCGGGTAGTTAACGTTTGGTAGTGCATAAAACTTAACCAGCCAACAACGGTTTATTTGAAAATTTAAACAGAAGAAACTTATCTATATTTTTCTTAGAAATTGAATTGTTTTCCACGACCATCATTATTCGTTCCTGTGAAATATTTAACACAAATAACACCAACAAAACCTTCTTTCAATTCTTTTGTTTATATTTGTGTTCTGTAATAAATCTAAAACAAAAGATATGAAACGAAATCTTTACCGGACGATTGTTGGTAGTGTATTCTTTGTTTTCTGTATCTTATTACCTGTTGCAGTTACTGCACAGTTTCATGTAGGGTTGCAATCGGGCCTTGTATTCTCCAAAGCGGGAATGATTACCAAAAGTAACGATTTTGGATATCTCAATTATGCTTATCCAACTCCAACGCTGAACTACATCATGACAAATGCCACCAATCTGCATGTGAGTTATACTCTTTCGCCCTCTTTCACGCTGGCTGTGGAGCCGGGTTATATGCAGAAATCCAACGAACAAAACGGTGGGTTAACCTACATTCAGCTGCCGGTGTTAGCCGAATACACGCTGATTGACCGCTTGCGGCTTACTGCCGGCCCGGAACTCAATTTTCTGTTGAATAATGACAGTGAAAAAAGCTACAAAGGATTGGATGTTGCCGTACAGCTGGGTGCATATTACGGAGTGTACAGCACCTTCGATCTGGGCTTCAAGTTCAGCCGCTCCACAGGACCGTTCCTGAAACATGACATTGTAAGTTCCGGCTCAGATATCAATTTTTATCACTATTACTTTCAGTTTTTCACGCGTTACAAATTTTAATTCAACAATAAAATAATTATAAACACCAAAATATGAAAACATTAGAACCAACCATTGTTTGGAACCATTTTTACGAAATTACCCAGATACCGCGTCCTTCTAAAAAAGAAGATAAAGTGAGAGCATACCTGGATGAATTCGGAAAAAAACATAACCTGACTACTGTGACCGACAAAGCCGGTAATGTGCTGATTACCAAACCGGCAACTCCGGGCTATGAAAACGAAAAAACGATTATTTTGCAGGCACACATGGATATGGTCTGTGAAAAAAACAGCGATGTGGAACACAATTTCGACACCGATCCTATTCAGGTGATTGTGGACAACGGATGGATAAAAGCCAAAGGAACCACTCTGGGTGCAGACAATGGAATAGGTATGGCGCTGATGCTGGCTGTACTCTCATCGGACAATCTGAAGCACCCTGCGCTGGAATGTCTTTTCACTACCGACGAAGAAACTGGCCTGACCGGCGCTTTTGCACTCGACAATAATTTGCTGAAAGGAGAAATACTTATCAACCTGGACTCCGAAGACGACGGTGAAATATTCGTAGGATGTGCCGGCGGAATAGACACCACCGCTACGCTGAAAGTTAAAACAAAAGACACACCCCGTCACTTTTTTGCTTTTTCGGTTACTGTCAAAGGGCTGATGGGCGGTCACTCGGGCGACGATATTGATAAACGACGCGGCAACGCCAACAAAATGCTCAACCGCATCCTGTGGAATATGCATAAAGACCTGGATTTACACCTGGTCAAAATTGACGGTGGCAACCTGCGTAATGCTATTCCCCGTGAGGCATCGGCGGTGGCTTGCGTCCCGTTCGTTCACAAGGAAAAAGTACGCGTTATATTCAACGAAGTGGCTGCCGAACTGGAGGATGAAAATGCCGCCATCGAAACAAATATGCGTATTGAACTTCATTCGGAAGAAATTCCCGATCGTGTGATGACCCGCCGGAGTACTTCCAAAATCCTGAATGCTCTCTATGCCTGTCCGCACGGCATCAAAGCCATGAGCCCCGATATGGCCGGACTGGTTGAAACATCCACCAACCTGGCTTCGGTGAAAATGCCTGACGACAAAAAACTGGTGATTACCACCAGTCAGCGCAGTTCGGTAGAATCGGCCAAATATGACATTGCTCATCAGGTGGAGTCGGTGCTTAAACTCGCCGGTTGCAGCGTTACTCACGGCGATGGATACCCGGGATGGAAACCCAATCTGAACTCACAGATACTCCGCGTGGCTGAAAAAAGTTATGAAAAACTGTTCGCAGTCCAACCCAAAGTGAAAGCAATCCATGCCGGACTGGAATGCGGCTTATTCCTGAAAAAATATCCGCACCTGGATATGATTTCCATCGGACCGACCATGCGTGGGGTGCATTCACCCGACGAGCGACTGGAAATTGAAACCGTGGGGCGTGTGTGGAGCTGGCTCACCGATATTCTGGCAACTAAATAATGT
>Ga0209098_1003098_pt1 | contig 14163 bp, 12 predicted proteins | sample AD_JPNHW1_MetaG_FD_184429 | JGI IMG/M metagenome (GOLD analysis project Ga0209098, IMG submission 184429) | Active sludge microbial communities of municipal wastewater-treating anaerobic digesters from Japan - AD_JPNHW1_MetaG (SPAdes) (version 2) | ecosystem: Engineered > Bioreactor > Anaerobic... | reverse complement strand
AAACTTGCGCCTTTAAGAACCCTCTCTCCATCAAGGGCTGATATCACACCACCAAAAAGCGATCGGGCAATATCCGGGTCAAATATTACCGGGGCTTTCTGTGTTTTGACCATCCGGCAATCAAGCATCTCCCAGGCATTCATTGAAGCCTTTGCCGCCACCTCATCAAGAGAAAGAAGATCGGCAAAGTATCTCCTTGAACACGATTCACTTCCTGTCTCTTTCTGATCGTTTTTCTCGGCCACTACGTTTACACCAATATAACAGCCTGAGCTCTTATAACTCTTCAAAATGCCATTTGAATTGCATATGAACACCTCTGAATCTTCTTCGCCATATGAAGAACCTGCGCTTTTTGTAATCCGTTTATCAGACATTGCAAGCTTTTCAAGTTCAAGGGCCATTTCAATCTTCTTTTCCATTGAAACCTTGAAAATTCCGGGATCGTAAAGTCCATCTACTGCCGTTGAAGGCATCTGTCCGGCAAGGATATTATAATCAGCTGGCGTTGTAAGCCTGGCAAACCGGATGGCAGAGGCAATAGTTTCGTCAAGTGCGCCGGATTGAAAGTTATTGCTGAAGCTAAACCCCACGGCACCTCCAACTATTACTCTTACACCAATGCCTGAAGAGGTTGATTCTTCTATTGTCTCAATCTCCTTGTTCAGTATGTTGACCGACAGGCTTCTGCCTGTTTCAAGATAGATCTCAGCAGCGTCAGCACCCATTTTGAGTGCTTTTTCCATAAGTTTCTGAGTAAGGTCTGTATAATTCATTGTTGTGATCTTTACGTTTTTACATCAGGCTTTGCTGCCGCCCACATTTATTCCGCGAATTCTTACGGTAGGCTGACCGGCAGTCACTTCAGCGTTCTGGCCTTTTCCGCATATTCCGGGGCCGAAGGCCAGGTTGTTTCCAACAGCATCAACCTTTGAGATAACGTCAAGGCATGAACCGATAAGTGTGGCGCCCCTTATTGCTTTGGTCTTATGGCCATTTTCAATCATGTATGCTTCGCGACAGGTAAAATTGAACATCCCTGTAACAGGATCTACACTTCCACCACTAAGACTCTGGACATATATACCCTTCTTTGTGGAGGAGAGAATTGCAGCAGGATCATCTTTCCCGTTATCGATAAATGTGTTTGTCATTCTTGGAATCGGGATGTATCTGAATGACTCCCTGCGTCCGTTTCCTGTTCGTTTAATACCAAGCTGCCTGGCGCTCAGGATATCGCTCATATAACCCTTAAGCACTCCGTTTTCAATTAATACATTGCGTTGTGCGGGTGTTCCTTCATCGTCATAGTTAATTGTCCCCCTGAAATCGGGTATCGTTCCATCGTCAACCATTGTGAAGCAATCGCTGGCTACCTTTTTGCCCACCTTTCCGGTGAAAGCACCGATACCTTTTGCAATATTGTCAGCTTCAAGCGGGTGCCCGACAGCTTCATGTACCAGCACACCTCCCCATCCGTTTTCCATAACCACGTCCATAATGCCGGCTGGAGCCTCCCCGGCCGAAAGCATTGCAATTGCCTCACGTGCAGCATTCTGTGCAACCATCTCCGGAGTTGTTTTTTCAAACATTTCAAAGCCACTATGGTTGCTGAGCCTTTCACGCGCCATATGCCTTACATTGCCGTCGGCCGACATTGCCTGAACAATAAAAAATAACAGAGGCAACTCATCACGCAGATAGAGACCCTCACTGTTTGCAATAACCCTGCCCCTTATCTCATCGTAATAATTTACAGAAGCCATCTTTATCCTTGGATCATAAGACAGGGCGGCATGATCTGCTCTCTTCATTATTTCAATTCGCTTTTCATCAGCCAGGTCAGAAAGCGGGATTTTCACAGTGACAAAGGATTTGTAGTCTGTCTCAGTCAGGTTTACGGGAAGTACTGTTGTACCCTTTACAGCAACATAAGATGCAACCTCAGCGGCTCTGAGCAGCTTCTCTTCAGTCACCTCATCAGTATATGCATACCCCTGCCTGTTTCCCGAGATGACTCTGACGCCAGCCCCCTGACTGATTCCGCAGAGTCCGCTGCTGAACCTCGATTCTTCCATCACTATCTGCCTGGCCGTACGACTCTCAATATAAACTTCAGCAAAATCACCTCCTTTCTCAAGGGCTTTTTTAATCACTTTTGAAAGCATTTCCCTGTCAGTGTCCAACACGGATAATTGCCCGGAAGCATTTGTACATGAGGTGAGTTGTGATAAAAGAGCCGGTGTAACCGCCACCGCAAGACTCCCTTTGAATGAAAGCTCCAGAAACCTGCGCCTGGGAATGTCATTGACAGAAAACCTCTCAGCCTTTTTGTTGCCTTCTCCCATAATGTTTTAGTGTTAAAGTTTTACTATTTCAGATCAGTTCAGTAACCGATGGTTTTCCAAATTTAGCCCATTTTTTCAGCCAGCAACCTTCAAAATTGTTAATCTCTGTGAAAATTAGTGTCGCAATTTCGGTCAAAACAGCTTTATTTACATTAATGACTCATTTTTTCTTTCAGATCAAAGCCCTTTTATAAATTTGGGACGTAAATAATCATAAAGAGGATGTACCGGACCGATTATCATATCCATACTACTTTCAGTGACGGGAAAGCCGATCCAGAAGAATATGTTCTGGCAGCAATAAAAGCCGGGCTTAACGAAATAGGATTTTCAGAACATCTCACACTCACCTCAGAACGGCAGAGATGGAGCATGGATCCTGCCAGGCTTCCGGAGTATATTAAATACATTGGATTACTCAAAAAGAAATATACCAATATTGCAATAAGAACAGGCGTTGAGCTGGATTACCTTCCCGGGAAAAATAAAGAAATTGCCAGAGTCTGCCAGGATTATCATTTTGATTATATCATAGGTTCCGTTCATTATATGGGAGACCAGACCGTTGACCTGGGCCCGGAGTTTTATATTGGTAAAGACATAAACCTTGTCTTTGAAAACTACTTCAATCTTGTATGTGAGGCTATATCGTCCGGACTGTTTGATATCATTGGCCATGCTGATCTGGTAAGGATACACCGGTTTAAACCAACTGTTGACATATCCCACCTCTATGAAATGGTGGCAGACTCACTTGCACGTCATGCGGTGGTTTTCGAACTGAACACAAATGGTCGTAATAAACCGCTGGGTGATTTTTATCCCGACAGGGAGTACCTCCACATCTTTGCCAATCATGGCGCCCGGGTATGTGTTAACTCCGATGCTCATAACCCTGCCAGGGTAGGACAGTTTTTTGATGAAGCTTATGAATTGTTGAGGATAAACGGATTCTCTGAGATGTCGGCATTCATCAACCGCGATTGTTACCAGATTCCTTTCTGAAGAAATTTTCAGCAGTCTTCAGTCATTGAGTGGTTTGACCACACTGCAGTAAAGAATACCTGTGCGGTGAAAATATTAAAAGCGATATCAGACAGTCATCAGGTGTTCTAGTAAGATCTTGATACCTATGGCCGCCAATATTATTCCTCCTACTATTTCGACTTTTGATCCCAGGTGACTGCCGGCCGATTTACCAATACGTATTGCAGTCATGGATGCCAGAAAAGTGACTATTCCAAAGACTATACCTGCTGTCCAGATATTCATGCTCAGAAAAGCAAAGCTCACTCCAACCGCAAAAGCGTCAATACTGGTTCCGGCAGCCATTGTAATCAACACTGACAGTTTTTTGAAGTCATACTCACGTTTTTCACCCTCCTTTTTCAAGCCCCCGATAATCATTCCTATTCCAAGGATCAGAAGAAGAGCAAAGGCAACCCAGTGATCAAAGGCAGATACATAGCGGCTCACAGTGGTTCCAAGAAAATATCCAAGCACCGGCAATCCACCCTGGAATAGAGCCATAGTAAATGCAATCCGCATTGCATCCCTGAAAATAATCCTGGATTTTACAACCCCGCATGAGAGAGAGACTGCAAAGGTATCGAACGATAATCCTACGGCAATACCCAATAAAGTAATATAGTCCATCGAAATAAAGTGAGTCTCAAAAGTATGTATTAATTACTAATTTTACCACCTGTAAAGATTAAAATGAGACTATTAATACAAAGAGTCAGAAGGGCTTCGGTCACCATCATAGGAGAGTGCCATTCTTCCATTGGTGAGGGGATGCTTGTACTGGTTGGCATTGAGGATGCCGACAATGAAGAGGATGTGAAATGGCTTGCATCAAAAATGATGAATTTACGGATCTTCGATGATCAGGCAGGGGTAATGAATCTGTCGTCACTGGAGACCGGTACAGAGGTACTCATTGTAAGTCAGTTTACTCTTCATGCTCTGGTAAAAAAGGGAAACAGGCCTTCATATATAAGGGCTGCAAGACCGGAAAAAGCAATCCCTTTATATGAATCCTTTATCAGAGAGACAGAAAAGCTTGCTCCGGGTAAAGTATCAAAAGGTGTTTTTGGTGCTATGATGGATGTTGAGCTGGTAAATAACGGTCCCGTGACCATTTTCATTGACAGTAAGAACAGGGAATGACAGATAAAGAGTTCAAGAGATCGGTACTTACCGTTACAGCTTTTGCTTCTTTTCTTACACCTTTCATGGGGTCTTCGGTAAATCTTGCACTTCCTGCAATCGGTAACGAATTTGGGGCAAACGCCATTACATTAAGCTGGATCACTCTAAGCTATATGCTTTCCACCGCAATATTTCTGTTACCAGCAGGAAGAGCCGGTGATATCCTGGGCCGGAAGAAAGTCTTTACTGCCGGGATTTTTCTCTTTACTCTGGCAATGCTTCTTCTCACTTTTACTCCGGGTATAAAATACATGCTTATTGTCCGTGTCATCCAGGGCGTTGCAAGTGCGATGGTTTTCGGGACAAATATGGCCATACTCACCTCTGTCTTTCCGGCCGGGGAACGGGGCAGGGCAATGGGTATAAACGTGACCTTTGTTTACCTGGGCCTGGCCTCCGGTCCGTCACTGGGAGGAGTGCTTACCAGATATCTTGGATGGCGAAGCATTTTTGCCTTTCTTGTTCCAATGGGAATCCTGAGCCTGATACTTATTAAGGCAAAGATCAGGGAAGAGTGGCGTGACTCGCGCGGGGAAAATTTTGACTGGCCCGGTGCCTTGACCTGCGGAGCCTCGCTGGCGGCAATTATGTACGGATTTTCTATATTGCCTGGTATTGCCGGATGGATTCTTACTGCCCTTGGAATAATCCTTATTGCGCTCTTTTTTTATATCGAAAACAGATCGGACTCTCCAATTTTTGACGTTTCTCTTCTGCATAAAAACAAGGTGTTTGCCTATTCAAGCCTGGCGGCTCTTATACATTATGCTGCCACTAGTGCCATAGGCTTTTTCCTCAGCCTTTATCTCAAGTATATCAAGGGGATGGAAGAACAGTTTTCGGGCCTTATCCTTATGTCGTGGCCGGTGCTGATGGCGCTTCTTTCACCTATTGCCGGCAAGTTATCCGATAAACACAACCCCGGCAGACTGGCCTCCACCGGCATGGCATTGACAGCAAGTGGATTGCTGTTTCTTTGTACTGTGACAGAAGAGACAGCCATAATGAATATCATCTTGATGCTGGCACTCCTGGGGATAGGATTCGGGCTCTTTTCTTCCCCTAACACAAATGCAATTATGAGCTCGGTGGAAAAAAGGCAACTGGGCAATGCATCAGGTATGACCGGTACGGTAAGAATGGTGGGGCAGACACTTAGCATGGGAATTGCAACAATGCTGCTTGCCATTTATATGGGTAAAGCTAAAGTGACACCAGAAAATCACATCCAGTTTCTTAATGCAATGAAAACAGGTTTTGTTGTTTTCTCTGTTCTTTGCATTATAGGAATTTTTGCTTCTCTCCAACGCAACAAAGATCTTCAGCGATGACAATAACAGATGCACAAAAAGCCGTAGACTCGTGGATACAAAAATACGGCGTAAGATATTTCAATGAGCTCACAAACATGGCGGTACTGACCGAAGAGGTAGGAGAACTGGCAAGGATTATGGCCAGAAAATTCGGTGAACAGTCGTGTAAGGAAAACGAAAAAGAACTTGATCTTGCAGATGAGCTTGCAGATGTACTCTGGGTACTTATTTGTATTGCCAATCAGACAGGTACGGATCTGAATGAAGCTTTTGAAAAAAACATCAGAAAAAAAACAGAGAGGGATTCAGAACGCCACAGAAATAATGAAAGGCTCAACAAAGACTAACATTTTTTCTCCTTTTGCCTTTCTGAATTTAAAAACTATTATATTGAGCCCTGAAATATTGTCCTGACGGGCATTTAGGAATAACTGTTATTTTTCTGATTATGACTAAATTATATCAAAAACTGTCTAAATTGAATCTCACAGCAGAAGAGATAAAAAACGGGGTGGCAACAGATTCACTGCCTCCGGTGGATTTTAACAGGCGAGAGGCTTTGAAATCGATTTTTTCATTTTTAGACCTTACCAGTCTCAACTCTACTGATTACCCGGAACAGATTAAGAAATTTGCCGGGAAAGCAGCTGACTTCAGAAAATCGTTTCCTGATATGAAGAATGTTGCCGCAGTGTGCGTATTTCCAAATTTTGTACAGTCGGCGCGCGAAGGCCTGAAAAAAAGCGGTATCAGACTTGCTGTTGTATCGGGATGTTTTCCTACTTCCCAGACATTTCTGGAAGTAAAAACGACAGAAACAGAAATTGCCGTCAGAAACGGCGCTGATGAAGTTGACATTGTGATGTCGGCAGGCTTTTTTCTTAATAAAGACTACGACATTGTAATTGAGGAAATAACAACACTGCGCCAGGTTGCCGGTGAAGCAACGCTTAAAGTAATCCTTGAGACAGGTGTTCTTGGTACTCCTGATCTGATTTATAAAGCATCGGTAATTGCAATGGATTCAGGTGCTGATTTCATTAAAACATCAACGGGAAAGACGGCTGTATCAGCAACACCGGAAGCAGCCTGGGTAATGTGCAGGGCGATCAGGGACTATTATAATGAAACCGGCATTATGGTTGGCTTTAAGCCTGCCGGTGGTATTTCCACAACCAACGAGGCACTGGTTTACTACAACATCGTGGCCAATGTACTTGGTGAAAAATGGCTGTGCAGTGAGCGGTTCAGGATAGGAGCAAGCCGCCTGGCCTCAAACCTGCTTAAAGAGATTCACCCCGACGAACCAACTTACTTCTAGCGTTTCTGACTGCTATGCAAATATCAGTTACAGATACAGTATCCATATCCTCTTCAGATACTATTCAGAAAGACACCCTCGTAAGAGAGTACTATCTCGGGAAAATAATTCCTGTTGACAGTATCGGCAAAGCGTTTCCTGATACCATTACCTCTTCCGACGGCTCGATGGCAAAAGCCTATACGGAATATACAAGGGTTAAAGGAGATCCTAAAGGCGGTTCTTCTTTTAATACCGATTATGCTTTCGGGTTACTCTCCTTTTCTCTTTTTATGTTTGCACTGCTTTCGTTAACAGGCAGGAAACATGTTGTAAACATTATTTCGTCTCTGAGCATTAAAAAGCCATTTGTACTTAAGTCACAAGCCGGCATTGGGGTTTTTTCATGGGCACCCCTGTTTGTGAATCTCTCCTCAATCATCAACACAAGCCTGTTTGTTGTTGCAGCAGCAGTAAAAATGGATTTGTTTGGTCCGCTGCCCGGGTTTGAGAGCGTAAAAATTATCTCATTTGCCATAGCAGGACTGGCCGCAGCTATAATATTGAGACATCTTACCTGCCTGATAGTTGGTTCCGTAAGCGGACAGAAAGCGGCATTCAGAGAATATCTGTCTGTTATTACAGCAACCTGGTTTATTTCAGGTTTTGTGTTTTTTTGTGTCTCTTTCTTGATTCTTTTTACTCAGATCGCCTATCCCGAAATACTTATTCTGGGTGCCCTGTCGGTCTTTGCTCTCCTTTATTTCTATCGTATAATCAGATTGTTGATCATTTTTATGAGGCAAAGTGTTACAATTTTGTATTTCATTTTATACCTTTGTGCCCTTGAAGTACTACCTGTTTTGTTGCTCCTTAAAATAGCAGGAGGATTTTAGAAGCAGGCAGTCAGTTTAAATGGTTCACTAAAATTTGTACGGCATTGAAGATAAGGAAGGTATTAGTGTCGCAACCTGAGCCACAGAATCCGAAATCACCATATTTCGAGCTCGCAAAGAAGTACAACCTGAAAATCGACTTTAAACAATTTATTCAGGTAGAAGGTATTTCTTCAAAGGATTTCCGTCAACAGAAGATTAACCTGCTTGATTTCGGGGCGGTTATATTCACTTCAAAGACGGCTATAGATCATTATTTCAGGATCTGCGAAGAAATGAGAATCACGGTCCCGGATACGATGAAATATTTCTGCATAAGCGAAAGCGTTGCTTTCTACCTGCAAAAGTATATTGTCTATCGCAAAAGGAAGATTTTCCATGGGATGTCCAAATTCGAGGATCTGATTGAGATAATGGCAAAACACAAAGAAGAGAATTTCTTTGTTCCCCTTTCAGAGCCTCATAAGGCTGATATTCCGGACATGCTTACAAAGTCAGGTCTGAAGTATGCAACTGGTACGATGTATCGCACCATTAGCAGAGACTTCAATTCGACTGAGCTCGATTATGACCTGCTTGTTTTCTTCAGCCCCTCCGGGATAAAATCACTGAAGGAGAATTACCCGTCATTCAAACAGGGAGAGATTAAAATTGCTGCTTTTGGCCCTACAACTGCCGAGGCTGTTACCAATGAAGGCTTCCGCCTCGATATCCAGGCTCCGAATCCAAATGCTCCCTCAATGACCATGGCGCTGGATTGTTTCCTGAGAGACTTTAACAAGGGTAACAAGTAAACACTTGTTTCATTAAAGGCATTTATAAAAGTATCATAATAACTTTATGATACTTTTGTTTTTATATGAGAACTCATTCCGCAACTTTTAAAAAAGCAGAACGACTCTGCAGCCTGAAAACAATTGGCAGCCTGTTTGACACCGGCCGCTCATTCAACCTGCAGGGCATAAGGGTTGTATACATGTTTTCAGAAGAAGACACACTGCTTCCCCCTGCCCGGATACTGATATCTGTGCCAAAAAGGAACTTTAAAAGAGCGGTGGACAGGAACCTGCTAAAGAGGAGAATAAGAGAGGCTTACCGGAAAAACAAAGCGCCGCTGTATGACTACCTGAAAGTAAAGAACAAAAGAGTGGATTTTGCAATAATATGGACTGCAACAACCATTTTGCCTTCGTCAGAAATAACTGCACTCATTGAGGAAATGATAAAACGACTTTCTGCTTAATGCAATACACCACGTTAAAGTTTATTTAAATAGACTTGTAATTAATTAATACTGATTCAGCAATATTAAATTTGCCAAAATATCAAACCATGAAAAAAGGAAAAATTGCCAGATATATTATAATCGGCCTTATTGCCGTCAGCAGCGTTGTAACTTTCGGGTTTATTGTTCAGGATAAGGAAAGCCACGACTTCAAGCTGGCAAAAAACCTGGATATTTTCTATTCGCTTTTCAGGGAGCTTAATACCTTTTACGTTGATGAGATTGATCCCGAGAAATTAATCAACACGGGAATCAACAGCATGCTTGCCTCGCTCGATCCGTATACGGTTTATTATCCGGAATCAAATACAGGAGACCTTGACTTTATGACCACGGGTAAGTACGGTGGGTTGGGTTCTCTCATCAGAAAGTCGGGAGACTTCATTGTGGTGACTGACATATATAAGGGCTTTCCGGCTGACCAGCATGGGATAAAACCTGGTGACCTGATGATAAATATTGACGGGAAATCGATAAAAGGACTCTCCTCAGATAAGGTATCATCAATGCTGAAAGGTGATCCCGGATCAGAAGTGACCATCACTTTCTTACGTAACGGGAAAGAGTTTACGGAAAAGATAAAACGTGAGAAAATATATGTGCCGGCTGTGCCTTATTACGGAATGCTGGATGCAACAACAGGCTATATACGCTTCACCGGCTTTACGCAGAACTGTATTGATGAAGTGAAAAATGCACTTGTTGATCTCAAGGACAATAAGGGAGCAAAAAACATAGTACTCGATCTCAGGAACAACCCTGGAGGGCTTATCAATGAGGCTGTGGAAATTGTTAATCTCTTTGTTGATGCAGGAGAGGAGGTTGTAAGCACAAAAGGAAGAGTAAAACAATTTGATTCTGACTTTAAGACCACAAAGCCTGCTATTGCCGCCGACATGCCACTTGTTGTTCTTATAAACCGTGGTTCGGCCTCTGCTTCAGAGATTGTTGCCGGGGCGATACAGGACCTTGATCGCGGGGTAATTATAGGCGAACGTTCTTACGGGAAAGGCCTGGTGCAGATTACCAGACCACTCAGTTACAAGACAGAGCTTAAGCTTACTTCCGCAAAATATTACATACCCAGCGGCAGATGCATCCAGGCTGTGGATTTCTCTCATCGCAACGAGGACGGCAGTGTAGGTGTTATTCCCGATTCACTTATCAAGACGTTCTATACTAAGAACGGCCGCCCGGTAAAGAATGGCGGTGGAATTATTCCTGACGTTTATGAGCAGCCTGATGTTTTCAGTCAGTTTTCTTCTGAAATTTATGTTCAGAATATGGTATTTGACTATGCAACCGGATATTACTGGAGCCATCCCATTCCTTCCGCCACATCAGGTATAAAAATCACCGAAAGTGATTATGCCGATTTTGGTAAATTCCTTAAGGATAAAAATTTCAGTTATAAGTCAACCACTGAAGCTGCCCTCTCCGCATTTGTTGACGAGGCAAAGAAATCGGGAATATACGATACCAATAAGGAGTCAATTGAAAAAATTGAAAAGTCGCTGGATCACAAGCTTGACAACGACCTTAAGACATATCAGAATGAAGTGACCGGATTGATTGAGTCAGAGCTTGCAGGAAGATACTTTTATGACTACGGAGCAATTGAGTATGGCATTGCATCTGACACCCAGTTAAAGAAAGCACTCAATATAATCGAAGACAAAGAGCTTTATTCAAGTACTCTTAAGCCCGCTGTACCTTCCAGGTAATCATAATTGTATGAGGTGCATTAAAGCATAGTGGTTTTTAATGTGCCTCAAGCCAGTTTGAACCTGTTCCGGTATCAACCTCAAGGGGGATAGTCAGTGAGGCTGCGTTTTTCATCTCGTCGACCACTATTGATTTCAGCTTTTCCACTGCCTGCGGGTCAACCTCGAAAATCAACTCGTCGTGAACCTGCAGTATCATTTCAGCATCAGGCATCTCTTTTCTGAGCCTGTTGTCAATTTTGATCATGGCGATTTTAATGATATCCGCGGCGCTTCCCTGCAAAGGTGCATTTATCGCATTCCTTTCGGCATTACCCCTTACAACCTGGTTGCGTGAATGGATGTCTGGAAGATGCCTGCGCCTGCCAAACATTGTGGTCACATAACCATTTTCCCTGGCTCTGGCAATGCTTTCATCCATGTAGTTCTTCACTCCGGGATATGTGGCAAAATAACCATCAATAAGCTCTTTTGCCTCTTTTCTTCCTATTGTCAGCCGTTCTGAGAGTCCAAAGGCGCTGATGCCGTAAATTATTCCAAAGTTAGCTGTCTTTGCCCTTGAACGCATTTCCCTGGTTACTTCACTGATAGATACCCTGAAAATTTTCGATGCGGTGGCCGCATGAATATCCTGGCCGGAAAGGAAGTCGGAAATCATGCTTTCATCCTTGCTCAGACAGGCCATAAGCCTCAGCTCTATCTGCGAATAGTCGGCACTTAAAAACAGCTTTCCCGAAGCCGGAACAAATGCTTTTCTGATCTCTTTCCCCTCTTCATCACGCACGGGTATATTTTGCAGGTTCGGATTGGTGGAACTAAGCCGCCCGGTAGCGGCAACCGCCTGGTTATACGTAGTATGTATCCGTCCGGTAACAGGCGACACCAGTTGAGGAAGAGACTCAACGTATGTTGACAGAAGCTTCTTCAACCCACGATACTCAAGTACCTTTCCAACAATTGCATGTTTCCCTGTCAGCCGCTGCAACACCTCCTCATCTGTCCGGAACTGTTTGGTTTTTGTAAGACGGGCATTATCATCAAGCTTGAGTCTTATGAAAAGAATATCGCCAAGTTGTTTGGGAGAAGAAATATTAAACTCACCTCCCGCCAGGTTGTAAATATCCTTCTCAAGCTCAATGATCTTTTCCCTGAGCTCTCCGGCATATCTGGCCAGTACCGGCTCGTTTATTGCCACACCCCTGCGTTCCATTCTTGCCAGGACAGGGATAAGAGGCATTTCAATGTTCTTTGCAAGATCCAGAAGGCCTTCTTTCTGTAACATGGGCTCAAAAACCTCCTTTAACTGCCATGTTATGTCGGCATCCTCAACTGCATATTCGGTAATTTTGTCAACAGGCACATCCCTCATGTTCTTCTGGCGTGGGCCGCGATCACCAATAAGGTCTTCAATAGGAACCGGCTTGTAACCAAGGTAGTTTATTGCCAGTGTATCCATATTATGACGCTGATCCGGCTCAAGAAGGTAATGGGCTATCATTGTATCGAACAGCTCACCCTCCACATCAATATTATATCCGGCAAGAACCTGAATATCAAACTTCAGATTCTGACCAATCTTTCTTATCCCCGGATTTGCAAACAACGACCTCAGAAGTTCAAGTAACGCTTCTGCCTCTTTCCTTGAGCCCGGGAACCATACCATTGTCCCCTCTCCCTTTTTCCAGCAAAATGAAATAGCCACCAGCTCTGCTGCCATAGGATCGAGAGAAGTAGTTTCGGTGTCAAAGCAGAACTCGCTCAGACCAGACATTTCTGTTACAAGGTTTTTAACCTCCTGCACATCTTTGATCATCCTGTATTTATGATCAACTTTGTCTATAGAGCTAAGGTTGGCAGCCGGTTGAATAACAGGCGCGTCAAACAATGTTCCCTGCCGGGATGCTTCAGAAGTGCCGGCAAACAGGCTTCCTGCTTCTGCCTCTGGCTTCGGTGTACCACTGGTCTGAGCTGATGCTGAACCTCCGAGTTTTGCTGCCATTGATCTGAACTCCAGCTCCTGATAAAGAGAACGCAGCTTTTCCAGATCTGGCTCACTGCGATGAAACGACTCCTCATGAAACTCAACAGGAACATTGATTTCGATTGTAGCAAGTTTTTTTGATAGTAATACCTGCTCTCTGTTTTGTTCTATTGCCTCTTTTTGCTTTCCCTGGAGCTTTTCTGTATTTCGCAGGAGGTTTTCTATATCTCCGAACTCTTCGATTAATTTACGGGCAGTTTTCGGGCCAATTCCGGGCGCACCCGGGATATTGTCCGAGGTGTCACCCATCAGACCAAGTAAATCAATTATTGAGGAGGGTTTAACCCCGTATTCGCGAACTATGTCATCAGGGCCCCATGTCTCCGCCTCATTACCGCTTCTTCCGGGTTTATACATGAGAATTGTATCGGTAACAAGCTGGGCATAATCCTTGTCAGGCGTCATCATGTATGTCGTATATCCGGCTTTTGATGCTTTCACTGCAAGTGTACCTATAACATCATCGGCTTCATAGCCCGGCACTTCAATAACCGGAATATCAAACGCCTCAAGCAGTCTTTTGATGTACGGAACGGCATTCTTAATATCTTCGGGGGTGGCATCACGGTGCGCCTTATATTCGGGAAAAAGCTGGTTTCTGAAATTGCCTCCCGGAGGATCAAAGGCAACTGCAATATGCGTAGGGTTCTGCTTTAGCAAAACATCTTCAAGAGTAAGGAGAAATCCAAATATTGCAGAAGTATTTAATCCCTTTGAAGTGATTCTCGGGTTTTTTATGAATGCATAATATGACCTGAAAATCAGGGCATAGGCATCCAACAGAAATAGTCGTTTGTCGTCATTCATCATTAATCAGTTATTATCTGATGCGAACCATTCTGCATAGGCTGTAGCCGTCTCAAACAATCTGATACTATGCAGCTTCACTCCTGTCGGGAATTTATTGATCAATACACTGGCAAATTCTGCGACAAGGTTTTCACATGTAGGCTGGAAAGGAGTAATAATAATATTTTCAAAAAGACTCTTGTACTCCCCGAGTTTGTCTGATGGCATATATCCGGCAACCACGATCGAATGG
>Ga0209098_1003095_pt1 | contig 14170 bp, 13 predicted proteins | sample AD_JPNHW1_MetaG_FD_184429 | JGI IMG/M metagenome (GOLD analysis project Ga0209098, IMG submission 184429) | Active sludge microbial communities of municipal wastewater-treating anaerobic digesters from Japan - AD_JPNHW1_MetaG (SPAdes) (version 2) | ecosystem: Engineered > Bioreactor > Anaerobic... | reverse complement strand
GGCAGTTCTCAGAAAGCAGAAAAGGTTATTTACTTAAGGAAGACGTAAAAACAGATCTAAATATAAATTTATGAAAGTTCTCTGGTTTGCAAATACGCCTTGTGGAGCTACCGAAAAATTAATTCCTGATCACTATCTGGGAGGCTGGCTCAAATCATTGGAACAGCAATTGGTTCTGAATAATGATATTGAACTAACGGTCTGCTTTTATTGGGAAGAAGCTATTGAACCATTCCGATATAAAAACACAATGTATTACCCGGTCTTTCGGCCAGGAAGAAATTCGAAAACAGGGCGTTTAATAAACAGGATACTTCGCAGAGATAATGACAAAAAAGAAATCGGTGAGCTTGTAAAAGTCGTAAATACGGTCCGACCTGATATTATACATATTCATGGAACAGAGCATAATTACGGTCTTATTCTGGCACATACCGATATTCCGGCAGTTATTTCCATTCAGGGATTATTATCGCCTTTCAGCGAAATGTATTTTTCCGGTGTTCCTTACTGTACAGCCATTCGTTTCGAAGGAATAAAAACAAAGTTATTGTTCAGATCATATAGCAGAACAATTGCCGAACTGAAAAAGAGAGCAACTAAAGAGCGTGAAATTCTGTCGCATACACAATTTGTCATAGGTCGAACCGATTGGGACAGGCGCATTACAGGATTACTTTCACCTTCAAGTCAATATTTTATCTGTAACGAAATGCTTCGGCCTGCTTTTTACCAGTTTACGTGGCATAAATCACTATTTAACAACCCATTACAAATCGTTACCATCATGAATAGCGATTTATCCAAGGGTCTTGAAACAGTCATAAAAAGTGCTGAAATCCTATGTTTGCAGAATTCAGTTACATTCAAATGGATAATTATTGGTCTGAAAGAAACCGATGAACTTCCGATGATGCTAAAGCGTTGGTTAAATATTGATTATCAATCACTGAATATTTCTTTTTATGGCCTGAAGAGCGAAACAGAAGTTGTGGAAATACTGGTAAATTCGGACATCTACTGTCAGGTAAGCCATCTTGAAAACAGCTCGAACAGTCTTTGTGAGGCTATGCTTATCGGGATGCCGGTGATAGCTAGTTTTGCAGGTGGAACAGATACAATCATAGAAAACAATAAAGAAGGAATTCTATTTCAGAATGGCGATGCCTATTCACTGGCAGCAACAATAACCGAGCTATCAAAGAATTTTGAAAAAGCGGTAAAATATGGGACCAATGCGCGTAATATCGCCTTAAAAAGGCATAATCCGAATGAAATTGTCAGTAAACAAATAGAAATTTATCACTCTGTTATTCAGACAACCGAGAAAAAATAATATAAAAACCATGTATTACCCCCGCGTACTATTTATTGGAATTCAGCGCATAAACGAAAGAGACAGCTTTAACAACGGGCTCCTTTTGCGAAACCTGTTCAGAAACTGGCCGGGGGAAAATATGGCCCAGATCTTTTGTTACGATGACAACGGAGATAAAGGATTCTTTCAGCACTACTACAGGATTGGAAGAGCTGAAAGAACATGTGGCTCACTCTTCTTCAGACTTAAAACACATGAAATTCCCAAATCCGGATTTGATATTATCAAACCTCCATCAGAAATCAGGAAACATGGTTTAACCGAAAAAATAAAATTGCAGGCTAAACGGTATCTTGTTGATACCGGAATAGTTGAATTAATTTTCCGGCCAAAAATGTCTTCTGAGATGAAAACATGGATTGATGAATTTAATCCTCAGGTTATTTTTGTACAGGGTTATAATCTGTATTTTGTGTGGCTGGCAATGTTATTAAAAAAAATGACCGGTGCCAAACTTGCATTTCTTACAACGGATGACTGGCCCTCCTATCTTTATTCCGGTCTGTACGAAGAGCCGACACTATTCCGGTGGCTGATGCGACCGATAGTAAAATCGGCCACACAGCGATTGATGAACAATGTGGATATACCTTTTGCTTTTAACAGTATCATGTCGGAGGAATATAAATCGCGTTACAATAAAAAATTCATTACCATCAACCACGCTGATGAGGCAGAAAGTTTTAAAAATGCTGTTCCGCAAAGATACCACCCCGATAATGTCGTTTCAATTGTTACCACCGGATATTTCAATAAATATCGCTGGCCACTGCTGCTCGATGTGGATGAATGCTGCAGGAAACTTACTGAAAAAGGAAACCCGATACGTTTACTGGTTATTTCGTCGGGTATGGAAAAAGAGGGAATTGCTGCTCTTAGAAATGCAAAATTCACAGATATCATACCTGATCCGGGCAACGAATTGCTTCGCGGATATCTGAAAGCGGCCGATATAAATTTATTGCCAGAAGCATTCGACCCCCAAGTGGCTGCTGCTATCAGCCTGTCGGTTTCCACCAAAGCCCATTTGTTTATGTTAAGTCAGCATCCAATTATTGTGTACGGACATCCAAATACAGGAGTTGTAAAATACGCCAAATCTGAAGGCTGGGGCAGCGTAGTTTCGAAACGGGATCTTTCACTCCTGACGAATGTAATAGAGAAATTAATTATCAACAAGGATGAAGCAAAACGACTAATTAGTTGTTCAAAAAATACTTTTGAAAAATATCACTCACTGAGCAAAAATCAAAAAAAACTTCTCGAAGTATTGCAATGATTAAGAACAACATTAAGCGTATGTAAAAAATGAAAAAACGACTTATAAAAATAATGAAAAAGTCAAATGGAATGCTCTATATCATGGCTGCAATATATAGTTTACGCTCCTTCTTATTGATAAAAGGTTGCAAAAATAATTCAATTCAGCTTCGGGGAGCATTTCTGAAAAATACACGTATCCGGATAGACGGTACAAACAACATAGTAAAAATTGCCCATGAAAACAGACTAAATAATTGCCTGATATACATAAAAGGAAATAATTGTGAAATCTTCATTGAAAAACATTGCATTCTTGCCAATATAGAGTTATGGATTGAGGATGACAATGGAAAAATAACCATCGACTACAGAACCACAGCTGAAGGAGGACACATTGCCGCTACAGAAGGTAAAAGTATTTACATCGGTAAAGACTGCATGTTTTCACATGATATAGAGATACTTAACGGAGACAGCCATGCTATTTACATGCTGGAGAATAAACTTAGAATTAATGCCTCAAAGTCGGTTTATATAGGTAATCATGTCTGGCTCGGATCAAGTGTTAAAGTACTGAAAGGTTCAACCATAGAAGATGGAACTGTAGTTTCTGCCGGAGCAATTGTAACAGGTCATCTGGAATCAAACTCTATCTATGCAGGCATACCGGCTAAAAAAATCAGGGAAAATATATTTTGGGAAAGGGAAAGATAATGGAAAAGAAAAAACTACTCATGTTTCATCCTGCATTAGCTCCTTACCGTATTGATGAGTTTAATGCCTTGAACTGCTTGTATGAGCTGAAGATTGTATTTCTGTCAGAAAATTTATGGAATCAGAAGTTCAATCAAAGCAGATTATTGTCACAATTAACGTTCCGGTATTCATATTTATTAAAAGGGATAGGTTTTAAAGAAAGAATATTCAGGTTCGGTATGCTCCGTACTATCAGAGAATTCAAGCCTGATATTATCTTGGGATATGAATTTTCTCCAGTTACTCAATACCTTATAATACTTAAAAGACTGGGCATTATTTCTCAGAAAATAGGGTCTATAACAGATGATAGCATTGATATTTGCTCACATATCCAATCGACATTCAGATCAACCGCACGTAAGATTGCTTTAAAGCATTTGGACTTTTTAGTTGTGATGTCACAAGAAGTCTCAGCATATTATCAAAAAGAGTTTCATCTGAATAAAAACCAACTCATTATTGCCCCTATAATTCAAGACCCTGAAAGACTAAGAAAAAATTCAAAAACTCTCGAAAAAACGGCTTCTGAATATCTGCAAAGATTTCAACTAGCAGAGAAAAAAATATTATTGTTTGTCGGACGGCTTGTACAGGAAAAAGGATTAACCATTTTTCTGGAGACTATTCATCCTTTACTATTGGAAAATAATCAAATTCTTGTTGTAATGGTCGGTGAAGGAGATGAATTAAAAAAGCTGCAATCTATGACAGAACAAAAACATCTGAACGACAGAATAATTTTTCCCGGAAGATATGAAGGCGATGAACTCTATGCCTGGTATTTATGTGCTTCGGGTTTCGTATTGCCCAGTACTTATGAACCCTTTGGTGCAGTAGTGAATGAAGCACTGATTTTTGGCCAGAAGGTATTATGCTCACAATATGCCGGTGCTTCCAGCCTTATCAGAGCAGACAACGGACTTATTTACAATCCCCTAAACAAAGAGGAATCGATAGAAAAAATTAAGTTATTTATTAATGACATAGAAACAGTCAGGGATGTCAGTTTGTCAAAAAAACCGTCCCTGATTACCAACCATCAAAAAGAATTTATTGAGGAGTGGGAAAAAACCGGATTACTTTAAGTTGCTAATGGCTGAAAAGAAAAATATATTGTTTATTTTGCACCTACCACCGCCTGTACACGGCTCTTCAATGGTGGGTAAGTCAATTATGGATAGTGAGCTCATCAACTCATCCTTTGAATGCCGTTATGTTAATTTGTTGATGTCACGCACAATAAATGAAACCGGAAAACCGGGATTAATAAAAGTTTTACGTTTCATGCGGGTATGGTTCAGCGTTTTGGGTGAGATAATCAGAAAGAAACCCGATCTGTGTTATCTGGCATTAACAGCATCTGGAACTGCTTTTTATAAAGACTTTTTATTGGTTCTATTGCTGCGTATCTTTCGTATCAAACACATTTATCATCTTCACAACAAAGGAGTGAAACAAAATCAGACTTCGAAATTAAATAATCAGTTATACCGGTATGTATTTAGCAAAGCAGAAACCATACTTCTTTCTAAACAGTTGTATAGTGATGTAGAATCGTTTGTGAAAGAATCGGGAGTTTATTTTTGTCCGAATGGAATTAAGGATACAGTAATGCCTGCTTTGCCCCGATCCTGTCCCGAAAACTCTGCCATTAAACTGTTATTTTTATCCAATCTGATGAAATCGAAAGGAGTCTATTTATTATTGGATGCCTGTTCTATACTGATGCATAAAAACCTTGATTTTGAATGTAATTTTGTTGGCGGCGAAGGAGATATCAGTTTTGATAACTTTAATAAATATCTGATAGATAAAGGATTAAACCAAAATGCAAAATATCTTGGACTAAAGTTTGGGGCCGAAAAGCACAAGGCGTTTAGAGAAGCTGATATTTTCGTTCATCCCACATCAAATGATTGTTTTCCGTTGGTTTTACTTGAAGCCATGCAAAATCAGTTACCGATTATTTCGACCTTTGAAGGTGGCATCCCTGATATTATTGAAAACGATAAAACCGGCTTCTTGATACCTGCAAATAATGCCGGAGCATTAGCTGAAAAACTGGAAATTTTAATTAAGAATCCCGAAATGCGACAAAAAATGGGAAGCGCCGGAAGATTGAAATTTGAAAAAGAGTTTACCCTGGAGATTTTTGAAAAAAATCTGCATGAAATCTTATATAAAGTGAGTGAATGAAGTGAGTGAAAATAAAATATTTCTTATCTAAAATATAATAATTATGGTTACAGAAGTCTCAAAAGAATTATACAGACAACATTTCCACCAGGATCCACATCCTTATATTTCCGAGGAATTTATTGATTTAGTAAAAAATAAGACAGATAAAGTGGTACGACTGATTGAATCCGATTATAATGTGAGTATTGGATTACTTGGTGGTATTAAGGACGGAATTCTATATTCACCTTTCTCTGCTCCTTATGGAGGTTTTCACTTTATAAACGACGAGGTTTTATATGAAGATATATTCCGGTTTTTAACCCATCTTAAAGATTATGTTATCGCTGAAAAGCTTAAGAATGTTCACATCACACTGCCCCCGGATATTTATTGTAGTTCGATGAACGCTAAATTCGTAAATTCATTTGTAAGGTTGGGGTATATAATGAAAACACCTGAAATTGTAAACTGGATAGACTTAAAATCATTCGATGGCAAATGGGGGAAAAAAGCTATAGATAAAAATATTAAAAAAACAATCCAGAATAAACTTTCATTCAACCCTGTAAGCGATGAGAAACAGAAAAATGAGGCTTATGAAATAATTTATGATAATCGAACATTGCAGGGACGTGAGATATACATGAACCTCACTGATTTGGAGAATGTAAATAATATCTTCCCCGTGGATTATTTTCTGGTAAAAAACGTCAACAATGAGAATCTTGCTTCAGCAATCTTCTATCGTGGACACAATAAAATAATTCAAGCTGTATTTTGGGGTGATATTGTACCAAGAATACAAGTTGGAGTAATGGATTTTTTGGTAATGAATTTATTCTTTTTTTATAAAAATCTGGGTTACGAATATATTTGTCTTGGCAGATCAAGTGCAGAAGGTATTCCCAATGAAGGTTTGCTGCGTTTTAAAGAAGCACATAATTGCACATCTTCACTGAGATACTCTTTTACCTGGGGACCTGAAAGAGTATAAAAAATAACCCGATCGAATACCTTTTTCCACTTTCAGGTGTCATTAATATAGTAATTAAAAAAACTATTTAAAACTTAATTGTATTTTCCAAACCTTAAAACAATTTTGACTTATTGTTGTTTAAATAAAACATCACATAAAGCAAATATCATTGATAATATGACTGTTACAATCAAATAAAAACTCATCATCATGTTGGAATCCGAAGAAAATATAAAAGAAAAAGTAAGACAGCATATTTTCAAAGCTACTCTGTCTGATGGGGAAATTATCAAAGACGATTCCCCGATATTTGAATTGGGCCTTCTCAATTCTATGGGATTACTTTATCTTATCGATTTTATCAAAAAAGAGTTCGATGCGGATGTAACGGACAACGAACTAACTAAAGAAAACTTTGAAAACATAAATAATATAACATCATTTGTAAATAATAAATTACAGAAGAAAAATGAATGATCGTTGTTATAAAATATATCAGGTTAAATTGATGGAAAAATCATTGATTATCAACCAACTTAAGTCTGGAGTTTTGATGTGTTAACTTCATACAACTTTCTCAAGACACTGTTATCTGTTTTGTTTATTAATCTTTCGGAAAATGTGTGGTATTGCTGGCTTTTACTCAAATAATGTGGACGAAAATGCTCCGGTCATTCTCAAACGCATGTTAACCCGGATTAAATACAGAGGTCCTGATGAAAGTGGTATATATATTTCAAAAAAAGCCTGTCTGGGCAGTGTCAGACTAAGCATCATTGATCCCAAAACAGGATGTATGCCACTATCAAACGAAGATAAATCGCTGTTGATCGTATATAACGGAGAAATATTCAATTATATTGAATTGAAAGGTGAGCTACTGAAAAAAGGTCATCATTTTAATACCCACTCAGATACCGAAGTAATACTTCATCTCTACGAAGAATATGGCCCGGAATGTCTCAAAAAACTCAACGGACAATTTGCCATTGCAATATGGGATACAAGAAAAAAAGAATTGTTTCTGGCCCGCGACAGGATGGGAATCAGACCTCTTTTTTACACCGAAAAAAATGGCAGTTTTATTTTCAGTTCTGAAATAAAATCTCTCCTCGAATATCCCGAAGTGACCGCAACACTGTCTTTAAAAGCTTTATCTCAGGTTTTCACATTTTGGACAACAATATCTCCCGAAACAATCTTTAAGGATATTTTTGAAGTATCTCCCGGACATTATCTGCTGGTGAACTCTAAGGGTATTCAAAACTATCAGTATTGGGAAATACCCCTTTACAGACAGGATGAATACTTACAAATTGGCATTGATGAAGCTATTTCAGAATTCCGGACACTTTTTTCGGATGCGGTTAATATCAGGCTGCGTGCCGATGTTCCCGTTGCAGCATATTTGAGCGGAGGTCTTGATTCGTGCATTACTACTTCATTTATCAAAGAAGTTGCACCCGACAACCTACAAACGTATTCTATTGGATTCACCGATAAAGAATATGATGAAAGCATATATCAGGACATGGCAAATGAATTTCTCAAAACGTATCACAACCGGATTATTTGCAGCAATAATGATATAGCTGAAAAATTTGCAGACTTGATCTGGCATTCCGAAACTGTATTACTGAGAAGCGCTCCTGCACCTATGTACCTGTTGTCCGGATTGGTAAAAAGTCAAAATATAAAAGTGGTTGTAACCGGTGAGGGTGCCGATGAACTTTTAGGAGGTTATAATATTTTCAAGGAAACAATAATCAGACAGTTTTGGTCCAGAGAACCATCTTCAGAACTTAGACCTTTGCTGTTAAAAAAGTTGTATCCTTATCTGCCTCAAATTAAATCGGCAAACAGCGCTGCCATAAAATTATTCTTCGGATATAAACTTGAAGAAAACAATTCTCCGGTTTATTCACATTTACTCCGCTGGAATAATACATCGCATATTAAAAATTATTTTTCCAGCGAAACTACAAAAGAAATTTCCGGCTACAATCCTGTAAATGAATTGATTGATAACATTGGTCATAAATTTGATGATATTGATCTTTTATCGCGTGCTCAGTGGCTTGAAATGAAACTTTTTATGTCAGGTTATTTACTCTCATCGCAAGGTGACCGTATGTCAATGGCAAACTCGGTGGAAGGAAGGTATCCGTTTTTGGACTATCGAATTGTTGATTTTTGCATGAAACTGCCACCGGATTACAAGCTGCATGGACTCAAAGAGAAGTACCTTCTGAAAAAAATGATGGCAGGAAAACTTCCACCACAGATATTGGAAAGGCCTAAACAGGCATATCGGGCTCCAATTCCAGCTTGCTTTACGTCGGATTCTGCTCCGGGTTTTATCAGCGAAATGCTGAGTGAAAAACAGCTTATTTCGGTTGGGATTTTTAATCCTGATAAGGTACTGTATTTAATAACCAGGCTTAAAAACAACAATCAGGTTTCGGAAACTGACAATATGGCTTTAATGGGAATTCTGTCAACACAGCTTCTTGATTATCTGTTCGTTAAAAGAAATATCCCAATACTGAACGAAAAAGAATTGCTAAAATGTAACGTTGAGATTTATGATGATTATTAAAATAAAACTTCAAAAATGCGTACATGGAAACCGACAAAAAACCTTTTTCTTCTGATATCTTACGGCATGATAACATCGAGTCCGTTTGTAACAATTTAGTCCTTCAGCTTAAGGAAAATGTTCTGCTACAGCTTAATCGCCGGGGAGGTGTAGTAGGCATTAGCGGAGGAATTGATTCTTCGGTTACATTCGCACTTTCCGTCATAGCATTTGGCGCCGAAAATGTATTAGGTATAATGATGCCTGAAGCAGATTCAAACCCGCAAAGTGAAGATCTGGCGCGAAAGCTGGCTGAAAAGCTGGGAGTAAAAACCATAACGGAAAATATTACTCCCGTACTCGAAAAATTAGAGTGTTACAAGCGACGCGACGAAGCAATATCAAATGTGTTACCTGAATTTAATCCTTTAACCGACAAAGCAAAAATTGTATTAAAGCAAAAAATAAAAAATAATATTCCTCCCGCTTTTTCTGTTACTATAATCAAACCCGACGGAACTGAAATCAGCAAACTTTTACCTGTAAAAGATTATTTGCAAATAGTAGCTGCTTCCAACTTCAAGCAACGATGCAGGATGTCAATGCTTTACTATCATGCGGAACGACTGCATTATGCTGTCATTGGTACTCCCAATAAACATGAAACAGAACAGGGATTTTTTGTAAAATACGGTGACGGTGGTGCAGATGTTATGCCGATTGGTGGTCTTTACAAAACTCAGGTTTACCAATTAGCTGAATATCTTGATATCCCACAGGAAATCATTGACAGGGTACCAACTACAGACACTTACAGTGCCGAGCAAACACAGGAAGAGTTTTTCTACCAATTGCCTTTCAAAACAATGGATCTCATTTGGTATGGCTGGGAGAATAAATACACACCTGCAGAAGTGGCAAAGGAACTCGGAAAAACAGAGGACGATATTGAAAATATATACAAAAACTTCGAAAGAAAAAGGAAAACAGCTGATTATCAGCGAAGACCACCGATATTTTTTTAATCGATAAATTTCGAACAGACATTGATGAAGTATTGTTTAAATAAAAAAACTTATAAAATTGCCATTGGATTAAGTTGAGACAAATCTTTATAAAATGTGGCCATGAATGCATTTGATTACTTCTTCAGCGATACCAAATACTTAGAAAAGGAATTTATCCTAGGAGTATCTGAAAAGGCTACTTTTATGCAAATTTATAACGACAGTCTGAAACTGGCATGTCATCTGCAAAAAATCTACGGCACCAACAACAACTTTATAATTCTCAGTCAGAATTCAGTTTTTTTTATAACAGTTTATCTTGGAATCATCAAATCCGGCAATGTCTGTATTCCGCTCAATTCTCTCATTGAACAGGAAAACCTAAACTATATTATCGGACTTACCGGTTGCAAACTGATTTTTTTATCCCGAAACATCAGGTCAGGTTTACAAATCTCCGAAAAAATATTTGATGAATCAACCCTTGAGACAATCGTAAAGCAAACGGAAACTGATTCGGTGTATTTTGATCAGGCCAAATTCGACGATAAAAGTATTGCTGAAATAATTTTCACATCTGGCTCTACCGGGAAACCAAAAGGTGTAATGATTAGTCACCTGAATCTTTGTACGAATACAAATTCAATACTCAAATATCTTAAACTTACTTCAGCAGATATCATAGAAGTAGTATTACCATTTTATTACTGTTATGGATTATCGCTACTGCATACTCATTTGAAAGTTGGTGGTTCCATGGTTTTAAACAACTCATTTATACTTTTAGGATCAGTAATCGATAATCTCATCAAATATCGATGCACCGGATTTGCGGGTGTACCAAGCCATTTCCAGATACTTCTTCGAAAATCACAAACCTTTACAAAAACACAATTTCCCGATCTCAGGTATGTAACTCAGGCAGGAGGAAAACTGCATTCGGTATTTATTGAAGAATTTGCCCGATATTTTCCTGAAATCAATTTCTTTGTAATGTACGGGCAGACCGAAGCCACAGCGAGACTTTCCTATTTGCCGCCTGAACTTTTAAAGTCAAAAATCGGCTCCATCGGTAAAGCTATTCCGGATGTTATCCTGAAAGTTGTCAATGAGAAAAATGAGCAGGTGGAAGTTGGAGAAGTCGGTGAAATTGTTGCGCGGGGTGATAATGTAATGGCTGGTTACTACCACGATCCTGAAGGTACAGCTGAAGTACTAAAGAATGGCTGGCTTTATACAGGTGATATGGCCAGAACAGATAATGACGGATTTATATACCTGGTGTCAAGAAAAAAAGAAATTATCAAAGTTGGAGGGAACAGGATAAGTCCAAAAGAAATTGAAGAAGTTATATTGTCCGTACCTGAAATTCTGGATTGCACAGTGGCTGGAGTAGATGATGAATTATTGGGAGAAGCCATAAAGGCGACAATTGTCATTGCAAGTTCCGTGAATAAGAATATGATAGAGAATAAAATTCTGGAAAAATGCAGAGAAAAACTGGCTTTATACAAAATCCCGCAACAGTTTGAATTTACCGATAAAATGAACATAAGCTCTACGGGAAAAAAAGTAAAAAATTAACTGAAATAATTTAATAAAAAAATTCAATATGAGATTCGATGGCAATTACACTATCAGCAACTCGGCCAAAATAGGAAAAAACGTAAAAATTGGTAGAAACACAATTATTCATGATAATGTAGAAATCGGGGATAATTCAATTATCTGCGAAAACTGTATAATTGGCGAACCGGTTTTTGCATCATATTATGACAGTAATTACGTAAATCCAAAAACTGTAATAGGCGCTAATTCCCTGATAAGAAGCGGCTCCATTATCTATGCAGATAGCATTTTCGGTGAAAATTTCAAAACCGGCAATATCGTTTCAATCAGAGAAAAATCGGTTTTTGGTAAAAATTGTATTGTAGGTACTCAAAGCGATGTTCAGGGAAATGTTACTTTTGGTGATTACTGCCGCCTGAATAGCCATGTTCAGATTGGATGTAAATGCACTTTTGGCAATTTCATTTTTATATATCCTTATGTAGTCTTTACCAATGATCCTCATCCGCCTTCAAAAGAATTGATCGGTTCAACCGTGTGTGATTATGCACAGATTGCAGCCGGATCAGTGATATTACCCGGAGTTGTCATCGGAAAGCACAGCCTGATTGGTGCAAATTCATTAATTAATAAAAATGTAGGTGATTATGAACTTCATGCCGGTAATCCCGCCGTCTTCGTGTGTAAAGTAAATTACATCTGGTCAAATGAAAATAAGCGCCCTCATTATCCCTGGCCATACAGTTTTGACAAGGAACTGCCCTGGGAAGGAAAAAATTTTGATGACTGGCTTAACACCGAGGAAGGGATGAAATATGCAAAATAACAGCGACAAATATATGTTGTTGTTATTTTATTCTAGCAAATGATTTTAAAATGCAAATATTAACTTATAATTGTTTCATCAGATTAAACTTCTTTTACTTGCTTTTGTTTAAAATATACATCGAAGATTAAACAGTGAATTATAATGATTGATGGGTAGGAATGTTTTAATGTCGTTTAAGTAAAAATAAATTAATTCATTTTTAACTTTTTCACAACCATTAACAACCTGACAATTAAGTCTATGCTGCAGAGTTACACGATATATAATAAGTCATTAAACGAAATCAGCCAGTCAAAAGCGATTATCAACACACTTAATGCCCATTCGTTTAATACTGTTCATACCGACAAGGATTTTCAGAAAGCCCTTCAGAGTTCCGATGTGTTATTACCGGATGGCATTAGCGTGGTACTGGCTATTCGTATGCTGACCGGTCAGAAAATAAAAAAAATAGCCGGTGAAGATTTATTTCATTATGAGATGAACCGGATAAATAACGCCGGAGGTAAATGTTTTTTTCTTGGAAGCACAGAAAAAACTCTTCAACTGATACAGAAAAGAGCAGCAAGCGAATATCCCGGAATTCGAATCTCCGGCTATTCACCTCCCTATAAACCGGAATTCAGTGAAGATGACACACGAGCTATGATCGAAGCCGTAAACAAACATGAGCCAGATGTGTTATTTGTTGGTATGACAGCTCCCAAACAAGAAAAATGGGTACATAATAATAGCCATAATCTAAAGGCTGGCCATGTATGCTGTATCGGTGCTGTGTTCGATTTCTATGCAGGCACTGTGAAAAGGGCTCCGGCATGGATGATAAAAATAGGTATGGAATGGTTTTACCGGTTGATAAGGGAACCCCGGCGTATGTGGCGCAGATATCTGATTGGGAACATTAAATTTATTGGATATATTCTCAGGGAAAAATTATTAATTTCAATGAAAAAAAATAAAGTACAACATGCAGATGTGCAATCAATTAAAGGAGAAAAAGAAGTATTTATTGAAGATATAAACGAAATGTTACCCTGACATAGTCAGGAATTTTTATACATGATTTGCATTTACTAAACCTGAATATTTATCTGTCTTTTTTACAACTACAATTATGGATACGGATGAAGTGGGAATTAAATTCGTATATGCTATTGTCGACTTAATACTCCTTAATACAGCAATAGCAATCGTTTATTCAATGAGCCCTGTTTTTGCAGAAATAAGCTTACCGGATAGAAATCTTATATTTTTACATGGTAATATTTCTGAAATAATAGCCTATACGTTATACTCAAAGAGAAATTATTATTTCCGGGACAGATACGCCTACAGGGTTAAAGCACTGAACTATAAAATGGCTATATTTGTGATAACCCTGTTTATTTTAGCTCAGATTTTTTTGCACAAACCGATTTCATACCTGCTTTTACTGAAATACTCTGCGTTATTTTACATTCTCAAGCTAATAGTACTATATCTGCTGTATAAATTTTTCAGATATCGCCGTAAAAAAGGATATTCTATTCATCGCGTTTTAATTTTTGGTTTGAACAAAACGGGCGTAATTCTGGGTGACTTAATAAAAAACAATCCCGAGCTCGGGCTTCAACTGGTTGGTTACATCTCT
>Ga0209098_1003091_pt1 | contig 14174 bp, 14 predicted proteins | sample AD_JPNHW1_MetaG_FD_184429 | JGI IMG/M metagenome (GOLD analysis project Ga0209098, IMG submission 184429) | Active sludge microbial communities of municipal wastewater-treating anaerobic digesters from Japan - AD_JPNHW1_MetaG (SPAdes) (version 2) | ecosystem: Engineered > Bioreactor > Anaerobic... | reverse complement strand
GTTCCACCGCCTTCCTGGTGCTGGCCGCCTCCCTGCTCGCGGGCAATGCGGCAGCCGCCACATATAAATGCACGCAGGGCGGCAAGACCGTCATCACCGATGTGCCCTGCGCGGCCAATGCCGACCGGGTCGACCAGGCATCCGACAAGGTCAACCGCAGCCAGCAGCGCCAGGCCGAAACGGTCGATATGCGCAACCGCTCCCAGTTGAGCGAGCTGGAATGGAAAGCCCGCCAGGAACGAAATTACCGGGGCGGCGTATATGTCATTCCCGGCCCGGCCAGCCCGGCCGATACACCACGTCGCAACCGCTGAGACCCGCTCATGGCCAATACCCTGTACGACCTGCTCGAAGTCAGTGCCACCGCCAGCCCGGAGAGCATCGCCGCCAGCCACCAGCGCCTGCGGGCCCACTTCCTTGACCAGCAGGCAGCCGGCGACGAGGATGCCACCAACCGTCTGATCGCCCTGCGCGAAGCCTTCACCACGCTATCCGACCCCGTCCGCCGCCAGGCCTACGACGACAGGCTGGCGGCCCGTGCGGCCGGCGAGCCGATGGCCGAGGAGCCGCCGCGTTCCATCGCCAAGATCCTGATCGGTGTGGCCCTTATCGGTGCCTGCGGTTTCGGCTACGCGAAATACCAGGCAAACCAGGAACAGAAGATGGCGCTGGAAAAGGAAAAGGCGGCCGCGGCGGTGCGCCTGGCCGAAATCGAAGCCCAGCGCGAACGCGAACGCGCCGAGCGCGAGCTGCGCGAGGCGCGGCAGGCCGAGTACCAGCGCAGCCGCGAGGAAGCCCGCGAAAGGGCGGAGCGCGAGCGCGACCTGGCCTATGGCCGGCAGATTTCGCGCGACATCCAGCGTGGCGAAGCGATGGCGCTCCGTGAAAAACAGCGCGAGGAGCAGCGGGAAGCACAGCAGCGACAACGCGAGGAACAGCAGCGCCACTATGAAGCCGAGCGCCGCCTGGCCCAGGAAAAGGCCGCCCTGCGCCGCATGGAAGCGGAAAACGCCCGCTATCCGCGTTACTGAGAGCATGCCGCACGGCGGCCGGGCGCTCTGGGCAGCCGCCTCCAACCAGCCTTGACCGGCCTGGCGGCCGAGCTGCCGTGGCAAACACTTCGCCGTCTACTGCCGGCTATGGCATTCTGTCAGCCAAGCCCGCCACAAGAAGGAGCATCAGATGCGACGCTGTCCGTCAGGCAAAATGATTTCCGGAGTATTGCTCGCCTTGTTGGCATTCAGTGCCGAAGCCGCTCCGCTCAAGCTTCTGGGTCTCGACGACATGTCCTGCCTGGCCTGGGCCAATACGAAAGACAACCGGGACGAGCGCCAGCCGTATCTGGCCTGGGCTCGCGGCTTCCTCAGCGGCCACAACTACGCCAATCAGCGTCAACAGGTAACCGACGTATCCAGCGGGACGATAGCGCTCTACGCTGAGCGCTTCTGCCGGGCGAATCCGAAAGCCTCGTTTGCCGATGCACTGTATCGGATGAGCGACGAATTCTCCGGACGGGGCACCGCCCTGACCAAATAGCCTGCCAACCCATCACAGCACGGAAAGCATCATGAGCGCACAAAGCCCCCTGAGTCTGCATGAAGCTGCACTGTCCCTGGCCAGTTCGCCGGATGCCGTGCACGCCATCGAGGTGACCCTGGCCCACGCCATCGAACACGGCGACCTGCACGCCAATGTGAAGCGCTGGGCCACCGAGCAGTGGGAAGGCCAGCAGCTGCCGGGCAACATCAACCGGCGGGAAACCTTCATTGCCCGCAGCGAATTCGATGCCTGGCTGCAGCGCTGCCCGCCGGCCTGAGCATCAGCTACCGCTCAAGCGGTACAGGGCGGCTGCGACCTCGGCGGCCTGCGTCGGGCGGACCAGGCGCTCGACCTCCTGGCCATCGCGCAGGAAGATCAGCGTCGGCCACAGCTTGACGCGATAGCTACGGCCCAGGCGACGCCCTGGGCCATCCTCCACCTTGTTGTGCACCAGCCCCGGATACCCGGCCAGCGCCGCCGCAATGGCCGGCTGCGCGGCCTGGCAGTGGCCGCACCAGTTGGCGCCGAATTCAAGCAGGGCAAGGCCGGGACGGGCGTCGATCGCCTCCCGCGTTGGCGCTTCTTCGACATAGGTCGGCACGTAGGCCATGGCGGTCTCCTCAGGCGGAACGCATAATCAGCGACTTCAGCCGCGCCAGCCTGGGGGCCACGACCGGCACGGTGAGCATGGTGCTGGCCACCGCCATGAGCAGCAGGGCGGTGAAGGTTTCGCTGGTGATGATCTGCTTGTCGAGCAGGATGTTGGCAAAGATGATCATGATCAGCGCCTTGGTTTGCAGCAGCCAGCCGATGATACCGGCTTCGCCCGGGCCCCATTTCAGGATACGGCCGGCCAGGTGCACGCCGAGCAGCTTGCCGCTGACCGACATGACCAGCAGCAGGGCGGCGGCGATGAACACGGCGGCACCGCCGACATCCCAGTTGGTGCGCAGCCCGGTGGACAGGAAGAAGACCGGCATGATGACCAGCAGCACGTGGTGGCGCAGCAGATCCATCTTCTCCTGATCGAACCACTCGGCCTCCATGCTGGCCCCGGCCAGGAAGGCGCCGACCATGAAATGCAGGCCGGCCCAGTCGGCGCCAAAGGCCACTGCGGCCAGCCAGATCAGGGCGACATACCAGCGGTCACGCTCGGCCAGCCGGGCCATCAGCTTGTGGAACAGCCAGGCGGCGACGGCGAAGGCGAGCAGGAAGGCGCCCTGGCGACCGATGCGCTCCCAGTCCATCAGGATCAAGGCCAGCACGCCCCAGATGGCGATGTCGTCGAGGCTGGCATAGCGCAGGATGCGCTGACCGATGGGCTGGCGCAGGATGTCGAGCTTCTCCATGAGCAGGATCAGGATGGGCAGCGCGGTCACCGCACAGGCCATGCCGACGCCGACGACGAATTGCCAGGTCTGTGCCTGCCGCCCCATCCAGCCATCGAAACCAAGCATCAGGGCGGCCGCCGCGCAGCCGAAAAGCAGCGGCGTACCGAGCGCCAGGCCGGCGGTGATGCCGCTCTCCCGGCGATGCGCCCAGGCTTTCCTGAGGTCGAGTTCGATGCCGGCGATCATCACGAACAGCATCACCGCCCACCAGGCGATGCCGTTCAGCGACTGGACGACGGCCGGGTTGAAGACGAACTGGTAATAGTCGGGAAAAACCTTGCCCAGGATGCCCGGCCCGAGCAGGATGCCGGTGATGATCTGGACGACGACCAGGGGCGCGTAATAGTCGGTCCTGCCCAGGCGCCAGATGAGCCAGGGCAGGGTGAAGATGATCGTCATCGCGATCAGGAAGATTTCCGTCGTATTCACGTCGATTTCCGGGCGGCGGCAGCGGCCTGGCGGTGATACAGGGCGGCCAGCAGATCGGTCTGGGTGAGCACGCCGGCCAGGCGCTGCTCCGCGTCGACCACCGGCACGATGACCGGGTGATCGCTGGCCGACAGCATGGCGATCACCTCGCCGAGCGGCGTCGCCGTGGTCGCCAGGGCGAAGTTCAGGCTCATGATCTGGCCGGCCACTTCCGGCTTGTCGCTATGCACGGTCGGCGTCGGGCGCAGCAGGCGGCGGATGTTGTCGCCAATGCGCTGGCCGCCATCGGCCTCGACATGGCGCAGGAAGTTTTCCAGGGTCAGCACGCCGATCACCCGTTGCGCCCGATCGACCACCGGCACGCCATGCAGGTGGTGGGTCTGCATCAGGGCCCAGGCTTCGTTCAGTTCGGTGGCGTATTCGACACTGATCGGCGCCGGGTTCATCGCCTCGGCGCAGGTGCGCCGTTCGTGCCGGCGGTGGGCATGGGCGGTCGCCAGGTCGTAGATGCTGACCAGATCGTCCTCGCTGATGTCGAGATAGGTATCGAGCTGCTCGATGGCGTACTGCAGATCGTGGTGGCCGACACTGCGCCGGGGCGCCCGCACCGCCGGCTGGCGGACCGGCACGCACTGCGGATAGCGGCGGCCGGGCAGCAGGTTGTTGACCGCCAGCACGGCGATCAGCGCAGCCCCTGCGTTGAGCAGGGCAGTGAGCAGCGAAACCTTGTGATCCTGGGCGGCGATGGCGAACAGCATGGCCATGGCGCCACCCGGCGGGTGGATGCAGCGTAGTAGCGCGGTGACCCAGATGGACACACCCAGCGCCACGCCGATCGCCAGCCAGGCCGGCTGCACGACGAGGCCGCAGCCATAGCCGATCAGCGCCGAGATGAGCAGGCCGCCGGCCAGCGACCAGGGCTGGGCGAGCGGGCTGTGCGGCAGGGCAAACAAAATGACGGTGGTCGCCCCGAGCGGCGCCAGCAGGTAGCTGATGGCGGGGTCGCCCGGCCAGACGGCGAGAATACCCTGCATGAGCAGGATGCCCAGGCAGGCCGCCACGGCGCTGACGGCGCGCTCCCTGGCCGACAGCGGGGCCGCGTCGGCGATCAGGTAGCGCAGGGCGAAGTGGCGCAGGCGCTCCATCGTTTCAAGCCTTCAGGTAACGCAGCAGGAGCAGCGGCAGGCGTAGCAGGAAGCCGAGGAACAGGCGGGTGTGCATCCAGGTGAGCAGGGTGTTGTCGCGCAGGTACTTGAAATGCGAGACGCCGCCTTCCGCCGCCGTCAGGTAGCGCACCGGGGCATCGAGGTTGATCGGCCGCACACCGGCCCAGCACAGGCGCACCACGGCCTCGGGGTCGAAGTCGAAGCGGCGCATGAAACGGTTGCCGCGCATGATCCTGATCAGCGGTGCAACGGGATAGACGCGGAAGCCGTACAGCGAATCGCCGATACCCATCCACAGCGTTTCGAGGTTGGCCCAGCCGTTCGACACCTTGCGGCCATTGACGCGCAGGGCAGGTGCTTCCGGGCCGAACACCGGCTTGCCGAGCACCATCCGTTCCGGCGCGGCCTGCGAGGCGGCCATGAAGGCGGGAATCAGGTCGGCCGGGTGCTGGCCGTCGGAATCCATGGTCAGGGCATGCGTGTAGCCCAGCGCCGCCGCCTGCGTGATGCCTTCGAGCACGGCGGCGCCCTTGCCGCGGTTTTCCGGCAGCACGATCACCCTCAGGTCGTCGTCGCCGGCGGCCAGCGCCTGCAATTGCTCGGCGCTACCGTCGGTACTGCCGTCCACCACCACCCAGACCGGCGCCCATTGCGCCCGGGCGGCGCGCACCGTGTCCAGCACGCCGGGGCCCGGGTTGTAGCTGGGAATGAGGACGAGGTGGGTCGATGAACGGGCGGACATGGCAGGCGTTTCAGGCAGACGCAGGGGCAGGGGAGGCGCCATTTTCACCCAGTTCGGCCCGAAAATAGGCTTCGATCTCGGCGGTGAAAGCCTGCACATTGCTCGGCGGCTCGAAGCGGCGGCCCAGGCGGATGCGGCAGCTCAGGGGCAACTGCGGCCGGCGGAACAGCGGCCAGGCCTTGCCCAGGTAGGGGGTCGAGAACTCGATCAGCACGGTCTGCACCGGCACCCTGGCCCGGTTGGCAACCAGCCCGATACTCGGCGAGCAGGGATCGAGCGGAAAATTGGCGGTACGCGTGCCTTCCGGAAAGATGACCAGCCGGGCGCCATCGTGCAGGGCCTGGCGGGCGTTGAGGATCATCTCGAGCGGTGCGTCGTTGCGAATGTAGCGGGCCAGCCGGGCGGCCGCGCCGAACAGCAGGTTGTCCATCAGCGAGGCCTTCATGACGCACACCGCATTGGGCAGGCGGGAGACGATCATGACGGCGTCGAGCAGGGAAGGGTGGTTGGCGGCGACGATCAGCGGCCCCGAATCGCGCAGGCGGTCGAGTTCCTGCAGGTCGAAGCGGCAGGCGCAGAAGATTTCGAGAAGGCGCAGGTAGAAGCGGAAGCCCCGGGTGATGAAGCCCCGCCCGATCGGCTGCGCCCAGCGCTTTGGCAGCAAGGGCTGGAGGAGCAGGGCGAAGGGCAGCCAGCCGAGGCAGATCAGCGCCAGCGAACCGAGCCCGATGACCATGGCGACGGTTTCGTAGGCAATCCACCACGGATTGCCGGAACGACCGCGCTCAGTCATCGACCTTAACGCGCGTCGACGATTCTCCGAGTATCCAGCTGATGGCGATGCCGCCGGCCACGTAGTCCTTCTGGCGGACCAGCGGACTGTTTTCGAAGGCCGCACCGCTCAGGTTGTCGTAACGCACAAAGGCGCCGACCCAGTATTTTGGAAAGCGCCTGGACAGGGCAGCCAGGTATTGCATGCCGGCATAGCCGGAAGCAGCCTCGTAGGCCGGGCGGGCGGCGGTCGCGTATTGCGGCGCCACCGCGTAGTAGTAGGCGTGCTGGCGTTTGTCGCCGTACAGCGGGCCGGCGAGCAGGCCGAGGTTCCAGCCGGCCAGGCCGGGGATGTCGGTCACATCCATGTTCAGCTTGGGATGAACGACCCAGCCGATGTCCCGGGGCGAGCCCTCGACGGTGAAGGCGGCGCGCACCGGCAACAGCAGCTTGACGAAGCGCGCCCGGTTGGCGGAGCGCCACAGGGTGAGGTCGATCTGCGGGCCGATTTCGAAGGTCGCCTTGAGATCGGGCATGCCGCTGCGCGCTGCAATATCGTCGCTGTTGGCCGGCGGCGACAGGGCGGCGGAAACCGTCAGGTCGAGGCGGTCGGAATCGAAGAAACTGCCGCGGATACCGTGGCGGTCGGCCTTGAGGAAATCGCCGTGGTAGGTGAAGTGCGGCACCGGCAGCAGGAAATTGTTGGTCTGGTCCGAGCCGCGATAGGACGGAAAGCTGAAGGCGGCGACGCCGGCGCCGATTTCCCACAGGGGTTTGTCATCGGCTGCCTGTGCCCCACCCATCGTTGCAATCAGGGCAAGCAGCAAACCCGCTATGCCTGTCTTCCGTATTCCGGCCATCTCAATTCTCCAGCGCGTGCGAGGCGAAAGCCTCGATTTCGAGCAACAAGTCATGCCGGCAGATGTCGGCCTGGACATAAACCACCTCGGCCGCGCCGATCAATGTCCGGAGGGCAGCGCGGACCTTGTCGAAATCGCCGGCATGGCGAACATAGACCCGGTAGCACAGTTCGCTCAGCATAAAGGCTGGCGAGCGGCGCAGCCGATTGGCTTCGGCGAGCACGGCGGCGATGTTGGCCATCGACTCGCGGCACTGGCCGACGACGTCGCCTGGATGTACCGTCTGGTGCCCGACGATGCTCGCCGTGCCGGAAATGAACAGGATTTCCTGGCCCTCGGGATAAACCAGCGCGGCCCGCGAAAAGGTCGGGCTGCGCGGGCCGTAGTCGGCCGGGTAGTTGTAGGCGCTGACCTGGCGCGGGTTCTCGACCGGCACGGCCGGCGTCGTTCCGGCCATGAAGGCGATGTTCAGCGTGCCGCCGACCAGGCCGATGGCACAGGCGGCGGGTACGTTGCCGGAGGCGCCGCGCCGGCAGGCGACAAAGGCATCCTGGCGGCCGATATTGAACTGCCGGTAACGTTCCAGGCCTTCAGTTTCCAGGTTGATGTCGGCCAGGTAGTTCCACACCCGCCACAGGTGCGGCATGGCCTGGGCGTCGAGCAGCCGGAAAATGCGGCGATAGGCCTCGGCGCTGGCCGCCTGCAGGGAGGAACAGCCCGGCATGGGCAGGAAATCGGCCTCGCTCAGTTCGAGCACGCCGTAGAGCACACCGTCGTTTCGACACCAGACGATATCGTCGCTGCCTCCACTGCGCAGCGGAAGCGTGGTCAGCCAGTTTTCTTGCACGACGGGTGAGGTCGCCCCGAGCAATGGCGCAAATATCCGCTGCACAGGCCAGACCGGCAGGGCACCGGTCGACGGTTCGCCAAGCAGGGCACCGCCGAGTTCGGCGCCGGTTTCACGTGGAACCGCAGACAGCGAGGAAACGAATTGCAGGGTCACCGGAAAATCACTAGGCGTTATAAACGACGTTCTCGTCGACCTTGCGGATGTTGAACTTGCGACGTTTCCAGCCCATGAAGGCGCGCTTCGGCTGCAGGATATTGGCGATGTAGTAGAGCATCTTGAAGGCCCAGATCGATGACCAGATCGGGGTCTTGCCGAAAATGTCGCCAGCCAGCATGGACAGCACGGCTTCCTTGGTGCGGAACAGGTTGCGCGGCCCCATGAAGAAGTCGCGCATGATCGGATTGGTCACCCGGTAGATGAACCACGAGAATTCCTTCGGCCCGTGCTGCATCAGGGCATCGAATTTCTTCAGCGCCGTTGCCGCCCTGGCCGGTGTCTTCAGGCAGGTGTCGATGGCCTCGGCGGCGATCACGCCGCTGTTCATGGCGAGCAGCACGCCGGACGAGAAGACCGGGTCGATGAAGGCGTAGGCGTCGCCGAGCATCACGTAGTTGTCGCCGTGGTTGCGCTCGGAAACGTAGGAAAAATTGCCGGTGGCCTCGACATCGTTGATCAGCGTCGCGTCGCTCAGGCGCTCGGCCAGCTTCGGGCACTGCGCGATGCCGTCGCGCAGGAACTGTTCCAGGCTGCGCTCGCCCTTGGTCTTCATGTAGTACGGCCAGGTCACCATGCCGATGCTGGTGATGTCGTTCTGCATCGGAATGAACCAGAACCAGCCGTGCTCGAACCAGAAAATGGTGATATTGCCGGCTTCCTGCCCCGGGTTGCGGCGGGCACCGGTGAAATGGCCGTAGATCGCCGAGCTGTTGTGCTTGGGGTTGCGGTGCTTGATCTGGAAGCGGTTGGCCAGGAAGGTATCGCGGCCGGAGGCATCGACCAGGAAACGGGCGTGCCATTCGCTTTCGCTGCCGTCGTCGTGCACGGCACGGACGAGTACCGTATTGTCGGGCAGGAACTCGACAGCCTTGGCCTTGCAGCCTTCGTGCACCTCGACCCCCTTCTTTGCCGCATTGCGGATCAGGACGGTATCGAACTGGTCGCGCCTGACCTGGTAGGCGTAGGGCATCGACTTGTCCCAGGCCTCGGCAAAGCAGAAGACCGACGACATGTCGTGATTGGGCGAAACGAATTCGGCACCCGGCTTGAGCATGCCGATGGCCTTCACTTCCTCGGCAATGCCCATGCGCTCGAACAGCGGCAGGTTGGCCGGGAGCAAGGATTCGCCGATGTGGAAACGCGGGTGATGGGCCTTTTCCAGCATCACCACCCGATGGCCCTTGTCGGCCAGCATCGGCGCCACGGTCGACCCGGCCGGCCCGCCACCGATCACCAGCACGTCGCATTGCCGACGCTCAATCTTCTGTGCCTGCTGTTCCATCATTCCAACTTCCTATCGATCTCTGCGGCGGCCGACGATTCCGGTCATTTGCCCTTGTAGGTCATGTGACCCACGGTTTCCGAATGACCTTCGATCTTGCTGACCGCACCCTTGGCCCAATACACGTAATACGGGCCGAAACTGGACCACCAGTAACGCCAGTGCGGCCCATCCAGACGCGGGTTCTCGTCGGTCTGCGGATAGCCGACCGCGATGATGACCTGTTCCCGCGTCATGCCTTTCATCAGTTGGCCCCTGGCAATCGCCTTGCGCACAGCCGGTGAGAACCTGGCGATCTTCGGCTTCGGATCTTCCAGCACCACCAGCTTGCTGACCCATTGCTCGGTCGTTTCCTGTGCCCGCCCATAGTCGTGACCGAGGCGCATCGGTTTGCCATCGACCTCGACATAGGCCCGGTAGCCGTCGATCTTGCGAACAACGATCGGCGTGCCGGCCGGAATGAACGGCAGCTGGCCAAGGTTGGAATCGCTGATCCAGTCACCGGAATAGTGCAGGTTGCAGCAGGCAAAGCCGATACGGCTGGTGAATTCCTTCTTCGTATCGGCTGAAGCCTTGCCATCTTGCGGCTTGCCCTCGTTGCTTTTGCAGGCACTCAGCGCCAACGTCAGGCAGCACATGGCAACGAACAGGCGCCGACCACTGAAAGCTGCGAATTTGTCCATGAGCGGCCCCAGTTCCCGCAACCAACGACCGGCGATTATACCGCCGCCGGCGCCGCTGGCGCCGAGCAGGCGGATACGCCTTCATAGACCAGCGGAATGATCTGCCTGGCAGCCTCGCGCCGGGTCAGCCTGACCGGCGACATGGAAACGATGTTGTCGATCTGCAGATCGGTCGATAGCTGTGGCTTGAGACCGAGCGGCTGGCGCGGGTGCAGCTTGAATTCACGCTTGGCCTTCTCCAGCTGCTCCTTGTTGGAACTGAAGTAGCGGGCAGCGGCGATGGTTTCCGGCAGGTGCCTGAGCACATGCCACAGGCTCCAGCGGTGTTGCCACAGGCGTTTGGCGAAGCGCCGGCGGTAGCCCTTGCTGTCGTAGAAGCGCTTGATGTGCCAGTTGTACAGCGCGTCCATCTCCTCGCGTGTCTCGAAACCTTCCGGCTTGTAGACAAAATTCAGGCAATTCATCAGGCGCCAGTCCTCAATGAAATCACCGGTCGGGTCGTTGACGCATTCATCCCAGATCGGCGCACCGTGCAACGGGCTGAACTTGGTCATGTTCATCTCGTCGAGTTCGAGCGACAGGACGAAATCGCTGGTCGTGCGTACCGTTTCCGGCGTCTCGCCCGGCATGCCGAAAATGAACAGTCCCTTGGCCCGCAGCCCGGCCGCATGAATCTGGCGCACCGTGTCGCGCACCGCATCCAGCGTCACCCCGGCCTTGTGGCGCTCCATCATGGCCGGATCGGCCGACTCGATGCCCAGCGAAACCATCAGCGCACCGGCTTGCTTGAGCTTGAGCAGCATTTCGTCCGACGTATGCCCGGCCCGAATCGCGCAGTTGAACTGCATGCCCAGCGGCTTGTCGATGAGCAGTTGGCAGAGATCCATGACCCGCTGTTTTTTGGCGGTGAACAGATCGTCATACATGTTGATGTGCCAGACACCGAACTTGTCGCGCAAATACTTCATGTGGTCGTAGATGTATTGCGGCGAATTGGTCTTGTACAGGCGCTCGAATACCGTGCGATCGCAGAAGGAACAGGTATAGGGGCAACCGCGCGAGGTGATCATCGTCGCGCCGTGCTTCTTTTCGTAGGCGAACAGCGGCAGATGATAGTCGTGCGGAAAACCGGCCAGTTTTTCATAGGCCGGGAAAGGCAGTTCGTCGAGATCGACGATGCGGTCGCGACGCGGATTGACGATGATCCGCCCGGCCTCGTTGCGCCAGATCAGGTTGCCGATATCGGCCAGCGGCTTGCCGTCGGCCAGTTCGAGCATCGCCCCTTCACCCTCGCCGATGACCAGGCAATCGATTTCCGGAAATTTTTCGAGAATCGGGGCGCCGAGTGAGGAAACATGGACATTGCCGAAGACGATCCGGATATCCGGCCGGCGCTCGCGAATGATGGCGGCGATTTCGAAGGCATCCATGAAGCCGGACGTGGTTGCCGAAAAACCGACCATTTGCGGATCGGTGGCCAGCACGATTTCCGCATTTTCTGCGGTTGTCGGCGGCGCGTAGGGGCCAAGACAGTCGTGCAATTGCACCTGATGCCCGAATTTTTCCAGCCATGACGCAAGTTGCATGATGCCAATCGGCGGCATGCGGTTGGCCAGCACCGAAAAATCAGGCTGGCCGGGAACGAAATTGAATCCGGCTGGATGGACAAGCGTAACGCGCATGGATCTTCCTCAAGCGAAGTAGCGTGATTTTATTGGAATTCAATTCCTTGATCGCGTTTCAAGCGTCATCCGCGCCTGGCCTGGATTGCATGCACGTCAGCACGACAACAGGCACCATGCAATCCATTTTTTATAGAAAAACCGTAAAAACAGGGTTCTGTAAAATATTCACTGTACGTTTTATGCCATTATGATGTTTTGTCGAATGATCAAAGCATAGCAATGGAATTTTTGATCGCTGCCATCCTTCTCGCCACGGCCATTCTGGGCGTTGTGCTGGTTCGTGGCCGTGACCGCTATTCGCCTGACGGTAAGGACAGCGAATCGCTCATGCCATCGGTGGGCCGGGTACGGAGTGGCAAACGACAGTCATCCGACATCGATCTCGACCCGCAAACCTGCCTGATCGATGCGCCAAAGCGCAAGCAATACCGCCTCCTCAACGACGCCGAGCAGATTCTCTTCTACCGTCTATGCGAAGCCATGCCCAACATGCAGATCTTTGCTCAGGTCGGTGTAGCTCAACTGGCCCAGCTGCGTGGTCGCCAGGAAGCCAGACGCCTGAATCAGATGGCGGGAAGAGGTGTCGATTTCATCGTCTGCGGTCCCGATTTCGGCATTGTCGCCGCCATTGAACTGGCCTGGCCTACCGACAGTACCGGCGAAAGCTCGCCAGGAAGCGAGACGCCTGAATCAGATGGCGGGAAGAGGTGTCGATTTCATCGTCTGCGGTCCCGATTTCGGCATTGTCGCCGCCATTGAACTGGCCTGGCCTACCGACAGTACCGGCGAAAACTCGCCGGAAGAAGAAAAACGCCGTGCCCTGCATAGTCTCGGTATCCCGCTGATCATTTACCGGCCAAATCATCTGCCTGACGCAGACACCATCAGCCGTGAAATCGCCAGTGCCATCGTGCACCGCAATCGTTTGGAAGCCGAACGGGTTTCTAACGACTGATCGGGGGGATTTCAGCCTGTCACGCTGTACACACAGGTTTATATAAATACTGTGTATACAGTTACTACTGAGAATACATCAGCAACAAATCTGTGGATAACGCATAGTTTTATTTTAAAATCATATACCTGAAACAAAAAATTCAGGCCGCAAAGTACCTGAATTGCCTGTGGATGAAATCCGGATAGTTTTTGGTTTCTGGCAATATCCCGACTTGCCAACATTGCATGGACAGTTTGTGCACAGGCTTATCGACAAGCTGTGAGGCGCTTATTTACCGATACAGAAACGGCTGAAAATGACACCTAAAAGGTCGTCGGCAGTGAATTCACCGGTAATTTCGCCCAGTGCCTGTTGGGCCAGACGCAATTCCTCGGCAAACAGCTCCAGGGCGGGCAGAACGCCCTCGACGACGCTGCGGGCCGCGGCAACATGTTCCTGAGCCGTAGCGAGGGCGCGCAAATGTCGTTCGCGGGCGATGAACACATCTTCAGTCTGATGCCAGCCGGCGATACGCAGCAATTCCTGGCGCAGCAGGTCGATTCCCTGATTGGCTTTGGCCGATAGCGAAACGGCAACACCATCGGCTTCGTCGTGTCTTTCAGACTGACGCCCGGCGAGGTCGATCTTGTTGTAGATGGTGATGCGTTGCAGGTTTTTCGGCAGCCGCTCAAGAATTTCACGGTCGGCCTCGGTTACGCCGGTTCGGGAATCAACCAGCAGCAGGACAACGTCAGAGCGCTCGATTTCCTTCCAGCTGCGTTCGATACCAATGCGTTCGACTTCATCTTCCGTCTCGCGCAAACCGGCAGTATCGATGATGTGCAGCGGGATTCCCTCGATCTGGATGGTCGAGCGCAGGGCGTCGCGTGTCGTGCCGGCAATCGGCGTGACGATGGCCAGGTCGTCGCCGGCCAGGCGGTTGAGTAGCGAGGACTTGCCGACATTCGGCTGGCCCGCCAGCACGACATGCAGGCCAGCCTGCAGCAGCTTGCCCTGGCCGGCCCGGTCGAAGATCTCGGCCAGCTTCCGTTGCAGCCTTTCCAGGCGGCCAAAGGCATCGGCAGCCTTGAGGAAGTCGATGTCTTCCTCGGGGAAGTCCAGCGTCGCCTCGACCAGCATGCGCAGGTTGATCAGTTCCTCGTTCAGTTCGCCGATGGCGCGCGAGAACTCGCCCTGCAACGAACGCACCGCCGAACGGGCAGCACTGGCCGTTGCAGCGTCGATCAGGTCGGCAACCGCCTCGGCCTGGGCAAGGTCCATCTTGCCGTTGAGGAAGGCACGTCGGCTGAATTCGCCAGGTTCGGCCAGCCGGGCGCCAAGATCCAGGCAGCGGGCGAGCAGCAGTTGCAGGACGACCGGGCCGCCATGGCCCTGCAGCTCGAGGACGTCCTCGCCGGTAAAGGAATGGGGATTGGGAAAGTAGAGCAGCAGGCCGGTGTCGATGGTGCTGCCGTCTGCCGCCAGGAAGTCGGCCAGCGTCGCGTAACGGGGCTTGGGTGACTTGCCGGTCAGCGCAAAAGCAAAGGGCAGCAAATTGCTGCCCGAGATGCGGATGACGCCGACACCGCCACGACCGGGGGCCGTGGCGATGGCGGCGATGGT
>Ga0209098_1003088_pt1 | contig 14183 bp, 11 predicted proteins | sample AD_JPNHW1_MetaG_FD_184429 | JGI IMG/M metagenome (GOLD analysis project Ga0209098, IMG submission 184429) | Active sludge microbial communities of municipal wastewater-treating anaerobic digesters from Japan - AD_JPNHW1_MetaG (SPAdes) (version 2) | ecosystem: Engineered > Bioreactor > Anaerobic... | reverse complement strand
TTCCACGTGCCGTTCCGGACAGGAGACCATGACCGCCCAGTCGTGGACCCCGCGGGACTGCAGAGCCTTGCTTATCGGACTGAGCCGGGTCAAAGGTCTTACCTTCTCCCCGTTCAGTATGGGCACCTCGGTCTTGCCCTGGCGGACCTCACCGGTTATGAGCTGGCGCGACGGAACGTCCAAGATGACCTCCGAGGGGTCCACGCCGGCCCGGCCAGCTATCATGGCCTCGGCCGTCTTGCGACGCCGATATTCGGTTATGGGCAGCAGCCTCTCCGCGTCCTCCTCGCTCATGTCCGGAACGTAGACCGAGTAGGCTCGCTTGTAAAGCTGGCGGTAACGGAGCAGGGTCACGATGCGTCGGGGATGGCCGCCCTGGGCGATCAGCCTCTCCACCAGGGAAGCATCGCTCTCCCGCTGCAATCCTTCAGCGATGGAATCGTCGGCCGCCTCCACGGCCTTGCAGAGCATCATTTCGGCGATGCGCACGGTCTTGTGGAAGTAGACCGAGGTGTACATCAACGCTCGGGCGACCATCAGCCCCTCGGCGGCCACCATGCCATTCTTCCTTACCACGATGTCGCCATGATGCAAGGCGATGGTGTGAATGAGCCGGTCTATGTCTATAGTCCCGTGGGCCACGCCCGTGTAGTGAGCGTCCCGGAGCAGGTAGTCCATCTGGTCGGCGTCCACTGGCCCGTGCAGCATCTGGTTGAGGTAATCATGTGAGTTGAAATGGGATTGTCCGCTGTCCTCGGTGATCATGCTCTGCCCGCGGCGGGCCTTGTGCCCCGGGGATACGATGATGTCCGACACCGCCTCGGCCGATATCCCGTTCCGCTCCAGTAGCTCGGAGATGGTCCCCTGGCAGGATATGATGCCCTCTTCATCTCCACGGAACACGCTGCGACGGCCATCGATGAGGGCTGCCCCGATCTCAGTGTGGTCCAGGGAGAAGCGGTTCTCGAGAACTTCTTCCAGAGTGTGAGAGAACGGTGCGTGTCCCAGATCGTGCAGCAACGCCGACGCCAGAGCCTGGTCGCGATCCTCCTTGCTCAGCCCGAGCGCGTCGCACATCAGGTCCGCGACGTGATAGGTGCCCAGGGAATGCTCGAACCGGGTATGGTTGGCGCCCGGAAAAACGAGATAGGCGAGACCGAGCTGCTTCACCCCGTGCAGCCTCTGCATCTCGGGACGATGCAATAGTTCAAGGAAGGCACCGTCCACCTTGACGCTGCCATGCACGCTATCGTGAATGATCTTCTGACTGGACATGAAAAAAGTGAGCTGGGGCCCCGGGATGGGGGCCGGGGGCCTACTGGTAGCCGCCCTTTATCTTCTTCCGGTCGATGCGAATGCCGTTCGGCGCGACCACGATGAAGTTGTTGCCTATGGCGGCCACGTCCCCGTTGGTGTCCCGGGCCACGGACTTCAGTTCGTTGGTTATTCGCTTCAGGGTGTTCTGGTCGTTGGCGATCGGCGAGTAATCGATCATGAGGATGTTGCCTTGGTATACTGGCTGGGTTATCGGACCCACGTCCTCGTAACGGTATATCTCAGCGATCTTGATGCCCCCGGCGGAGACGGAGCTCTCCTCCTGGAAGTACAAAGCTCCAAGATCGATGTACTGGTCGGTCTCCACGCTCTTGACGTCATCCTTCCCCTTTCCCAGCGGTTTCTTGAGAATCGGCATTGCATCCCTCGGTTGGCAAAGTTATGGCATCTAATCAATATTAATCTATCTGAATCGCACCCCAGCAATGGCTTGGCGGCTCACCTTTCATCGTACTTCCAGATCTTGTCGCCCACGAAATGCAGGTTCTTGATGGCCTTCCCGGGGGCCTTGGCGACCATGACCTGGGCGGATACCAGGGCCTTTCCGATGGCCAGAGGCCTCTTGTGCGTCATATCCCGTATCCACACCATGTCCCCTTCCTTTATGTCCGGATCGACCTCCACTATCCCCGGCCCCATGACGTCCGCGCCGTTGGTCACGTAAGGCACGGCTCCCATGTCCACGGACACGAATCCCTTGGTGGCCTTGTGCTTCAACAGTCCGCGTATGGTCGGGAACGGACGGCCGTCGACCATCATGCCCTCGATTACGTTGTTGATGATTATCAGCTCGCATTCCGGGCCCTCGGCGGTGTCCACGGTGTCCTTGGGGCCGATGATATCCACGCCAGTGGCCGCTCGCAACGCATCGACCAGTGCCTTGAGCTCCTTCTCTCGAAGCCTCTTGCGCTTCCTCACCCTGATCTCGCTCACGCCCCACCCTATGTTTTCGGCGTCAATTAACTTTGCGCCCTGATCGGCTCCTTGGGACTGGCCGTGGCATATCTTCATAAATCACCATGTCACTGCTTTCCTTCATGAAGTTGCCCCTGGTGGCCACTCGCTTGATAATAATCGCGTTCAAGCTGATGGTGGTGGCGATAGTTGTGCTCAGTATTGTACCGCTCCTCACCGGCGGCATAGGCCTCGACCTGGACGGTGCGGACAACGCTGATATGACCATGGATGACGGCACCATCCGGATCGATATGCCGATAACTGTTCGCAACGAGGGTTTCTTTGACATAAACGATCTCCAGGTCTCCTTCACCTTCATGGATGAGAACGGGACATTACTGGCAGAGAGCGAGGGCGAGCAGGTCGACATACCTGTGGGAGGGGAGACCGAGGTGCCCATCGCGCTTGAATTGGACCTGTATGACCTGGACCGGCCGACCCGCTCGGACCTGATATTCAACGGCACCGATCTGAAGTTCGACGTGAAGGTGTCCGCCAAGTACACCATGGACCTGGTCAAGCTCAGCGTGGAGGCGGGCAGTGACATGAGCTGGGGGCCGTTCGTCAACGACCTGCAGGTACAGGAGTGGAACGCCCAGGTCACCGACGAAGGCGATGAACAGTTCGTGAGCGTACCGTTCTCCTTCCGGGCTGACGATGCATTCAATGGACTTCAAGCGGTCACCGTCACCGATTACCGGGACGGCAATTACACCAGCAACGTGACCCAGACGGTCCACATGTCGTCACAGGTCAACGAGATGGCGAAGATACCCATTTCCCAGGAGGCCTACGACCGTTTGATGTCCGGCACCGCCAACGCCACCGTTCGCACCACCCTGTACGTGTTCGATTGCTCGACCTATGACGATGGTAATCTGAACATGGGAGGAGGTGGGGGAGGTGGTGGCGGTGGCATAGGCCAACCTGTGAAGGACCTGCAACCCCAGATGGCCGGCTCGTTCCTGGCTTTTGATGGTCTCAACTATAACGTGGTCGTCCCTTACAGTTACAACACAAGTCCCGCCTACCAGGGGCAGGAAGCACATATGCTGATCGAGTATTGGGACGATTATGGATTCAATGTCAGCATCTGGCAAACGGTCTATCTGTGGGACAATAGCTGGCAGCAGGTTTGGTTACCTCTATCCCCAGAAGCGTACGATCATGTGACCAACGGAAATGAAGTGGTCCATGTCAGGGTCACCGCATTCCCGTGGATCATCCTGGCCGAGCAAACCTACAGCGAACCATGGGGGGCGGGCCCGTGAACATCGGTGAGTTCGACAAGAAGTACTTTTCCTTCCCCAAGGGAGCCGTCACCGCCACGGTGCACGCCCTGAAGTACCTGGCGATCCCGTACGTTCTGTTCACCGTCGGGTTGATCGTCCTCACCGGCCAGGACGGACCGCAGCGGGTGGCCGACCTGCTGATCGAGCTCCAGACCGTGGGGCTCATCTTCGGTATAGTGCTGACGGCACTAGGGTTCTTCAAGGGAGCGTATCCCAAGGGCAGCTACTCCCGCTTCCTGTTCGGCCTCACCGCCTCCGTGCTGGTGATCGTGTACGTATTCTCTATGCTGCTGCAAGGCCGTGTCCAGGACGTCATAGCCAAGGAAGCGTTCGAACTGGACCTGTACCTGATCTTCACCCTGTACTTCATTCCGGCGATCCTGGCGGTGCTCATGCAGTTCGGCGAGTTCGCCGACCACCGCCGCCCGTTCCTGGAGAAGGAAGGTAAGCTCCAGGTCAAGGAGAAGGAGGACCCCCAGGACCATCGCTTCTACCATGACTTCCGGATCCGCTACGGTTCACTGTTCAACGGGCTGAAGCTGGGCCGGAGCACCCTGACCGGGTTCGTGCTCCTTCCTATGGTGGTCATAATCATTCTGAAGGCGGGAATGTCCTCCCTGGACGTTCAGGAGGTGGATTCCGCGCTGTCCAAGTTGGATGACGTGTCCTCGCTCTTGATCATGCTGGGCGTCCCCATGGCCGCCCTGGCCTTCTTCAAGGGGTTCTACCCCAAAGGCTCGTTCTCCCGCTTCCTGCCATCCGTCATCATGGTATTGATCAGCCTGTACTGGATATGGACTGTGGGTCTGGGAGGGAAGTTCGTCTTCGACGCCATCGAGGACGTATCGATCGACCTGGACTTCTCCAAGCTGCTACTGCTCCTGATGGTCGGTACCGGGCTGTGGATCGTCTACTACGCATTGGAACTGCTGCTCTACCGCCCGGAGTGGAAGAAGGGCGGTTTTCCCAAGGACCTGCTCGAAGAGCGCAAGGCCCGCAAGGAGGCCCAGCGTAAAGCGAAAGAGGAACGGAAGGCGGCCAAGGAAAAGGCGAAGGAAGACAAGAAGGCGGCCAAGGAGAAGAAGAAAGCCGACGCGGAAACGCCGACTCAGGACGGCAAGGAGCCGTAGAACTCCATTATCTGGGACATCACGGTGTCCGGATGATAACGGCCGAGCACCTCCCGACCGGCCCTGGCGGTGATCTGGCACAGCTCGTCATCATCTAGCAGAAGCTGAAGCTTCTTGGCCAGGTCCGAGTGGTCCCCGTTCCCGAAGGATAGGGCCGCCTCGCCCAATATGGTCGCGGACGATCCGCTATCCGAGACCAGCATCGGCAGGCCGTGGGACAACGCTTCCAAAATCGTCCGGGGAAAAGGTTCCGGCCAGAGGGCTGGATGCACGAAGATGTCGGCCATCGCATAGTACCGTCCGATCTCCTCCTTTTCCATGAACCCGGTGAATATCACCTTGCCTTCCAGACCCAGCTCGTCGACCAGCTTCTTCAGCTGCTGTTCGTAGCCGCCCTTGCCCACTATGTACAGAACGCTGCCCTCGTTGAGCAGGGCGAAGGCCCTTATCAACACCTGGAGACCTTTCTCCGCCTCCAACCTGCCCACGTATAGTATGACCTTGTTGTGCCCCGCGTTGGTAGGCCTTGAAGGACCAGTGCACAATCCGGGATCGAACATATTGGGTATGAGCTTGATCAGCTGGGGGTCGTAACCAGCGTCTAAATAGCATTGGCGAGTCGATTCCGACAACGCGATGTAGCCGTTCGCACTTCGCGAGAGCCGGTGCAGCCAGATGAACTGCACCCAGTGATAAGGCATCAACATCCGCCTCCACAGCGGACCCGGGCGGCGCACGGCGCAGGCCAGGGAATCCAGTGGTCGACAGGTCGCGCATTCCCCCTCCACATACATACTTGGATTGGTGCACACCGGTGCCAGATTGTTCAGGGTTGCGGTGACCCTCTTGTTCATCTTTTTTCCATACTTGACGGCCGCTGGAAGCTGCTGGGTGTTGTAGACATGGATGATGTCACAATCGGGAGCGCGCCTCCTCAGCTCGCCGTAAGCCAGACGGTTCAGTCCGCCGAGGGTGGGGGAGGTGCGGAAGAATAAGGTGTCGCCCATCTCACCGCTCACTCCCGGGGAAGGATCGCCGTTGAATACCCACACGTCGGTGTGCACGCCGCGGGAACGCAGCCCCTCCACCAACAGCTGGCAGCTGAAAGCGCACCCTCCGGTGTAACGTGGAGGATAGTCAGGGGTGATCACCAGGACACGGAAAGGGGCAGGGGTCGAGAGCAGCGGAACACCTATGAGAGGGCAATATCAATCCCATTAGGTAATGTTTTTCCCCATCCTGGAGCGCAAGACGGCACCGAGGGGGATTAAATAATTCCATCGCCTTGTTGTGGACGGTCTTTCGAATGAAGGTATCCATCATCGGCACGGGGTATGTTGGACTGGTCTCTGGAGTATGCTTCGCCGAGCTCGGGCACCATGTGGTTTGCGTCGATAATGTCGTGGAGAAGGTGCGCAGAATTAACGAGGGCGTGCCGCCCATATTCGAGGAAGGTCTGGAAGAGATGCTCGGCCGGCACCTGGCATCCGGTTCGTTCCGGGCCACTAACGATTACTCGGAGGTTCCGGACACGGATATCACTTTCCTGTGCGTGGGCACCCCATCCCACGAGGATGGCACCCTGGACCTGAGATACCTGCTCAAGGCGACGGAGGACCTGGGCAAGGCCCTATCGAAAAAGAAGGAACGGCACACTGTGGTGGTAAAGAGCACCGTTCCTCCCAACACCACCAGGGACGTGGTCGGACCTTTGCTGCTCAAGACCTCCGGAAGAACGGCGGAAGAACTGGGACTGGCCATGAACCCGGAGTTCCTCAAGGAGGGAATGGCGGTCAAGGACTTCCTGAACCCTGACCGAGTGGTCATCGGGGCTTCGGACGATCGGACGTACGAGGAGGTGGCCTCCCTTTACGATAGGATAGAGGCTCCGCTCTTGCGCACCGACACCTCCACGGCGGAGATGGTCAAGATGGCTTCGAACGCCTTTTTGGCCGCCCGGATCTCCCTGGTCAACGAGCTCGGCAATCTATGCAAGTCATTGGGACTGGACTTCCGAGAGGTGGCCAAGGGCGTAGGCATGGACCCCCGCGTGGGACCTCTGTTCCTGAAGGCCGGCTGCGGCTTCGGCGGCTCCTGCTTTCCCAAGGACGTCCGGTCGATAAGGGCGCAGGCGCGTTCCCTTGGTGTTCGAACGGACATGCTGGACGCCACGCTCTCCGTTAACGAACGGCAACCCAGGCGGATCATAGAGCTGCTGGAGAGGAGGACCGAGGTGTACGGAAGCACGGTGGCCGTTCTGGGCCTGGCCTTCAAACCGGGCACCGACGATATCCGCGAAGCCAGCTCGCTGACGGTGGTGGCCGAGCTGCTCCGCAAGGGCGCAACGGTCAGAGCGTACGACCCACAGGCCATGGACAACTTCAAACGGGAGTTTCCCCAGATCTTATACTGCCATTCGGCCAAGGAGTGCCTCAAGGGCGCCGATACCGCTCTCATCTTGACAGAATGGCAGGAGTTCTCGGACCCCTCGCTATACGGGAGCATGCTGGTGGTGGACGGCCGGGGCGTAACAAAAACCAATAACTATGAAGGGATATGCTGGTAGTCATGAAGGCGGTCATTCCAGCGGCTGGATGGGGGGTCAGGTTCCTCCCGCTGACCAAGGAGCAGCCCAAGGAGATGCTCCCGGTCATCGACAAGCCAGTCATCCAGTATGTGGTCGAAGAAGCGGTTAAGGCCGGAATAAGGGACATAATCATCGTCACCGGCCGTCACAAGCGGACCATCGAGGACCACTTCGACCGTTCCTTCGAGCTGGAGAGCATACTCAAGAACGGCAACCGTCCGGCGCTTCTGGAGAGCATTAACCGCCTGCATGACCTGGCCGATCTCCATTATATACGCCAGCACGAACAGCGCGGCCTTGGCGACGCGGTCTACCAGGCAAGGCATCATGTCGGGAACGAGCCGTTCGCGGTCATGCTCGGGGACACCATCCACGTCTCCGAGGTACCAGTGGTCAAGCAGCTTATGGAGGTGCACGCCCGCACCGGCAAATCGGTCATTGCCGCGGAGCGCGTACCAGGGGACAAAGTAAAGGACTACGGCGTCCTGGACGCGAAAAAGATCGATGACCGCCTCTACGAGATCAACGATCTGGTCGAGAAGCCCAGGCCAGAGGAGGCCCCCTCCGACCTGTGCATCGCCGGCACTTACGTGCTAACTCCGGGAATATTCGAATGCCTGGAGCACACGCCGCCCGGTCACAACGGGGAGGTGCAGCTCACCGACGCGCTGCGCCTACTGCAGAAGAAGGAGGGTATGCTGGCCTGGGAGTTCGTCGGGAAACGTTATGACATCGGCGACATCCCGGGATGGCTAGACTCGCAGTTCGAGCTTGCGCTTAGGCATCCTGTCTACGGCGAAAAGCTCAGGAAACGCATCCGGGAGCTGAACGAGAAGGAGCATTTCCTCTGATCATGTAGGAATCAGAAGGAGCGGCCTGGTTGAGCCTTTTATCACTTCTTCCGAAGTGGAACCGAGCGTCGCCCCTCGCAGGTAGCCTTTTCCGGTCGTTCCGAGAACGATGAGCGTGGCGTCGATCTCCCGCGTCGCCTCCAGGATGTTATAGGTCGTGGTCCCGAAATGGAGGTGGACGTCGATCTCGCAATCCTTGGCGTCCAGCTTGGACTGGAACGTCTCCATCTTCTGCTTTACCTCCTGGAAGCGCTTGTCGTCGGTCATGTTGTACTTGGCCGACTGGACGACATGGAACAGGGTCATCTTCCTCGCCCCGGCGTCGATGAGCTGTTGTACCTGAGGGAGCATGGCCTTGGAGGCCTTGCTCAGGTCTATGGTGACCAACACCCGGTCGAGCAGGGGAGGGCTCTTCTCACGATAGCCCCGAGGGTCGTCACTTGCCTCTAATGGAAACTTGTTCAAAAGAACGGGAAGCTTGGAACGACGTATGACCTCTAAGGACGTGCTTCCGACGATGAACTCCTTAACCCTGCCTTTTCCGGAAGCGGCCATGGCGATCATGGTGGCGCCGTGCGATTCAGCGGCCTTGAGTATGGCCGGGGCTGGCTCCTTACGGACCTCGGTGACCAGTTCGTGGCTGAGACCGGCCTCGCCGATGCTCTCGTCCAGAGCTTTCAGCAACGGGTCCCGTTTGGAGACGTGATCGAGGGCGGAATAGATCATGACCTCCTTCACGCCGTAACCTTCCATGCGGGTGGCGATATCGACCATCATCATGGACTGCGGAGATAGGTCCACCGGGACCAAGAGCTTCTTGAACATGATACGATACAGTAACCCAGAGACTAGGATATTAGGTTTATTCCACTTTTAATGGAACGACATTTTCAGTAACTTCCCCGTAACCTTGATGTCCGGGTACCTCTTCACCGAAAGGCTGGAACGCCAAGATGACCGCCGCCTTTGACCAAGCAGCCGACCGAAGGACCGGAGCAGTACTCACCACCCTCCTCTCCAGCCTGATGCTTGGATCGTCATACGTGGCGGTCAAGATGACGGTCGGCGACGTGAACCCCTTCTTGCTGGGGGCGGCGACCATGGCCATCGGTTCGGTCGTTCTTCTGGTCTATATGGCCATCAGGGGCAAGCTGAACCGGACCATGTTGAAGCGCTGGGAGTTCTGGGTCGGTCCGATCATCAACACCGGAGTGGTGGCCCCATCCTATGTTGGATTGACCATGACCACCGCTTCCGCGGCCGGGCTGATCATAGGCACCAACGTGGTGTTCGTGGCACTTTTCAGCCGCATCCTGTTCGGAGAGCGATTGGGCAAGCGGCGCTTGTTGGGACTGGGGATCGCCTTGCTGGGCTTGATCACCCTCACCACCCGCTGGAACCTGTCGCTGCTGGACGGCTCTCAGATGACCGGAAACCTCCTGGTATTGATCTCATCGATCTGCATCGGGGTGTCCGTGGTCACTTCCAGGATAGCCTTGCGTGAACTGACCGCGGAGCAGTGGAGCCTGAGCCTGCACCTACTATTGCCGCCGGCGCTGTTAGCATTGTTCTTCATCGTGCCTATGGACGGCGGTCTATCCTCGACGAACCTTCCCGCGGCGCTCTTCATTGGCATAGTGTGCACCACGCTGCCCACGGTGCTATGGACCTCGGCCCTGAAGCACATAAGCGTGGTCACCTCGGCCACCATCCTGATGGTGGAATCCGCCTTCGCCGTGTTCCTGAGCTGGATATTCCTAGGGGAGTTGATCGATATCTACGTGATCACCGGCGCGATGATGATATTCGCCGCCATACTGCTCATGGCCAGGTCAGAATGAATAGCCAGAACACCGGCGGAGCTCATTAGAATAGAAGAAGGTTAAAAGGTTTGGATCTATGGAACGGACAGGAAGATTACTTCTTCTTGTCTTCCTTCTTCTTCTCACCCTTGGGACCGCACTTTCCGCAGGACATGCTCGACCTCCTATGGGGAGACCCACGAAAACGAAATTGTAGCGGTCCGTATATTAAGTTAATCTTGCCAGTAAAATAAATGTTAAAAAAATATGTGCTTAATAACACCGCTCTGGATATCTTGTTACGGCCTGTTCACCAAAAATGAATATTTTCGTTCTTACCTTGACCGATAAATCCTCCATGATAATCGTTCAGCGAAAACATACTGGCAGTACATTATTATCAAAAATCAAAACTGATTCTGTGACGATTCGATTTAAATATCGTCCTTGACGCTAGGAGATTTCGTGGTAAAGATGCACGTTTTGGAGACATCTAAACTGCTGACCGAGGAATATACCGCCAAGATCCTGATGGCCACCATGGGGCGGGCTAAAAGCGCGTTCGAGCTCAGCGATGCCCTGGGGATCCCCATCGCCGCCTGTTATCGCAAGATAAGGGTGCTCGAGGATGCCGGTCTGATACGTTGCAGCGAGAGGCGCCTAACCCAGTCGGGAAAGCGCATGAGCATGTACAAGTCGATGGTCCGCAATGCCAATATCACGTTCGAGCGCAACAAGATCCGCGCCCGTATCGAGATGGAGGACGGGAGCAGCACCGATGACTGCTTGGACATCGACCTGGGAATGATGTTCAAGGAGTCCCACGCCTGATCGGCCGGCCTCCACTCTTTTTCCTTCCTATTTTATTCCTACAGTAATCCTATGATTCCAGTTGGGAATCGCATCACCTAATAATATCGACAATTCCAGTAGGATTCGTGGGAAATTATAATTAATTCCGCTCGTGCTATGCGTTTTTCACAATCTTTATTAATCATCTTACGGAAGAGGGCATGGCGATTTGCCCATATCCGGCAATTTCCAGCATGGGGAGGAAGTGGATAATGAGCGACGGAAAGACCATCGAGAGCGTTATGGAGGAGGTGCGGCGTTTCCCGCCCTCGAAGGAGTTCAGCCAGCAGGCCCATATAAAGAGCCTTGAGCAGTACCAGAAGATGTACAAGGAATCGGTCGCCGACCCGGAAGGATTCTGGGCCAAGATGGCCTCCGAGGAACTGCACTGGTTCGCCAAGTGGAACAAGGTCCACAGCTGGGACAAGGAGAACGCCATCATCAAGTGGTTCGAAGGAGGAAAGCTGAACGTCTCCTACAACTGCCTTGACCGCCACATAGAGAACGGCCGCAAGAACAAGGCGGCAATCATCTGGCAGGGCGAGAACGAGGATGATGTTAGGACCTTGACCTATCAGCAGCTGCATACCGAGGTCTGCCGCTTCGCCAACGTTCTGAAGTCCAACGGGGTAAAGAAGGGCGATCGGGTCTCCATGTACATGCCGATGATACCTGAGCTGGCCATAGCCATGCTGGCCTGCACGCGCATCGGAGCGGTTCATAGCATCGTCTTCGGTGGCTTCAGCTCCGAGTCGCTGAAGGACCGCATCGCCGATTGCGGGTCCAAGGTCCTGGTCACCGCCGATGGAAACCACCGCGGCAGCAAGTTCGTACCGCTGAAGGCCAACTGCGACGATGCCCTGGACAAGGGCACATCGGTGGAAAAGGTGATCGTGGTCAAGCGCGCCGGCGCCGAATGCTCCATGGAGCCCGGAAGGGACGTATGGTGGCATGACGAGATGGTCAAGGCCGACCGTTCCTGCGAGCCGGTCTGGTGCGATGCGGAGGACCCGCTCTTCATTCTCTACACCTCGGGATCCACCGGAAAGCCGAAGGGAGTCGTGCACAGTACCGCCGGCTATCTGCTCGGGGCCTCGGTCAGCTTCAAGTACATCTTCGATTACCATGAGGATGACACCTATTGGTGCACTGCCGATCTGGGCTGGATCACCGGTCACAGCTACATAATCTACGGACCGCTGTGCTCCGGCGCCACCACGCTGATGTTCGAAGGCATACCGACCTATCCGCAGGTGGACCGCTTCTGGAACATCGTGGAGAAGTTCAAGGTGAACATCTTCTACACCGCGCCGACCGCCATCCGCTCCCTGATGAGGGAGGGAGAGAAGTGGCCTCAAGGCAGGGACCTCAGCTCGCTTCGCGTTCTCGGCTCAGTAGGCGAACCCATCAACCCGGAGGCGTGGATGTGGTATCACAAGTACGTCGGCAACGAGAAATGCCCGATAATGGACACCTGGTGGCAGACGGAGACGGGTTCCATCCTGATCACCCCGCTGCCCGGGGCCATAACCACCAAGCCCGGTTCGGCGACGCTGCCGTTCTTCGGGGTAGCCCCGGTGATCGTCAAGGATGACGGCACCCCGGCCGGCGTGAACGAAGGCGGATACCTGTGCATAAGCAAGCCCTGGCCGTCCATCATGCGGACGGTATGGGGAGAGCATCAGAGGTTCAAAGAGACCTATTGGGTCCGATTCCCCGGTAAGTATTTCACGGGGGATTCCGCGCGCTGTGACAACGAGGGTTACTACTGGATCATGGGCCGGGTGGATGACGTCATCAAGGTATCCGGCCACCGCATAGGAGCGGCCGAGGTGGAGTCCGCGCTGGTCTCCCATCACGATGTGGCCGAGGCGGCCATCGTTCCCGTGCCGCATGCCATCAAGGGAGAGGCCATCTACGCCTTCGTGACCCTGAAGAACGGCGTGGTGGAAACGGAACAGCTGCGCAAGGAGCTGGTGGCTCACGTTCGAAAGGAGGTGGGTCCGATCGCCACCCCGGAGGTCATACAGTTCTGCCCCGGAATGCCGAAGACCCGTTCGGGCAAGATCATGCGCCGCATCCTGCGCAAGGTCGCTACCGGCACCGCCGAGGAGCTGGGGGACACCTCTACGCTAGCCGACCCCGGGATACTGGACGTTCTGATCCAGGGTTCCCGCGCCCTGCATAAGAAGTAGGCCTAAACCCCTTTTTTAAAAACCTTTCTATTTTACTTTCCCTTTAGCTCTCCACCGACGTAGGAGAACATCTTCTTGACGTTGATCAGATCGAGGAAATATTTCACATCCATTCGGGTGAACTCCTTGAGCGCGGCCAGGACCAATAGGAACGCGGCGTAGGCCACCAGACCGAAGATGATCAGAGTGTAGAAGCGGTCTATTGATATGAACAGGTCGAGGACGAACATGGCTCCGGCGGCCGCCAGACCGGCTAGCAACTGATATGCCAGCCTGACGTTCGGAACCGTGCCGGTCAACCGGTAAACGGAATATCGCACCATCAGTAAGGAGACGAAGTTACCGATGAGCAGCGCCAGGGCCGCCCCGACGAAAGATAGGCCGAGGCCGAAGCCCGGTATGAACAGTAACATCAGAGAGATGTTCATGATGACTGTGACTATAGTGATCCGGGCCGAGATGTCCGGACGGCCAACGGCGACTATCTGAGAGCTATGCACGGCGTTGATCATGGTGATGAAGGTGGTGGCGACCATTATGCCGATGGCCCTCCCGGAATCGATGTACTTCGGTCCCAGCAGCACCTCGCAGACCTCGTAGGGGAACATCATTATGAGAATGGTCACCGGCAGCCCGATCATGGCTATGTAGCGCTCCGCCTGCTTGGACAATGACCTGATCTCCACCAGGTTGCCATCCTTGTGCAGCTTCGAGAAGGAAGGGAACGTTAGAGTGGAAACGGCCGTACTGATGGTCGCGAAGACCCCCAGGAACACCGCGGGTGCTGCGTACAGTCCAACGTCGGTGGGATTCCAGAAGAAGGTTATGAGCAGTTTGTCGGCGCTCCCACTGACCGCGCTGATGACGGTTATGATTATCAGAGGCAGGGCGAAGGTGTAATAGGAACGAAGGAGCACTGGCCGCGTCCACTTTATCCTTTCTCGGAGGAGCATGTACATGGAGACGACGAAGACCACTGCCGATCCTACCAGATACGACAATGTCAGTTCCATGACGCCCATGTAGTTTAGCGCGACGAAAATAACCAGGGGAACCCTGACCAGAGGTTCGACGAGAGTGGCCAGGGGCATCTTGGCCATCTCCATGCGGGCCTGGAAGGTGACGGTGGCTATGCTAGAGAGGTCATAGAGCACCATGTATAGGATGAACAGAAAGATTATC
>Ga0209098_1003086_pt1 | contig 14189 bp, 13 predicted proteins | sample AD_JPNHW1_MetaG_FD_184429 | JGI IMG/M metagenome (GOLD analysis project Ga0209098, IMG submission 184429) | Active sludge microbial communities of municipal wastewater-treating anaerobic digesters from Japan - AD_JPNHW1_MetaG (SPAdes) (version 2) | ecosystem: Engineered > Bioreactor > Anaerobic... | reverse complement strand
CAGTAAAGAAAGAACGGTAATGGACAAAACATTTTTCATCCAACTCATGATACACCTCACTTAAACAACCAACTCCAACAAGCACTTCTAACACGGGACGGACACTCGCCCGGCAAGACCGGTCGGAAGTGCTTTAATTTGATGGCTCGGATGGTGCCGGATACGCCGGAAATGTCAAGTGCGACAAATGATTAACCTTATTTATCAGCGGTTTTTGTGTTTTGGGTATATCCCTGCGCCGGTTCGGCACCGAAGTTGCTTTTTAATTCAAACCAAGCCTGCGCGAAGGCCGGAATGTTACAGTTGTGAACTTATCCGGGTGTTTTCGGGACAAAGATGTGAGGGGTCTATGGAGCCGGTAATAGGAGTGAAATCGGGAACTGAAAAGAGTGCGTTCTGGATACGGCCTGCCGGCACTGACGATCTTGCGGCTATGATGCGGCTGCTGCAGGAGCTTTTCACGATAGAATCGGAATTCGAATTTGATGCGGTCAAACAACGGTGCGGTCTCCAGATGCTGCTGGAATCCGCATCCGCATCGGTCTGGGTGGCTGAACGGCACGGGCGGGTTGCCGGCATGGTGACCGTACAGATGGTGATCTCAACCGCAACCGGCGGATTTTCCGGACTGATTGAGGATCTTGTTGTTTCGCAGATCTGCCGTCGGCGCGGACTTGGTAAAGCCTTGCTGGCTGCCGCGGTGAAATGGGCTCGCGAACAGGGCGCAACGCGCGTTCAGCTGCTGGCGGACGGGCGCAATGTTCCGGCGCTTATTTTCTACCGCAAACAGGGATGGAAGCAGACCAACATGATTGCTCTGCGCAATTTCTGCTGATTTCAAACCATGCGGCGTCGGAAAAGGATGGCGGCCATAAAAAGGCAGATGCACCCGATGAGCGCCATCGGCCAGTACTGCGGCCAGAGCAAAGGCACGGTCGCGCCTTCCAGAAAGACGCTGCGCAGGATGACGATGAAGTATCTCAGCGGATTGATCAGTGTCAGTTTCTGCAGGTAGAGCGGCATATTGGCGATGGGCGTTGAAAATCCGGACAGGATGATGGACGGAACCAGAAAGAGAAACGCGCCGAGCAGGCCCTGCTGCTGGGTGACCGTCAGCGAGGAGATCATCAGGCCGACGCCAATGGAGGAAAGCAGGAAGAGCAGGAGGCCGAGATAAAGAGCCGCCAGGCTGCCGAGCAGCGGAATTTTAAACCAGAACACGATAATCAGAAGAATCGCCGAGGCTTCCGCCAGTCCGAGGAGGACCCCGGGAATCGCCTTGCCCAGCAGAATTTCAAAAGGCCTCAGCGGAGTCACCAGCAGCTGATCGAAGGTTCCCTCTTCGCGTTCCCGTGCTACGGAAAGCGCGGTGATGAGCAGCGTGACGAGCAGTGTCAGCAGGCCGATGATGCCGGGAACGATAAACCAGCGGCTGACCAGATTCGGGTTGTACCACGGACGGACGACGAGGTTGGCGGGCGGCGCCCGGCCGCCGTGTTCTTTCATCCAGACCGCGTTGAATGAGGAGACGATGGACTGGACGTAGTTCAGCGCCAGCATGGCGCTGTTGGAATTCCGTCCATCCACGTTGATCTGAACGTCTGCCGGCCGGCCCTGTGCCAGATTGCGGCTGAAGTCGGACGGAAACCGTACGACGAGCAGCGCTCTTTTGTTGTCGATGACCGGTTCGATCTGCGCATCGCCGTCCAGTTGCGCGACCCGCTCGAAGGTTCCGGAGCCCTCGAAGCGTGCGAGCAGTTCGCGCGAAGCCGCGCCGCGGTCTTCATTCAGTACGGCGTAGCGGATATGGTTGAGATCGAACGTGGCGGCGTAGCCGAAAACGAAAAGCTGGATCAGCGGCGGCGCAATCAGCACCAGCCGGCTCTTTTTGTCTTTGAGCAGCGCCAGCAGCTCTTTAATGACCAGTGCTTTGAGGTGCGTCCACATGGTTTACTCCAGCCGTTTAACCGTACGCCGCCGGGCCAGTCCCAGAAAAAAAACGCAGAACAGCATCAGCGCCAGCGAATTGAGGAGCAGGACGTTCCAGACATTCCCCGCGAGAAAAACGGTCTGGAGAATGGCGACGTAATAGCGCGCCGGCAGCAGATGGGTGACGATCTGAATAGCGGCGGGCATGCTGTTGATGTCGAAAATAAATCCCGACAGCATGAACGCCGGAAGAAACGTTGCGATGATGGCGATCTGTCCGGCGACAAACTGATTGCGGGCCGCGGTTGAAATGGTCAGCCCCATGCCCAGCGCGGCGATCAGGAACAGCGCAGAAGTCAGAAACAGCACCAGCAGCGAGCCGCGCAGCGGAACGCCGAACAGCCAGACCGCCATGCCGACGGAAAGCGCCAGCCCGCCGAGGCCGAGAACAAAATACGGAAGCAGTTTGCCGAGCAGAATTTCCTTCGCGGTCACCGGCGTAACCATCAGCGCCTCCATCGTGCCGCGCTCCCATTCGCGGGCCACGACCATGGCCGTCAGCAGCGCGCCGATGAGCGTCATAATCACCGCGATCAGTCCGGGGATCAGGAAGTTGCGGCTGCGCAGTTCGGCATTGAACCAGACGCGCGGCTGCAGCCGGACGGGCAGCTTCAGCGTTTCGGCCTGCGCGGTTGCGCGCTGCTGCAGCCAGGCGCTCCACGCGCCGTTCACATAGCCTTCGATAATGCGGGCGGTGTTGGCATCGACGCCGTTAATGATCACGCCGACCGGCGCGGACGCTCCGGACAGCAGCTTCTCTTCAAAATCATTGCGCAGCCAGACGATCCCGTTCACCCGGTGACGGATCAGCGCCTGTTCCGCGTCCTGAATGGTGCCGAACCGCTGCGGCGAAAAATAGTCCGACTGCTCGAACGACGCGGCGAAATCCGCAGCTTCCGCCGACGGACTTTCGATGACGACCGCCATCGGCACGTGTTTGGCATCCAGCGAAATGCCGTAGCCGAAGAGGAACAGCAGGACGATCGGCAGCACGAAGGCGATCGCAATACTCGACGGATCGCGCAGGATTTGCAGCGCTTCCTTGCGCAGCATCCCGCGCAGCCGCATCTGTGCCGCGCGCTTTTCCGGATCAGGCTGTTTACGAAACCGCATCGGGCCTCCCCGCCGCTTCGTGTTCTTCGATCAGATGGATGAAGGCGTCTTCCATCGTCGGGTCCGCCAGCTGTTCCGACCGGACGCGGGCGCGCAGTTCATCCGGCGTGCCCTCGGCCAGAATATCGCCTTCCGCCATAATCACGAGCCGGTCGCAGTATTCCGCCTCTTCCATGAAGTGCGTCGTGACCAGCACTGTGACGCCTTCTTCGGCCAGGCCGGAGATGCGGTGCCAGAATTCGCGGCGGGCCAGCGGATCGACGCCGGAGGTCGGCTCATCGAGAAAAATAATTTTCGGCCGGTGCATCAGCGCGGCGGCCAGCGCGAGCCGCTGTTTATAGCCGAGCGGCAGTTCGCGGCTGGTGCTCGCGGCATAGTCCGTCAGTTCGAATTCCCGCAGCGCCCATTCGATCCGTTCGCGCTGTTCACGGTCGCGCAGGCCGTACGCCTTGCTGAAGAACCGCAGGTTTTCCTGTACCGACAGATCGCCGTAGAGCGAAAATTTCTGCGCCATATAGCCGATCCGCGCGCGGGCTTTGGCCGGAGCGTGCCGCAGGTCCAGGCCGGCGACGCTCAGTTTTCCGTCCGTGGCCGGCAGCAGGCCGCACAGCATCCGGAACGTTGTGGACTTGCCCGCGCCGTTGGCGCCGAGCAGGCCGAACACCTCGCCTTCCTTCACGGAAAAACTGATGCCGCGCACGGCGCAGAACGAACCGAACCGCTTCGTGACCTGTTCGACCGTAATCATATCGCCGCCGGTCGGCGCGAAGGGTTGGGACGGACTGTCCGGCGGCGCGCTGTGTCCGTCTTTTTCGCGCAGCAGGCTGATGAAGCTGTCTTCGAAACGGGCCGGAACCGGTTCGATCCGGATTCCGTGCGGCAGTCCGGCGAGGTCCGGCGCCGTTGCGCTTTTCATCACAATCCGCACGCCGGTGCGCTGGATCGTGGCATCCAGAACGCCGGGGGCGCGGGCCAGCCGTCCCTGCAAAGACCGTTTATTCAGGCCGGGCAGGGTGGCTTGAAAACTGCGCCCGTCGACCTGCCGGCTGAACTCCGCCGGCGACTGCTGGCCGAGCAGTTCGCCCTTGTGCAGCAGAATCACTTCATTGCAGCGCTCCGCTTCATCCAGATAGGCCGTGCTCAGCAGCGCCGTCATTTTTTCCTGCTGCACCAGCCGGTAAACAATCGACCACAGTTCTCGGCGCGAAACCGGATCGACGCCGACGGTCGGTTCGTCGAGCAGCAGCAGTTGCGGCGGACGCACCAGCACGCAGGCGAGCCCCAGCTTCTGCTTCATGCCGCCGGACAGTTTGCCGGCCAGCCGTTTCGTGAACGGCGCGAGTCCGGTCATCTTCGTCAGCTCGGCGTAGCGGGCCGGGCGCGCGGCATCCGGCAGTCCCTGAAGATCGGCGTAGAGATTTAAATTTTCTTCGACCGTCAAATCTTCGTAGAGCCCGAAGCGCTGCGGCATATAGCCGATGACATGCTGAACCTTCAGCGGCTCCTGAACGGCGTCGATGCCGAGTACGGAAATCCGCCCGCGGTCCGGAACCAGCAGCCCGGCGATCAGCCGCATCAGCGTGGTTTTGCCCGCGCCGTCCGGCCCGATCAGTCCGGTGACGGAGCCTCTGCGGACGCTCAGGCTGACGCCGTTTAACGCCGCAGAGGTCGCGAACCGCTTGGTGACATCGCGGAGTTCGAGAACGGTGGAGCTGTCAGCCGGAACCGGCATCGCTAGTTCTCCTGCGCGGAGCCGGTGAGAATTTTCACCGTGGCCGGCATGCCCAGCCGCAGTTCGTTCTGCGGATTCTTCACATAAATCCGCACCTGATAAACCAGCCGCGTGCGCAGGTCGGTGGTTTCCACCTGCTTGGGCGTGAACTCCGACGAAGGAGAAATGTAGCCGACCCAGCCTTCGTACACCTTGCCCGGAAAGCTGTCGGTGCGCACTTCGGCGCGCAGCCCGGCGGAAATTTTTCCGAGGTCCGGTTCCGGCACATAGGCGCGCACCCAGACCGGATTGTTCAGCGCCAGCGTATAAACGGGACTCTGCGGCGACGCCATATCGCCCGGTTCGAGAATGCGGTTCTGAATAATGCCATCCGCCGGCGCATAGAGTTTGCTGTCGGCCAGCTCCTGCTTCGCCAGCTTCAGCGCGGCTTCATAAACGCTGAGCTGCGCCTGCGCCGCCGCGATATCTTCTTTGCGCGGACCCAGCACCGCCAGTTCGGCGGACTGCCGGACCGCTTCCAGATTGGCGCGCTTCGTATCGACCGCCGTGCGGGCGTCGTCGAGCTGCTGCTGCGAAACATATTCCTCTTTCGCCAGCGCCTGCGCCCGCACCTGTTTTTGCAGCGCGTCGGTCAGCGCCGCCTCGGCTTCGCGGACGCGTGCCTGCGCCTGAACAATTTCTTCCGGGCGGCTTCCGGCCAGCATGCGCGCCACCACCTGCTGCTGCATGGCGACCTGTGCTTCCGCCTTCGCCGCCGCCGCTTCGTAGCGGGTCGCGTCCAGCTCGGCGATGAGCTGGCCGTTCGTCACGGCGTCCCCTTCGCGGGCGAGCATCTGCTGAATGCGGCCGGTGCTGTAGAAGGCCGTTTGAATCTGGCGGATATCGACGTTGCCGTAAAACGTCAGCCGTTTGCTGATCTCCTGTTCATGTCTGAAAATCAAAACGCCGCCGATCCCCGCGATCAGCAGCAGCGCGGGAACCGCTTTCGGCAGAACTTTTTTCATGTCCATCGTTACACTCCCGGTTTCACGGTCAGCAATTGGTTGATTGCATGCACATCGTTTTCTGAAAGCACACCGGCGGAGGCTTTGAGCTGCATCCGGCAAAGCACCTGACTGTAGAGCGCGAGATAATAGTCCGACTCCGCCGCGGCCTGCCGCCGCGCACTGTCCAGTACGTCGACCACCGAGCGGCTGCCGATCTCATACCCTTTCTGCGTCGCCTTCAGCGCCGTTTGGGCCGACTCCAGCGCGCGCCGCGCTGCGGTGAGCTGCGCCACGCTGTTTTCCAGATTCAGAAAAGCCCGCTGCGTCTCCAGCCGCACATTGTCCGTCAGCGCTTCCAGCCCGTACTGGCTGACCCGCGCCAGCGCTTCGGCCCGCGCCTTGGAAGCGCGCACCCGGCCGCCTTCAAACAGCGGCCAGACGGCGCTGACGCCGACCAGACTTTCGCGGCGCTCAATCGCCGGCATAAACGAACCGTCCGCGCGGATATACTGCGCGTTCAGCGAAACCACCGGCCAGTTGCCGCGGGACGCCGCCGCAATCATATAGCGGCTGGCCTGCAATTCCTGCCGCGCCTGCTCCAGCACCGGCTGACTGACTTCCGCCGACTTCACCCACTCCTCCATCAACGCCGGCACCGGACCTTGCGGTTCCAGCGTTTCAAGATCGGTCAGCGTTTCGACGGGCTGATGCGTCAGTTTTTCCAGCGCGCGGCGCGCCAGCTGTACGCCGTTGCGGGCGCTGAGCAGCTCCGCCTGCGCCGCGTCGAGCCGCGCGCGGGCTTCCTGAACGGCAATCATATCGCCGGTGCCGGCGCGGCGTTCGCCTTCCGCCCGGTCGCAGATTTTTTGCAGCAGCGTCTGCTGACTGAGCGCCGTCCGCTCCAGCGCTTCGGCGCGCAGCACGGCGAAATAGGCGTCCGCGGTTTGCAGAATCAAATCCTGCTTAACCGCCAGCAGACCCGCTTCATAACTCTGCGCCTTCGAGCGCGACGCCTGAAACGTGGACCAGGCCGCACCGTTAATCAGCGGTTGCGTCAGCGTCACGCTGTAACTGGACGGATTGTATTCCTCGTTGATCGGCGCGGCGCCGAAGCCGGTGAGGTCGAGCTGGTTCTGACTGGCGGCGCCTTCGACGGTCAGCCGCGGCGCGAGCGCGGAACGGGCGATATCTTTTCCGGACTGCTCCGCCTGCCAGCGCGCGCTGGCCTGTTTGACCAGCGGACTCGATTCCGCCGCCTGCCGGTACGCGGTCAGCAGATCAACGGCCTGCACCGTTCCGGCGGTGATCATGACGGTAATGGAGGCTGTAAGCAGGTTGACTCGCATAGAGGCTGAAATCCTTTCCATCTTTTTCTGCGGCCCGCATTTTATACGCAAAGCTCTTCAGCCGGATAGAATAAAGAAGCAGAAGAAATGTAGTTGTCGTTTGCGTGATGGCTTAGTCGAATAAATCAGGAAGTTAATGTTTGTTTTTAACTGTCGGCAATTGGAATGGTGAGGTAAAAAATTTGGATAATAGCCGGAGATAAAGATATGGACGACAAGATGTATCCAAAATGGGTAGGAGTGGTACTTGGGTTTCTGCTTAATGGTTCAGCACATTTCCTCTCAGGTGACAAGATATCAGGTGCCAAATGGTATTTTGTAATCATGCTTACCGGCCTTTCGGCAGTGTTAATTCTTGCCATACCGGGAACCTCTAGTTATGTCATTTCTATATTTGTTTTTCTTATCTCCTCTGCCCTCTGGTTCATTATGTTGAAACGGTCTTATCGACACGTTCCTAAAATTAAAGCGTGGGGATGGATAGCTGTTATTATTGTAAGCATGCTCCTTAGCTCTGTTTGGAATTTTGCAATCAAGCAGACCGTCAGAACTTTCAAGGTGCCGACACGGGGGATGGTTCCAGTAATTATGCCTGGCGATTGGCTGGTTGCTGAAAATATCTCATACCGATTCAGAAAGCCGACGCGGGGGGATATCGTTGTGTTTTCGACAGACGGACTTAAGCATCCACACGTTCGTTCCGGCACATATTTCATTCAGCGTATTGTCGGCTTGCCTGGTGAAACCGTTCAGATCAAACCTCCGAACTTGATTGTGGACGGGCAAATAATACGCGATCCCGCTGTTTTTATGGAAATATCGTCCAGGTCAAATGGTATTCAGCTTGCGACCGGCAGTGTAAATCCAAAACCAATATTATCTTCGGCGGATGACGAAATAACACTGGGAGATGATGAATATCTTACTTTAGGCGACAACACGAGGAACAGTTTGGATGGGCGGTATTTTGGTCCGATTAAAAAAGAACGGATACTTGGGCGTTACAGTCGGATCTACTGGCCGCTCTCTCGAATCGATAAATAACAGATTCGATTCCGTTTAGACAATCAGTGCGGCGAGGGAGTGCCAGAAGGCGATGAAGGCGTGTTCGAGTGCGTAGCCGGCGGCGAAGATGATGGTGCCGAGCGGGGTGTTCCATAGCAGCAGGATGAAAATCAGGAAGATGGCGGTGGCGTGTTTCTGCGCGAACCGTTCGAATCCGGGATGAAAGGCGGAGACGACGGCGAAGCCGTCGAGTACCGGCACCGGCAGGATATTAAACACAAAGAGCATGCCGTTGACGGCGCCGCCGATGAGCAGGAACTTTTCGGCGCTGGACGAGCCAGCGATTTCGGCGATGACCATCAGTAAGGAAAAAACAAAGCAGAGCAGCAGGTTCATCAGCGGGCCGGAGAGTGCAATCAGCGCCCGTTTCAACGCGCTGCGCACGGAGACCGGATTGACCGGAACCGCGCCCCAGGCGAGGCCGAAGAGCGCGAGGACGATGAGCGATTGCAGGCCCATCTGCACCAGCGGGTTCAGCGTCAGGTGTCCGTTGCGCGCGGCGGTGTCGTCGCCGAAGCGCAGGGCGGTGTGAGCGTGTGCGTATTCGTGGCAACAGATGGAAAACACCACGAAGGTGATCCAGCCGAAGTAGAGAAACGGGTCGGTCAGGGCCTGTTGAATGAACATTGCGGATTATTCCTTTTCCGGGACGGGTGTGAGCAGCAGGGTGTGAATGCGGCGCGGCGTGGCGTTCTGGACGGTGATTTCAAGGCCGGGGGCGGCGAGCTTTGTTCCGGCGGGCGGAATGGTGCCGAGTTCGCTGAGGACGTAGCCGCCGATGGAGTCGTATTCTTCGCTTTCCGGTATGTGCAGGCCGAGTTCTTCGTTGAGGTCGGCGACGGCCATGCCGGCTTTTACCAGCGCGGTGCCGTCGGAACATTTCAGGATGTCGCGTTCCGCGAGATCGTATTCGTCGCGGATTTCGCCGATGAGTTCTTCGATGACATCTTCGATGCAGACGATGCCGGCGGTTCCGCCGTATTCGTCAACGACGAGCGCCATGTGGAAGTGCTGCGAGCGCATCTGGCGCAGCAGGTCGGTGATGGGCATGGTTTCGGGAACGGCATTGAGTTTTTTGACCAGTTCCGCCACCGGATGGGTTTCTTCGCCGCGCGCAAAGAGTCGCAGCAGGTCTTTGACGTGGACGACTCCGGCGACGTTGTCGATGGTTTCTTCGTAAACAGGAAAGCGGGAATGGGCCGATTTCTGAACTTTTTCAACGCATTCGGCGACGGTGCTGCCGGCGCGCAGCCCTTCGATATCGACGCGCGGCGTCATGATTTCGCGGACGACGGTGTCGCCGAACTCAAAGACGCTGCGGATGATGTCGCGCTCTTCCTTTTCCAGCTCTTCGTCGTCGGCCTGATCGACCAGCGTCATGATTTCCTCTTCCGGCGTGGGGCTGTCGTCTTCATCGGCGGAGGAGAGCGCGCGGGCGAGGAGTCCGCGTTCCAGCATGTAGACCGGCCAGACCAGCGGAAAGAGAAGGCGGGTCAGGCCGATGACGACGGGCAGGAAGAAGAGCGACAGCCGGTCGGCGTAGCTTTCGGCCATGACGTAGGGGATGACGCGGATGAAGAGCAGATAGAGCGGCGTCATGACCAGCATGAGGCCGGCCCACTCGGCAATCAGCGGGAAGTTAAAAGCGTGGAAGGCGAAATAGATGGCGGAGATTTCGAAAAACGTCAGGCCGAAGCGCAGCGTGGTGCGCAGCAGGTTCCATCGTCCGGCCCAGCTTTCCAGCGCGGCTCTGGCCTGCGGTTTTTTTTCTGCCAGCCGGAGCACCCCGGCATTGCCGGTTTCGCGGAAGGCGGCAAACAGTACGGCCCAGAAGCCGGCAATTAACAGCGCCGCAAGGCTGCCGGCGAGATGATTGAAGTCCACTCCGTTCATGTCAGTCCGCGATCAGATTTTTGAGTTCGGTCTGCAATGCCGAAAGCCGGCGCATCTCCGTGCGGCGCATGGCGGCACGTTTGGCGGGCGTATTGTCGTCGGCGCCGGAAAGGTGGTTGAAGCCGTGGGCGATGTAGAGCGCAAGTTCGGCGTCCGCGCCGCCGTGGCGAGGGCCTTCCTGTACCGCCCGTTCAACGTTGACGATGAGGTCGCCGGTCGCGCCGTCTTCGCCGGGAACCGGTTCGCCGCGGAAGCTGATGACATCCGTCGCCCGGTCTTTGCCGAAGAATTCGCGGTTGTACTGCGTAATGCCGGCGTCGTCCGTCAGCAGCAGGGTGACTTCCTGCCAGACGGTTTCCGGATCGGCAGCCTCAAGCGCGGCGGCCAGTTCAGCGGTCAGCCGGCGGATGGCCGGCAGGTTGATCCGGCGTTTCTGCCGGTTTATCAGTGCGGTTTTCATTTTTAGGGTAAGCCACGCGGCCGTGAAGCATGTTGGTGAGGGAGAAGATAAAGGACTGTTTGATTTTATTGAGTTCGGCGAGCGTGAGGTCGCATTCGTCCAGCTGGCCGTCGCGCAGACGGGCGTCGAAAAGATCGTTGATGAGATTGGTGATGCGTACCGGCGTCGGCTTGCCGAGCGAGCGCGAGGCCGCTTCACAGCTGTCGGCGAGCATCAGGATGGCCATTTCGCGGTTCTGGGGCCGCGGGCCTTCGTAGCGGAAATCTTCGTCGTTGATCGCGAGCTGCCCGGCGGCGTTTTCTTTCTGATGGCGGGTTTTGGCTCGATGGTAGAAAACGGAAACCAGGCTGGTTCCCTGATGCTGTTCAATGCCGTCGATGATCACCTGCGGCAGTTTGAATTTTTTCGCCAGCGTGACGCCTTCTTTGATGTGCGAGACAATCACGAGCGTACTCATGCTCGGGGTCAGCTCATCGTGCGGGTTTTCGGTGAACTGAATATTTTCGCTGAAGAAGCCGGGCTTAACAAGTTTGCCGATGTCGTGGAAATAGGCGCAGACGCGCAGCATCAGCCCGTTGGCGCCGATGGCTTCGGCGGCGTTCTGTGCAAGGCTGGCCAGCATCAGCGAATGGTGGTAGGTGCCGGGCGCGTTGATCGCCAGACTCTGGAGCAGCGGGTGGCTCAGGTCTGAAAGTTCGAGCAGTGAAATGTCGGTGGTGATTTTAAAGAGGTGTTCGAAGACCGGAATCAGCAGCATGGCGAGCAGCGCGCTGATCAGTCCGCACAGCATGGCCGCACCGAGCTGCGGCAGAAGCACCTGCCACGATGGATTCTTGAGCACCGCCATCACCAGCGCAAAGAGGATTTCGACAGCGCCGATCCAGAATCCCGCGCGGAACAGCGCCGTGCGGCGTTTGACATTCCGCGTGGTGTAGACGGCTGCCGCCGACGCCAGCAGTCCGAGTACAAAAAGATCAAAACTTCCCCCGAGCAGAGTGGCCAGTGCGAAGCTGACCCAGAACCCGACCATCAGTCCCGGTGCGCTGCCGAGCAGAATGGCGGCCAGCAGCGGCGCGATCGACAGCGGCATGATGAAGTCGAGTACGGCCGGCGGCATCAGGCGCAGGTTGACGGTGGCGTAGAGCATGCCTTTTCCGATGATCAGCGGCAGAATCGAAAGTGTTATCAGCAGCAGAACTTTACGGCGGCTGTGCAGCAGTGCAGGCTGTACGATGCCGGCCACGGCTACGGTCAGGGCAAGTCCGAGCAGCAGCAGCAGGCCGCTGCCTGCCAGCCGCTGGATGCGTTCCGCCGGCGTTTCGAGCTCGCTCAGCCGTCTTTCATGAGCGGTCAGCCATTTCAAGGTCTGTTCGCTCACAGTGTCGCCGTTGCGGACCAGAATGGTGCCGGCGCTTACGGGTTCAATCACCGGATCAACCAGACCGGTTGCCTGTGTGCGGCGCGATGTTGTTTCGGCGGCATCATAAACCAGATTGGGCCGGAGCCACGGCGCAACCAGTGCGCGGATAGCTTCTTCGTTGCGGGTTCCCCGGGGAAGATTCTGCGCAATTGCCGTGACGGTTGCTTTAATCGCGTCGGGTTGCAGCGCAAAACCGTCCAGCGTGCGGATAACGTCGGTTCCGTTCCCGCGCAGTACCACTTTTCCGGAAGGTGCCGCGCCGTTAAACCGGGTTTGTGCATCGCCGGCTGAAATAATGCCGCGCGACGCAGTGTTGGAAAGCGCCGTGAAAAAAACGGTCCGTACATCAATCTGCTTATTTTCCGGAATGATTTCCGTCAGCTGATTCGTCGTCAGGATCAGCCGGGCATCTTCAATGGCGGAGGTGTCGATGGAAAAGACCGGCAGAACGGCCTCGGCGGCGGCGCGCTGTCCGGCCTGTGTGGCGGCGAGATTTTCGGCGAGGAAATCAATGTCGGCCGTAATGGTGACCGGCGACTGCTGCCCGGCTGTCAGCGGCTGAGGGCGGAGCAGGCGGCCGCTGTAGAAAAACACCACCAGCGCAACCCAGAGGACAACCGCCAGCAGCAGGTTGAAGAGCGGGAAGTGCCGCGCCGCTTTACGGGCGGTGACGTCTCTGGTCGCTGCAACACGGTTTATTTTTTTTCTGAAGAGTTTCCGTTTCAAATCGGGCCTTTGCTGATGAAGGGTTATACCCTGTGGTGACGGTATGCGCGAATGATTTTCTGCACCAGCGGGTGGCGCACCACATCGTCCTCGTCGAGTTCGATGAACGTGAGACCGTCGATTTTACTGAGAATGTGGCGGGCTTCGGTCAGACCGGATTTCTTTTTATCGGGCAGGTCGACCTGGGTCGGGTCGCCGGTGATGACCGCGCGCGATTCAAAGCCGAGGCGCGTCAGCAGCATCAGCATCTGCAGCGGCGTGGTGTTCTGCGCTTCGTCGAGAATGACGAACGCATGGTTCAGGGTGCGGCCGCGCATATAGGCCAGCGGCGCGACTTCGATAATACCGCGTTCCATCAGCCGCTGAATCTCTTCGGCCGGAAGCATATCGTGAAGGGCGTCGTAAAGCGGGCGCAGGTACGGATCGACTTTTTGCTGCAGGTCGCCGGGCAGGAAGCCGAGCGCCTCGCCGGCTTCAATGGCCGGGCGGGTTAGAATGATGCGGCTGACTTCGTCTTTAAGAAGTGCGGAGACAGCGGCGGCCATGGCCAGATAGGTTTTGCCTGTACCGGCCGGGCCGAGTCCGAACGTGATCGGGTTGTGTTTGATGGCATCCAGATAAATGTACTGCCCGAAGGTGCGCGGAAAAACCGGCGATTTGCGCGGGCTGACGTCGATCCGCATGGCAGAGAAGGTCTCCAGCATATTCTCGCGGCCTTCGGTGAACGATTTCAGCGCATAGTGTACGCCGCCGGTATTCATCGAAAACCCGCGTTCCCGCGCCGCGCGCAGCGCTTCGAAAAACCGCACGGCGGATTCTGTTCCGCGGCCTTCGATTTTCAGCCAGGTATCGCGCGCCGTCAGGGTGACATCGAACGCGCGCTCGATGGCTTCGAGCGTTCCGGCGGGATGGGCGGCGATATCCTGCGCCTCGCGGGCGTTGTCGAAATGGAGAGTGATTTCACTCATGTAGGCCGGAAAGGTATGCTTTTTGCCTGCACAGGGTCAATTTGAAAGGCCGGAGCGGCTCAGCGGACGGCAAGGCGGTTTCCGTCATATTCCACCGTCATACCGGGGCGGACTTTGCGGCGCAGGCGCAGTTCGGTTTCGCCATCGACGGTGACCAGCCCTTCGCTGATGACGATCCGGGCTTCGCCGCCGGTGCCGCACAGGTGTGCGGCTTTCAGCAGTTTATCCAGTTCAATATATTCGCCGGTGATAGTGAACTCAGCCATGTTTTTTCCTCTGCGCACGGACGAGTTCCAGTTCCTCGTGAGTGGCGCGGCGGCGGTTGTAGAGCGCGGCGACTTTGTCCTCGAGCGCCTGCCAGTCTTCGGGGGATGCCGGGGTGTCGTAATCCCAGCGCTCTTCGTCGGAGCGCTTGAACTGCCATTTGATGCCCTTGTTCATCGTAATCGCAATACGCACGGTGCGCCTCACGCCGTCTTCGATTTTTTCAA
>Ga0209098_1003084_pt1 | contig 14190 bp, 13 predicted proteins | sample AD_JPNHW1_MetaG_FD_184429 | JGI IMG/M metagenome (GOLD analysis project Ga0209098, IMG submission 184429) | Active sludge microbial communities of municipal wastewater-treating anaerobic digesters from Japan - AD_JPNHW1_MetaG (SPAdes) (version 2) | ecosystem: Engineered > Bioreactor > Anaerobic... | reverse complement strand
CGTGGCGTACCGCACTGTCGACGCGCAATATTTCGGCGTCGCCCAACGTCGCCGCCGCATCTACCTTGTCGCAGATTTTGGAAGCGAGTGTGCCGGCGAGATTCTATTTGAGCGCGAAGGCGTGTCAAGGGATTTTGCGTCGGGCTTCCTTGCGGAGGAAACAGCTGCCGGACATCCTGCGGATCGCGCTGGAACAGCAGTCGCTTTCGAGCCAGGAGCAGCCTCCCGCTTAGGCGGGCACTGCTGGACGGAACACTCTGGTACGCTTCGCGCAGACGCGGGCGATAACCAGACGGCGGTCGTCATTGATCATGGACCTGTTGCCTTCGGTATCGGGTCGATGGATTCCGAAGGCATGAAGTCTGATAATCCCCTCGTCGGTTTCTACGAAGCGCAAACCGCCAGAACGATCGACCGGAGCGGTGGCAACCCAAGTTGTAACCAGGGCGGTATCGCCGTTTGCGCTCAGTCCGTAATACCCAGCGAGGATGGCGTATCCGTTGCCTACACGATGACCACGGGTGAATTCACACAGGTTTGCCGCGATCAATCTCCCTGCCTGCAGGCAAGGGATTATAAAGACCCGCCGGTCGTGGGCAGGCAGCGCTACACCGTGCGCAGACTAACCCCCTCAGAGTGTGCGAAGCTACAGGGTTTCCCGGACGATTGGTGCGCAGGACTGGGCACCTCGACTCCTAACGAGGACGAGATTGCATGGTGGGCGCAGGTGTTTGAAACCCACCGCTGGATTATGGGCGTGGCCAAAAAACCAAGGAGCAGGAAACAGATCATCAAGTGGCTGAAAAAGCCTTACTCGGTTGCAGCGGAATACAAACTTTGGGGCAATGGTGTCGCACTTCCGTGCGTGTGTTTTGCGCTTCGCGGTATCACCGAGCTTGTTGCGACGGAACAGCAGAAATAAATGTGAAAACCCTTTATATTGCTTGCTATTCCGGGGCAGTTGATCAATGTATGTAAGCACCCAAAGTACAGAGGAGGATGCTTACCATGAGGATTCACTACAACCTTTCCGGTGCCGCCCGTAAAGCTCTGGTCACTGCCATCGCTGAGGAACTGAACCTGCCCGTTCATTACAAGGGTGCTCCCACTTTCGCCTACGAGGTCGGCGGTTATAAAATCGACAAGGCTGGCATGCTGGAAGGAACCGACAGCCACGGACTGGTCGCCGACTTGCTTGGTTTGCACGACTTCAAAGCTGAACAGGAGGAATACGACGCGATGCCTTTGGCCGAGATAACGGTTCCTGATGATCTGGCGATACCCGAAACAGCTGCTTTGGGCGGCAAAGTCAGCTCCTACCATGACGAGCAGGAGCCTCCGGCCTACGCCCAGCCAGAAAGCAACGATTTAGCGATCGAGGTTCCGCTGACGGGATTCACGCTTGATAAACTGGAAAACCTCAACAAGCTGGTGAAAGCGAAGGAGAACCTGCTTAGAACGGCCCTTGGTGCGGAGGACTTGCCCATTCAGCAAACCGTCGATACGCTAAGGTTTCCGTGGTTTTCCTTGGAGGGGAGTGCCACTGATGCCAGCGATAAGGTTAAAGCGTACACTATGCTGATCGAAAAGCTTTGTGCATCGGCATTGCATCAGAAACGCGTTACCGCTAAGGAGAAACCTGTCGAAAATGAGAAGTTCGCATTCCGCGTTTTCCTGATCAGGCTTGGTTTTGTGGGTGATGAATACCGTGTTGCGAGAAAGATTCTGCTCAAAAACCTCTCCGGCAACAGCGCGTTCAAGAGCAGAGCGCCCAGCAAGTAGGAGGTGACGGTGGATGAATGATTTCCCATCGAAAGAGATCGTGCAAGCCCTCCGAAAACGGTATCCAAAGGGCACACGCGTGGTGCTTGTCCGTATGAACGATCCCTACACCAAGCTACGGCCTGGCGATCTTGGCACCGTTGATTTCATTGACGATGCCGGAACCCTGTTTTGCCGATGGGACAACGGCTCCACCCTCGGCGTTGTATTTAGGGAGGACGAAATTCGCCTCTATGATAACACAGACGTCGTTGATTGAATAGCAATAAGCATTGACCCTAAAGAGCTTCTTCATGAGGCTCTTTCTCATTAACGCTTCAAAGAGGTGGGCATGATTCGAAAGCTAAAAAAGTATAAGCCCACCGCCTTCATGGCCAAGACTTCACAGTACAGTCAGCCCGCTGCCGACTATGCTGTATCCTTTATTGAAGCGCTGGCGCACACGAAAGGCAGTTGGGCAGGCAAGCCCTTTGAACTGATCGACTGGCAGGAGCAGATCATCCGTGATGTGTTCGGAATTCTGAAACCCAACGGATACCGGCAGTTCAACACCGCCTATGTTGAGATCAGTAAAAAAAATGGCAAGAGTGAGCTGGCCGCCGCCATCGCCTTGCTGCTGACCTGCGGCGACGGTGAGGAACGCGCCGAGGTATACGGCTGCGCCGCTGATCGGCAGCAAGCGTCCATTGTGTTCGAGGTAGCCGCCGATATGGTGCGTATGTGTCCGGCGCTCTCCAAACGAGTTAAAATCCTCGCGTCTACCAAGCGGATCATCTATCTACCCACCAACAGTTTCTATCAGGTGCTATCGGCAGAAGCCTACTCCAAGCACGGCTTCAACATCCACGGCGTGGTGTTTGATGAACTCCATACCCAGCCCAACCGCAAGCTTTTTGACGTGATGACCAAGGGTTCCGGCGACGCGCGCACCCAGCCGCTCTACTTCCTGATCACAACAGCAGGCACGGACACGCAGAGTATTTGCTACGAAACCCACCAGAAGGCGTTGGATATCCTCGAAGGCCGTAAGCGAGACCCAACGTTTTACCCGGTTATCTACGGCGCCAAGGAAGAGGATGATTGGACGGATCCCAAGGTTTGGAAGAAAGCCAATCCTTCGCTTGGCATCACGGTGTCGATTGACAAGGTGAAGGATGCCTGCGAGAGCGCAAAACAGAATCCTGCAGAGGAGAACAGCTTCCGGCAACTGCGCCTCAATCAGTGGGTTAAACAGGCGGTGCGCTGGATGCCGATGGCCAAGTGGGATGCCTGCGCGTTTCCGGTTGATCAGGAGAGGCTTTCCGGCCGCATCTGTTACGGTGGGCTTGACCTGTCCAGCACAACCGATGTGACGGCCTTTGTGCTGGTATTCCCGCCGGAGGACACGGACGGCAAGTACGAGGTTCTGCCTTTCTTCTGGATTCCGGAGGAGAACATCGACTTGCGCGTACGGCGTGACCATGTGCAATACGACCTTTGGGAAAAGCAAGGCTTTCTCCTGACCACGGAGGGAAATGTTGTGCATTACGGGTTCATCGAGAAGTTCATCGAGGAACTGGGCACGCGCTTCAATATCAGGGAGATCGCCTTTGACCGCTGGGGCGCCGTGCAGATGGTGCAAAACCTTGAGGGACTGGGCTTTACCGTTGTGCCTTTCGGCCAGGGCTTCAAGGACATGTCGCCACCGACCAAAGAACTCATGAAACTTACGCTGGAACAGAAGCTTGCGCACGGCGGGCATCCGGTGCTCCGGTGGATGATGGACAATATCTACGTCCGCACCGACCCTGCTGGCAACATCAAGCCAGATAAAGAGAAATCCACAGAAAAGATCGACGGCGCGGTCGCGACCATCATGGCGCTGGATCGCGCGATACGCTGCGGAGGCGGCAATAGCGAGAGCGTCTACTCGGAGAGAGGCTTGTTGATTTTGTAAAAATGGTACTTGTAGTGTGCGAAACTCCTGCTACAATAAGGGTGTCAGCGCTGATGATCCTAATTCAAAGGAGAGAAACACATGGGGTTTTCTTTACGTACCATTGGGAAAATCAGCACAAATCATGGTCAGTTTTGCTTGCATATCGATCGCGAATATCTGGGCGCACTGCAAGGGTTGGAGGGTTTCAGCCACATTCAGGTGATATGGTGGTTTGACGGTTGCGATACGGCGGAGGAGCGGGCTAAAAACAGCGAAACCAAGCCGTATGTGCATGGGCCTGATCAGATTGGCGTCTTTGCCATGCGCAGCCCCAGCAGACCCAACCCCATTGCGCTTTCGTGCGCCGAAGTGACCTACATCGACGCTGCAAACGGCGTCGTTGGGCTTGCGTATATCGATGCAGACGAAGGTAGTCCACTACTGGACATCAAACCCTATACGCCCAGCCTGGATCGAGTGGAGAACCCGTGCGTGCCGCAGTGGTGCGCCCACTGGCCAAAGAACTGCGAAACGTCCGGCGATTTTGACTGGGGTAGCGAGTTCAACTTCTAATCGGCCTCTCGTTCACTTGGGGAGCAGTCAACAGATTGCTCCCCTTTATCATACTCCGGAGGTGTTCAATATGGGAATCCTCACCGGTTTGTTCCACTCCCGCGATAAGCCTAAAAACAGCCTAGGGAGCGCGTTTTCCTTTCTATTTGGCGGCACGACCTCTGGAAAAATGGTCAATGAACATACCGCGCTGCAAACCACAGCGGTATACGCTTGTGTGCGTATCCTCGCTGAAACGGTCGCTGGGCTTCCGCTACATGTGTATCAGTACCGCTCGGATGGAGGCAAAGAGCGGTTCCCGCAGCACCCGCTGTACAACCTGCTCCACAACGAACCAAATCCCGAGATGACTTCATTTGTGTTCAGAGAAACACTCATGAGTCATCTTTTACTCTGGGGCAACGCCTATGCGCAGATCGTCCGAAACGGGCGGGGGCAACCTGTCGCCCTGTATCCACTACTGCCCAACAAGATGGACGTAAGCCGCGCACCAAACGGCGAACTTCGCTACACCTATTATCGGGATGTGGATGAAAGCGGGCTGAAACCCAAGGGCGGCTACATCACGCTGCGCAAGGATGAGGTTCTGCATATCCCCGGCCTGGGTTTTGATGGCCTGATCGGTTACAGCCCCATCGCGATGGCCAAAAATGCCATCGGTATGGCGCTGGCCACCGAGGAGTATGGCGCGAGCTTCTTTGCCAATGGCGCCAATCCCGGCGGGGTGCTCGAACATCCGGGTGTTATCAAAGATGTGCAGCGGGTCAAGGATAGCTGGAACGCGGCGTATCAGGGAAGCGGAAACGCCCATCGCGTAGCAGTTTTGGAAGAGGGCATGAAGTTTCAGGCCATCGGCATTCCCCCAGAGCAAGCCCAGTTTTTGGAAACTCGTAAGTTCCAGATCAACGAGATCGCCCGCATCTTCCGCGTACCCCCGCACATGGTCGGCGAATGAAAATTGGCTACGATTGGTTTGGATAGGCTGTATTACGCAAAAATCACTGAAGCCTCGGATGGCGAGGAAACTTACGGCGTGCCCGCGCCGCTGGCAAAAGCCATGAAGGCGGAACTTTCCATCGAACTGGCGGAGGCGGTGTTGTACGCCGACGACGGTGCTGCTGAAGTGATTAAGGACTTCAAATCGGGTACGCTCTCACTGGGCGTGGACGATATCGGCGTTGCCGCGGCGCGCGACCTGACCGGCGCGGTAGCCGACGACAACGGCGTACTCGTCTCCGCGAGCGAAAACGCGGGCGTGCCGGTTGCCGTTGGCTTCCGCGCGTTGAAGCCTGATGGAAGATACCGATACTTTTGGATTTACAAGGTGAAATTCGGTATTCCCGCCACCAACCTGCAAACCAAGGGCGAATCGATCACCTTCTCTACACCTACGATTGAGGGCACTGTGCTTAGACGCAACAAGCTGGACGGTCTGGGCAAGCATCCCTGGAAGGCTGAAGTGACGGAAGGCGCTGCCGGGGTGTCCACCGCCACGGTTACGGGCTGGTTTGGTCAGGTCTATGAGCCGGTATACACGGTTTCCGGCGGCGAATAAGACTTTACAGGAGGAATTGAGCCATGGATACGGATCGCAGCGCCAGCATTGTGATTGGCGGCCAACCCTATGAACTGATTCTCACCACCCGCGCGACCAAAGAAATCGCCCGTAGGTACGGCGGATTGGAAAACCTCGGCGAAAAACTCCTGAAATCGGAAAACTTCGAAATGGCCTTGGACGAGGTCGTATGGCTGATCACGTTGCTGGCCAACCAGTCCATTCTGGTACGCAACCTGAAAAACCGCGATACGCCGGAACTTCTGCTGACAGAGGACGAGGTCGAGCTGCTCACCTCCCCGCTGGATTTGACCGCTTACAAGGAAGCGATCACGGAGGCCATGTTCCGGGGCACCAAGCGCAATATCCTGAGCGAAGAGGAAAACGTAAAAAACGTGGCAGTCGGGTAACGGACGAGGAGGTCTTTACCCGACTGTACTATTATGCCACAGTTCCGATGGGCATGCGCGCGGAAGATTTCTGGCTCATGCCTATCGGGCTGTTCTTCGATCTCTGGTGCTGCCACAAGCAGTTTCTGGGTCTTGAAAAGCCCAAGAAGTACTGGACGATAGATGATCTTATTCCTCCGGGAATCTGATGGGAAGTGACGGACATGGGACAGGACAATTTCGGCCTGAAAATTGGGGTTGAGGGCGAACGCGAGTTTAAACAAGCGCTTGCTGATATTAACCAGAGCTTCAAGGTGCTGGGCAGCGAAATGGCGCTGGCAACCAGCCAGTTTGAGAAAAACGACAAGTCCATCCAGGCCGTCACCTCCCGAAACGCCGTCCTGAACAAGGAAATCGACGCCCAGAAAGAAAAGATTTCCACCCTGAAAGCCGCGCTGGATAACGCGGCTTCTTCTTTTGGCGAAAACGATCGCCGCACCCAAAACTGGCAGATCCAGCTCAACAAGGCGCAAGCCGAGCTTAATGGCATGGAGCGCGAACTGGAGGAGTCCGCCGAGGACGCGGACGATCTGGGCGAGCAGATCACGGATTCAGGCGCAAACGCCGAAAAGGCTGGCGGCAAGTTTGAAAAGCTCGGCAGCATCCTAAGCGGCATCGGCAAGGCGATGGGTACCGTGGCTGCCGCTGCCGGAGCCGCCGCCATCAAGCTCGGCAAGGAAGTCGTGCAGCAGTTTGGCGAGCTGGAGCAGAACCTCGGTGGCTCGGAGGCGGTTTTCGGGAAATACGCCGAATCCATCCAGCGCACGGGCGAAGAAGCCTACAAGAACCTCGGCGTTTCGCAGAGCCAGTACCTCGCCACCGCCAACAAAATGGGCGCGCTGTTTCAGGGTTCGGGCGTCGAGCAGCAGAAAAGCCTGGAACTGACCGAGAAAGCGCTGCAGCGCGCCGCCGACATGGCTTCCGTCATGGGCATCGATATGCAGATGGCGCTGGATTCCGTCGCGGGCGCCGCCAAGGGCAACTTCACCATGATGGACAACCTCGGTGTGTCCATGAACGCCACAACCCTTGAAGCGTATGCGCTCGCGAAAGGTCTGGATTTCACATGGGCTTCAGCCAGCAACTCCGAAAAGGCTGAACTTGCCATGCAGATGTTCTTTGAAAACACAGAACAGTACGCAGGTAACTTTGCGCGGGAATCCACACAGACGATTTCCGGCTCGCTGGGGCTCATGAAGGCCGCGTTGGGTTCCTTTACGGCAGGCCTTGGCAATGCGAACGCCGATATGACCAACCTAACACAGAATCTGGTAGACGCGTTTCAGGCGGTTGTGCAAAACATCGTTCCGGTGCTGGAGAACGTGGTGAGCGCTTTGCCGGTTGCGACAGGAGCCATCCTTACCGCAATCGGGGATCTGCTGCCGATGCTCCTGGTAACCGTCACCTCCCTGTTCACGCAAGTACTGGGAACACTCCTGAGCCTGTTGCCAGAACTGATCCCGGCGGCGGTGAGCGCGGTCATGACGATCACAGGTGCACTGATTGAAAATCTGCCGCTGCTGGTAGCGGCAGCGGTGCAGCTCGTAACAGCACTGGTGGGAGGAATCGGGGCAGCGCTGCCCACGCTCATCCCCGCCGCCGTGACCGCCGTCATGACCATCGCGCAGGGCTTGCTGGAACAGTTGCCCCTCCTGCTGGACGCGGCGCTGCAGCTGATTCTTGGCCTTGCGCAGGGATTACTTAATGCCATTCCACAACTGATCGACGCGCTGCCTGCCATCATCGATGCGCTGGTAAGTTTCCTGATCCAGTCCATCCCGCAAATCATTCAGGCAGGCATCCAGCTCCTGACCGCTCTGGTCACGGCGCTGCCGACGATCATCGCGGCCATTGTGAAGGCGATACCGCAGATCATCAACAGTATTATCAACGCGGTGATCACCGCTATCCCGCTGATCATCGATGCGGGCGTCAAGCTGTTGGTCGCGCTGATCCAAGCGTTGCCGCAGATCATTACGACCATAGTCACGGCTGTACCCCAGATCGTGGGCGCGCTGACGGGGGCGTTTGTGGGGAACATCGACAAGATTATCCTTGCGGGCGTGCAGCTGTTCGTTGCCCTGATTAAGAATCTGCCGACCATCATCATCGAGATCGTGAAGGCAGTGCCCCAGATCATAACGGCGCTGGTGAACGGGTTTACGAGTTCCATCAGCCAGATCGCCTCGGTGGGCGGCAACCTCATCAAGGGGTTGTGGCAGGGCATCTCGGACGCGGGCGCGTGGCTCCGTGACAAGATTTCCGGCTTCTTTGGCGGTGTGGTCGACAGCATCAAGAACTTCTTTGGCATCCATTCGCCCTCGACGCTGTTTGCCGGGCTAGGGCGCAACATGGGCGAAGGCATCGGGGTCGGCTTCGAAGAGGCGATGGCCGGTGTGGCCAAGGACATGCAGAATGCCATTCCGACCCGCTTTGACATGAACGCAAGAGTAAACGGATATAGCTCTGGCACGGGAACTGCGGGCACGAGCATCACACAGAACATCTCGGTGATGTCCCCCAAAGCGCTCTCCGAAAAAGAGATCGCTCGCGAATTTAAAAACCTGTCCCGCAAGCTGGCGCTTGAGTATTAAGGAGGCGTGGCGTTGGAACTGACCTATACAAACGCGAATGGCGAAAGCGTCACCCTTCGGCAGACTCGTCCGTTCTTCCTGACGCGGGTGGATGGCGCAGGCAAAGTGTGCCAGACCGTGAACACCTTCAAAGCGCCTGATCAGGATGGCGCCTTTTTCATATCCTCCGCCATGGACATGCGCAATATCACGCTGGAAGGTTCGGTTGTTACCCCAACTATCGCAGAAACGTATGACCAACGGCGGCGCTTCCTGCGCGTGTTCACGCCTAAACTGCATGGAACGCTCATTTACCGCAACCGACAGATTGCCTGTGTTGTCGAGGAAGCAGGATTCACCGCTTCTTCCCGCGAACGCGCGCCGAATTTCTTCATCAGCCTCCTGTGTCCGTCGCCCTTTTTTGAAGCACTGGACGAGATTCGGGAAGAATTGGCCATGTGGTCGCCACTGCTGCTCTTTCCGCTTGAGATACCGGGTGTGGGGCTGGAATTTGGCATCCGTCAGCCCAGCCAGATCATCACGGTGGACAATATCGGCGACGTCGCCTGTGGATGCCATGTCGTCTTTCGGGCGCTTGGCAGCGTGACCAACCCGGAGCTCATGAGTCTTGATGCCGTCCAGCGTTTCCGGCATGTCAACGCGATATCGTTTGAGCGTGACCGATACGTTGAACGCGATCTCTGCCTATTCGCTCAGTAACGTGGTGCGCAAGGTTAGCCCGCCGACCGCACCGGTTGTTACCGCGCCTAAGGCGGCAGGGCAGACCTACTCCACAACGCCACGCTTCCTGATCACGACCGGTGCAAGGCTGGGCGGCGGGACGCAGAAGGTGTGCGTGAAGATTGGCACGGCGGACTGGGAGGATTCGGTTGTAAGCCCGGAACGGTTCTCCACTTCCGGAGCACTGGCCAATGGGGTACCAACGATCTTCACCCCTGTTGCGCTCGCGCCTGGAAGCTATACTGTTACCTTTCGCAGTGTAGACAGTGGCTCAGAAGCTGTCAGTCCTGAGGTGGTGCGCACCTTCACGGTGCTATCCTCTCCCTTTGAGGAAATCATCGCCAATGTGACCAAGGTCAAGGCTGCTCACATGAGGAGTCTGCGAAGCGCCGTCAACAACGTCCGTGATTTCTATGGTATGTCGGCGGTCAGCTGGTCGGAGGACGTGATTACGGGCAAAACGTACGTAAAGAACTGGCCGTTTCATGTGCTGGAGCTTCGCAAAGCCATTGAGCAGGTGGTGGATGCCATCAACGCCTTTGATATAGCGTGGGCGAACAAGCTACCTGACCCAGCATGGATTCCCATCACGACAGGTAGACCGCAGGCAACTGTGATGCAGCAGCTGCAAACCATAATCCTTGGGTTATAACGGGTTCCCGGTTCGCGCCTCTGTGAAAGCAGGGGCGCTTCATTATATAAACACAGAATACAGGAGGATGGACTTATGAAGGAAATCTGGGCTTGGATTCAGGCGGCGCTGGTGGCCGTGGGCGGTTTTCTCGGTTGGTTTGTAGGTGGTTTCGATGGTTTGCTCTATGCGCTGATCGCGCTGATGGCAGCCGACTATGTGACGGGCGTGATGTGCGCCATCGCGGACCGGACGCTTTCCAGTGCGGTCGGCTTTCGCGGTATCGCCAAGAAGGTGTTAGTCTTCGTGCTGGTGGGCGTCGGGCACATCGTGGATACCTATCTGATCGGCAATGGAAGCGCGCTGCGCACGGCAGTGCTGTTCTTCTATTGTTCAAACGAGGGCGTGTCGATGCTGGAAAACGCGGGGCATCTCGGCTTGCCGATTCCGCAGAAACTCAAGGATGTGCTGGAGCAGCTGCACTCCCGCGATGAGGATAACGAAATCAAGTAAAACTGGGGGACGGCGAGTAATCGCCGCCCTCTTTCTTTTTGGAGGGACAAGAATGACTGTCAAAACGAATCTGGGGCTGGTCGAATGGGCGAAAGCGTGGTTGGGTCAAGCATATTGGTACGGCACATGCGGTTATGCTTGTACTGCGAGCCTATTGCAGCGTAAAGCCAAGCAGTATCCTAAATCCTACGCGGAAAACCGTATGGGTCGCTACCGGGCGGACATTGCTGCTGGCAAAAAATGCGCCGATTGCATTGGGCTCATTAAGGGCTATTACTGGACGCGCGATGACGGCACGCAGGTCTACGGTCTGGATGGCAGGCCAGATCAGGGTGCGAATGGGGCGTACAAGGCCGCCAAGGTGAAGGGTACGATTGCTACCTCGCCTGAGCTGCCCGGCCTAATCCTCTGGAAAAGCGGCCATGTTGGCATATATATCGGGAACGGCGAGGCCATAGAGGCTAAGGGTTTCAGCTATGGCATTGTGAAAACCAAGGTCGAGGGGCGCGGCTGGATGCACTGGTTCCGCTCGCCCTACATCGATTATCTCACTGAAGGGAGCGCGGGCGATGCGCAGGCAGGCGTGGCGGAAACGGATGATAATGCGAACCAACCCTCTGAAGGTGGCGAGGAAGAATCTGCGTTGGATTTGGGCACGCGACTCCTGCGCGTTACGCCGGGGCAACCGCTGATGCGCGGTAACGATGTGTTGGCTGTGCAAACACGCCTGCAGGCCAAAGGATACGCACCCGGTAAGCTGGACGGTGTGTACGGGAACATCACCAAGGTTGCAGTGGTGGCCTTGCAAACGGCCTGTGGCATCAAGGCAGATGGCGTTGTAGGACCGGATACACGGGTGTTTTTACGATAATTAGTTAACATGTCAAAGAAAAGGTGGCTGGGTGACAGTCTAACAGAAATTTGTTGTCTTTCTATTGCCGCAATTCGGTTTTATCCGAATCGCGGCTTTTTGTATTTTGTGCATACGATGTCCACATAGCTGGATCTCCTGTTAGCAGGCAAGCAGAGGGAAGATTTTGATCCTCTAGGGCATGTTGCATGGGGGCTTTAGGTTGCTCCTCGAACAGGAGAATGTTATGAAATAACAGCCTGTCCGATAAGGATCAGGCTACTTTTTTCTGTTCGATTGCAAATTGTGTGATTTGGAAAAGCTTTGAATAGCCCAAACTTTCTACTGCTAAATCTGGCACTCAAACCAGACTAGGGGAAAACGTGCACGCTGTCCACATTGGTGGCATGTTGTACACCTTCAGGATCGTACTGACATTCTTAAACCTCAATTACCCTGCATTTGTGCCAAAAAGTGACACAAATGCAGGGATTCACGTCATCTGGTTGTTTTTTCGGTGCGTCATAAAGGATACGCACCCCCATACTCAAGGTTGACGACTGTTGAAAAGATATTTTCCTCTCTGCTTACAGGCACGCCGTGAGGATTTTCACCACATCCTGCGGGACCAGAGGAACGAACGCATACTGAAGGCTGCCGACTGACACCGCGTGCTCCGCCATCGCCTGGAAATGCTCGCTGTTGATGCGCATTTCACCTAGGGTCATCGGAATGCCGATTGACTTAAAGAACGCCTCGGTGGCATCGATGCCCGCGTTCGCTAGCCGGAAGCGGTCTTCCGACGGCGCGAACCCCCATACGTTGACCGCGTAGGTTGCGAACAGATCCGCTGTCTTTTCGTTCAGCGCATAGCGCATCCATCGAGGCGTCAGGATCGCAAGGCCCACGCCGTGGGTGATGTCGTAATACGCGCTGATCTCGTGCTCAATCGGGTGGCAGGTCCATGCGCACATCTTACCGGTGGAAGTCAAGCCGTTGAGCGCCAAAGTGCTAGCCCACATCAGCTGTGCTCGGGCCTCATAGTTTTCCGGCTCACGGATAGCAATTGGTGCATAGTGAATCACGGTCTTGAGTAGCGCCTCGCTGATGCGGTCGGCGATGAACGCCTCCTGATGACCGAAGTACACCTCCAGGATGTGGGACATGATGTCCGCAGCGCCCGCCGCCGTGTGCCAAGCGGACACGGTGTAGGTGTTCGTGGGGTCAAGGATGGAGGCTTTAGGCAAAACCAGCGGGTTCATGAAGCCCAGCTTCTCCTTCGTTTTAAGGTTGGTGATGACGCCGCCCGCGTCCATCTCGCTGCCGGTGGCCGCTAGTGTTAAAATGGTCACGATGGGCAGTGCTTTCCGGATTTTGGACGGTTCGAGGATGAGATCCCACGCGTCTCCATCGTAATGAGCAGCCGCTCCGATGGCCTTCGAACAGTCGATAGTGCTGCCGCCACCCACCGCTAGGATGGCCTCGATTTTCTGCTCCTTGCAGATCTTCGCCCCAGCGTACACACTTTCCACGCGCGGGTTGGGCTCGATGCCGGACAGTTCGAATACCTCGAAGTCTTTGAGAAGTGAAAGCACCCGGTCGTACAGTCCGGTCTTTTTGATGCTGCCACCGCCGTAAACCAGTAAAACCTTTTTTCCAAAGGGAGCCAGTACTTCCGGCAGCTTTTCCACTTGACCTTTTCCAAACAGGATGTCCGTGCCGACGCAGAACCTGAAATTATCCATGATGATTGCCTCCGAATCAATGCATTTATTTGAGATTGGGACCGATGATGGGATGGGGAACGTAGGGCTCTTCCAGATAGGCCGCTTCTTCGGCGGTCAGCTTAAAATCCACCGCTTTTACCGCATCCTCAAGGTGCGTGAGTTTCGTAACACCGACCACCGGCGCGGCTACAAGAGGCTTCTGCATGAGCCACGCCAGCGACACCTCGGTCATCGAAACACCCCGCTGGCCGGCGATCTCCTGTATGCGTTCCACGATGGGTCGATCCACGTCCTGTGTGTTTCCATATTTCCATTTGGCGGTGTTGTCTGTTTCAAAGCGCTTGGTGGCCTCCGCCCAAGGCCGCGACAGCCGCCCGGACGCCAATGGACTGTAGGGGGTCAGCGCGACCTTTGCGTCCTGACAGTAGGGCACCATCTCCCGTTCCTCCTCGCGATACAAAAGATTTAAATGGTTCTGCATGGAAACAAAGTTGGCCCATCCATGCTCTTCGGCGATGCAGCGCGCTTTCTGGAACTGCCAGGCGAACATCGCCGACGCGCCGATGTAGCGCACCTTGCCCGATCGCACTACGTCGTTCAGCGCCTCCATCGTCTCCTCAATAGGGGTCTGGAAATCCCAGCGGTGGATGATGTACAGGTCAACGTAGTCGGTGCCTAGCCGGCGGAGGGAGTTGTCGATCTCCGAGAGGATCGCCTTCCTGGAGTTGCCCGCGCCGTTGGGTCCCTCATGCATGCGAATGTTGACTTTGGTGGCGAGAACCACTTCATCCCTGCGAGCAAAATCCCTTAGGGCACGGCCGACAAATTCCTCACTGGTGCCCATCGAATACACATTGGCGGTGTCGAAGAAGTTCACG
>Ga0209098_1003081_pt1 | contig 14207 bp, 11 predicted proteins | sample AD_JPNHW1_MetaG_FD_184429 | JGI IMG/M metagenome (GOLD analysis project Ga0209098, IMG submission 184429) | Active sludge microbial communities of municipal wastewater-treating anaerobic digesters from Japan - AD_JPNHW1_MetaG (SPAdes) (version 2) | ecosystem: Engineered > Bioreactor > Anaerobic... | reverse complement strand
ATAATGCGTTGGGCATTGTGTAGTCAATTTTGGCTGGTCGGTTGCCCGGAGTAATGGTAGAATCACAGTTATGCAATATGTCATCAAAATTCTTGTTACCACCCTGCTGGTCATTCTTATCAGCGAAGCCGCAAAACGCAATCAGACGGCCGGTGCAATACTGGCTTCACTGCCTGCGACCTCTATTATAGCCCTTACCTGGTTATATTACGAAACCGGCAGCAAAGAGCAGACTGCCGGGTTGGCGACAGAAATTTTCATCATGGTAGTGCCATCACTGGCATTTTTTGTGGTGCTGCCGCTGATGCTCAAGCGTGATTTTTCTTACGGGGCGGCCCTGGCTGGCAGTTCAACGCTGACCGCCCTTTGCTATTTCGTTTTCATAAAATTTGCGAACCTGTTTCGCTGACCTGGAGATGACGATGTATAAATTTCCCGATGGTTTTTACGCCGATGTACGGATCGAAAAGGTTTTTCGATCGCTGGTCCGCATCGAAACCGGCCGTCTAGAAGAGGTCAAAGAAAAAGAAGACCATGGGGCCTTCATAAGACTTTTTGATGGCAGCCGCTGGTTCTATGCCTCAACAACCGATCTGGCAAGCATTGACCTCGAACTTGCTGAGTTGGCAAAACTTGGGCAGGCAAACGGCACGATTGCCGAGCATCCGGCCGTTATGCGAATGCAGGTTAACAAAGGCGAGTATTGCCGATTTTCGGCAAGCAGCGTCAAAGACAAACCGCTTCAAGAGAAAATCAGACTGACAGAATCTTTTGCCAGCCTGGTGGCTGAAGACAAACAGATCAGCCATTGGTCGGCAATTTACTCAGATTCGCGCGTCATCAAGCATTTTTCTTCGAGCCTCGGTGCTGATCTTACTTTTGACACCCAGACGGCCGGCTTGCGGCTGGGGTTCAGGTTTGGCAGTGGCGCGAATGTTTTCAGTGAATCATGGTGCAAGGCCAGAAGCGACTTTAACGAACTACATGAATTGCATCAGGAAGCCAGGGATTTTATTGAACAGGCCAGGGATTTTTTTGTTCGGGCCGAGAAAATACCCGGAGGCAATTACACAGTGGTTCTTTCGCCGATGGCTGCGGGCATTTTTGCACACGAGAGCTTCGGGCACAAAAGCGAGGCTGATTTTATGATCGGCGACGAGACCATGAAACGCGAATGGCAGATCGGCAGACGAGTTGGCTCAGACCAACTCAGCATCGTCGATGATGGTAACATTGCTGGCAGCGGTTTTACACCTTTTGATGACGAAGGAACCCGCGCCGAAAGAACGGTGCTGATTGATCACGGCATATTGCGCGGCCGTCTGCACAGCTCGGCAACCGCTGCCGAGCTTGGCGAAGCGGTAACCGGCAATGCCCGTTCCATAAATTTTGAATACGAGCCGATCGTGCGCATGACTGCGACTTATATCGAGCCGGGCAATTGCAGCAAAGAAGAGCTGATCACCGGAATAAGCCACGGAATTCTCATTGATTCGGTCAAGCATGGCTCGGGCATGTCAACCTTTACCCTGGCGCCCTCCATGGCCTATCTGATTGAAAACGGCAAGGTGACCAGACCGGTCAAATTCTCGGTAATAACCGGCAACGTAATGAAAACTCTCGATCAGATCGACGGGGTATCAAGAGAACTTGAGATTCTGAGCTTTGTCGGCGGCGGTTGCGGCAAGATGGAACAGTATCCTTTGCCGGTCAGCTTTGGCGGGCCCTATGTGCGGGTCAGAGAAATCAACGTTCAATAAGGGAACTCTATGCGCGAACAAGTCATTCAGACAGTTAAACAGACATCTTTGAGCATTATTCAGAACGAAATTCAGGCGGTGCGGCGCAAGAATATCAAAAAAACCGGCTGCCGGGTCATAGAAAACGGCAAAATAGGCGTGGCGGGCGGCATGGGTGAGGTAGATTGCGAAAAGCTTTATGAGCGGGCGCAGCAAGGCCTCGCTTACGGGATCGACTACGACGTGCCGGCCAGCATCAATTTTTCACACAGCACGCAGCTTGCCAGCCTCAAAATCAGCGATACCGAGCTTTGCAGTCGCATAACGGCTCTGCTGAACAATTTGAAGGCAAAGCACCCGGAATTTGCCATCAGCAACAAAGTTAACCTGAATCAGGTGTCACTGCGGCTCAGCAACGATCAAGGTTTGGCACTTGAGCATGCTGATGCCTACCTGAGTTTAAGTTTTCTCTTAAAAAAGGCTGATTCAACCGGAATCATGGACTCATTCTTTGGACTGGTTGATCGGCAGCTGGACGAGAAGAAAGTTGCTGACTCAATCAGCGAAATTATCGAGGCTTACAATAATCTTTTACCAATGCCAACCGCCGATCTGCCGGTAATTATTGGCCAGGGAACTCTTACGAGGCTTTTCCAGCGTGATCTGAACGGCAAAATAGTCGGGAACCATTCATCTTTGCTGCAGAATAAGTTTGGTCAGCAGATTTTTTCGCCAGATTTCAGTCTGATGATCGCCAATGACCCGGTTGAGACCTTCGGCACGGCCTTTGACATGGAAGGCATTGTAACCCCTGAGGATTTGAAATGGCTTGTTAAAGACGGCGTTCTGCTGCGGCCTTACACCGACAAAAAAACGGCCGCCAGGTATAATTTTGCAAACACCGGTTGTGCCGACGGTAATTACGACAGCGTTCCATCGCTTGGTGGTGCCAATCTCGAGATTGTACACGCCGGCAAAACTCTTGCCGAACTGCTGAACGGCCAACCCGGCCTGCTGATTCAGATGGCAAGCGGTGGCGATTTCACCCCGGACGGCAACTTCGCTTCGCCTGTGCAGGTGGCCTTTCTCACCGATGGGCACAAACTTCTTGGCCGGGTTCCGGAATTCACTGTCAACGGCTCGATTTTCGATTTTTTCGGCTCTGATTTTATTGGGGTTTCTTCTGATAAAATATTTATCAATGGCAATGAGCGTTTGCTCGTAACAAAGCTGGCCATCGGCAAACTTTGAAGACTTCAGGCAAAATAAACCGGCTGACCATTCTGGTGGCCGGTTTTCTCGTGCTGGCGATACCGTTATGGTTTTTCTGGAGTCTGTTGCATTCGGCTCTTGAAAGAACCCGCGAAGCTTCATTAGGGCTATTGCGCGAAGAAATTCTGCAGACTGCCGAACAGATTCGCACGCAGATGAAACCTGCAAGTTACGTCAAAGAAGTAATCAAGAAGGTTCACAGCGAATTATTGCCCGAAATCACCCCAGACATCGTTAAGATGGTTCCAGACAAAGACTTTGGTCATGAGCAATTTTCGGCAGCGCTGCCTGAAAAACTTCTAACTTCCTTACGCAGCAAAGGCCTGGATGCGCTTCATATCATCGTAATGCCCCCCGGGTTAACCGACGTCTATTACTGGAACTCAGAAGCCTTGCGGCAACAATGCAAAGATGAAGAAAAATTGGCCTGGGACCAATGCATCTCACTGGTGAACAGTGGTAGTCGACTGTACATGCAACATTACCAGAAACCCTGGCCCGGAAGCAGCAACCTGCCGCCTTTAATTTTAAAAGCTCTATCGTTAAACAAAGGGGATTTCTGTTTTGCATATTTGAGCAGATTCAGCGAAATGTACAGTTTTCACGACCAGGTTGATGAATATTTTACTGATTATTTCGGCCAACAATCGCTGTTCAGCTATTCATACCATTGTATCAGTTCAAAGAATATTCATGGTAACTACAGCATCATTGTGCCCCAGTCATCAATAGAACCCGCCAAAGTTGTCAAGGCAGCTTTAAAACTTGGGAATAATGGCATGAGCGCTGCCATGACTGACCTGAAAAGCCCAGAAAGCGGCTTCAAAGAGGTTCAAGAAAAGCTCGAATATTATACCCGCCCCCCTTCAGACTTCTGGAGCCATTATTTTTTCAAAACCGGTGACCGCAGTCAGGCACAAAAAAGCCGCTACGGGGGCTGGCATATCAAAATAACTGCCGATTTTCCCCGGGAACTGGTGCAACAACAGCAAAGTCTGCGCTTGTTCAGCATGTTGGCAACCCTTGGCCTGATGAGCTATTTTGCCGGCGCACTGAGGTTCTGGCTTTTCGGTTTCAGCCTGGGAAATTCGATCAGGAGCAAACTCACGGCAATTCTTGGCCTGATAATTTTGCTGCCGATTGCTGGTACCGGCGCATTGACATGGGTGGGGCTAAATGGTTCTGAGAGGGTTATCGAGAACCATCTGCTGCAGGAGACTCTAAACACTGCCAAAGAACTGGGTATGATAAACGACGAGAATATACTTCGCCAGATGGTCTCAGTGCTTGAAATGAAGAAAATCCTTTCAGGCCTGAACCGTCTGGAAACTGATATTAAGGGCCTGCTATCGCTGGAACAGGGTGCGAACAGATGGTACACCACCTGGACAACTTCATTTTCGAGTATTTTTGAAAGCGGGCAAAACTTTCAAGTCGATCATATCGGCAATACTTCAAAAATCAATCGGCTGTTATTGAGTCTGCTGGGCAAGTATCTTGATTCACTGGGTTTGCGCCAGGTTGAAAATGAAGCGCGTCGGGGTAATTTCTCCCAGACCATGACACTGGGCCTGATGGAAAACTACATTACCCCATGGATGGAAGAGGCCCTTATGAGCCATGAGGGCACTGTACAGCGAGATATCACCCATTCCGCTGACACCAGCCGTGCCGCATTTTATCTGGTTAAAAACAGAAGTGGCCAGCATCAGCTCGTTTTTCAGCGGCTCAGCAATGGTGATGCCCACGTTTATCGCTATCTTACATGGTTCAGCCAGAATCTGCCTGAATGGTTCACCCGAAAGGGCAAGTATGGCGACCTTTCGCTCGGAATACGCCTGCGCAAGTATTTTGATCTGCACATGTTTGCCTGGCCTCCTGAAGCACTTCTTTCGAAAGAAATGACCGCAATTTTTGAACGGGCAATCAGCACCAGAGATCTCGGTCAGAGCGTCACCCGCAAAAACGGAGGCCTTGAAGTTCGCACCTGGCGTTACAATCACGGCGAAAGTTCAATTATCGCGGTTCTCGGCAAAAGTCGGGGTTCTGGCATCACCGGTCTGGCCGCCTTCATGGTGTTTCCTGCTCTGCTGGCTTACGCGATTCTGGTTCTCTATTTTATTACCGCTATCATTGCGGCATTCATCACCGAACCGGTTAAAATCATCAACACTGGCATCAAGGCATTGCACGAGGAGCGCTACGGAGTTCTGATTGCCAGCTTTTCAGGCGATGAGTTCGAGAATATGACTCAGGCATTTAACGAAATGTCAAATGCTCTTCGGCAACGGGAAATGATGAAGCGTTATGTTTCTGGTAGGCTGATTCAGGAGGTGCAGACCAGCAATCTGGCAGAAAATGCCCATGTCGGGCAACTCGTCAAAATAACGGCACTGGCCTCAGACATCAGGGGTTTTACTGCCATCAGCGAAAAATATACCCCGGCAGAGATCGTTGAAATGCTGAATTCCTATTTCACGATCATGGAAGAAGAGATCAGCCGCCAGGGCGGTGTGATCGACAAGTATGTTGGCGACGCAGTTCAGGCACTGTTTTACCACGACAGCACCCAGGAAAATGCGACAGTGCGAGCCTGCCGGGCCGCTTTGCGCATGCGTTCGCAACTTGCGGTTTTCAATACCCGCCGACTTGAACAAGGTCTCTTTACCGTAGAAAACGGCATTGGCATCGACACCGGCCTTGGAATTTCAGGCAGTATCGGCAGTGAAAGCGGTCGCAAAGACTATACCGTCGTCGGCAACGTCATCGAGGAGGCCGCCAGCATTGAATCACGCACCCGGGAATGCGATTCAAAGATTTTGCTGAGCCTGGCTGCCGGCCGTGAGGTTGAGGGCCTCGCCTCAACCCGTGGATTCGACAATGAAACGCTGGAGTTGATCGATGTCTGAACCCACAACGCTCCTGATCAAAAAAAAGGTGGTTATTGCAGGTTCCCGGGTCTGGCTGGCCTGGGTATTGCTGGTTCTGATACCGGTTATAGCCTCAATCTGGTGCCTCGACTATTTTCTTGTCGAGTATTCAATTTTTGCCGAGCCAGAAAAACTCGCCGAGGCTTTCACAGAACTCGAATCCTACAAAAATGCCCAGGTAATAGAAAATTATCTCAGCAGCAAACTTGGCAAATTATCAGCCTTAAAACCCCAGCCAGCAGACGATCAAAACCCTGACCTTCTTAAAGCACAGATTGACGGCCATCTCGGGGGCAAGAGCATTATCTGCCTGTTCTTTGACGCAAAGAGGCAAAAGATCAGCAACAACATCTTTCGCCCTGCTGACTTGAAGAGTGTAGTTTTTCCTCCGGCCGCCCTGTTAAAAAAGCAATTACCCCTGTTGCTTGAGCAACAGCAGGCACAGACTTCGAGGGCGCAGCTGAATGCTCTGTGGGCCGATCAGCAACGCAACGCCCTGTCGATTCAGCAGTTATTCAATACAATTACCCCCGTAACCCTCAAAGCTGACCGGGTGGTTAAAAACTTTTCGGCCCAGTTCGGTGGCGAGCTGTATTTCATTTATTGTGAATTTGCGGCCGCTTCACCACGAATCAGCGGCTTTCTGGCGGTCTTCAGGGGTAAAGATTTTTCACTCACCGCTCAAAAACAAGTGCTGCGAGCCATGTTTCCATTCTGTCGAACAATTTTGCGCGAGATGGACATCAAAAAATGCGAGCAGAACCCGGCCGAATTCTTTAGCGGCATCAGGCGCCTGCCAGACCGCATGGTAATAACCGCTCCCACCGACCAGAGATTCATCAGGCACGTGGTTCACCAGGGTGGCATTGAATTAACCAGCCTGCAAAAGCTGATGATTCCATTCAATGAATATCATCTGCCACTTTCAAAAATGCAGCACCAGTTCGCAGGCATGAAAAAGGGAATCAGCCTGGCCGCTGCGCTTCTGTTGGCTGTCACAGGGCTTTACTGCCTGCGGATCGTTTTGTTCGGCGTCAATCGCGACACAAGCTTCAAAAGGCGCATTCTGGCCACCACCGTGCTTGCGGCGCTCTTCCCCTTCTGCTTTTTCTCAGCTACCTTTTATCTGCACCAGCAATACGACAGCTTTCTACAAAAGATCAACCTGCTGCAGCACATTAACACCAGGCTGGCAACCTTCAACAGCCAGCTCGATCATTACCTTGCCTGGATCGAAGGCACTCTCTCAATTCACGCCCAGCAGATCAACATGGCCATTTTCAATGACGACGCGGCAATAATGAAAATTTTTGAAAATATGGGAAGCTTGCTGCCAGTCACCAGACTGGCTCTGCAAAGGCCTGGCAATTCGATCGCCCGGGAATATGCCGAGCGAAGTTCGAGCAACGAAAAAAATGACTCAAGCGACATACTGCATGTTTTTTTCCCGGAGCGTACCCTGGAACTGCTTCAGGCAAAGCCGCCACTAGCGAGAACCAGGCAGGATGAGCTCAATCTGCCCGGGGCCACGATTAAAATTTCTCTGATCGGGCACTCGCTCACTTCTAATGGTGCCCTCTTCAGCCTGGAACACTCAGGACTGCCGATGTGGATATCAAACTTTCGCATCGTTGATGAGAAGGCGCCGGGCAAGCCAGTGCGCGGGCTTATGTTCAGCAGATTTGAGCCGGCCCCGCTCATTAAGAGTTTTTTGAAGAATATTTCCCTTGCCAGCAGCGATTTTCAAGAGGTTTTCGGGGACTATCGCATTCGTTACGCCTTTTTTCCCGTTGAACGCACCGGCATGTCTTTCATCTGGGGGGGAAGCGGGCATACCAGCCTTGCGGTAATGCGCCAGGCCGGCGAAAAAACCTGGTCAGAAACAGTGACACTTCACCGGGCCGACAACGAAGATGAATTCCTTATCAACAGGCTAAATCAGGGGATTCCTCACAATGCGGTTGCCTACGCCACACCGGCAAGAGGCGTCGCCATGTTCAGCAATTCCCTGATCGCCATCAGCGGCAGCCTGTTTTATCTCGGACTGGTTCTTTTTCTGGCCAACAAGCTGCTTGACCTGTTTTTCGTCAGGCCGGTGATGGATATGGCTTTCAGTGCCGAGCAGATAGCTCGCGGCCGTGACAACTGGCTGCTTGAGCTGCACACCGGCGATGAGCTCGAGCACCTTAACCGAAGCTTTGCCGGCCTTGTCAAGGGCCTTCAGCAACGAAACATGCTCAAAGACTATGTTTCATCTGACGCTTTTTCGGACATTTCTTCATCAGCCGGGCCAAGTCTGTCACCAGGCGGCGAATACTGTGAAGCAACCATTCTTTTTGCTGCAATTAAAGATTATCACCGGCTGGCCGCCGCCTCTTCGCCGCAACAGACGGTTGAGCTGCTCAATCGCTTTATCAGTATGGGCGACAGAATAGTTAAAGAACAGGGCGGCAGTCTTGACAAAATCATCAACCACACGCTCATGCTCGTTTTCAGAGAAATCCCTGATGAAGCTGAGTCGCACGCTCTTCGGGCAGCTCGCACAGCACTCAGGCTCGCCGAAGTCGCTCAATCTGAGCTTACTACCGGCATTTATGCCGGGATTGCCTCGGGAACAGTAATTTCAGGGAAAATTGGTTCTTATAAAGGCAAACTCGATTTTACGGTGATTGGCAACCCGGTGAACCTGGCGGCCCGGCTAAAAACCGAAGCCGCAACAAGCAATAGCGGCCTGATTGTTTCAGGTTCGACCATGCGGCTCCTCAAAGGCCGGGGCAAAGTAAATTTTCTGCGGCGCTGCTCGCTCAAGGGCAAAGCCCGCGAATACAATATTTATGAGTTGTATGATCTGCGAGGCAGCTGAAGGATGTCTAGAAGCATTGCATTTCGATGGCAAACGCATCTTTATGCTCGGCACAGCGAAAGATATAGAGACACCCGGCATCGCCCCACATAAGCCCAGCCCCAGATTCTGAATCAACTTGAGCGACGAATTCGGCAGCCTTTTTGCATTGTGGGCAAACCTGCTCACCTTCGCCCTGTATCCAGATCGGGTAGCCACCTATACTGGTAAAGGGTTCCATTTCACAGCCGATTTCAAGCCCGGCTTCTTCATAGGCACTTATCGGGTCTTCGCTATCTTCTTCTTCGCAAAGGGCTGCGACTTCAGGAAAATGATTTTCGAGGCTTTCATAATCAGGCAGATTAGATACCTTTGCCAGGCTGCAGCTGCATGCTTTAAGTTTTTTATCAACACCAGTACCATCAACAAATTTTTCGACTGCCGGCTGGTCGTAAGTTTTGACCAGCCACTGCCCCAATTCTTCGTCTGGTCGACCAATCGGCATACACCTGAAGCAGTAGAAAACGCAGAGCAGTTGGCCTTGAGCCTTTTTGCCTGGCTGGTCAGCCCGGAACTGAAAAACAAAACTGAGAGGCTGACCGCAGCCGCTGCATATTGGTGCCTTATCGCCGGCTTCAGCATAGGCAGGGCCGGCGAATCTTACATCGGCAGCCTGTTGAGCCGCAAAACCGGGTTTTTCGGGGGTAACTCGAAAACAATCACGCTTAAGACCGTTCAATGCACGTTTTAATTTTTCACTCACCTGAGCTGCTCCTTATAATCTTCTTCGAATTGCACACAGGCCTGACCAGGCCTCTTTGGGCACTTACCGACTTTTATCTGGGCATCGGGCCGAAATGCTCGTTAATGATCTGCCATTTACCATTATTGTTAACCCAGACCAGAGTACCGCGCCCCGGGTTAGTAAAGCGGTTGCCGTTGATGGTTCCGGCCCACACATATTCGAAAGTGCAGGTGGCAAAGGCTGCTGTGTCGATGTTCCAGTGCAATTTTTTCGTCACAAAACTCTCTTCACGGATGATCGAGAAGGTTCTGCCGATGGCCATGGCCACCTCTGTCTTGCCGATATAAGTGCCCTCGGTAAAAACAACCGTGGCATCATCATGAAAAAAGCTTTCGCAGGCATCCCAGCTCTGGGTAGCCAGAGCCTCAACATATTTTTTGAAAACACTTTCAACGTTGTTCATATTCATAACCTATCAGTAATTAGATATTCAGGTCAACCCTGAGGGCCGGCCTGCGTTTGTTCAGAAAATTCTGTGCGACTGAGATTCGTGGCCGACACGGCCTTCCATAACGCCAGACCACCCACCACTCCGGCAATGCCCTGAATTGCATTAGGAACCAGGGAAATCAGCGCCGCTGCCGGGTCGGTAATCTGAAACATCGGAATGTATACCCCAACCGCCGGGTAGATCACGGCTTCAAAAAGATAATAGCCGAGAACCATGCTGCAACCACCCGCGCAGGCTGCCAGAACTGAACGCCCAAGATTACGGGTGTGGCCGGCAAGAAAACCGGTCAACCAGCCTTCAAAACCCTTGACCAGAAAAGTTGCCGGAATATACACCGGAAACCCGATCGCGTCAGCCATTGCCGAGCCAAAGGCTCCGGCGATAAACCCGGCGCCCGGGCCAAGCCATAGGCCGGCCAGAATAATAAAAACGTCACCAATATTAAAATAGCCGTTGGTTGCAGGAATTGGAACCCGCACCAGCAAAGTAGTAACAGCGGTCAGAGCCGTAAGGGCTGCTATTACCGCGGTTTCTGCAAATCTTGATTTAATCTCGGGCATTCGAGTCACCAACCTCCGCAAGCTGTTCAATTTCGTTTACCATAACAGGAATCGGCTCAAAAGTCAGAATTATGCAGGCAAAAATCCATTGATAAATAGATTGTAGCAGCCAGACCGGCCAACCCCACAGAATTGATAGCCCCTTCCAGCCAGTGCGATGGCGTGGCAACAGCAGTTCCGGGTGTTCTTCACGCCACACGAGAATCAATCGGGTTACCACCTCACCCACGTGCTGAAAAATTCGCAGGGTCAGGGCGAGGTGCAAGCCAGCCAGACGATGTTTGCCACGGGTATAAGAAAGTCTCTGAATTAAAGCGCTAACCGAAAATGCATTGATAAAGGTCAGAGAATAAGGAAAAACAGCAAGAATGTTAAAATACAGTTGAACAAGGCGAACATTGGGGTCGCCGCTGCTGATGAATGCCATTGGCAGAATTCGACGCAGAACGGCCCCGGTAATTACGGTGGTTAAAGCCAAAACAAAGGCGCCGGCCATATAATCAAGAAACTTTCTCAAACCAAGACTCGGCAGGCAAATGACCCAGATCAGCAGAGTCAGGAGCGGAACAACCAGGATTGGGCCAGGCAGTTGCGGGTAATTTTTTGCGAGGAAACTGCCAAGCAATGCCGCTGGTCGGCTTGAAAACAGTGGCAACCCGGCGAGAATCAGCAGCAGAAGCTTGAGCCACCAGGGGCGAACATTTTGAAATTGTAGCCACCGGGGAAACTTAAGAGATTTCATGACAGGTGATTTCGACACAGTCAGCATCTTGTCGTTGCAAATATAAATTACAGTGAGCCGAGGCGTGCCATTCGGGCTGATGCGAGATAATTGCGACTGAAGTTCCCTGGCGGTGCGCCATCTGGCAACAATAATTCACCAACCGGCAGGCAGCAGCGCGACTCAAACCCCAGGCCGGTTCATCGAGAAGCAAAAGCGCCGGAGATTCAGCCAGGCGGGCCGCGATAAGCACTGTTTTTGCGAGCAGAAGCGATGAACTGCCAGACGGCGAAGTTTCTGGCTGTATCTCAACGAGGCTGGCCAGTTCATAAAACAGCTCATGGGCACGCTTATAGAGAACCGGGTCAGCCGAAAAAGTTCGTTGCAGATACTCAGTCTGGCCAAGAGTAAACAACTGGCTGATTGATTCTTGAAAAAGCAGCCTGACCAGACTGCTATTATTGCTCCCACGCACCAGAATCTCACCATGGTCTGGCTGATAAACACCGGCAAGCAGGCGGGCAAGCAGACTTTTTCCAACACCGTTATCACCGGTGATCAGCATTGGTGATGCAACTTCAATTTGAACCGGGGAAAAAACGTATCTAATCTGCCGTTCGGCATGATAAACCGGAAACTGGACCTCTGGAAAACGAACGAGGGCATCAACAAGCCTTAGACTGAACTTAACTTTGTCATGATCAGGCATATCTGGCAATTCGCCTGGTTTGTTGCCGGTCGTGATGTCGTCGATCAGCAGAGAATGCACGGGCTTGCCGGCGCCCGCATAGGCATCACAAAGACTTTTCCAGAAATGATGCCGGGAAGGGTTGAGCCAGAAAAGCGGATTGCAGGCTGTCAAACCTTTTACATGCGGCAACTGGGCTTCGGCTTTCGCGTAATTGAGCAGCAGCAATTCGCCACCAGAAAGGGTACTGACTGACTGAGTAAAATTTTGCTCGCTTAGCCCGTATTTAAAGAGCAGTTCCCGAGCTTTGTCGCTCGCATGAATGCTATTGTAACCGCCCAGTGCGGCTGTGATAATCTGCAAAGGATCAGGCATGGCGAGGCCCTGCGCGGGGTCAGGGGTAAGCAAGGCGCGTGGCTCAACCCTGACCGGGCGATGCAACCAGTTTGAGAACCCCGAAAAAAATTCGTCTCGACCACGGTAAAGTTTCGGGAAATAGGTGCCGGTGACGAAAACAAAGTGGTCAACCATGCTTTCAAAGTCTGAGAAAGCACTTGTAGTGAAGCCATTTGTAGCTTGTGAAGTCATTTTGCAGATTCATCTTAATGCAGCCAGCCTTCAAATGAAAGAACAAGCTTAAAAATCTGTTCATCTGCAGAGCGGGCGCGAACATTTTTGCGGGTTTATAAGTGGTGTTGCAATATTTTTGCCAGAAGATTATCTTGTCAAAAGCTTTTGAATAGGCATAACCGCAGTTCGAAAACCGATGGAGCACAAATGACCTGCAAAATAAAATCATGCCTGGCAACCTTGCTGATGCTTGTTTTTTTCTCGCCAGCCGGGAATGCCCAAACAGATCGATGGTTGCCGAATTCAAAAGAGGCCTATGAGGGTCGATCTGCAGGAAAAACATTTGAAGAAAAGATAAAAGCGGCGAAAGAGGCAAAAATCGAATGTTTTAAAAACCTCGAGAAACTTTCTAGAGCTGTAGCTTTGTATAACATTGATAACCCACCAAAATTCAATAGCATCAGCCATGCTCAGGTTAGCCGCCCAGACAATTTTCTGGTGCGCCACGGTTACCTCAAAGAACATATACACAGCCCAACATTTAAGTGCATCTATCAAAGCGATGGTGATTTCTCAAAAGGAGGCCAGATTGTCTGCAAATTTCACGGGCGCCTGGCGAAAACTTTTGACTTGTGGGGCAAAGATATTGCAGAACGGCCAATTTCAGAAATACCCCCACCCCCGGCGCAAAACTTTCTCAACCTTGAATCACCACTGTTGCCTCTGGCTGCTACTTCGGCCGGCACATTAGATCATGAAGTCTATGAACCGCCAGCGATGGTTCCTTTCAGTGTTCGGCAAAAGAACGCCACATCCACCATCAGGGATTTTGATATCGAATTTTTTGAGGATAGCAAAACATTCAAGGAGTTCAAAGCCTACATGGATTTTTCAAAAATCAGGCGTGAAGATCGTGAACTCGAATCAATCAAACTTCACCTTCAGATGTTAAAAAAAACTAAGGTTATGAATGCCTGTCTTGCCAATCTGCGCCTGCTTAATGAATCGGTTATTGCCTTTTACCGCGATCATCCTGAAGAAGAAATCGCCGGTTTCAAGCAGGGCAATTCTGTAGAAGGCTGCGAAATGCTATTCAGGCTGGGCTACCTGAAACAAAAAGTCAGCCCACCCTCATCAACATGCAGGTATCGCCAGGGTCTTAACCCGTTAATACCACTGCAAATATGCTGCACCGAGCACGGTCACCCCTCAACAGAACCAACCCCATGACCATACAGTCGTAAACCCTTACAACAGATAACCACCCTGACTCAGCAATTCTCGGTGAGTCTTGTAACTCTCATCATAAGCCAGTTGTATTTAACCGGTTGTCTTTTAAAAGCTTCGGCCTATCAGCCGACTTTGGCACAGGATGTGCCTTATGCCTTTTGGCATGAGGATTCAAGCCAAAAGGCCTCCCACGCGTGGGAGGGTCGGGTGCCGCGACGCAAGGTTGGTTGGCCTAAAAGGGTGAAGGCCTCGCAACAAAAGTTACGAGGCCTTCATAGACCTGGCGGCAACCGACTCTCCCACGGAGTCGCCCCCGCAGTACCATTGGCGTCTTTGAGCTTAACTGCTGAGTTCGGAATGGGATCAGGTGTTTCCTCAAGACAATAACCACCAGGAAAT
>Ga0209098_1003080_pt1 | contig 14213 bp, 22 predicted proteins | sample AD_JPNHW1_MetaG_FD_184429 | JGI IMG/M metagenome (GOLD analysis project Ga0209098, IMG submission 184429) | Active sludge microbial communities of municipal wastewater-treating anaerobic digesters from Japan - AD_JPNHW1_MetaG (SPAdes) (version 2) | ecosystem: Engineered > Bioreactor > Anaerobic... | reverse complement strand
TTTCCATTTCCGCCGCTTTGTGCTATTCTGTTCTTGACTCATTCCTGTCACCTCGGTTGCTTTGTTGTCTTTGCAACCTCATTGTACCTGATGTGACGGGTTTGGGTCTCTTTTTTTCCCGGGGGGGGCGGCAATTCATTTTACAACTTACCGCATCGTAAAAAATCAGGCGGGTTTCGCCTTTGCCCTTTCAAAATGCCCCAAGGTAGTGTATAATGAGGTGAATCGCTTTGAGGGAGTGAAGCAAGTGGCTACGGAAATGAACGGTACGACCAAATTCTCCCCCGTGGTGGAAGGAAGCAATCGTGCCTGCGATATTCTGGAGCATGTGTATCGTGCGTTGCAGGCCAAGGGGTATGACCCCGTGACGCAGCTGGTGGGGTACATCATCTCCGGCGATCCTACCTATATCACCAGCTACGGGCAGGCGCGCAGCATGATCTGCCGGCTGGAACGCGACGAAATTGTGGAAGAACTGGTTCGCGTTTACTTAAAAGGGCTGGACGCGTGACCTTGCCGGGGCGCGTGGTTGCGCTGGACGTTGGGGATGTGCGCATTGGCGTGGCGGTCAGCGACCCCACGAGAACCGTTGCCCAGCCGGTGGAAGTGTACCGGCGGGTTGGCTACGGCCCGGACAGCCGGTATGTGCAGGCCTTATGCGAGCGGTACCAGACTCGCGACGTGCTGCTGGGGTTACCGCTCAACATGGACGGCACCCGGGGCGGGCAGGCGGAAAAGGCCGTCGCTTTTGGCAAAGTGCTGGCCGATACCGGGCTGCGCGTTTTTTATTGGGATGAACGCATGACCACCGTGACCGCCGAACGCACGCTGATCAGCGGCGGCGTGCGGCGCGAGGATCGCAAGCTCTACGTGGATAAGCTGGCCGCGACGGTGATCCTGGAGCAATGGCTTGCGAGCGGCGCGCCCGACACAGCGGAAAACCATCATTGAAGCCTAACCATGGCTAAAGGAGCAGACCTATGACAGATCAGGACAACCGCGAGGGTATGCAGGAAGACGAGGACCACGTGGTGATTCTACAGGACGAAAACGGTCAGGACGTGGTTTTCGACCATCTGATGACCCTCGAATATAAAGGCTCGAATTACATCCTGCTGGAAGCTCAGCAGGATATGGAGGATTGCCTGCAGGGCGAATCCATCATCCTGAAAATTGAACAGGATGAAAACGGCGACGACCTGTACGTGACCATTGAGGATGAAACAGAATATCAGGAAGTGTTCAAACAGTGCCTCGAAGTGATCGAGAATCAGGACGATGACGAAACCGACGGCGAAGGGGACGGCGAAGAAACCTGACGCAGCCCGGATTGCACCGCACGGCGACGCTTTCAAGGCGCCGAACAGGGCGGTGCTGTTTTTTTTAGCGCTGCGGTTAACCCCTGCGCCTCCCCTGCCGAAAACCGCTTGCCGTAAAGCGCCGCAAGCAACATGCCGCGCTGCCTGAAACCATCCGTCTCCCCGGTTTTGCAGCCCGCGCGCGGCCTCGCCACAGCAAACGGCTCGGCCAGCCGCGTGCCCCCGTTTACCCATGCAACCATCCTGAAAGGATGAACCACGTCATGCAGCTTTGCATTGTTTTCGCTCCGCGCAGGGTCTGATCCGGGACGCGCCCGCGCGGAGCCAGCCTAAACTGGCGTCCTGCCCCGTTGGCTTTTCGAACGGTCGGGCCTTGCGCTTTTCATGCTTGGAATCTTCCATGGAATGAAAGGGAGCAAGGACAATGTTTCATAATATCCGTGAAAATATGGGAGAACTGCGCGCATTTCTGATTCTATGGGTCACGCAGTCCTTATCCGAGCTGGGTAGCGCCATGACGGGCTTTGCCCTGATTGTGTGGAGCTACCAGCAACAAGGCTCGGCGCTGAGCACAGCTTTGCTATCGGTGTGCACCTATGCGCCGTATGTGTTGGTCAGTATCTTTGCGGGCGCGCTCAGCGACCGCTGGAACAAAAAAATCACCCTGCTGGTGAGCGACTCGTTCGCTGCGGCGACCACGGTCGCGGTACTGTGGCTGCTTTCCACCGGGCAAATGCAAATCGGCCACCTGTACGTGATTAACGCGCTTAACGGGCTGATGAACACCGTGCAGCAACCGGCCAGCGACGTGTCGGTCACTTTGCTGACGCCCAAAAAGTATTTTCAGCGCGTAAGCGGGCTACGCTCGCTGTCCAATTCGCTGGTTACGGTGCTTACGCCGGCGGCGGCAACCGCCTTGCTGGCGTTTGCCGGGCTAAGAGCCGTGCTGTGGTTTGACCTGGCCACCTTTGGCGTGGCATTTGCGGCGCTTGCGGGGTGGGTGCCCCTGCCCAAACCGCAGGCGGAAGCCGACCGCAAGGAAAGCGTGCTGCAATCCGCGCGAGGCGGCTTGCGCTACCTCAAACACAATCCCGGCATCCTGCACCTGATCCTGTTTCTGGCAACGATCAACCTCACGGCGTCCGTCTACAACGCGGCGCTGCCAGCCATGCTCCTGTCCCGCGCGGGCGGCGGGCAGGTGGCGCTTGGCGCGGTCAACACGGTCACCGGGCTTGCGACGCTTGCGGGCAGCATGTTGGTGACCGCGCTCCCCACGCCCAAAAGCCGTGTGCGCACCATCCTGAACGCGCTGCTGTTTTCCATGAGCACGGAAAACTTTGTGCTTGCGTTTGGCCGCAGCCTGCCGGTATGGTGCGCGGGGGCGGCGCTGGGGTGGCTGATGATCCCCCTGATGGGGGCGAACATGGACGCGCTGTTCCGTTCCACCATACCTGTGAACATTCAGGGCCGGGTCTATGCGGCGCGTAACACGCTTCAGTTTTTTACCATACCGGTCGGCTATCTGCTGGGCGGGTTTCTGGTGGACCGGGTGTTTGAACCGCTGATGGCCGCGTTGCCCGCGCAGACGTGGCTGCACGCGCTGTTTGGCATGGGAAAAGGCTCCGGGGCGGCGCTGCTTTTTTGCGTGATCGGCCTGTTCGGCGCGCTGACCTGCCTCCCGTTTCGGGCGGACCGCGCGTTGTGGGCGCTGGAAAGCAAGCCAGATCTGCCAACCGATCCTGCGAACGCCGCAGACCACTGATATCCAAAACTCAGCCTTCTCCCCGCGCAACCGGCGCGGCGTAAAAAACCGAACGCGTTGATCGAGCGCCGGACTCAACTGTACTGAAAACCATCGTATACTGGCAACGTGGAAAGCGGGCGGGGAGGAAACCTCCGCCGCACGGCCATCTCGGCGGACCAGGGCGCCTGAAGCGCCACGGCATGGGTTGGATTTTTCCCAACGCCACAGTGTAAAAGGATCCGACCGCATGCGCCGCGCAGGCGAGGCTCCCTCAAAACAGCCGGCAGGCGCATCCTGTCGGCGCTCCCTTTCCACCCTCCTCCCGGAAAGCGCGGCGCGTGGGTCACCCCCTCGCGCGCCGCGCTTTTCCAATGGCGCCGCATACCCAACCGCCCTCTCCCGCCGCGCGCTTTCCCAGGCGAAACCGGACGCCGTTAAGACTGAATCACAAAGGCGCGCGCAGACCGTTTAACCCCCGACCGGTATGCGAAAACTTTACACGAGGTGAAGTGAGCGTGTGGCAACCGACTGGCTAAAAATGCAAGACGAGTATCTCCGGACTCCCATCAGCCTGCGCGACTTGGCGGCCCAATACGGCGTGAGCCGTAACCAGCTTCAAAAAGTCGCCTCCTCGGAAGGGTGGGCGGCGATGAAGCGCGCCGGAACGCTGTTGAAGGCCATCGAGCTGGAAATCCCCGTACTGGACGCCCCCGCTACAGCGGCGGCAACCGAAGGAAACGGCGAATCTTCACTCGTTGCCACCCATACGGAACGCCTCGCCAAGCTGATGGCCATCGGCGATCAGCTGACCGACCAGCTGGCGCGGGCCACCGTGGAGCTGGACAAGCAAATTGTGAAACACAAGCGGAAAAAGAGGGAATTGGTTTACGACGGCCCGGAGGCGCGCAGCAAACCGGTGGAGGAAAACGTCGAGGAAAAATACGAGCTGGAAATCGTGGATACAACCGTAAACTGCACCGGGCTGCAAAAGCTGTCCGCAACCCTGCGCAACCTCAGGGAAGTCGCCAACGCCGGCGGCGGCGAAACGCAAAGCGTGGATAAAGTGGCGCAGCTGATGCAAAAACTGGATGTCGAGGCCGCCAAGGAGGACGATTAGCATGCCCTTCATGACCCCCATGCAACGCGAATACCGCAGAAACGCGAACCGCGTGTGGAATGTCAAAACCGGCGCAACCCGTTCCGGAAAAACTTACGGCGATTACTTTCTGTTGCCCAAGCGTTTGCTGGCCGGCCGTGATTTGGCCGGGCTGAACGTGATTCTCGGCAGCACCAAAGGCACGCTGACCCGTAACCTGATTGAACCGATGCAAGCCATATACGGCGCGGCCGCCATTGGGGATATCCGCAGCGACAACACCGCGACGCTCTTTGGCGAAACGTGCCATTGCCTGGGGGCGGACAGCATCCGTCAGGTGAACCGGTTGCGCGGTTGCTCCATTAAATACTGCTACGGCGACGAGGTAACCACATGGCACCGGGATGTGTTTGAAATGCTCAAAAGCCGTTTGGACAAGGCATACAGCAGGTTTGACGGCACCTGCAACCCGGAAGGGCCTACGCACTGGTTCAAGAAATTTCTCGATCTGGGCGGCGACGAGCTGTACCAGCAAGCCTATACCATGGACCATGGCGCTGGGCACCGGCGCTTTTGTGGAGTTTTTGGATGAAAACGCCCAACCGACCATCGATTACATTCGCGGCGATCTGATTTTCCCCTTGCGGTGGGAAGGCGACCACATTACCGAATGCGCCTTCGGGAGTCGCCGCGTGCTGGGGCAAGGCCGGGATAAAACCGAAGGCTATTATGTGCAAACCCATACCCGGGAAAACGGCGGTTATGTAATCCGCAATGCGTTTTTGGACGCAACGGGGGCCGAGCTTCCCACGCCCGATGGGTTGGCAACCGTGACCCAGTCTTCGCCGGTGCCGCTGTTCCAGATCATCCGCCCAAACCGGGTGAACGCCGCGGACCCCGATTCCCCGATGGGCATGAGCGTGTTCGGCATGGCGATCGATCAGCTGAAAGCCGCCGACCTTGTGTTTGACAGCTACGTGAATGAATTTGTGCTCGGCAAAAAGCGCGTGATGGTGCCGCAGTCTCTGGCAAGCATCGAAATGCAGAAGGACGGAGCCATGCAGCCAATCTTCGACCCCAGCGATGTGCTGATCTACGTATACCAGCAAACGCAGGACGGCGCGGACGATATCAAGCCGCTGGATATGTCGCTGCGAGCCGCCGAACACGAAGCCGGCCTGCAACGAATGCTCGACTTGCTTTCCAAAAAATGCGGGCTGGGCACCGGCCGCTACCGGTTTGACGGTAGCGTGGCGCGCACCGCCACCGAAGTTATCAGCGAGCAGAGCGACCTCTACCAGAGCCTCAAGCGCAATGAAAAACCGCTGGAACGCGCCATCCGGGGTATGGTGAACGCCCTGAGCTGGCTCACCGGCGGCCCTTGCGACGTAAAAACCAGCATCTCATTTGACGATTCCATCATCGAGGACGCGAGCGCCATGGTAGAGCGGAATCTGCTGCTGGTGAAAAACGGCCTCAAAAGCAAAAAGAGCGCCATCATGGAAATTCTGCGCTGTTCCGGGGAGGACGCCGAGCAGATGCTCCGCGAGATTGCGACTGAGCAAAACGCCGTAATGATACCCGCCGAGGACACGCCCGCAGGCACAGCCCTATTCGCGCCGCCCGCGCAAGCGCAGGCGGACCCAGTCTACCTTGGCGATTAGCCCCGGCGGTTGCGGGGCTGCCCATCCACACGGAAAACGCGCCAACGGCCTACGGACGGAGGCGTTTTTTCATGGTTTTCTTTTAGAACGGGCGACGGCCCGGCACCCGGGGATGCGTCGGCTATCCCGCTCCGTGCGCGTGCATCCTTACGGCAGTGCCAAAACGGAATTGATCGCCGACGGGCGTTAAACGGAGGTAGTTTTATGTTTCGACTGGCAAACCCATACTGCTTTCTGGCCCGGGACGCGGGCGACAGCCCTCAGGCATCCGCCCCGGAGCAAGCCGCGCCAGATGCGCAGGCAACGCCCGCCGTGGATGAAGCGCTGACGGAAACCTTGCTGAAAGCCGTTCAGGATCGCTCCGCGCGCGCTGAAAAAAGCGTGCTGCATTCCATGGCCGAGCAAAGCGGCGTGGATGAGCAAACCCTGACCGCCCTGTTGGCCCAAACCCGCGCGGACAACGCGGCGGAGCTGTCGCCGGAAGCCCAGCAACGCCTGGATGAAGCCAACGCACGCGTTACGCAGCGGCTGCTGATGGCCGAGGTGAAAAGCGTCGGCGCGGAACTGGGTCTGATTGACGCGGACGCGGCCCTGCGGCTGATGGACACCGCGGGCGTTACCATCACACCGGAGGACGGCGTAACCGGCGTACGCGAAGTCTTGGAAGCGCTTCGGGAAAGCAAGCGGTACCTGTTTGCCCCGGGCGGCCGGGGCGCGTGGGCGCAGCGGGTCAGCGATGGCGGAACCGCCGCTTTAAGCGGCGTGGAGGAAGCCTTCTACCGCAAAAACCCAAACCTGCGCAAATAGCCCGCGCGCTGTTTGCCCACCCGATTCCCCTAAAAACACATTCAGGAGGGATGACCCATGGCTCAACTTTTGCAGGAACGTTACAGTGATCTGGTGCTCGCCAAGCTCCGCAACGAGATTGTCCTCAAGGACGGCGTGGTGTTCAACAATGATTTTGACGGCGACCCCGCGGCGGGCGCGGTGAAAATCCCCACGCGGGACGACGAGGTTGCCGCCAGCGATTACGACCGCGCCGCCGGCCTTGCCCCCACAACCGGCAACACCGCCTACACCACCTTGACCATCAACCGCGACAAGGCTGTGAATGAGATCATCGACGGTTATGAAGCCTCGGCTGTGCCGGATACGCTGGTTGCTGAAAGGCTGGACAGCGCCGGTTATTCTCTGGGCCGCGCGATGGATCTGGACGGCGCGACCGAGCTACTGGGCGCAGGCACCGTGGTGGGCGTTGGCGCTATCAGCAAGGATACCGTTTACGGCGTGCTGGTCGATCAGCGCACGCAAATGAGCAAGGACAACATTCCCGCCACGGGGCGGTATGCGCTGTGCACGCCGGACGTGATTGCCTCCGTGGTGCGCAGTCCGGAGTTTACGCAGGCCAGCAGCCTTGGCGATGAAGTGAAGCAAAGCGGGGCCATTGGCCGAATCGCGGGCTTCAACGTGATCGAGTTTAACGACAGCACCCCCAACCTCGCCGTGATTTGCGGTCACCCGCGCTTTGCGACGCGCGTGAACGCGTGGCAGGCTCCGGTTCGCCTGCAAAGCCTGGATGGAAGCGGCAAATACATTGGCGCAAGCGCGGTGCAGGGCCGCATGGTGTACGCGCACAAGGTGCTGCGCCAGAAAGGCGTGCGCTGCGTGTACGCGCCCACCGCCATGACGCTCGCCGCCGCCCCGGGCGCAACCCTCGGCGCCACCCTTTTGACCATCGCGGACGCCAGCGAGGCCACCATCTGGAAGTACACCCTCAACCCGGCCAGCCGGGCTGTTTACGGCGCGGCTTCCTCCGGCACGGCGCTCACCAGCGGCACCACGGAAATCGCGGCCGTCCCCGGCGACGTGGTCGAGGTTGTGGGCCTCAAATCCTCCAAGATCGTGTCGGCAGGGTACATTTCGCTTGCCGCCGCGAATGTGAAGGCCTAAGCCATGGTACTGACGCCGGAAGAATATGAGGGGATTACGGGCGAAGCCGCGCCGGACGATTTCGCCGCATGCCTTGCACTTACGCAAAGCATGCTGGATGCGCGCACTCTGTGTTTTTACGCGGGCCGGGAGACGGACACCCTTCCGGGGTTAATCCAGCGTGCCATCAAGCACTACTGCGCGTACCAGACGCAGGCGATCAGCCAGGCGGGCGGGGTTGCGGGCGCATCCGAAACGCCTATGCAAAGCGCGAGCCTCGGCAACTTCAGTTACACGGCGGGCGTTGGCGCAAGCGCGCACTGCCCCGCCGCCGCCGCGCTGCTGCCCCTGCTGGTCAGTTACGCGCGTTGCGACTGAACGCCGTGTAAGCCCCGGTTCACCCTGCCCACCCAACCGCAGGGCGACTCCGCCGCAAGTGGCGGAGCCGCCCAAAAACAGGGGAGAGATGCCTATGCGGCCTCTGCCGCGCGCCCTGCTGTGCCATAGCGCCACCCTGTCGCAGGCAGCCGGCGACGCTTATGGAACCCAGTCCCTGAACCCCGTAGCCCAGCTTACGCATATCCGTATCGAGCCAATGGAAACCCTGAGCCAGACCAACGACAACCGACGCGTTCAGCCGTCCGCGAAGCTATGGTTTGACGCCGCGTTCAGCCGTCCGGCGGGCGTAGCGTTCCGTCTGGGGGACTACGTCACCTTTCAGGGCAAAAATTACACTGTGGAAACCATCACAACCTATGCCAACGGCCGCAGGCTGCACCATATCGAAATTGACCTGACCGGCTGACCGTCTTTGGTCGAAAGCCGGCAGCCCAACCGCGGCACGCCAATCCATATCCCACCGAAGCCCTGCTGGCCGATCCTGCGCCGACTTCTCAGGGCGGAACGGAGGAACCTTGATGCTCCGCATCGCGACCGATATTCAATTTGACCCGAGCTTGCCTCAGGCGGCTGTACAGGCATTATGGAAAAAAAGCCTGCCCACCCTCAGCGCGAGGGTGCTCGCCGATTGCAACCGCTACGCGAGGGACGATACGGGCTGCCTGATCGCCAGTTCGGCGGTGGCCAGCGACCTGAACTCGGGTAAGCTGGTTTGGGCCACCCCCTATGCCCGGCGCGTGTACTACGCGGGCGCGCCGTCCCGCGCCCACAACCCCAACGCAAGCCTGCGGTGGTGCCAGAGCGCCCTGGCGGCCCATCTGCCCGAATGGCAGGCGCTTGTAAGCCAAGCGATGGGAGGCGATTGAGTTTAGCATTCAAATGCAGGTGCTGGAAGCCCTTCGCGCATTGGTTGAACCCTTAAGCGGCGGTTTGCCGGTATGCGCAGGCCCGCTTCCCCCAGAAAACGGGCTTTCCCTCACCATATCCACAGGCAGGGTTGGCAAGGTAACGCTTGCCCACGGCTGCACGGTAACGCTGGACGTGGTGCTGAACCTGAAGCATGCCCGACAGACGGACGCGCTGGATACCCTGAGCCGCATCCATGAAACCCTGACCCACGCGCAGGAACTGCCGGGAGGCGACGGCTGGCAGATGCTGGCTATCCGCACGGGCGGCGCGCCGGGCTATCTGGCGCTGGAGGGCGGGCAATGGCTGTACGGCAGCGCCCTCACGGTGGAGTACGCGGTGGACTGACCCGCCCCGCCGCGCGGGCAAGCTTCCGTTCCTCAGCCATAAGGCGGATCGAGGCCCGCACGGGTCGATACCAAAGGAGGCTGAAACCCATGAAAGTAACCCGGAACCTGATTCGGGAATATTACGGCATTCCCGACGGCGAAACCGTGGCGTATTCCTATGTGAACGCCGGTTTTGTCAAATGTAACGAGGACAACAGCGCCAAGGTGGATAAAACCACCTTCATCGGCGATGTGAACGCGACCTGCGCCGTAACTGGCTACGAAAACGGCTGGGAATACGAGGCGCAGTATGTGAAGGGCGACCCTGTGGTGGACGATTTGGCTTCGATTGCCCGCGAGCAAAAAATCGGCGCCGATTGCGAACGCCTGTTGGTCAGCGTGGATATGACCGCGCCCGTCGAGGGCGAACCGGGCGTTTACAGCGCCCGCAAGGCGCTGATCGCCGTGGAGGCGGCTCCGCCGAGCGGCGACCCCAAAAGCGTAACCACCCTCAGCGGCACCTTCCACCAGACCGGCGACCTGACGCTGGGTACGTTTGACGTTGGTCTGAAAGTGTTTACCGCGCTGTAAGCCCCAGAAAAATTTACAAAAAATAAGGGGCGCGGCCATCAAGCAGCCGCGCCCCGGTTGGGAGAGGGTTCCCTGTGAGAACGTTAACCCTGCGGGTGGAGAAACCGCAAATCACCATCAACGGTCAGGTGTACGACCTGCGCCTATCCGACATGGAGCTGTACACCCGCGCCCAAACGCTGTTTGAACGTTTCGCTCGCCTGGCGGAAACCCCCATGACCGCCGAAGCGGCGCTCAGCGCAACGCGCGAGGCGGTTCAACTGGTGGATGAGGCGTTGGGCGCGGGCGCGGCCAAACAGATCAGCGACGGTCACCCCATCCGCTTTCCGTTGGCGGTCGAGTGGCTGAGCCTGTTGGCAGCCGAGGCCGCCGCCCACTATGTGGATACCGTTTTGGAGGAGGAATAGCCGTGCGGACGCCAACCCCACGGCCATGCGCCGAAACGCCTCGGAACCCTTTGCCTGCGGAAAGGGAAACCCAAGCCGCGCGAACAGATGAAACGAATCTTCCCGGCGCGCAGCCGATGGAAAAAGCGGTTCAGGAGCCTTCCCGCCTGTTCCCAGCCTTTTCCCTTTCCCGCGCGCCATCTCTCTGCCTGCCTGTCGCGCTCACAAGCGTACTGGACGGCAAGCTATACCCCATCGACCCGGATTTTCGCACCGTGCTGGCCTGTTTGCGGGTGATGGGCGATCCGGACCGCACCGATCTGGACAAGCTTCTGTATCTGGCTGTGCGTTTCTTTTTACGGCATCCGCCGCCGGATCAGGATCAGCTGTTTGCCCAGTTTGCCACCGGCGGTCGCCTTTGCGGGGCGGACGAGCCGCCGCTGATTGATTTTGAAACGGACGCGGGCGCGATCTACGCCTCGTTTCGGCAACAGTATGGCCTGAATCTGCTTCGGGAAAGCCTGCATTGGCTGGAATTCCGCGAGCTGTTATCCGGGCTGACCGAAGCGACGCCGCTGGGCGCGCACATCCGCTTGCGCACGCTGGAAGAAAACCGCGTTGCGCCTGAGGATCGGGCCGCGCTGCGCCGGATGAAGCAAAAGGTGGCGATCACGCCCCGCGCGGGCCGTCAGGAGCAGGCGCTGCTTGACGAGCTGAACCGCAGGCTTGCGGCCGGCGAGGACCCGTCGGACATTGTCCGGCAGTTACAGGAGGTGTAATCCATGGCAGATGGGGACGGTCAGGTAGTTTTTACCGTGGATTTGGACGATACCGCTTACGCTGCGGGCATCGCAAGGCTACAAACCTCGCTTACGGCGCTTGGGCAAAGCACCATCGCGGCCATGCGTATCAGCGCTTCCGCGCTCACTCAGGCGTATGCCTCCGGCTCGCTGTGGGTTGCCAGCCTTGCCTCCGGTATTAAAAACAACGCAGGCGCGACCACCGCCGTGCGCGGCGTTGTGAGCGCCGCAACCGCCGCCGCGGAACAAAAGGGCAGTTCCGGCGGCAACAGCGTTGGCCAAAACATGGTAAACGGCATCATCAGCGGCGCATACAGCCGGGGCAGCGCGCTCAACGCGGCTTTGGAAAGCATTGTGGAAAGCGCGCTTGCGGCCGCGAAAAGCGCGGCGGGCATCTCAAGCCCTTCCCGCCTGTTCCGGGACGAGGTGGGCCAGTACTTGGCATTGGGCATCAGCAGCGGCTTTACCGACACTATGCGACAAAGCGTGACCCCGGCGATCCGCCGTAGCGTTCAGCAAAGCGCGGCGGACGGGCAAAGCGCCATTGGCAGCACTTTGCTTTCGGGCGTGCAAAGCACGGCGGGGGCTTCGCTGTCGCTGCCCAGCGCGAGCACCGTAAGCTCTGCGGCGCTCAGCGGCTCCGCCGCGCAGGCGCAGACCGGCACGGCGGGCCGCTCAGCCGATTCGGGTTCCGTAGCCATTACGCAGAATATCACCTTTGAAAGCACAATGCAGGCGCCCGACGAAATCGCCCGGGCCATCCGCAGGGAATCGGTCTACGGGCTGGCTGCCAGCAGAAGCTAGGAGGGACGCATGAGCCAGATCAGCATTACCTTTGCCCGGAACGACGGCCGCACCTTTGCGATTGACGGCAGCGTTCTGGGGCTGGTATCCGCCACAGGGCTGGATAAGGCCAACGTGGAGGTGTTTACCCAGAAAGCCGCCGTAGGCGACGGCGACATTGTGACCGGCCAGCGTGTGGGCAGCCGCACGCTGGAGTTTACCGCCAAGGCGCGCAACGCGGCGCTCAACGAGGTGCTCCGGCGCGCCGTCACCTCCTATTTTACCGTAACCCAGACTTACGCCATCTATGTTACCCGTTACGGCGAGCAGCGCTACGCCGCCAACTGCCGCCTGGACGAGGCGGACGCGCCCATGAGCACTCCCGGCACGCCGCTGACGGTTAAGCTCTCGTTCCTGATGCCGGACGGATACTTTTTGAGCGTGGACAGCTTCGGTAAAAACATTGCCAGCATCGAAGGTCGCGCGGGCTACCCCTACCTTTCGCCCGCCAATCTGGGGCGCGTATACGGCGTTTACTCCTTCGCATCCACCGTAAGCCTTGAAAACGACGGCGACGCGCAAGCGTACTGCAAGGCGGTGTTTACGGCGCAGGGCACGGTCGTTAACCCCAAGCTGATCGCCGGCGGAGGCTACGTGCGGGTGCTGTGCGCCTTAGCCAAAGACGATGTGCTGGTGATCGACGGTTACGCGAAATCCGTGATGCTCAACGGCACGAATGTTTCCACCAAGCTGGACAGGGCCAGCAATTTTTCCGGCATTGTGTTTGCCGTTGGCGCCAACAGCATTGGCTTTACCGCGGATATCGGCTCCAACCTGCTGGCGGTAAACGTGTACTACAACAAACGCTACATGGGCGCATAATGCCTCCCGATCTGTTACGGGAGGCGGCAGGCGCGTCATTACGCCGGGCGATCCGGCTGCGGAAGGAGCCGTGCCATGGAACTGATTGGGCTGAACGCCAGTTTTCAAGCCGTGCGGGTTCTGCCATGCACGAATATTCAATGGAACCGGAAGTATTATGAAGCGGGGCAATACTCCATCCAGCTGTTCGCCAGCTATTGGGATGCTTCCATCCTTTACATTCAAACGGTGGAAAGGCCGGAAGTGGGCATGGTGCAAAAGGTGGAAACCGAGCACAGCGTCAAGGGGGATTTTGTGAACGTCAGCGGCTATTTCTTGGAAGGAATGCTGGATTGGAAAATCACATACCCCTACCACAGCAGCACCGGGAACGTATCCGCGGCCTGCAAAACCCTTGTCGCTTCCATGCTGGCCGATACGGGCGTAACCGTGCCCGCCTGCGCCGACCTTGGCGCTGCCGCGTCGTTTGAAAGCCAGGGCGAAAACCTCGGCGCCGCGACGTATACCGCGCTCAAGGCGCAGGAGCTGAGCCAGCGCATCCGGCTGGAGGGCGAAAACGCCGTGTGATGCGCTACACCGTCTGGCAGGGCTTGGACCGCACGCAGAGCCAGAATGTAAACCCATACGCGGTTTTCAGCCAAAGCTTTGGCACGGTGGACAGCCTGACGCTGACCCGGGACAGCAGCGCCTACCGGAACGGCGCGGTGGTGCTTTACGAAGGCGGCGTGGTTAACCTTGACTTGCGCGCCTCCTCTCAGGAGCCTAAACGCCTGCTCTACATCGACACGGGTCTGAGCGCCGCCGAAAACCAGACGGCTGCGCAGCTGCTGGCGGTTGTGCAGGCGGAAGGCCGCAAGCAGCTCGCGGAGTACCCCAAGCTGGTGAGCATCGACGCGACCGTTTTGCAAAGCAATTTCCTGTACCTCAGGGATTACGATCTGGGCGACAAGTGCGACGTACAGGACGATCGGCTCAAACAGGCGTTTGAAAGCCGCATTATCGAGGTTCAGGAGGTCTGGAAAGAAAACGCGCACACCGTCACCCTGGTGTTTGGGGATAAACTGCCCGTCAAATATCGGTAAGGAGGGATTTGCCCATGGCGATTTCATGGCCGTTTGACAGCACCGTGTCCTTGGATACGGAAGGCAATCCGGTATACAGCCGCACGTACAGCGCCAATGTGCTGGCGCGCATTTTGCAGAAATACTTCCGCAACGGCGTTTTCAGCGATGTATCTACCAACCTGCAGGTAATGCAGGCCGATGGCATGCGTCTCTGGCGCAGTTGGTGGCTCAATGCCAAGCGTGTTGCTCCAATACGTATGGCTATCGGAGAGTGCAACTTTGGTTGATCCGGGAGAAATCATTCTACTGTAATCCCAAAAC
>Ga0209098_1003071_pt1 | contig 14231 bp, 11 predicted proteins | sample AD_JPNHW1_MetaG_FD_184429 | JGI IMG/M metagenome (GOLD analysis project Ga0209098, IMG submission 184429) | Active sludge microbial communities of municipal wastewater-treating anaerobic digesters from Japan - AD_JPNHW1_MetaG (SPAdes) (version 2) | ecosystem: Engineered > Bioreactor > Anaerobic... | reverse complement strand
GAATCATTTAAACTGATTATCAATTTCTTCCTGGCTAACGTGTTTCCCCGAAACAAAAGTGTAAATCGCCGGAATAACAAAAAGGGTTAGAATTAAAGAAAATGCAATTCCACCAACAATAACGATTCCTAACGGGATACGGCTTGTTGCCGCTGCTCCCAAACTCAATGCAATCGGCAACGCGCCAAGCGAAGTGGCCAAACTTGTCATTAAAATTGGGCGCAATCGTTGAGTTGCAGCATCAATAACCGCATGAAATTTATCGAGCCCATGGCTGCGTTTCTGGTTGGCAAATTCAACAATCAGAATCCCGTTTTTGGTTACCAGCCCAATCAGAGTAATCATACCAATTTCTGAGAAAATATTCAGCGTATGCCCAAAGATCCAGAGGCTTAAAACGGCACCGGCAATAGCCAGTGGCACGGTAATCATGATGATGAACGGATCTTTGAAACTTTCGAACTGTGCGGCTAAAACCAAATAAATGAGCAGCAGTGCCAGCATAAAGGCAAAGGCTGTGTTCGATGAGCTTTCTGCATAATCCCGGGACGGGCCACTGAGTGAAGTCTGGTAACTTTCGTCGAGTAGCTTGTCGGCAATTTTTTGCATGGCATCAACGCCGTCGCCAATGGTGTGCCCATCGGCCAGCGAAGCCTGGAACGTCGCCGATTTGTACCGGTTGAAATGGTAAATGGTTGGCGGGTTGGCGTTGTCGGTAATATCGAGCACTTCAGACAGAGCAACGTTGTTCCCGGCGCTGTTTCGCACATAGAGCTTGCTGATGTCAACCGGTTGCTGGCGATCTTTCAGCCCAACCTGACTAATAACCTGGTACTGACGGCCGTTCATTATGAAGTAAGCCAATCTTCTTCCGCTAAACGCACTTTGGATAACACCCGCAATATCAGATACCGTTAACCCGAGTTCGCGCGCTTTAATGCGGTTGATGATGATATCCACTTCAGGCTTGTTGAATTTCAGGTTGACGTCAACGTTCTGAAATGTTTTGTCATTTCGTGCTTCCTCCAGAAATTTAGGAATCACTTCTTTTAACTTGTTAAAATCCTGGTTCTGAACAACAAACTGAACAGGCAACGCACCACGCGACCCCAATCCAACCGAAATAGTTTGTTCTTCAACCGGGAAAATACGGAGGTTGTTGTATTTCGTAACTTTTTTAGCCAACTCCTTCGCAATTTCACTTTGGGTGCGGTGACGTTCGTCTGACGGAATCAGCCCAACACGACCTGAACCCGAATTCAGCCCGCCACTTCCTCCAAATCCAGGTAAAGCCATAAACGAATAGCTTCCTTCAGGAATTGAATCGATGAGGTAATTTGTAAAATCGGCACCGGCTTTTGTCATGTAGCCGTAACTCGCTCCTTCAGGACCGGTTATCTGGAAACGAATATTTCCTTTGTCTTCGATTGGTGCAAGCTCGCTTTGCAAGCGAGTTCCGATAAAGAAAATCACGAAAAGACATGCAACAACAATAACCCAGGCAATCCAGCGCGAACGCACGAAATAGGTTAAAATCTTTTTATAGCCATTTTCCATTCCGCTGAAAAACGGTTCGGTAGCCACGTAGAACTTTCCATGCTGGGCATTTGGTTTGCTCAGTATCACATTCAGTACCGGAGTGATTGTGAGTGAAACAAACGCTGAAATCAGCACTGCGCTACCTACTACAACTGCAAACTCGCGGAACAAACTTCCGACGAAACCTGTAAGAAACAAAACCGGGAGGAATACAATGGCGAGCGTGAGTGATGTTGAAATTACCGCGAAGAAAATTTCTTTACTCCCTTCTAATGCTGCCCTCCGAATTGGCATGCCGCCTTCAAACTTTCGGAAAATGTTCTCTGTCACCACAATGCCGTCGTCAACCACCAAGCCGGTCGCCAGGATAATTCCGAGCAGCGATAAAATGTTTATCGAGAACCCCGCGAGATACATCACAAAGAATGTCGCAATCAGCGAGATCGGTATGTCAATCAGCGGGCGGATGGCAATCAGCCAGTTGCGGAAGAAGAAGAAAATAACCAGGATAACCAGGAGGAAGGCAATTAAAAGCGTTTCTTTTACCTCGTTGAGCGACCGGCGAACGTTTCGTGTGTTGTCGATCAAAACGGTGAACTGAATGTCGTTTTTCTGCGACTTTTTAATTTCTTCCAGGCGGCGGTTAAACTCGTCGGATATATTTATGTAGTTTGCACCAGGCTGTGGCGTAATCGAAAGTCCTACCGCATTTACTCCATTCAGCAGCCAGCTTCGTTCGTAGTTTTCAGGGCCCAACTCAACCTGGACAACGTCGCCAAGTCGCACTATTCCCTGGTCGTCTTCCCGTATAATGAGGTCGCTGAAATCTTTTTCTGTCACCAAACGTCCCATCGCGCGGATGGTCAATTCTGTTTTGTCGCCATATACTTTTCCTGAAGGTACTTCAACGTTTTCCTTGTTCAGAACAGTTGTAATGTCGTTGAATGCAATATTATAGGCGTTCAGTTTGTCAGGATCAATCCAGATGCGCATGGCCGGGCGCTTTTGCCCGATGATGTTTACACCGCTAACTTCAGGAATGGTTTGAAATTTATTCTGAAGTACATTTTCGGCATAGTCGCTTAGCTCGAGCAAACCTTTGCTTGGGCTCTGGATCGCCATCATGATGATAAAGTCGCTGTTGGCGTCGGCTTTGGTTACAACAGGAGGAGCGTCGATATCCTGAGGCAGGTTTCGCGTTGCCTGGCTTACTTTGTCGCGCACGTCGTTGGCTGCTGCTTCCAGATTACTTCCAAGGGTAAATTCAACCGAAATATTACTACTCCCCACCGAACTCGAAGATGTTATGGTTCGGATTCCCGGAATTCCATTGATCGATTTTTCGAGTGGTTCGGTAATTTGGCTTTCGATAACGTCGGCATTGGCGCCGGCATAAGAGGTGCTCACAGTGATCAGGGGAGGGTCGATAGCCGGATATTCGCGTACTCCCAGAAAGTTGAATCCGATTACCCCGAAAAGGATAAGGAATAAACTCATTACTGTTGCCAGTACCGGTCGTTTTAATGAAAGTTCAGATATGTTCACGATAAAAATTCAATTTTGTTCGACAGAATGGCAACAACTATATTTCGCTTAATTTCTTTGCATTTTTTACTTTCACCGGCGAGTTCGGACGAACAAACAGCATCCCGCTGATTATTACACTGTCGCCTTGATTCAATCCTTTGGTAATTTCCACAAACCTCGCATCCCGGGTTCCGGTTTCAACACTTGTGAAGACTGCCTTATTTTTATGCACTACTACAATTTGGCTCGATAAAGCATCAGGAATAATCGCATTGCTTGGTACCCGGATTCCCTGCCGTTTTTGGTCAATCATAACTTTAACGAAACCTCCTGGAGACAGAAGCCCGCTCGAAAGTAAGGCCCTGGCTTTTACACTCCTGGTCGTGGAATTTATTTGCGGATCGATGGCGCTGATCGTGGCTTCAAAAGACTCTGCTTTTTCGTTTGTTTGTATTCTTATTTTATCTCCTTTTTTTACAACATCAGAGTATGTTTCAGGGATGGTAAAATCGATTTTGACTTTGTCGGTTTGCTGAAGTGTACCGATCAACGTGCTTGGTGTGACATAGGCACCCGGACTTACTTCCCGTATTCCCAACTCGCCATTGAAAGGTGCTTTGATGACCGTTTTGTCAATTAATGCAGTCGTAACTTTTATATTGGCCTGAACAGTTGCTAGTTGGTTTACCGCAGCATCGTAGTCGGCCTGGTTTACTCCGTTGACTTTTAACAAATTTGCCAGTCGTTTTTCGGTTTTTTGAGCCAAGTCGAGTTGCGACTTTTGTTGTTCGAGTTGAGCCTGCAATTCGGCGTCGTTTACACGGGCCAAAACGGTTCCCTGTTTCACCTTGGCGCCGTCGGGAATGTTTAAGTAGATCAGTCGGCCGCTGGATTCGGGGCGAAGTTCAACCATTTCGTTTGAAAGAACAGTTCCGTTAACCTCCAGACTACTTGTTACGTCTTCGTTTCCGGTAACCAGTACATCAACCACAATAGCTACTTTTTCTTTTTGTGGAAGTGTTTGTTTTTTTGACTGGCAGGAAAATAAAATGGGGACAGCTATCGCAATAGCCATTAGCTTTGGGTATTTCATGCGCTTTTTTTTACGGTGCATAGTTGGTTTACGCTACAAATGTAAGTGAATTGAGTGATTGTATTCACTTGAATAAGTGTTGACTCGAAAAAAAAAGATAGGTTTAATTTTCAACTGAAAATTGTGCTGTTTTTTTTATTTTTCCCATTCGAGCAATCTTCTTTCTCCCTCCAGTGTTTGTATTTCGCTTATCTCCTGGGTAACCTCAACCACACCTTTGTATCTTCCGTTCTCGTCGCGAACGGCAAAGTATTGAATCAATATCATTTCACCTTTCATCCGAATCCAGAAGCTTGCCCGGTCTTTTTCCCCATTTCTGAAGGCTTCAACGATTTGTTCTACCACATGAACGCTTTCGTGCGGATGACAATTCTTCACGTCGCGTCCAATGATGGAATTGGTTCGTCTGAAAATGCGCTTTTCAGGAGTTGAGAAAAACTTCACTTTGTTGTTTTCGTCAACATAAGTAATGTCAACCGGCAAATGGTTAAAAATAAGCCGGATTTGTTCCGGAGTTATGCTTCCGGTTTTTAAATCAACTTCTCCTGAAATTTCACTGACTGTTACTGAAGTTTTTTCTCCTGAAAGTTCTGGCTGAACGAAAGGAAAACCTATTTCAAAGCTTTCAGGAAGAAGTGAGTTCAGTTTTTCTTCGCTCACAATGGCCGAAATTACCGGGAACAGAATGCGTTCTTCCCTGAATTTGATGGCGTAAATGTTGAAAAATAAATCTCCTGAAAGTCGGTTGAATCGCGGCAAATCCACGATTTGGACTTCGAGCAGATGAATCATTTCTTTCAGGTTTCGGCGGATATCGTCGTGAAACGACCACATCACCTGCAAACAACGGTAGCCGGGCAAAACGCTTTCTACAAGCGGAAAGAAAACATTTTCCTTGATCTGGTAATGCATGTCAATTTTCTGTAAATCAGCTAATCTATTTTTTAGTTCGCTGCGCACATCGGTGTCTTCCGGGTTCTGATTCAGCTCCTTCAGCAGTGGGCGAATGGCTTTCAGTCGCAGGTCAATTTGCTCGTTATTGCGGATCAACCAATCGAAAAAGCTACCCCGGGCAGGCGGTGTATAAGGAAAATTCTGCAACGTCTTGCTTAAAAGATTCAATGTCTTGTTTATTCCTTTCTTCAATTCAGGAATTGCAACCTGCATTTTTACCAATTCATCAACTACTGCGATAACATCAGCCGGTTCAGTATTTTTTATAACATCCTCATAATTAAACGCTGTTTGTGCAGTTAATTCTTCGCGAATAACCTTAAGGAAAAGGTCTAGTAGTTTTTCAGTTCTTTCCTTTTTATGATTGGATATTTCAGACATTTTAATCCGTTTTAGTAAATTAAAAGTAATAAAAAATGTGATTTTTAACTCCCGAAAAGGTTTGTTACTTTGCACATCTATCCAGAACTTTGGAAGTGAACAAAAATCATCAACAGTAACGAATAAATCAAAAGTCGAAATGATTGATATTGAAGAACTAGACGATAAATTTAGCATTGAGGGTGAAGTTGGTTTTGCCGAACTCGATGGCGATTTGGTTTACATTACAGTGGCCAATAAATATGCCGAGGCGGACATTTGCCTTTATGGTGGCCATGTCACCAGTTTCAGGCCTGCTGGCAGTATGCATTTTCTTTGGATGAGTCCCGAAAGCAATTTCGAAGTTGGAAAACCAATTCGTGGAGGCATTCCGGTTTGTTTTCCCTGGTTTGGACCGCACAAGACTGACTCTGAAAAGCCTCAGCATGGGTTTGCCCGTTTGGTGTATTGGGATGTTGTTTCTACTTCAACCAATGCTTCGTCTGAGACAGTGGTAACTTTATGCCTGAAATCTTCGGAAGAAACAAAAGCCTACTGGCCTCACGACTTTTATGCCGAACTAACGATTGTTGTTGGAAAGAAACTTACTGAAACGCTAAAAGTCACCAATACATCAGGTGAACCATTTAGTTATACTTGCGCACTGCATACCTACTATAATGTGTCTGCCTTCGATGGCATTTCGATTGAAGGTTTGAAGGGCATTACTTATTACAATCAGCTCACTGGCGAAAACGGCGTTCAGGAAGAAGAAAAACTGGAAATTGCAGATGCGTTGACCCGCCATTACCTGAATACAGAGAGTGCGGTAATTATCGATGACAGCGCATTCCGCCGTCGCATAAAAGTGGACAAAGCCGGAAGTAAAGTTACCACCGTATGGAATCCGGGTGCGGAAACCTGCGCCAATATTGGCGATTTACCCGATGATGGTTACGAAACTTTTGTTTGTATTGAAGCGACCAATGCCTTCGATTATCCGATAAATCTGAATCCGGGTGAATCATTTGCAACATCGGCTATTATTGGGCTTGACGACGCTCCGGTATTTTAATCCCGAAAAAATAATCACAAAGGCGCAAAGGCACGAGAAATTACTTCTTTGCGTCTTCGCGCCTTTGTGGCAACAATGTCTTCATCATGAAAAAGACTAACGCGGCCCGCTTGCTCGATGCCAAAGGAATATCGTACGATTTAACCGAGTACGAAGTAGATGAAAACGACCTGAGTGCAATCACGCTTGCCAAAAAGATTGGTCAGGATGTGGAACAGATTTTTAAAACGCTGGTGCTCCGGGGCGATAAAACCGGGGTCTTTGTTTGCGTCATTCCCGGAAATGCCGAAGTCGATTTAAAAAAAGCGGCCAAAGTCTCCGGAAATAAAAACTGCGCCATGGTTCACCAGAAGGAATTGCTCGGACTCACCGGCTACATTCGGGGAGGTTGTTCACCGCTGGGCATGAAAAAGCCATATCCCATCTTCATTCACGAAACTTGTCAGTTGTTCGATCAAATTTACATCAGTGCCGGCCAGCGCGGCTTACAGCTTAAACTTAATCCGGAGGATTTAATAAAAATGGTTGAGGCTGAGGTTTGTGATGTGGCAGAATAATTGTACCTTGGAATATTAAGAAATCCATGTTTGGACCATTTTATTGATTTTCCAGCTATTGTTCTCTTTTTTTAGAAGAAGAATCCACCCTTCTGCATTAAGACTTTCTTTTATTATACTTATTTCAAGTACCGCTTCTGTTCTGCATGAATTATATCCTATTCGGCTTAAGGTGATTAGTCCTTTACTTTTGGGAAATTCATTGTAGAAACGGCTCCAATTTTCACCACCATATTGAGTCGAAAATATGGAATCTAGCTCATCTTTACTTATTAATTTAACGGTTTTTGAAATTATCTCGAATTTATTTTCCAGTGAGACTATTGTTGAATTTTTCTTTTTGTAATCGTTGAATACAGTCTTACTTAATTCAGGAAAATTTTGTTTAAACAATTGAGGATAATAGTCTTTATCAACTTCTTCTGCGATTGATCTTAATTTTGTTGTTAGTTTGTCCAATACAAAAAAGTCAGAATTAGGCTGGACTTCTGATAATGCAAGTGAATATATCTGGTAATCAACTCTATCAATTGAGTCTGTTTTATTTTCTGAATCTCTGCATCTTGTTTTTATTGAGCACCCAATGTGCAGGAAAATACAGATTAGTGGAAATAATAGAGCTTTACGTACTTTCATTGTCGTTTTGTTTAATACAAATTTAGAATTTTATGAACTAAATTCTTTCTGGGTTACAGTTCATCCTCTTTTTCCGACAGTTCAGCAATTGATTTTTTCGGCTTCGATGGCTTTGTTTCAATTTTGGATCACGAAACAACAGAAACTCAAAGCCGTGAAAAAAACTTTTACAACAATTATTGCTTTCCTGATTTGTTTGGGTGGATTTGCCCAGACAATCATTGTGGGGAAGGTTTCAGAGGAGAAAGGAGAACCGCTCCCGGGCGCCAGCATTTATCTGAAAGGCACTTACGACGGAACTACCAGCAACGAAAAAGGCGAATTCAAATTCAGGAGCAGCAAAACCGGTCAGCAGGTGCTGGCCATCGAATTTATGGGCTATGATCCGATTGCCCGGAATGTGGAACTGAAAGGCGACACCATCAAAGTAAACGTGAGCCTGAAAGAAGCCTTCAATCAATTGAATGCCGTTACCATTACCGCTGGAACATTCGAAGCGGGCGACAAAAAACGTGCGGTGACCATTTCACCACTCGATATGATGACCACTGCCGGTGCAGCGGGTGATGTTTATGGCGCATTGCAGTCGCTTCCGGGAACAACCACCAATGGAGAGTCGGGCCGCTTGTTTGTAAAGGGTGGCGACAGCGAAGAGTCGCAGACATACATCGACGGGGCACTGGTGCCGGTTCCGTACAACTCATCGGCACCCAACATGTCAACACGCGGACGTTTCAATCCGTTCATGTTTAAAGGCACGATGTTCAGTACCGGCGGGTATTCGGCCGAATATGGTCAGGCTTTGTCATCGGTTTTACTACTGAATACCAACGATATGCCCGAAGAAGATCAGTTGGATTTGTCGTTCCTGATGGTTGGCGTGGAAGTGGCCGGAACAAAAAAATGGAATTCAGGAGCGATTACCGGAACATTGGGCTACAACAACCTGAAACCTTATATGAGCCTGGCTCCTCAGAATTATCATTGGACCGACGAGCCCGAATCGACCAGCGGAGCGCTCAGTTTTCGCCAAATGACAAGTAAAACCGGCATGCTGAAAATTTATTCGAGCATCGATAACGGAAGTTTTACTGTTAGTCAGAAAAATATGGCTGCCGGCGGACAATTAACCGATTACAAATTGGGCAACGACAATGCTTTCATCAATGCATCGTGGAACGACAAACTGGGAGAAAAATGGGCAATCAGTTCGGCAGCATCATTCACCAGCAATAAAGACAATATTCATTTCGACCAAACGAACGTGATTAAAAAGGTTCAGGGAACTTACCTGAAAACCAATCTGTCGTACCCGTTCAGCGAAAAATTTATCCTGAAGTTTGGTGGGGAGTTGTTCTCGAAAAATTACACGCAGAATGCCCGGATAGGTAGCGAAGTTCACGATAACAGTTTTACCAACAACAATTTTGCCGGTTTTACCGAAGCACAAATTTATGCTTCCTCGAAATTTGTAACCCGCATTGGCGGACGCATCGAATATTCGGATTACCTGAAAAGTTTTCGTTTTGCACCGCGCTGGTCCACTGCCTACAAAATCAGCGATAAAAGCCAGTTCTCGTTAGCTTACGGCTGGTTCTTCCAAAATCCGGTTGACGACTATTTGCTTTACACCGCCAACATAAAACCCGAACGTGCCGATCATTATACTTTCAGTTTCCAGTCGTCGGCCAACGACCGCACCCTGAAAGCCGAGTTGTACTACAAAAATTACCGCGATCTGGTTAAGCTGAATGGCGGCGCTTTTTACCTGCCAACCAGCTACAACAATACCGGTAGTGGCTATGCCCGCGGACTCGATCTGTTCTGGCGCGACAAAAAATCGATCAAAGGTGGCGACTACTGGATTTCGTATTCGTTTGTCGATACCGAGCGCGATTACCGGAATTTCCCGCACAAAGCCGTGCCATCGTTTGCCAGCAAACACAATCTGGCCGTGGTATACAAACATTGGTTTCCAGGCATTCGTTCGTATCCGGGGATAAATTTCAAGTATTCGTCACCACGTGTTTACAACGATCCAAACTCGGCAGTTTTCAATGGCGAAAAGATGCTGGCCTATAAAAGCATCGACCTGAGCTGGAGTTTTCTGTATCGACCAAATATCATCTGCTATGCAGCGGTGAACAATGTTGCCGGTTTTAAAAACGAATTTGGCCGCACTTATGCCAGCACACCTGATGTTTCAGGAAATTACCCGAGTGCTGCTATCGAGCCCAGCTCAACCCGCTTTTTCGTAGTTGGTGTTTTCATCACTTTAACGAAAAAGGGAAGTGCAAACCAGTTGGACAAGATCAATTAAACGAAGGCCTCATCCCCAACCCTTCTCCGGGGGAGAAAGGATTTAGGGGGCAAAATCAAAAGAATAAAACATTAACCATTAAATAAAAACATCATGAAAAAGATCGTCTTATCAATCGCAGTTGTGTTATTCAGTTTAGTTTCAATGGCTCAAAAAGCCGAGTTTTACCAGGCCATGGGTGAAGCTCTTCCGCAGTATGGAACCTGCAAAAGTGTAGCCGATTTTCAGGCTTTGGGAAATAAGTTTGAAATGATCGCAAACGTCGAAAAATCGGAATGGCTGCCGCTTTATTATCATGCGCATTGCTATATCCTGATGAGTTTTATGGAACAGGACGCCACAAAAAAAGACAGCTATCTGGATATTGCAGAAAAGTCGGTGAAGAAACTGGTTGAAATGGTTCCAAACGAATCGGAAGTTTTCGTACTCCAATCGTTTTTGTACACTGGTCGTTTGGTAGTTAACCCGATGGAACGTGGTCAGGAGTACAGCGGACTTTCAGGTCAGGCTATCGGAAAAGCGCTGGCTTTGGATCCAACCAATCCACGAGCTAAAATGATGAAAATACAGATGGACATGGGAACTGCCCGTTTCTTCGGAACCGATCCGAAATCATTCTGTCCTCAGGCCAAAGAATTGTTGACTAAATGGGACGAGTTCAAACCAAAATCACCGCTTCACCCAAACTGGGGAAAAGATCAGGTGGAAGGCATTGTGAAAGGTTGCGAATAAGCTAAAATTGTTTCGGGTTGCGAGTTTCAGTGTTGGGGCTCGTAACCCGAATCGTTTTAAATTAAATTTTATCTTTACCTGTTGTTAAACAAAACCCAAACACCAATGGCTCCGGCAGAATCAAAACTTTTTATCCGAAAACCTATCTTTTATTTTCTGGGAAGCGCTGTTTTGAGCTTAGCGCTTACCGCCATGTTTATGCCCGGTGCATTTGCCAACGGCTGGATTTTTCTTTCAGGTTATTTATGGGCATTTAGCATCAGTATCACCCAATGGATCGGGCTCGATTTCCTGTATCAAGTCATCGATAAACACATTTCATGGATTGAGTCGCCGGTAAAAAAGGTGTTTGTTCAAATTTTTTCGTTTCTGACCTATTCGGCCAGCGCATTTATTGTAGTTCAACTGGTTAATTACTACCTCTGGATGGATCGGTTTCCTGCCGAATCGTGGAACAGCATTTTAAGGTCGCTGCCGTCAACCCTGCTGATTTCTTTTATTATCTCGCTGATTTTTACCGCTATCGGGTTCTTCAATGCCTGGAAGCAGTCGTTTGTCAGGGCCGAAAAACTGAAAGTGGAAATGATGGCCTACAAATACGAATCGCTTCGGAACCAGATTAACCCGCATTTCCTTTTTAATTCGCTGAATGTGCTGAGCGACTTGGTGTACGACGATCAGGCATTGGCAGTAAAATTCATCAGGCAGATGAGCGATTTGTTTCGCTATGTGCTCGACAGCCGCGACAAGGAATTGGTTCCGCTGAAAGACGAGCTGGCGTTTATCGAGTCGTACACATTTATGCTGAAAACCCGCTTCGAAGAGAAACTTTCGATCAATATTGATGTGGAGCCACGCCCGGACGATTATCTTGTTCCGATGACTTTGCAGCTTTTGATCGAAAATGCAGTGAAGCACAACGAGGTGTCGGAAGCATTTCCGTTGCAAATCAATATTCGCCGGAATGAGGACTCGCTGGAAGTGGAAAACAACTTTCAGCCTAAAAAAGCAGGCGACACGTCAACTAAAACCGGACTGAAAAACATTACACAGCAATACGCTTTCTTTTCGGAGCGACACATCACCATTATTTCCACCGACGAGCGCTATACTGTTCGGGTACCCATCTTAAAATCGCTTGAAAAATGAACGTAATAATACTGGAAGACGAAACAAGGGCAGCTAACCACCTGGAGCGTTTGTTGTTGCGTGTTGCCCCAACGATGAAGATACTTGCCAAACTCGAATCGGTGCGCGATGCGGTAAAATACCTGAATACCAATGCGGAACCGGAATTGATTTTTTCGGACATTCAGTTGGCCGACGGACTCAGTTTTGAGGTGTACAAACAGGTGAATGTAAAATGCCCTATTATCTTCACCACGGCCTACGACCATTATGCCATCGAAGCTTTCCAGACGAACGGAATTGATTATTTGCTGAAACCCGTTGAGGAAGAGCGTTTGCTGAAAGCCATTGAAAAAGCGCGGCATTTTTCACCCGGAATTGTGCTCGAAAAACTGTTGGCTATCAATCGTCCGGCTGAAGAAAAGGCCTACAAATCGCGGTTTATGGTTAAAGTTGGCGACAAAATTAAGAGCGTTCCGGTTGAGGAAATTCTGGTGTTTTACAGTCAGGAGAAAGCCAGTTTTATTCGAACCACCGATGCCCACACCTATTGCATCGACTATGCGCTCGACCAACTGGAGCCTATGCTCGATCCGGAGAAATATTTCCGCATCAACCGCAAATACATTGTTGCTATCGGTGCCTGCACCAATATTTTGGCGTGGACCAACTCTCGCCTCCGCCTGAAAATCGACGGCATCGATGATCCCGATATTATTGTGGCCCGTGAACGCGTTCAGGAGTTTAAGATGTGGCTGGATAGGTAAATTACCTCACTTTGTTTTTGTATAGAATTTGTTTTAGCAGACTACATAATTTGTTTTTTTTTAATAAATTCTTACTTTCATCCTGTAATCAAGGGTATTCTATTTTGATGGCTTGATATTTGCTGCTTAATTTTAAAGGGAAAAAATGGCAGAAGATATTTTGTTTCCTTCAACCGCCAACTAAATTTAAAAGTAAGGATGTTAAAAATAGCACTGTTAGGTGTATTGCTATTTTTTTTTGAGTGTCTGATGTTCGGGCAGTCACAAAAAATTGATTCGGTTTACCAAAAATTCGACCTGATGTACGGTCTGGATTCGGATTTGCACAATGGAAAGAAATTTATTCCTGATGCCCCCTCAAGCGGGAATCCTTTTTGGGGAAGCGAGGGATTATTCTGCGGAGACATCACTCTTTCCGGGAAGACTTTTAGAAATCAAAAGCTCAAGTATAACATAAGTAAACAGGATTTCCTTTTGCTCTATACCGACGGCAATGGCCAAAAGTACCAGATTGTCTTGAATTCAGCGTTGGTCGATTCAGTTAGGTCAGGTACAGATTTGTTTGTGAGAAATCCGTATCCCGAAACTGGATCTCAATTTGTGAAGGAAATATATCGAGGTAGGTTGCATTGTTTTATTGCCTTGGAAAAAAAACTTGAACTTTCCCCATTGGGTCCAAATACAGGATATTCATATTCGGAAGAAACCAGAACCAATTTTCTGATATACAAAAAACAGATACAACAGTTTAAACGTGAGGCTTCGTTTGTCCGGATTTTTCCCAAGGGAAAAAGGGCTGTAATCCGAAGTGAAATATCCAGATTAAGAATAAAGTTCAGGAAATTAGATGACGGGCTGCTTCGGCAATTGGTTGTTTTTTGTGATCACACTGTTCTCTATGATTAATTTGTTATGAAAAAGACTGCCATTTGCCTGCTTTTAAGTGTGATTACTCTTTTCAGATTGAATGCACAAGTAATCGGCGAGGTGCGTATTACCGGGTCGTTCTCGAACTTGTCTTTTCAGGAATTTGTGACGCAGCTGGAAACAAAATATAAGATCCGATTCTTTTATCAGGAGCAATGGGTGAAGTCTGTTGTGGTTAATCTTGAGGCGAAGGATGTGCCCCTGAGTGAGATGATGGAACGGATTTTGCTACCTGCCTTACTCGATTTTTCAGTTCAGCCGCCGCGTACGGTGTATATTATCCCTGACAAGAAGTTCGTCCATCGTTTGCCCGATTTCTACCTTGACGGTTCATCAGTTGATTCGGTTGAAGCTCAGGCTTCGGGAGAGTCGTCGATTGAACGCAAATACTTGCAAGGCAGGCGGGCTGACATGATACCGACCATTGTTGTGGGGAGCTACGACCGGGCAAAAAAGGGCAAGCTCGTAATTATAACTGGAAAAATCATTGATAAGGAAAGTGGCGAAGCTTTGATTGGTGCTACTGTAAATATTCCATCTCTGAAAAGAGGCACTGCGACCGACAATACCGGAACTTTTTCGCTCGCCATAAAACCTGGCCTTTATTCTGCCGTTT
>Ga0209098_1003066_pt1 | contig 14249 bp, 13 predicted proteins | sample AD_JPNHW1_MetaG_FD_184429 | JGI IMG/M metagenome (GOLD analysis project Ga0209098, IMG submission 184429) | Active sludge microbial communities of municipal wastewater-treating anaerobic digesters from Japan - AD_JPNHW1_MetaG (SPAdes) (version 2) | ecosystem: Engineered > Bioreactor > Anaerobic... | reverse complement strand
ATGTTTACCCACTTGCACTCTTTGATAAGATGTCCAAAACGGGTTTCGAACGACTTCAGACAATTTTCAAGTGCGTGGCTGTCGTTTTCGCAAAGTGCGTGAAAGTGCAGACCTTCAATATCTTCCGGAAGATGTTCGGGCATATTGTCGGCTATGATTCCCAATCTGGAACCCGCGATAGCCGGATTATAAAGGTCGGTTTTTATTTCCGAATATTGCGGATTCACGCGCAAACCGAGGCTAATTTTCTTAGGGAATTTTTTGACACTTTCGTGAAAGCGTTGCCATTGACTCATCGAGTTAAAGGTTATATGGCTGCTATACAGCATGATATCCTCCCACTCTTCGTCAATATAAATCGGGGCGTAGGTATGGGCATCGCAGCCCATCTCTTCCGATATCAGGCGCGCCTCGTTCAAGGAACTTGCTGTTGCGCCTCGCAAATAGTGTTTAATTAAGGGGAAAGAGTGCCAAAAAGAGAAACCTTTCAGCGCACAAATAATGGAAACGCCGGCACTTTGCTGCACCAAATCCAACAGTTGCAGATTGGCTTCCAAGGATTCTTCAAACATCACATAACAAGGTGACGGGTATGGTTCGTATTGCTTCATGAATAATATTATTAAAGGGTAATGGTTAAGCCGTCTATTCCCAAGAAAACGTTTTCCGGGAGCGTGGGAGATACTTCGCTGTGTTTCCCCAATTGGTCACTGATATGGGTGAGGTAGGCAGCTTTGGGTTTCACCTCTTCAATCACTGCCAACGCCTGTGCCAAGTTAAAATGAGAATAGTGCTCTTTTATACGCAACGCATTGATTATTAACACATCTAATCCCATCAATTTCTGTTTTTCTTTTTCAGTAATAAAACTTGCGTCTGTGACGTATGCAAAATTTTCGATCCGATAGCCCAAGATGGGAAGGGTTAAATGTTTAACAGAAATGGGAATTATTTCTATTTGATTAATAAAAAAAGGCTCGGTAGTAATGGTATTGATTTTTAGCTCAGGAACGCCCGGGTATTTGCAGGTTTTAAAAGCATAATCGTAATCACGTTTGATAACATTCATGACGCGCTGCAGTCCGTAAATATTTAATGTACAGTGCATTAGAAAGTTAATCGGGCGCACGTCGTCCAAACCTGCGGTATGGTCTTTATGTTCATGGGTGAACAAAACCGCATCCAACTGAGAGGTATGACATCGGAGGAGTTGTTGTCGCAAATCGGGACCGGCATCTATCAAGATATGAGTTCCATCAATTTCGACCAAGGCGGAGGTACGCAGACGTTTATCGCGCGGGTCATCAGACATGCAAGTGGGGCATTGGCAGCCAATTATCGGAACACCTTGCGAGGTTCCGGTTCCTAACATCGTTATTTTCATTAAGTTAACTTTCCTTTTAGTATTCTCATTCCTACAGTAGCGGGTTCTTTGATAAACGCGACGCGACGCGCAACGGGTTGTACTTCTTTCGGATCCACCAAATAAATGGAACAATGTGCGGGGGCACTGTAAATGAGCGAAGCAGCGGGATAGACATTCAGTGAAGTACCAATGATGATTAGAATGTCGGCGGTTTCAATTTCCTTGGCAGCGCGCGAAAGCAGGGGGACGTCTTCCCCAAACCAAACGATAAAAGGTCGCAAAAAATGACCGTCAGCTGCCTTTTCGCCATAGCGCAAATCACGATAGCCAATGTCTTCGACACATTTTTTCCCATTTTCACTACACACCTTCGTCAGCTCGCCATGGAGATGAATAACGTGTGATGAGCCGGATCTTTCGTGCAGATTATCAACATTTTGCGTCACTACAACGACTTCATAATATTGTTCTAATTCGCCTATTATTTGATGGGCTTCATTCGGTTGTGTTTTTGCCAACTGCCTGCGCCGTTCGTTGTAAAACTGCACCATTAATTCCGGATTTCGGTACCAGCCATCAATCGAAGCGACTTCTTCAACATTGTAATTTTCCCATAATCCATCGCTATCCCGAAAAGTTTTAATTCCGCTTTCTGCACTCACACCGGCACCCGACAAAACAACCAACTTTTTCATATTCAACTTATTATACTATTATTAAAATTTACACTCAAACTACAAGATTATGAACTCCTTTTCTTCAACGCAACGGCAAAAATACATGAAGTTTTTCATTTATGACCCCAATTTTTGTAAAAAAGTTTCTTTGCACCTCTTGTCAGCACCGACAATCGCAAAATAGCGGAACTATCATGACAGAAAACAAAAAAAAAGCTGCCTAAAAAAGCAGCTTTTCGGAGTGGTGCTAACTAGAATTGAACTAGTGACACACGGATTTTCAGTCCGTTGCTCTACCAACTGAGCTATAGCACCGCTCGATTGTGTTTGAGGCTGCAAAAATACACTTTTTTTTATTACTAATAATCGATTTGAAAAAAAAATTTTTAGAATAATATTTTAATATTAATCTCGTTCATTATGAAACTTTTATGTTTTAAAAAATCAATCTCAAAATGGCTCAAAAGAGAATTAGTCTGTCACATTTATTCTTCATTTTTATCATTATTTTGATGTTTTTGCCAATGATTGTAAGTTTTATTCCCTCCATGAAGGGACCTGAATTGTACGGTGTCAGTGCAGAAAACAAAAATATCATCAAAGACAGTATTTCGTGGAATCACTATTGGGAAGGTGGATTCCAAACTGAAATTGAAAGAATGATTAAGCAAAATATCGGGTTCTCCAATCATTGGATTCGATTTAATAACGAATTGAATTTCAGATTGTTTAGATACACAAATGCTGAAAAATTGGTTTTAGGGAAGCACGATAATTTTTATGAAGAAATGTACATTACCGAGTATTTGGGACGTAATTATATTGGGGACCGTTACATTCAGAAAAAAGTAATACTTTTAAAACGGCTGCAACGTCTTTTGAAAGACAAATATGGCGTAACGATGTTATTGGTTTTTGAACCCGGGAAAGCGCACTTCAGTCCGGCTGAAATTCCCGACCGATACCACCCCGAAATCAAGAATGTGAGTAATTATGAGCAATTTGTCCGTTTTTGCAACCAAGAAAATGTAGATTATTTGGACTTAAACGACTATTTTTTGAAAAAAAAGCAAAATTCTCCTCATCTATTGTACTCGAAATATGGCGTGCATTGGAGCACCTATGGGTTGTGGGTTGCCACGGAGCAACTCGCACAATTTATTGAAAATAAATGCGATATAGATTTGCCCGATTTTACACAAGTAGGTGATAGTACTTCCACGATGAACAAAGATTTGGATTTTGACATGGAACCGCCCATGAATTTACTTTGTGAACTGCCACATGAAAAAATGTATTTCCCGATTTATTCTTTTCAAAATGACACTTACCGACACACCCAACCCCGCACTTTGACCGTTGCCGATAGCTACTTTTGGAGCATATACAATAGCGGAATTTCTTCTAACTTATTTAAAAACAATATTTTCTGGTATTATAACAAAGCTGTGTATCCGCATATTTTCGACCCTGACATTCAGTATGCCGACAAATCTTCTCTCAAAGAATTGATTCAAAATCAAGATTTGATTTTATTGATGATAACAGATGCGAACCTATACAATTTCGGGTGGAATTTCATTGAAGAAGCACTTCATGCGTTAGACAACACGTACAAGGAAGACACCGAAATGACGACTTTAAACATGATTTTAAGCGACAAAAATTGGTATTCAACATTATTAAAAGAATCGCAGCAGAAACAAAAACCCTTTAATGTTATTCTGTATCAGACAGTTGAATATGAGCGAAAGCAACTCCCCCAATAAACAAAATGTCAAGAAAAATCGTTATTTTTGCAGTCCCAAAAAACTAAGTAAGAATCATAAAAAGAAGGTTTCATGAGTGATAATATTCGGATAGGAAGTTTCAGAATTTTACCCCCTGTGGTCAAAAATTTGCTCATTCTCAATGCCTTGTTTTTTGTACTGAAAATAGTTTTGTTGAGGGTCAACATTGATTTGGATGCTCTTTTGGGATTGCACTATTTTGGTGCGCCCGATTTCCATTTTTGGCAGCCGCTGACCTATATGTTCATGCACAACGATTTCGGGCATTTGTTTTTCAATATGTTTGCGTTGTGGATGTTCGGTGCACCGATAGAGAATATGTGGGGAACCAAGAAATTTCTAATTTTTTATTTCATCACGGGCATCGGCGCGGGTCTCGCTCATTACCTCATTCTCAGTTTCCAAATGCTCCCCGAATTATCTGTGATTAATACTTTCTTGGACACTCCGACGATGGACAATCTAAGTGCGGTTATTCAAAATCACACTTTTCAAATCAGCGAATATTCCGGTAGAATATATTCCGATTTCATAACATTTAGAAGCTCACTTGATCATTACCAACAATTTCCTAACCAAAATGACACATTATTGCTCAATGACGCAACGGTTTTTTTATCAGAATATAGGAGTTATTTTCTGAATTTACCGAATATTATCGGAGCTTCCGGATCTGTATTCGGGTTATTGTTGGCTTTCGGTATGTCGTTTCCTAACTCACGGATTTACTTATACTTCCTGATTCCCATCAAAGCAAAATGGTTCGTGATTGCATATGGCGCGTTGGAATTGTTTTACGGCGTTACCGGTACACAAGACGGCGTGGGACACTTTGCACACTTAGGCGGGATGCTCTTTGGCTTCATTCTGATTCTGATTTGGCGAAAACAAGAACGAAACCGGCAGAATCGAAATCAAGAATACTACTATTAATATTATATAATGTTTTCAAGAAACGGCTTTTCCAGCTTATTTCGTCCACAACGCTCATTCAAAGAACGTTTTCGCGATTTTTTGCGCGATAATTCCGCTCTGAATCGCCTGATGCTGATCAATATCTCCATCTATCTACTCTTTGTAGTTCTCCGATTTATCTGGTATTTGGTCGGTTATTTATTTCTGAACGATACTAATTTTGACGAAATACTGATTCTTTTTATGTCTTTTCCGGCAGATGTGACGAGTTTTTTGCACCATCCGTGGACCATCATGACGAGCATTTTTTTCCATGCCTCTCTCGGACACATCTTTTTTAATATGTTGATGCTTTATGTGGCGGGGAAGATATTTTTGCAGTACTTAAGTAATAAGCAATTATGGATTACGTATTTTGTTGGCGGAGTTTGTGGAAATTTGCTATATATGTTTGCCTACAATACTTTTCCTGTTTTTGCGAGTATCATGCCGCAAGCCATTGTTATGGGGGCGTCCGGTGCCATTATGGCGGTTCTTTTTGCCATTGCCATTTACCGCCCCAACCACTCCATCAACCTCATTCTAATCGGCAGCGTAAAACTGAAATGGATTGCTTTAATATTCATTGTCATTGATTTAGTAAGTATTACTTCAAATAATGCCGGCGGGCATATTGCACACCTTGGCGGGGCAATTTACGGCTCATTGGTGGCACTCTGTCTGCTCCTTCTCCATGCGCAAAAGTCAAAACCTAAAAAGGTAAAAACCAAATTTTATTCTTCCCGTCCAAACCACGCAAGACCGATGACAGACGCCGACTATAACGCCCAAAAACGACAACAAGAAGAAAAATTGGACACCATCTTGGATAAAGTCGCCCGCGACGGCTACGCTTCGTTGTCGAAAGAAGAAAAAGATTTTCTGTTCTTTTATCGCAAAAAATAAAAATGGATAAAAAAATAGGATTTAAACGGATTTTCTTTTGGATATTGCTGTCACTGAACATAATAGCAGCTACAGGGCTACTTTTAACCTTCTTGGCACAATATGTTCCGCCTTCCTTTTCCGGACTCATTGTCAGCTGCGGGATTGTTTTCCCGTTCATCCTTTATATTAACCTCGCTTTTGTGATAGCGTGGCTGATTTTTTCTTACAAATACTGCCTTATTTCTCTTTTATTCATATTATTAAATGTCAGCACCATTGATAAACATTTCCAATTGAAAGAGAAAGCTCTGCCGGAAAATTGCCCCAACACGATTCAAGTAATGAGTTACAATGTACAACTGTTCGGCTATTATAACGAGAACAATGATGCCGACAACAAAGGGAAAAAAATGATATTTTCATTTTTGCGCGAAAGAAACCCCGACATCGTTTGCTTTCAAGAATTTTTTTGGGATAAGAGCGAAACGCTAAATTTTCACACCACTGATTCCATTTTGTCCATATTGGGATTGGATAATAACGAAACAACTTATTACCAATACTTCCCTGATAATATCAAACAACAACAATTCTTTGGATTGGCAGTATTCAGCAAATACAAAATCGTAAATGCGGAACCCATCATTACAGATAGTTCCTCCAATTCGGCTGTCTATGTGGATATCAAGTATCGTGGCGATACCATTCGCGTGTATGATATTCATCTAACCTCATTACATCTTAATAAAAACGACTACTCAGTGAGCCAACAGATAACCCAAAACAACATGGCAGACCCTGCATTTGAAAAGAATGCGAAAAAATTGTATCGGAAATTAACCGAATCTGCCAAAAGAAGGGAGAAACAAGCCAAGATAATAGCCGAACACATACAGAACTCACCCTATCCTGTCATTGTTTGCGGTGATTTTAATGACCCACCCGCCTCCTATTGCTACAATAAAATTGCCGATAACCTCCGCGATTCATTCCGCGAAAGCGGCGAAGGTCTCGGGCACACCTACCACGGAAACAATATGCCACACTACCGAATCGATAATATCCTTCACTCCAAACAATATAACGCTTTCGGGCATCATGTTGAAACTTCCATTCTAACCTCTGACCATTATCCGATTTATACCTATATTTCCCTCACCAATAAAAAATAGCAAGTATGACATACAACATTTTGAATATCAATAAAATATAAAAAAAGTTAAAAAAAATAAAAAATAAAAAAAATAAGTAATTATATTGAAAATAATAGTATTATTGCCCCATCAAATCAATTATCAATTAAAATTTATAAAGTTATGAAAAAGAGCATTTTAAGTATTATCTTAGTAGCAGTAGTTTGTATGCTTGCTTTCTCTTCTTGTAAAAAAGAGAAAACAATGACTGAAATGTTACAACTCAAAAAAGGTTGGACTTTAAGTACGGCAACATCATCACCTTCATACAACCTGAATGAAGGCGGCCAAATTACCAACTTATTTGACGGATATGTTCGCGATTGCGAAAAAGACGACATTATCAAATTCAATGAAGATGGTCACGAATATTTGAACCCCGGTGATGATGTTTGCGATGGCCAAGCCTCAGAAGAATCCTCATTAGGAACATTCGATTTCAATGAAACTGAAATGACTATGGATATGCAAATCCCTTTCTTCTATGATGCCGCTGTTGAAAGCGTAAAAATCGTTGAATTAACGGAAGATGTTTTAAAAGTAAACTTTATTTTTACTGAAACAGCAGAAACTACAAAAGCTCCCGGAAATTACACATTCACTTTAACTTACGTTCCTGCAAAATAATCATTAGACCTTAAATATATAAACCAATTTTAAAATTAGAAAAAAAATGAAAAAATTATTTTTTGTATTGTTAGCAGCCGGTTTATTCGTTGCTTGCGGAACCAAAACTGAAAAAGAAGTTACCGTTAATCAAGATTCTTTGAAACAAGTAGCTGAACAAGCCAAAGCAGATTCTATCGCTCAAGCTGAAGCAGCAGCCCTAGAACAAGCAAGATTAGATTCTATCGCTCAAGCTGAATTAGCAGCTAACGGAACCGCAGTTAAAACGACAGACAAAGGTACCAAACCAGCAACAACAACGACTCAAAAAGAAAACACAACTGTACAAAAAACTGTTGAAAAAACAGTTACTGCCACTCAAACAGCAGTAGCCAAAGAAGGAAAAAACGTAAAAAAAGGTGGTAGATAATCTTTTTTTTCATTGTCAAAAACGGAAAGATTCACTTCTTTCCGTTTTTTTTTATTTTTTTTTAAAAAATGGAAGTGAGGCAACATTTTTTTTATCTTTGCGTCATGTTTAAGTTAAAGAATTAATTTGCTAAATGAAGGCTTACTTTTATAAATTTTTAAACAGAAATTACTTATTATCAATACTTTGTATTATAACATTTCTTGTTTATTCCCCTATCCGGGCGCAAGTTCCCTCAACACAAGGGCGTGATTTTTGGTTCGCTTTCATGCAAGCTGCTAGTACTCCTGAAGAAATATGCGTAATTCTTTCCGCTGAACGGGCTTGCACGGGAACCATTTCAAACCCCTCAACCGGCTGGAGTACCAATTTTACACTTACCAATAACGGACGAATAGATGTAGTGATTCCACAAGCTCAAGGATATGTTACTACAGAATCGGCAATTTCCTATATGGGCTTACATATTGTGGCTACCGACACTATTTCCGCCTATTCCATGAACTACCGCTACGGATCCTTTGACGGTGCCAATCTTTTGCCAACGCACGCACTTCTTGACGAATATCTGATTCAGACTTATAATCCCAATTTAAACGGCAGCTCGATTTTGATAGTCGCGACGGAAAACAACACGACCGTTGATATTACTCCAACGGCAGCCACTACCGGAGGTAATCCCGCAGGAAGTCCGTTCAGCATCACCCTAAATCAGGGAAATTGCTATCAACTTGTAACAACATCTGCAAATGGCGATTTTTCCGGTTCTACCGTCATCGCCCGTGACTGCAAAAAAATTGTCGTTTTTGCCGGTCACAAATGCACCAATGTCCCGATATCATGTACTTATTGCGACCATATTTACGAACCGATGCTCCCAACCGCCTATTGGGGAACAAAATTTGCAGTGACCACTTCCCGAGACCGCTCACGTGACAGAGTCAGGGTTACTGCCTATAACAACAATACGACCGTATCAAAGAACGGTAGTGTAGTGAGTACCCTAAACGCCGGCGGTACATACGAATTTGAACTATTATCGACCGAGGGTTCTTGCTTCATTGAAACCTCCGGTCCCGCCATTACCTATTTGTATTTGGTAGGGCAAAGTTGCGCCGGCACCAACGGCGACCCCGCTATGGTTATTATTAACCCCATTGAACAACGTATCAAAAAAATAACTTTCGGTACTTACGAATACAGCGATGTAATCAATCACTACGTAAATATCGTAACGCCTACATCTAATGTGAATTCGCTCAGGTTAGACGGCACCAATATTGGACCACAATTTATGCCGTTGAACGGCAACAATACTTTCTCGTTCGCTCGTCTGTCGATTCCGCATGCCACCCATACCTTAGAAAGTGACAGCGGGTTTATTGCCCATGTCTATGGACTGCTCAATGTTACCTCCTATGCTTATTCCGTAGGTTCTAACGCCATTAATTTCACCAATCAGGTCTTCGTAAACAATGTAAATACCGCCAATATTCCTGATAATCAACAGTATTGCTTTAATATGCCTATCGATTTTAACATTGATGTCGGTTATAATTATAATTTTATTACTTGGTATTTTGGTGATGATTCCACCGCAATCGGCGATGTTGTTACCCATAACTACTTACAACCCGGTCGTTATAATGTCATGGTGGTCATTGACCGAGTCGTAAACAACTGCATGAATGCGATGCAAGACACGTTATATACAATCGTTAATATTCCGCCGCCTGACCCGATTCCACTTTCTGCATCTATTTGTCCGGGAGGAAGTTATGATTTCAACGGCACCATTTTAACCGCCCCCGGTGTATATTTGGACACTTTGAGTACTGACTCGGAATGTGATAGCGTTCTGGAATTAACGTTATCGGTTGTTCCAGGCAGCCCTATTCCCATTCAAGTAGTGCTTTGCCCCGGCGAGAGTTATCTTTTTAATGGCATAACACTTACAACACCCGGCGTTTATCGCGACACTATTGCCACATCTGCCGGCTGCGACAGCATTGTCGAATTAACCATTAGCTATGCAACACCACCGACAGTTTCCTTAGGGCATGACCTGACGCTTTGCTCCGATTCGGAATTTCCAGTCAATTTGAGTGCCGGCGGAAACTATGCCGGCTACGAATGGAACACCGGCGAAACAACTTCCTCCATTCAAGTCAACAGCCCCGGCACTTACTCCGTATTGGTATATAATGATTCCGGCTGCCAAGGCAATGCCGAAGTCACCATTACCCTTCAAAGCAATATTGATGTTGAAATCATGAACCAAACGGAAGAACTCTGCGAAACCGGCAACGGATTGCTAACCGCCGTAACTAATGCACCTAACATTTTATGGAACACCGGCGAAACAACGGAAACCATTCAAATTCATTACTACGGACGCTATTCGGTTCGCGCTTACGACGGAAAATGCGATGCCACCGCCATCATCGAAATACCGACATGCCCGCTTGACATCTATTTACCTAACTGCATTACCCCGACTTTTATGGACGGGATGAATGATGTTTTCTGCATGACGACTACCAAAATTATTGATGAATTTGAGATTTTTATTTACAACCGCTGGGGAGAAATTGTCTATCATTCTACAGACCCGAACTTTAGCTGGGACGGTACGGTAAATGGTAAAATTGCCAATAATAATGTATTTAGCTATAAGATTATTATCAAACCCGTTTACGAATTAAAAAAACACATGTATAGCGGAAGTGTTTTTGTTATATAAAAAATTTACCATTATGAAAGGAATCATAAAAGCTATTTTCGTTGCACTGTTATTCGTTACCTCTGTTGTGGGAAGTTTTGCGCAAAGCAACTCCACTTTAGGCAAAGAGTTTTGGGTTACATTCTTGGAAAATATTGATGAAGGGAGTGCATTAGAATTAAAATTGATTATCACCGGTTCGCGCAGTTGCAGTGGCAATATTAACAATCCGAATACGGGGTGGAATATGCCGTTCACCGTTACGCAAGGTTTGGTAACAGAATTAGTCATTCCGCAAGCCCAAGCTTATACCATTAATAGTGAATCCGTTACAAATACGGGGCTTTTTGTTACGGCTACCGATACAGTTTCGGTCTATTCTTCCAATCTTACCAGCGCATCATTTGACATCACCAACGTGCTGCCTCAACCGACCTTGATGGAAGAATACATGATTCAAACCTATCCTGTTACGGTCCGCAGCTGTAATTTTGTGATAATAGCGGATGAAAACAATACGGTAGTAGATATAACGCCGACCAACTTAACGGAGAATGGGCGTCCTGCCAATACAACTTTTTCGGTAACCCTTAATCGCGGACAGTGTTATCAGGTAGGCTCGAATTTAGGGGACTTTTCCGGCACGCGGATTGTAGCACGAGATTGCAAAAAAATTGCAGTTTTAAGTGGAAATATGTGCGTCAATGTTCGTTCAAGCAACTGCTGCTGCGACCATATCGTGGAACAATCCATTCCCGTAGCTTATTGGGGAAAGAAATTCGTACTTACCACTTCCAGTATGCGCTCGAATGACATCATTCGCGTGACAGCACTCAACGATAATTGTAGAATTACCAAGAACGGTTCATTGCTTACAACTATCAATGCCGGTGCTACTTACGAATTTGAGATGCAAAGTTCCGAAGCCTCCGCATTTCTTGAAACCTCCGAACCTGCATCCGTTTTCCTTTACTTCACAGGATATGACTACGGCGGTACCAATGGCGACCCATCCATGGTAGTCATTAATCCTATTGAACAAAAAATCAATGAGATAACATTTGGAACATTTACCGTTGATGTTACGCAATACCATTTCGTCAATATCGTGACTGAAACAGCTGATGTGGCAGGCATGACATTAGATGGCAGCAACATTGCAACACAATTTAGTCCGGTGAGTGGCAACCCGGTGTATTCATACGCCAAAATAACACTTACCTACGGATCACACACCCTGCGAAACAGCCAAGGCGGGTTCATTGCGCACGTTTATGGATTGGGAAACTGTGAAAGTTATTCTTATTCGGTAGGTGCAAGTGCCATCAACCTGAACCGCCAGGTACTCATTAATGACATTCCAATATCCGCTTTATTGAATGGTGCGAACGAATGTCAGTTCAATCCCATCACTTTTGAAGCAGAGGTAGATTACGATTATACAGCCATCCATTGGGATTTTGGCGATGGAGAAACCGGTGACGGACAAACCGTGGTACACCAATATCCAATTCCCGGCACCTATATCGTTACCGTTATCATTGAGCGCGTTACCACCAACTGTTTTAATGATTTGTTCGATACCATCACTGCCCCGGTACACATTGCACCGATTGACCCGATTGTAACCGACGTCACCATTTGTCCGGGTGAGAGTTATCTTTTTAACGGACTGACAGTTACACAGCCCGGCACTTATCGTGATACAATAGATCTTTCCGGAATGTGCGATAGTATTCTGGAATTACACCTGACATACGCCCCCCGCCCCTCTGTTTCATTAGGCAACGATATTTCGATTTGTTACGATTATCAATTTCCCGTCATACTCAACGCAGGAACCGGCTTCGACACCTATTTGTGGAGTAACGGCGCGACCACACCCTCAATTTCCGTTTCACAACCCGGAATATATTCCGTAATCGTTGCCAACAGCAATGGGTGTGAAGCCACCGATGATATTGTAGTGACACTGAATACCGATATTGACATCAGCATTGAGAATCAGACAGAGAACTTCTGTGAAAATCACCAAGCCATCTTGGTAGCACAAACAAACGCCCCGACCATTGTATGGAGTACCGGCGAAACAACGCCCCAGATTACCGCTCTGTTCTCCGGAACATACTATGTTACCGCACAAGATGGTGATTGTAAGGGAGTTGCGTCAATTCTTATTGAAAGATGTCCGTTCAATATTTATCTTCCCAATGCCATTACTCCTACCGACTGCAACGGCATCAACGACTATTTCGCGCTGCCGGAAGGAACAAAAGTCGGAGCATTTGAGATTTTCATTTACAACCGTTGGGGAATGTTGGTTTACCATTCGGAAGATCCGCATTTCAAATGGGACGGCTCCGTAAACGGCAAAATATTCCAAAATCAGACCTATACTTACGTCATTTTTGTGGAACCCGTAGATATTCATAAAAAAGAAAAATACAACGGAATCGTAACTGTGCTGTAAAAATAATTTTATCAAGATTCTGCAATAATTGTAGAATCATTGTATCAATTTATAAGGGAATTTTCTTATTTTTGCAGCAAATTTTCTACCACATGGATAGTACTTCAATCATTCTGTTATGCGTACAATTGATAGGTTCGTTTGCACTATTATTGTTTGGGATGAAATATATGAGCGAAACATTGCAATGTATTGCAGGTCAAAGATTTCGTAATGTTTTAGCACGTCTTACCTCCAATAGTATGGAGGTAGTTTTTACCGGAACATCCCTAACGGCAGCCGTGCAATCATCATCGGCTACCACCGTAATGGTAGCCAGTTTTGTAAATGCGCGGCTATTTAAATTGTCAAATGCCATCGGGAATTTGGATTTAGCACATCATCAACCGTTTTTATACTTATCCAAAGGAATTTTCTACAGCAGATTATACACCTTACTCAACAAATTAGACAACCACATCCTTAATATTTCCGAAGCTTTAGTCTGTACCAAGCTCATAAATGATGATAACATTATATAAATCAACATATTAAATCAAAACAAGATGAAATTAAAAATTGCTTTTATCTGTACTTTACTATTATGGTCAGCCGCATACACATCTTTTGCACAAGAACAAAAAAATGTGTTGGTAACGATTGGAAATGAGTCCGTTACAAAAGATGAATTTTTGAAGACATACTCCAAAAATAACAATCTGATGACCGCAACCGAAAAAGACCTGCGCGAGTATTTAGACTTATTTATCAATTTTAAAATGAAAGTAAAAGAGGGCGAAGCTTTACAATTAGATACGCTCAAACAATTTAAGACAGAGTTACTTTCGTATCAGAAGCAATCTTCACAACAATATTTGATAGATAAAGAAGTGACGGAACAGTTGATGGACGAAGCAAAAACAAGAGCACAATACCACGTGCGAGCCTCTCATATTTTGATTAATTGTCCTGAAAATGCCTCCCCAAAAGACACAATGGCGGCTTATAAGAAAGCCCTTACCATTCGCGAAGAGATTCTTTCCGGTGTTTATACATTTGCCGACGCAGCGATAAAATTTTCTGAAGACCCGTCAGCTCGTGACATGACGAACTCGCAAAACGGACGCGTACACCCGGGCAACCAAGGAGACTTAGGCTATTTTACCGTATTAGA
>Ga0209098_1003063_pt1 | contig 14260 bp, 10 predicted proteins | sample AD_JPNHW1_MetaG_FD_184429 | JGI IMG/M metagenome (GOLD analysis project Ga0209098, IMG submission 184429) | Active sludge microbial communities of municipal wastewater-treating anaerobic digesters from Japan - AD_JPNHW1_MetaG (SPAdes) (version 2) | ecosystem: Engineered > Bioreactor > Anaerobic... | reverse complement strand
TCTGCGGCCACTGCAAGGTCATACCAACCTTGACCCCCTGTACCGCTTCCGTCGCAGGACCAATCAAGGATATTCGGAGAGGTTGATTGGGCTGTAAATGTCAAACCGGCATCGGTTGAACGGTAGAGGCATTTAAAACCGCTGCTGTTATCGGATTGCAGGAAGTAGACATAATTCGGATTAGCCTGACTCACGGCAATGGCGCCCCGCTGGCCCGCGGTTATACCTGATGTAATCTTTGTAAAAGTGACCCCATTGTTGGAGGACCTGTAAAAATCACTGTTAACGGCAGCGTAAACAATGGCTGCATCATTCGGTTTGAAATGAATATCTTTGAAATTGCCTGATTGAGTCAGGGTCCAGTTGGTTCCGCCATCGGTCGACCTGTAGACTCCTCCGCTGGTGGCAGCAAGGAAAATCTGCGGATCAACAGGGTGTTGGATGATACGGCCAACGGTCTTATTATTCATACCGGTCTTAGAAGCGACCCAGGAGATGCCACCATCGGTGCTTTTATAAACGCCCAGGCCGGGGGCATCGCCGGCATCACGGTCGCCGGTTCCGATCAGGATGATGTCCGGGTTGGAGTAACTGACTACAATAGCTGAAACCCCTAACGTCGGCATGGTGTCGGTATGTGTAACCCATGTATTGCCGCCATCAGCGGTTTGCCATAATCCACCGGAAGGAGCCCCGACATAAAATTTATTGGGATCAGTTGGATGAAAAGCCACCACATTGAGCCTGCCCAGTCCTTCGTAACCGGCCGGTCCTGGATCCGGAATCGTTGCAGGACCAATTGATACCCAGTTTCCGCTCATCGACCTGGTTTGCTCCTGATAACTGTGATAGGCATTCATGGTAGAGGCCGGGTCGGGGCGTGATCCGTCGGGATTAATCCTTGACTGCATCATGTATTCCCATCTTTTAAAGACCTTATAACCGCATCCTTTGGTGATTTTCCGATTTTTCCAGTACTGCTGAAAGGCACGTTGGGTTTGGTAGAAATTTGCCGTCGGATCCTGCATCATTTCAATCCAGTAGGGATAATTTGCGGTGTCATTTACGGATTGACCGGAAGGAGTCTGAGCATTAACGAGGTGTGAAAACAGCATTGCTGAAAGGAAAAATAGAATTTTCTTCATGTGACCGGTGTTTTTCGTTTAAGCCGTAAAGGTACAAAAAAGCTCAATATGGGAAGGACGAGGGCAGAAAATCCCCTTACCGCATTGATAACAAGTCGTTAGAAGTTTAAAGAAAATAATGAAATCCGGGGTCCGGAGCAGGCAGGATTCAGCGTGAATTGTTCCTGTTTATCAATTCCTTTCCGACATAATCGGATTTATCGCGATCGCTTCCGAATTTTGATTTCAGAAAATCGGGAAAGAAAAACAACTTTAAGATGGCGAACAGAATAAAAAGTTTGATGAGGATAATAATCCATAATTGTTTGCCAACAGTCATTGATCGGAAGCCATCATAATAAAAAAGCCATATTTTCCGAAGTAGCCTCAAGGAAGATTGACTGAATGACTGAATGAGCGAATGAGTGATTGAGTGATTGAGTGATTGACAGAATGGCTGAATGACTGATTGATTGAATTTCTCCGATCTATTAAATTTTTCGTTTTCCGTTTTCCATTTTCAATTGTCCATTGTCCATTGTCAATTGTCCATTGTCATCTACCAGCTCCCACCGGCTCCACCGCCGCCGAAACCACCTCCTCCGAATCCCCCGAAACCGCCGCCACCGCCACCGCCGAATCCGCTTCCTCCGGTGAAGCTGTTCCAGGATCCGCTGTGTCCGCGGCCCATAGATCCTAAGAGCCAGAAGGCTGTCCAGAAAGGAATATTCTTTCCGATCGAATGGGATCGGGCCCGGCTACCGCGCATCAACATGAAAACCACGGCAATAATAATTATCGGAATAATGATCCCGATGGGTTGGTTTTTGTTTCTTTTTATATACTGGTCAGCAGTGAATTCGCCTTTTGCCAGCGAAATCATGGTGTTTACGGCGGCATCGATACCGGCATAGTAATTTCCTTCCCTGAATGCAGGGATCATTTCATTTTCAACAATCCTCTTGGAAAGTGCATCCGGGATAGCTCCTTCCAACCCATAACCGGTCTGAATACTGGCCTCCCCCTTTTCATCCCGATATTTAGGCTTAACCAGGATAACAGCGCCATTGTTCTTTCCTTTTTGACCAACCCCCCACCGTTGACCAATCATGTAAGCAAACTGATTATTATCGTATCCATTCAGCGATTTCACAGTTACCACCACCAGCTGGGTTGAAGTGGAATCGTTAAAGGCAACGAGTTTAGATTCCAGATTATTGATCTGCTCTGGTGTCAGAATTCCGGCAAAATCATTAACGAGCCGAGGTGGATCAGGTCGCGGAGGAATATCCTGGGCCTGACCTGCATCAATAACCAGCAGACCAATAAAGAAAAGGAGCAGGTATTTTAGTTTTCTGTGTATCATGAGATGGGGCTGAGGTCAGTCCTTTCCAAATGAAACATCATCTGAAAGTTCGTTAATATCATTACGGTGATAAGGAAAGTGTTCCTTGAGAAGTTTTCCGGTTTTTTCAATTGCTCCAATAAGTCCGTCGGTAAACCTATTGTCCCTGAAATGATCCAGCATAAACAATTTGGTATCATCCCAGAAATTCTCCGGGACTACGGTGTTTATCCCGACATCCCCGACAATGGCAAATCTGCGGTTTTTGACAGCCAGGTATATCAGGACACCGTTACGTTTTTCCGTTTTATCCATTCCCAACTGTTTAAAAAGATAGGCAGCACGATCCATAACGTCCCCCTTGCAATAATTTTCAATGTGCACCCTGATCTCGCCAGATGTATCCAGTTCGGCTAACATTATGGCCTGCCGGATATCTTCCTGATCATGTTTTGCGAAGAAACTCTCAGCGGTAAGTCCCATGGCTAAAAATGCAATTTTTCAGAATCAGAATTTGACTTCAGGGGCTTTTTCAGCGCCGGCTTGTGCCTGGAAATAGGCTTTTTTACTGAAACCGAACATCCCGGCAAAAATAGAGTTTGGGAATTTCCGCAGGTAGGTATTAAAAGCCTGTGCAGCCTCGTTGAACTTCATGCGTTCTACAGTTATCCTGTTCTCTGTCCCCTCAAGCTGTGCCTGTAATTCCAGGAAGTTCTGCGTGGCTTTTAGTTCGGGATATTTTTCGACGACTACCATCAGCCGGCCCAATGCCGAACTTACTCCGTTTTGTGCTTCCTGAAATTTCTGAAGAGATCCCTCATCCAGGTTTTTAGGATTGATCTGAACGCTCGTTGCTTTCGCTCTTGCTTCGATGACTGCGGTCAGGGTCTGTTGTTCAAAATTGGCAACGCCTTTAACCGTATTTACCAGATTTGGTATCAGGTCGAGACGCCGTTGATAAACATTTTCAACATTGGCCCATTGTTGATTCACCACCTCTTCTTTGGTAACCAGCTTGTTGTTTATGCCGGTTATCCATGCGATCAGAAGAAAAATAATACCAATGACCACGATCAGTATGATCCAACCTTTACTTAGTTTCATAGTTTTGTTTTTTAATAATCAGCTAAATTAGTTAAAATGACGCATAATTCCTTGCAGGTTACACATCAGACTATTTTTTCGGTCGATCTTTTTATGAAATCTGCCAGGTCTTTACCCCGTAAAAGATTCTGACCGAGCAAAGCCAGGTCGAAAAGCTGACGTAATATTTCTTGTTGTTTTCCATTGTCCGGTTCGACCAAAACTTTTCCAATCAATTGATGGTTTGCATTGACGACCAGGTTATAATTATCGGGCATTTCACCCATGAAACCATATCCTCCGCCACCAAGCGCCGACATATCCTTCATACGTCGCATAAACTCATTCTGCACGATCATCATGGGTTGATCCTTCTCACTCAGGCTTTCGAAAACCACTGTGAACCTCTTGGCATCAATCTGCTTTTCCAGTAATTCCTTCACGGCTTTCTGCTGATCCTCGTTGAGTTTCATAGGAAATGCCTCTTCCTTTTTGATCAATTTGTCGACCGTATCGGCATCCACACGCGTAAACCGGGTTTTTTCAAATTTCTGTTCAAGAGTATTGATAAAATGCGATTCGAGAATCCCATCCATCAGTAAAACATCGTAACCCCTTTCGGTGACAGGTTGAATAAACCCGAACTGATCTTCTTTGTTGGTCGCATAAATATAAATCAACTGGCCATCCTTATCTTTCTGAACAGGCCTGACCATTTTCTCATATTCTTCGAACGTGAAATATTTTCCTTCGATGTTCTTGAGAAGACAGAATTTTTTTGCACGGTCGTAAAAATCGGGTTGTGATATGATGCCATACTGAATAAAGACTTTAATGTCATCCCATTTTGCTTCAAAATCGGTCCGGGTATCTTTAAATAAAGACTCCAGTTTATCGGCAACTTTTTTTGTGATGTGATTGGATATTTTCTTGACATTCGGGTCACTCTGAAGGTAACTCCGGGAAACATTGAGCGGAATATCGGGTGAGTCGAGCACTCCGTGTAGGAGGGTCAGAAAATCAGGTACGATTCCCTCAACCGAATCGGTCACAAATACCTGGTTGCAGTACAACTGGATTTTGTCTTTCTGAACTTCCAGGTTTCTCTTAACCTTTGGGAAATATAAAATTCCGGTGAGATTAAACGGATAATCGACATTCAGGTGAATCCAGAACAAGGGTTCTTCAAAAGTGAATGGATACAGTTCCCTATAGAATTTTTTATAATCTTCATCGGTGAGGTCCACGGGTTTCTTTTTCCAGATCGGGTCGGTGTTGTTGATGATCCGTGGCTTTTCAACCTCCACCTCCTTGTCGTTACCATCCTTGTCTTTTTCTCCCTCCACCTTTTCCCAATGCTTTTCATTACCGAATCGAATGGGCACAGGAAGGAACTTACAGTACTTTTTAAGAATTTCAAGGAGGGTATGCTCTTCCAGATAATCTTTGGAATCATCGGCAATATGAAGAATGACTTCAGTTCCCCGTTCCGATTTATCGGATTCCTCCATGGTATAATCCGGACTGCCGTCGCACTCCCAGTGAACAGCTTTGGTATCTCCCTTTTTCAGATAGGTCTTGGTCAGGATTTCAACCCTGTCGGAGACCATGAAACTGGAATAAAATCCCAGGCCAAAATGACCTATTATTGCATTCATTTCTGCTTCTGACTTGGTCTTGAATTTTTTAATAAACTCTTCCGCGCTGGAGAATGCAATCTGGTTGATATATTTGTCCACTTCGGCTGATGTCATGCCAATACCTTTGTCTTTTACCGAGATGGTCTTCTTTTTTTTGTCCAGTGTTACTTCAATGGTCAGGTCGGACAGGTCTCCGTCAAATTTTCCGAGAGATGCGAGCGTCTTGAGCTTTTGAGTTGCATCAACCGCGTTGGATATAAGTTCCCGAAGAAATATCTCATGTTCTGAGTAAAGGAATTTTTTAATGATCGGAAAGATGTTTTCAGTCTGAACGTTGATTTTACCTTTTTGCATAGAAGTCAGTTTTAATTTCCGGAGGCTTTATCAAAGAAAGTGCCAGGATACCGGGTCTGCCAAAATGACAAAGGGCCGTATCAGAATGATACAGCCCTTTGAAAAAAATTATGAATTTTTCTACTTTGTAAAAATCATGATCAGACTAACCACGACCGCGGTATTCAATATAAAAAAGCCGACAGTGGCAATGGTAAAGAAAGCATAATGCTTCTCGCTGGGTTGTAATGCCTCTAAATCCATATCTCGAACGTTTTAAACAAAAATAGCATAAGTCAGAGCGGATGTCAACCATGAATAAGTAACTGTAGATGAATTATTCGTAAGTGTAAAAAATCAGTTATTTGCTGTTTGCAAAAAGAATTTTCATAATTTTACAAAGCCTAAGTGAAGACCAAATTATAAAATCTACCTATATGAACGCGATTGATTGGAAAAACTTACCTTTTGGGTATTTTAAGACGGACTACAATGTTCGATGTTATTACAAAGATGGCAAGTGGGGTGATCTTGAGGTCACTGATTCGGAATACATTACAATGCACATGGCTGCCACTTGCCTCCATTATGGACAAGAAGCCTTTGAAGGATTGAAGGCTTTTACGGGAGTTGATGGTAAGATCCGGATTTTCAGGATTGAAGAGAATGCCAAACGGATGATCACATCTGCTCAGGGATTGCTTATGGCAGAAGTTCCCGTGTCCTTATTCACAGAGGCCGTATTAAAAGCTGTGAAACTCAATATCAAATATGTTCCGCCTTACGGAACGGGTGCCTCCCTGTATATCCGACCTTTGTTGATCGGAACTGGTCCTGAAGTTGGGGTTAAACCGGGCAAGGAATATACCTTTATGGTTTTTGTGGGCCCGGTAGGTCCCTATTTCAAAGAGGGTTTTAATCCTGTCAAAATGCAGGTTGTCCGCGATTTTGACAGAGCCGCTCCTTTAGGTACCGGCCACATTAAAGTTGGTGGAAATTATGCAGCAAGCCTTAGGGCCGGCGAACGGGCGCATCATGACGGGTTTGCCTCAGCAATATTCCTTGATGCCCGTGAGAAAAAATACATTGACGAAGCCGGTCCGGCCAATTTTTTCGGAATTAAAAACAATACTTACATCACTCCCGATTCAGTATCCATTCTGCCGTCCATTACCAACATGTCGTTGCGTGAATTGGCTGTTGAGATGGGTATGAAAGTCGAACGACGCCATGTGCCCGTTGAGGAGTTGGATGAGTTTGAAGAAGTCGGCGCGTGCGGAACGGCTGCTGTAATCTCTCCAATTAAACTGATCCATGACCGCGAAACCGGGAAAGAATATCGTTATTGTAAGGATGGGAAAGCCGGAGTTGTGTCAGAAAAACTCTACAACGAACTAAAAGGCATACAGGAAGGAAGGATCCCCGACAGGCACGGTTGGATAACCATTGTCGAATAATTATAGAGATCCTGACATTTCCGATTGCATTCTCCGGGCCTCCAGCCGGGCAGCATCTGCAAATTCGATGCCCTTGGAGGCATAAATAATATTTCTTGAGGAGTTTACGATCAATCCGCATTCCCGGGTCATTCCGTGTTGAATGACCTGTTGGAGGCTGCCTCCCTGTGCACCAACGCCGGGAACCAGCAGGAAATGGTCGGGCACCAGCGCCCGCACACGGGTCAGCATTTCAGCCTGGGTAGCCCCAACAACATACATCATATCTCCTGGATTGCCCCACTGCTGAGAATTGATAAGTACACGCTCAAATAATCGGGTTGCCCCGTCCTGAAAAAATTGAAAATCTTCAGCTCCTTTGTTTGAGGTCAGTGCTAAAACAATGATCCATTTATCCGGATATGATAGGAAAGGTTTTACCGAATCTTCGCCCATATATGGAGCCACGGTGACCGCGTCAAAATTCATTCCCGAGGAGGATTCATCAAATACCGCACGGGCATATTGTTGGGAAGTATTCCCGATGTCGCCACGCTTTGCATCTGCAATGGTAAATACCTGGTCCCGGTAGTTTTTATTCAGGTACTGAATGGTTTTTGCAAGACTGGTAAGTCCTTTAATGCCAGCAGCTTCATAAAAAGCAAAATTGGGTTTGTAAGCAATAACCAGGTCATGGGTAGCGTCAATGATCTGCCTGTTAAATTCAAAAACGGGATCCTCGTGCTCAAGCAAATGCACCGGAACCTTTGAAATGTCCGTATCCAGACCGATACAGAGAAATGTTTTTTTCGAAAAAATCAGATCAATGAGTGCTTTTCTTTCCATACATTAATTTATTCGGTTCCCGCTTCTTTAAGCCTTTCGGCGTTTTCGGCAAGTTGTAACGCATCAATCAGGGGTTGAACCTCCCCGTCGAGGATGGTGGGGAGATTATACAGGGTCATGTTGATACGATGGTCGGTCACACGGCTTTGCGGATAATTGTAGGTCCGAATCTTTGCCGACCGGTCGCCGGTGGAGACCATGGTTTTTCTTTTTTTCGAAATTTCATCCAGGTACTTCTGATGTTCAAGCTCATAGAGCCTGGTTCTTAAAACTTTAAGCGCTTTCTCGTAATTCTTGATCTGAGATTTTTCATCCTGGCAGGAAACGACGATTCCACTTGGAATGTGGGTTAACCGGATCGCTGAGTAGGTAGTATTAACCGATTGACCGCCTGGTCCGGATGAACAAAAGGTATCCTTTCTGATATCTGCAGTTCTAATTTCAACGTCAAATTCATCAGCCTCGGGAAGTACGGCAACTGTCGCAGCGGAAGTATGAACCCTTCCCTGGGTTTCGGTCTGGGGAACCCTTTGGACCCGGTGAACCCCGGATTCATATTTGAGTTGTCCGTATACATTCTCACCCGAAACATCAAAGATAATTTCCTTGAATCCACCCATTGTGCCCTCGGTGAAATCGACAAGATCGACCTTCCACCGGCGGTTTTCACAATATTTATTATACATCCTGAAAAGGTCTCCGGCAAAGATGCTGGCTTCATCCCCACCGGTACCCGCCCGAATCTCAACCACGGCATTTTTCCTGTCTTCAGGATCTGCCGGGACCAACATCACCCTGATCTCTTCTTCCAGTTTCTCCTTGTCGCCGGTCAATACTGCCAACTCTTCTTTTGCCATGGCACGAAACTCCTCATCTTTCTCATTATAAAGGATGTCGCGGGCATGATCAAGGTTTGCGAGGATGTTTTTGTATAGTTCAAAAGCCTCCATGATCGGCTGAAGTTCCTTGTAATCTTTACTGAGTTTGATATATCGTTTCATATCAGCCATCACGGACGGATCATTCATCTGAGTCTGAATGTCTTCATAACGAACCTTGATCGCTTCTAACTTCTCAATCATCTGCATTAATTATTGGCCTGCAAAGTTAGGAAAAATTACGGAAGGTACTGCCCGATGATGAATCTCAGACAACCCCTGACACTTACTCGATCCGGATTAAAAAGGATTGATGAGTCTTAATGGGTATATGTGAGATCGCCTTCAGGTCCTGCAAGGGTAAGTTTTTTCCCGATGCAGGCTTCACAATGTCCGATTACACGTGCTTCGATGTCGTATGATTGTGCGATTTCAATGATTTTGTTAGCATACGTTTCGGGGAGGTATATCTCAAACCGATGCCCCATATTGAATACCCGGTACATCTCGTACCAGGAACTATTCGATTCTTCCCGGATCAGTCGGAAGAGGGGAGGAATGGGAAAAAGATCGGTTTTTTTAATATGAAGCTGGTCAATGAAATGAAGAACTTTTGTCTGTCCGCCTCCGCTGCAATGAACCATTCCATGGATAACCGGTCGCATTTTGAGGAGTATGTCACGAATTACCGGAGCATAGGTGCGGGTAGGAGCCAGGATCAGATGTCCGATATCCAGGCCGGGAACTTCAGAAGGCTGGGTGAGCTTTTTGGAGCCTGAGTACACCAGATGAGCGGGGATAGAGGGATCGTAACTTTCGGGGTAAGTGGCGCCGTATTCAGAGCCCAACACATCATGTCGTGCCGAGGTAAGCCCGTTGCTTCCCATCCCTCCGTTGTAGTCCTTTTCATAGCGAGCCTGGCCGGACGAAGCGAGCCCGACAATGACGTCCTTTTCCCGGATATTGGCATTGTCGATGATCTCATCTCGCCTGATCCGGCAGGCAACAGTCGAATCGACAACGATCGTCCTTACCAGATCCCCGATATCGGCGGTTTCACCTCCTGTCGACCAAATCCCGATCCCAAGACCCCTCATCGTTTCAAGAAAGGTTTCGGTTCCATCAATGATCTCTGCGATCACATTGCCAGGTACTAAATTTTTATTCCTGCCGATCGTTGAGGAAATGAGAATGTTATCTACCGCACCGACGCATAAAAGATCATCCAGGTTCATCACGATGGCATCCTGGGCGATACCACGCCATACGGTCAGATCGCCGGTTTCTTTCCAGTAGAGGTAGGCCAGAGAGGATTTGGTGCCGGCACCATCGGCATGCATAATGTCACACCATTCCGGATCCTTGCCAAGAATATCCGGAATGATTTTGCAAAATGATTTTGGGAACAATCCCTTGTCGACCAAACGAATAGCGTTGTGCACCTCTTCTTTTGTCGGAGAGACCCCACGTTGTTCATATTTTGTACCGGGGGTCATTCGAAAATTATCTCTCCGTTGGTTTCATCGATGCTGAAAGCACCGAACAATTTCAACGTGTTATCACCAAACTGGAGTGTAGTGATCTTTTTATTGACCGTTGCTTTCAATTCTTTGACCGTGTTTTTACCAATTCGGACTTCCTTCAGTGTTACCACGGCTTTGTCGGCTACCGTACCTTCTCCGAGTATTTTTGTGGGATCCCCTTCGAAACTTGATTTATCGATGACCCCGTCCTTTAGTAATTTGAGGGTGACAGCCGGGGAGATATATACCGATTTTTCTTTGGAATCCAGGTTAAATGTAGTGGTGATACCGTTGATATAACCGGTTCCTTCGAAATATCCCTCCTTGGTCTTTTTTACAGACACATTATTCTCCTCGGGCTTGACCACGAGTTCGATTTTTGTCGTTGTTGTCTTAGAAATTTTTGTTTTCGGGATGTAATCATTTCTGAGAATGGAGAATTCAGTCCTTCTGTTCAATTGATGTGCAGCTTCTTTAACGGCAGTTGTAGGTAAAAGACCGATGATCGAATCTGTAAGGATTGTTCCTGTCTTGAATACATAACCCTCACGGGTGATATCTTTGGTAAGGGTACGCGGCACACGCTCACCATACCCTCTGGCAACCAGCCGTTCCGGGTCAATTCCTCTGGTAATAAGGTAATCGACAACACTTTGGGCGCGCCGTTGGGAGAGGATATCATTCCTTTCATCAATGTCACGGGAGTCGGTGTGGGATGCCAGTTCGATAACCAGGTTTTCATTTGCATCGAGGGTTTCGATCAGGCCTTGAAGAGAATCGCGGTACTGCGGCTTCAAATCCCATTTAGCCAGATCGTAAAGAATATCGGGAAGTACGACAGGCTTTTTCGGAATGGGTCTGAGAATGAAATTCCGGACAAGATCTTTGCTTTTTTCAAGACCTACCGTGGTCTCCCGTCCCTTTTCATTAAAGTACTCCTTTCGGGTGACAAGGATATCATAGGTAGTATTTGCAGCAATCTGCATTTTATTAAAACCGTAATGTCCTTTGTCATCTGTCAGGTCTTCAAGCTCCCGCCCGTTTGTACCGGTAATCTGTACTTTTGCGCCGGCAACAGGCTGAAGGGTGCGATCATCGGTGATGGTGCCTTCGAGTGTGAAGTACACCGGAGGAACGACGAAGGAATAGATGTCATCACGTCCTTTCCCTCCCGGACGGTTTGAAGAGAAGAGACCCTGCTCCGATTCATCACCATTGAAAACGATCGCAAAATCATCGGCTGCTGAATTGATCGGGTAACGCATGTTTTCCGGGGTGGTCCACCCGGGTTGTGCCGGTATTGCCGGGGCTTGGTATGCCTGTGAAGTAGCCCCGCTCACAGTGGATAATGGCTGTTCGGTTCCGGTACTTTGCCATTGATAGCTGGTTGCGCCGCTGATCGATGAAAGTTGCTGCTTCCCGGAGGTACTTCCCCACTGATATTTGGGACTAACTCCGGTTTTAGAAAAAGTAGAGACAAAAATATCGAGGCCACCCATTCCCGGGTGACCGTTTGATGCAAAATAGAGGATACTGTCATTCCGGATGAAAGGAAACAGTTCATCGCCCGGCGAGTTAATTTCGGGGCCCAGATTTTTTTTCAGGTATTTCCCGGTCTTTTTATCCTTTTTTACGACCCAGATGTCTTTTCCTCCGTATCCGCCGGGCAAATCTGCAGAAAAATAGATGGATTCGTCGGACGAGATGGAGGGATGCCCAACGACCGTTGAGGAATCTCCTCCCAAATCAACAATTTCAGGTTCTGACCAATTGACTCCTCCCTGACGGCTTACTTTAAAAATGGCACACCCGTTTTTCCTTCTAGGATCATTCCAGCACCGGGTGAAATAAAATGACGAAAAGCGTTGATTGAACTGGCCAACCCCGTCATTGGCTTTGGAGTTGATCATTCCGCCTCCGTCAGCAATCACAGGCTTGCTCCAGTCCCCCTTTTTATCTATTCTACTGAAAAAGAAATCAGAAAAACCCAACCCCGTCCAATTGTCGACGTCTCTTCCTTTGGCTCCGTTGCGGTCGGATGTGAAGATTATCGAGTTAAACTTTTTATCTGCATAGGCAGCAGCAAAATCATCCTCCTTTGTGTTAAGCAATTTTTGCCATTTTACATCATACTTGGTTGGATTGGCGATCCATTCTTTCGCTTGTAAACAGCTCTCAACGAAAACATCGACTGATTTATCAGAAGGCACGAGCTCCTTATAGGCTTTATATTGCTTAATTGCTTCATCATAATTGCCATTTGCTTTTAGCATGTTGGCATAAGAAAGGAGCACTTTAGGATCACTTTTAAGATACTTGGGGTTCGTGATGAGCCGTTTATAAGCTGTCTCAGCTTTTTTCGTGTTGTTCATCATGCGGTAACATTCGGCGATCCGGTAAGAGATGCGGTCACGTTCCGCTTTGTTATTCTTAACTCTGGAGTATGCTTTCTGGTATTTCTGAAGTGCCAATAAATACATCTGATCTGAATAAGCATCATCGGCTGCCCGGGTCAGTTTATTCTGAGCAAAAAGAATCTGGGTCGAGGCAATCAGGACGAGAAGCAATAAAAGAAACCTGGTGTGACGCATGTTTATGCCAATTGGATATGCATTATAACGTACAAAGATAGATAAAAGTCTGGTGTGAAAAGATAAAAAAAGAACCCTGACGGAAGAGCGGCCGGCAGGGTTCAAATAGGATTAGGAAAAGAGTTTATTTACCCTTCGTTTTTTCGGATAATTCTTTCTTTTCACGGCGTTTTTTCTGCCAGTTCAGGATGTCATATGAGATAGGAGTCGCAACGAACACCGAAGAGTAGGTACCGATAATGACACCGGCCGTTAGTGCGAAAGTGAATCCCCGGAGCACTTCACCACCGAAAATAAAGATAATGATCAGTGTGACCAGGGTGACTCCTGAAGTGTTGATGGTTCGACCCAACGTGCTGTTGATAGCTCCGTTGATGTTCACGGCAAGATCGCGTTTGGGGTACAAACCCCTGTATTCACGGATCCTGTCGAAGATGATAACGGTGTCCATAATGGAATATCCGATGATGGTCAGAATGGCAGCTATAAAGTGCTGATCCACCTCCATGCCGAATGGTAAAATACCGTGGAAGATAGAGAAGAGGCTGATGATGATCAATGAGTCGTGCGCCAGAGCGATAACCCCGCCAAGTCCGAACTGCCAGTTTTTGAAACGGATTGCTATATAGATAAAGATGATGAGGAGTGAGAACATAACAGCCATAAATGATTTCCAGATCAGGGCATAGCTGATTGTGGGATCAACCCTTTGAGAGCTTAACAGGCCAATCACTTTGGTGGCATCGGTTGCTTTAAAATCCGGGTACGATAAGGGAACTTTATAATAAGATTTTACTCCATCGTATAACTTCGCATTCACGATTGAGTCAGCTTTCTGGTCGCGCTCACTGATCAAATACTTGGTAGTGATCTTGACCTGATTGTTCGGTCCGAACGTTTTTACTTCGGGCGATTCACCGAACTGATTACGGAGCGATTCGCGGATGTGGTTGGTTGAAACATTCTGATCAAAACGGACAATAAAACTGCGGCCACCGGTAAAATCAAGACCCGGGTCGAGTCCCCTGATGAAAATACTGAAGATTCCGGGGACCAAAAGGGCTATCGACAGAATATACATCTTTTTACGAAGTCCGATGAAATTGATCTTCGTATTGTGGAGCAGATCCATGGTAAAGCGGTTGCCCGTGGTAATATGCATGTCGCGGTCGAGCATCCATTCAAAGACCAGTCGGGCAATGAAGATTGAGGAAAACAGGGAGAGCAGAAGACCTAACACGAGGGTGGTGGCAAAACCTTGAACCGGGCCCGAACCAAAAATATAAAGGACGATACCGGTGAGGATGGTAGTCACGTGACCGTCGATGATTGCCGAAAGGGCGTGTCTGAAACCATCTTTAACAACCAGTCGCATTCCTTTTCCAGCCCTGATCTCCTCTCGCATACGCTCGTAGATGATAACGTTGGAGTCGACTGCCATGGCCAGGGTAAGAACAATAC
>Ga0209098_1003059_pt1 | contig 14267 bp, 6 predicted proteins | sample AD_JPNHW1_MetaG_FD_184429 | JGI IMG/M metagenome (GOLD analysis project Ga0209098, IMG submission 184429) | Active sludge microbial communities of municipal wastewater-treating anaerobic digesters from Japan - AD_JPNHW1_MetaG (SPAdes) (version 2) | ecosystem: Engineered > Bioreactor > Anaerobic >... | reverse complement strand
GATAAAAGCCCGTATAATGCCAAAGCATGTAAGAAATATAAGGCATCTTCAGTGATACCTGCTTTAGTCAATGGATCAATATCTATAAACCTAATTTCCAAATATGAAATATGATTAATGTCAGTTGTAAACTTCGGCCTAACCTGAGCATACAATTCTTTGGATGAATTTAACAATCCCTCTTTAATCATATTTTCAACACTATGTTTAAAGTTTTGAACGGAACTGTAATCGGGGTAAAGTTCTCCCAAATTATGATATCCGTAGCAACTGTTTCTGATTGAGAGCCCAATTACATTTTTGTCAATTCTGTTTGGATTTTGCTTGCATTTCAATTCAAAGGAGGAGTCAACAACCGGACTATTCCCAAAAAGTAAAACATACATCCATCTCAATCGTAACATTTGACGCGTTATTTTTAAGTATACTTCATCTTTAAACTCTTCAAAAGAGATGTTTGGATTACTTTGATTGTAAAGGGATTTCAACAACTTATCTCCCAATGAGATATTGAAATGGATGCCTGAAAAAAGTTGATTTTTCGGACCATATTTTTGCGCTAAAAGTTCCCGATATTGTTGAGCTTCAATTCCTTCTTCATCATACTTAGCAATTGGAATCTTTTCATCATCCGGCAAAACCGGAGGGATGCTTTGAGGCCAAAGATATTCATTTTCAAGTTCTAAGCTGACAATATCATGAATTGTTTCCAAAAATCCAACCGTTTTTTTGATGTCCGGTAATGGGGGAGTCCTCATTTCAATCTGACTTTCTGAAAAGTCAGTAGTGATAAAAGGATGCTTTAACTTATTTCCAAACACTTCAGGGTGAGGAATCTGAGATAGGTTTCCTGATAGATCAACACGAATATTTTCTTTTTCAATACCAAACAAACCCTCTAACCAAATATTACCTTCATTTTTCATATAGAGACAGAATTAACTTTTTTAAAAGATTTAAACATAATGACAAATAATAACACCAGGATGGACCCTTTGGCCATACTACTGATGCTGATACTCCACCAAACGGAAGAGAGAGAATTACTCCAAAAATGGATAAAGAGTAAAGCCATTGGTATTCTCAGAAGAGTGAGTGAAATACCTGTAATAGCTGGAATATTAGTACGACCCCATCCAAAAAATGCACCGGTTGCCATCAGCTCCAGACACATAAACAGTTGAGAATATCCTAAAATGATGAGGTAGTCGCGCCCCATTTCAATACTCTCTTTTTCACTTAAAAATAATGAAAACAAAGATTCCGGAAAGAGAATCAAAATGGATGAGGTGAGAATACCGATCATAAAGGCAAGAATGATCCCCGATTTAAAAACGTTCCATTGGGCTTCATAATTTTTGGCTCCAAATGCTTTTCCGGAAAGCGCTGCGAGAGCTGTCATAAACCCCCCGGCAGTCATAAAAGTGATCGCTTCAATTTGTATCCCCACTTTTTGAACGGCAATGGCTGAAGCGCCCCATTGACTAATGATTCGAGCCATCCCGATCGCAATAATGGTAAAAGAGATCCTTTGAATAGTGGGACTAATGCCAAGTGACATGATTTGCTTTAGGATTTGCTTTTGAAAAGGTACACCAATGGGTCTTAATGATTCAACTTTATTGATTTTTATATAAAACAATACCGATGCGACTCCTTGAGCTATAAATGTGGCAACTGCGGTACCATAAATGCCCCAGCCTGCTCCAAAAATTAATAAAGGATCCAGGATCATGTTTAAAGCAAATGCAATGGCATTAACTCGGAAGGGAGTTTTACTATCTCCTGTTCCAATCAGAACACTTGTGAAAAAAAGATTTTGAAAAGTGAATGGAATGCTTAGGGCTATCAAAAGAAGATATTTTGAAGCTTCATGTTCAATCGTTAGATTATTAATTCCGACAATTCCGATCAAGCTATTTCTAAAAATGGCAATAAATGCATAATAGATCAGGGAAACGATTATAATCGCCTGAATACCGGTACGCACATAACTTTTTGATAATTTTGAATTTTTATTTCCCAAGGCATGCGATACTTTTATTCCGGCTCCAACAGTAAACAACGTTGAAACCCCCCAGCTTAAATGCATGAAAAATCCTGCTGATCCAACAGCAGCAACGGCATCACTACCTAATTTCCCTACAAAAATAACATTGATGATGTTATATGCAATCGAAAGAAAGGAGGTTGCGATTACAGGTAACGCCAGTATAACCAGTTCTTTTAAGTTTAAATAAGATTGTTTAGTTCTTTTTATCATATTCTATTTACAACAAGATTTTTCTTCCTGTGTTCTTAATTCCTTCATTTGAAGAACTATTTTATTTAATATGGTTACAAAATTTGCCTGTTCAGATTCAGAGAGTATTTGTAAAAGCTCACCAAAATATTGATCATTTTCTGTATTTATCGAATTGCAAACGGTTTTTCCAAGTTCTGTAAGCTGAATGGTAGACATCCTCCTGTTCTCAGTCGGAATGGTACGATCTAAAAGTCCAATATGAACCAAACCATCAACGGTTCGACAAACAGTACTTTTGTCAAGGCCTAAAGTTTTCGATAATTCGGTGAGTGATTCTTTCTCTTTTGAATCAATTTCAAGAAGTGTATGACATTGTGCAAGGGTTATTCCATTGCAACAACAATCATTTTTTTGCATAAAAAGTTCTCTTTCGAAGCGTCTCAAGAGTTCTCTAAAATGCTTAACAGACTTATTATCAATAGTATTCATTTTTTAAAGTTGTATATTAAAACAGTTGCAATATACAACTAAATTTTGAATTATAAAGGTGGATTAATTCAAAATTTATTTTGGGCGTGGTAACATAAAATCAACGAGCCAATCTCTGAGTTTTTTAGGAAGTATTTTGGTAACTAGATTCAATAATTTTACATCGGATCCGGTTAAGATTAAGAATTTATGTTTCCCTTTACATTGATTCAAAATTTTTCCTGCGGCTTTTTTAACAGGCATCACTTTTCTGGGTGAAGATTGTTTCATCCAATCTGCCTGATGGGTGATCTCATATTCAAATTGAGGAGTATCCATATCGCCCGGACAAGCTACATAAACGGGAATATTTTTATGAAGGAGTTCTCGCCTGATTGATTCTGCAAAATTGACCACACCGGCTTTTGCAGCACAATAGATAGAATAACCGGCAGAACCGACTAATCCAAATCCGGATGAGATCATAAGTACTTTTGATCCGGAAACTAATAGTGGAGAGAAATAATAGGTAGAATAAATGTGTCCCATCAAATCTATATCCATATCTTTTTTTATTTCCTGAATATCAGTATATTCTGAAAGTAGTTTTGGAGTAACAACACCTGCATTTAATATTAAAAAATCAATTTTAGAATATTTTAATTTGATCGTTTCAGATATTTGTTCCAATTGAGAAGAATCGGAAATATCACATACAAAACCTTCTGCTTCTATATTTTGATCTTTCAATTTCTGGATAGCATTTTCAATTTTTTCTTGATTACGAGCTAAAATTAAAATTTTATAATTCTCTTTTCCTAAAATTTCTGCAAATGCATATCCCAAACCGGAAGATCCGCCGGTAATTAAAGCAATTTTTTTCAATTTTTACTATTTAAAATTGTTTATAACTGAAGCTATTTTTTGAGCTGCAAAATCAATTTGAGATTCATTCAACGTTGCAGAGATAGAAATTCTTAATCGAGCTCTATTCTTGGTAACAGCAGGGTAAACAACAGGTAGAACAAAAATTCCTTCATTTAATAATTGCTTTGCAATTTTGAATGTTTTTTCTTCATTTCCTATGATAACCGGAATAATTTGCGATTGAGAAGTAAGTTTATCGATACCATATTGGTTCAATTTTTCTTTCATTAAAGCAGAATTATTTTGAATTTTTTGTCTTAGTTGAGGTTCATCAATTGCAATTTTAAGGCCTCTGGATAAACCGGCAAAAATTGTAGGAGGAATATTACAAGAGAAAAACCGGGAACGACCATAAACATTAACATAATTGATAATATCTTGTGATCCGCAAATATATCCTCCAATTCCACCTAAAGATTTTGAAAATGTTCCCATGTGAAAATCGATTTCATCCTCTAAGCCATATAGTTCAGCAATTCCCCTTCCGTTTTCACCAAAAATGAATGCAGAATGCGCTTCATCTAATAAAATTTTTGAATCATATTTTTTAGCAACTGCAACAATTGAATCTAAAGGACACATATCTCCATCCATGGAATAAACGCCTTCAACAACAATAAGTTTGCGACCTTTAATTTTCGAAATTTTCTTTTCTAAATCAATACTGTTATTATGTTTAAAATAAACGATTTCAGCTCTTGATAAAATAGCCCCATCAACAATCGATGCATGTGCAAATTGATCTAATAGAATTGTATCACCGGGTCTCATTATTCCGGATATAAAACCTAAATTAGTAGAATAGCCTGTTGGAAAAATAATGGCTGCTTCTTTTTTCTTAAACTCAGCCAATTGTTTGGCAAAATCGACTCCAATTTGAAATGTTCCACTTAATATGGGAGAACCTGATGCTCCTAATCCATAAGTATCTAATGCTTCTTTTGCTGATTCAAGAACCTCTTTACGAGTGGCTATTCCTAAGTAATTGTAAGATGATAAGTTGATTAATTCAGATTCAGTATGAAAATCAGGATGGATCAATTTAACTACTGATAATGGTGCAGAAGTTAAAGGCAAAGAAAATTGATTATATCCTAATTTTATTGCTTCATCATGCCATTCATTAAATTGATCAATGATTGTGAATTGGCCATCTTCAGTACCAAAGTAAAAAGAGGAAAAATCATAATCGTTAAATTTTTTAGTATCTTCAGACATCATTGTATTTAATTTTGGTTTATGATTTATTAAAAAAAGTTAATGAGGAAGCAAAGATATATAAAAAAAGTTATCAATTAACATTTTTTAACAGAAATATATTTTTTAATCTAAATTTATCAAATCGAATAAAAACCATATTTAAAAATGAAAGCAAACATTTACTATTGTAATTATTTTTATATTTGCACTATGTTTTTCAGATTAATAAATCAGTAAAAAACAGATAAATAAGTTCACAATTCAGGTTATAACCTTAAAAATCAGTCATTATGAAGAATTTCACTAGCTATTTGGCTCTTATCATTTCCATTTTGATGTTTACAAATCGAAGTATTGGACAAACGACGGAACCGGTTTATCAGTTAATAGAGCGGGTGCTTCCGGGGAAAGCAGCTCAATTTGAAATTCATATTGTCCCCAATTCTGAAGGCAAAGAGTATTTTGAAATTCAATCCAAAAAGGGGAAAATTGTTATTAGTGGTACAAATAATCTTTCCATTACCAAAGGGCTAGGCTATTACTTGAACAATTATTGCGGGGTTCGGGTATCCTGGTATAAAGATAATGCAGTTTTGGTTCCAAAAGTTTTACCCATCGTTCCTGAAAAAGTGGTTCAGGAGTGTCGGTTTGAAAAAAGATTTTTTCTGAACTATTGTACATTTGGATACACGATGTTATGGTGGCAATGGGAAGATTGGGAACGGTTTATCGATTGGATGGCTTTAAACGGAATCAACATGCCGCTTGCCATTACCGGTCAGGAAGCTGTTTGGATGGAAGTTTGGAAAGAATTTGGATTATCCGAATCTGATATTCGAGCTTACTTTACTGGTCCGGCTCATCTTCCTTGGCATAGAATGGGCAATCTGGATGGTTTCTTAGGACCATTACCTCAAGAATATATCACACATCAGATGAATTTACAAAAACAGATCTTGCAACGAGAGCGCTCATTTGGTATGACACCTGTACTACCTGCCTTTGCCGGACATGTTCCTAAAGCCATCAAAGATCAATATCCAAACTCCAAAATAACGAACATGGGATCTTATGGAACGGGGGATGAGTATAATGCTTATTTTTTGGATCCAACAGACTCACTTTTCTTAAAAATTCAACAACGATTTTTGACGATTCAAACTCAAATGTTTGGAACGGATCATTTTTATGGTGCTGATCCATTTAACGAGATGGATCCACCCGAAATAACCCCTTCTTACTTAGGACATGTATCAAAAACGATCTATGATGGGATGCAAAGTGTTGATCCGGAAGCCGTTTGGGTTCAAATGGGCTGGACTTTTTACTACATGAAATTGTGGAGAGAAGAACCAAAGAGATTGGAAGCGATGATACATGCTGTACCTGAAAATAAAATGATCATTCTTGACTATTTTGCTGAGAAGGAGGAGGTTTGGAGATCTACAAAAGCTTGGTATGGAGCTCCTTATGTGTGGTGCTATTTAGGAAATTTTGGAGGAAATACCGAAATGGCTGCTCCAATTAAAGAGGTTGCAGTTCGCCTTCCAAAAGCTGAAAAAGATTCTACCCGCGGTAAAATGTGGGGGATCGGTTCCACGTTAGAAGGTTTTGGTGTAAATCAGTTTATGTTTGATTGGCTATTTGAATATGCCTGGGATCCAACCAATCAAAATCTGGATCAATGGATTCCCAAATTTGTTCTGAGCAGAACCAATAACAAAGTGGATAAGATTGCTGAACAAGCTTATTCGGAGTTGATTAATCTGGTTTATAATGATCAGGTTTCAGGAATAGCAACGGGTAGTTTAGTACAGGCTCGACCCTTTTTAACCGGTGTTAGAGGCTATCAAAGGCCCAATAAATACGACTACAAAAAGTTAACCGAGATATTGGGACTAATGCTTACAGCATCTGATGAAACATTGAAAAATCAATGGTATCAAAAAGATATGGTAATTGTTACGAAACAAATTCTGGACAATATGATTATCCCGTTGAGAAAGAAAATTAATCAAGCTTATTTAGATAAAGATAGTGTTGAAATGAATAAACAGATCGCACTTTTTATCAATATTCTTACTGATTTGGATCGATTATTAGCCACGCAACCTGAATTCTTGCTAGGAAAATGGCTTTCTGATGCTCGTCAATTTGGTGATGATCCTAAGAGTAAAACTTATTATGAGAAAAATGCACGTGTTTTAATCACTACATGGGGCAACGAAGGAAATGAAATTATTGATTATGCGAGTCGTGATCTTTCGGGCTTAATTTCATCCTATTATAAAGTGAGATGGGAGCTATTTTTTAAAACTTTGAATAAAAATTTACAAGAGAACATTCCACTTGATTTGGCTCAAAGTGACCGTGAAATGGCAGCTTTTGAGTGGGCCTGGACCAATCAGAATCTGGAATTTAGAAATACACCTCAAGGGGATCCTGTAAAAATTGTACGGGAGATATATGCTACCTATAGTCCAATTTTTAAGATCTGTAATGACTAGTTAATCACATTTTTGAACCCAGGAATTTATTGAATTTTAATAGAGGTTTCTTGAGAAGGAGAACTTTCATTTTTCTTTTCATCACTAAATGTGGAATAATAAAAATAAAGATTACCCTTTTTAATATTTGAATCTTCAAATTTCCGTTCATTAGGACTACATGTTTTTATGAGTTGAGGTTTTTCACCCCTTTGGTACCGATAGATGTTCAGTTTTAGTTGTTGATTTATAGAACAGTCGGCCCATTGGATCGTTGCGACACCATTATTTTGGAGAACCCAAACATCGGGTGGTGTTGGTAAATAGCTCTTTTTTAATGTTATAGAACACAAAGCCATTGATTCACTAACTCCTCCAAATTCATCCACAGTTTGAACTGCATATTCATAGCTTTTACCGGGTTGAGCAGAATAGTCTGAGAAAAATGGAACTTCAATAATAGTATCTTCAGGAACTATGGTCACAAATTTCCCATTTGGTAAATCTCTACGTAAAATCAGATAGCCTTTGGTTGTTATATTTCTGGGTTTTAAATCCTCCCATGCCAAGTGAACGCAATTATCCTCCTCATAAACGATAAAGCGATTAGGGGATAAGGGATTCGTGATCATTATTGGATGAATCGCAAGAGTGTCTGAAAAATTACTTTCTACGGAACTCGTATTAACACAAGTTGCAGCATATAGATAACTTCTTTCCCCTGACAAAACATAACTTGTATCAATAAAAAGGAGTTCATTGTTCGTCAGTTTCAATATATCAGTTATGGGGAGCAATTGATTTGAAAACCCATTGTTACGATAAATTTTAACGCCTGATATATTACTTTCAGTTGTTTTGATCATTAAGGATACCCCTTTGAGATGATTTTTCACTTCACTGATAATGGGATATATTGGTTTTAGGGGATCATATCCCACATTGAAAAAAATATTGCTTTTTTGAGAGACCTCATTTTGAGCATTGATTGTTTCCAAATAGTAGTAATACATTTTATCCGGAATAATATTTAGGTCAAAATAAGAAGTGTCTGAAGAGGGTATAGTTGCGATCAAATCATAAACTTTTCCATCAAAAGCATCACTTTTATAAATTTTGAACCCAGTGATTTGTTTTGCATTAACAAATTTCCAATTCAAAATGATTCCAAGTGCTTTTGAATCAGAAAAAGCTTTTGTGTATTGAAAAAATGTTTTTTCTGATGATGTTTTCATGACCAATTCAATCTCTGTAGCATAGGAAGGATTTCCATATTGATCCATTGGATTTAGGAAATATTGTCTATTCTGTTTTAAATTGCGGATTGAATCCTGATAAATATAATATTTTAGATTTCCAATGACATATTGTGCCATAGAACCCTTACCTGGTTTTAAAATAGTATCTTCATAAAATTGAACTTGAAAATAGGGAGCAGGGTTATTCCCTTCGGATCCCCATTTTAGATAAATGAGAGATTTATTTATATTTTTATCTTCAATAAAAATGGGATCAAATTGTGGAATAAATGGATATTGCACCGGAGATGAGATAACCTTTGATTCTGTTTTTCCATTTTTTATGGTTTTAATTCTATACCATACTTGTTTATCCTTTGTAACGGTTTGATCATAAAATGCAATACCGGCGGCCAATCTGATACCGGTTAATTGAGACCAGTATCCCATACTGTCAATGACATTGGATTTTTCACAAAGTTGCCATTTTGTTTTTAGAATTTCTATAGAAGGATCCCCTTGAAAGCTAAAAGATGCTTTCCATTTTAAATAATTGGCTTGGAACGATTCCCAGCTAATCGGTGACGTTAGTTCTATAAGAGGTTCCCACTTTTGTTTATTATAAGAACGCTCGATCAAATATTGATCAATATTATTTCCATTTGCTAATTCCATGCCTACAAAAATTAGAATCCCATTAGGTGCGGGAACTGCCATCCTCTTTTCACTTTGTCCAAAAACCGGTATATTTAAAAGAAAGCAAACAAGAAGAATAAATTGTTGGTAGGATTTAGAATTTATCTTTTTCATGATGTGATTCATTTAATTTATAATTATATTATTTACATTGTTGGTCACAACTAGTCGTTGTAAGACCCATAGAAAATCCTTTGGAATTATCCAAATGGACGGAGGCTCCAATGGTAAAATCAGCAAGCGATACTGAAACACATGGGCCACAATCGATTAATACTGGTACACATTGGCTTGCAGAAATATTCAGACTTAAACTAGTACAACCATCAATATTAAAATAATGAGATTGAGTATTATAGTCGCCACTAATGCCAAGTTGTAGTTTTGCATCCGCGTTAGCCGAGGTACAAGTAGCGGGGCACGATCCCCCTAAGTAAGCATGACCTTCTGCCAGAATACCTAATCCAAAAGTAGAGCCCTGTCCAAAGATCATATAAGTTCGGGCATTAACACTAACATCTACACCTGCTGTTATGGCCACAATACCATAATTGTAATCAATTTTTGGCAGAATTTGTTTTGTTAATCCGGCAGATAAGAAAAATCCATTTAAATTTGTTTTAAATTCGTTCGGCAAACAAATAGCATTTCCGATTTGATTGGAGACTTCAGGAGGCAAATTGGAATAATTCCCAAATAAACCATAACAGTTGGCAGATCCAATTCCCGGAATCTCAACTAATCCACTTGTGTTAAATAACCATCCTTGATTATCCATTATTGTAGTGACATTTCCCTGAAGTTTAAAACCACTTAAATTCATATCTAAAGCTGCGCATCCAATAAATCGGGAGTTCATCATGTCGTATGTAATTGTCAATCCAGGGAAAGATGGAATATCTGAAACACCGATTTTTTGATTGGTTGCTTGTACTGCACCTTTCACTTCAAAATTCATTTTTTGACCGGCTGCAATATTCTTCAAACCCTTCAATTCACCTTCAAAACGTAGAACATCCCAACTATGATTAACAACATTAATTCCTCCGATTAAATTGAAAAGCTCCTTACCTGAACCCATAGGGAGATCTTGTCCAGGATCAATTTCAATTTTTGTACTTGTTGGAGTATGATACGAAGTAACGTTAAGAACAGGTAAATTTCCCGGTTCTTCTATAGTTCCTTTAGCTATGAATTGTCGATCAGAAATTAAATATTTTTGTGTAAGTTTATATTGAACATTGTGATGTGTAAAACTAAATGCATCCATATCCATTAAAGCAAATGCAATCTGATTATTTTCTTTAAAATAACCCATAGCACCGGTAGGTTTCATGTATTCCGGAATGCCGAAATCGTAAGTTCCGGTTAATTTCAAAGAGGTTGGAGTTACATACATCTGCGTAAATGGGAAGGGTGTGAAATCTACAATATTGTAAATTCGGAATTTATGGCTGTTGAGAGCTAACACACTTTCCCCTTCACTATTAAAATCGACAGCTGTAAATTCAATTTGATCATTTGGAGCTAATCCTGGCATCCCTTTTAATGTAGCAACTATGGTTTGCCCTTGATCCGGCACTGCATATAAACTCCATCCATAAACTCCATTGTGTAAATATTTGTACACCAATCCTTTATGGCTTGTTGAGATTTTTACATCTTTAAGACCTAATAGTTTTACATTTTCCAAATGAACAATAGCTTTGTCAGTAAGTAATGATTGAGATGTAATGATTAGATTTTCAATTTTTACATCTATTCCGGTATTAAGAATACTACTGGACACTTTCACTCCTTCATTTGTTATTGACCATTGATTACAATTTAAAGTCCAATTTTTCATTTGTATTTTAAAAGGGGAAGCTTTAGCAGTTGTCAGCCCTTTTTTATTGATATTGATTATTCCGGCATCCAATTGAATATTTGAAGGATTGATAGTGCTTATATTTGCTTTCAATGTTGTAAATAATGTAAGTCCATTTTGATCAAAAAATGATTTTTCAATTTCGACAGAAGCCCCATTTTCAAACCCATCTACTGAATATGTTAAAGTTTCATTTTCTCCATCAGACAGATAGAATCCATTTGTTCCAATATTTGCAGAGTTCACTTGACCAGAAGTTGTATATACGACCATTTTAGGTTTTTTCTGATTAGGTTGAAGTGAAAGAAACAAGTCTGGTAGTTTATAACCAAACCCGCCAAAATTTCCGTTCAAATTACTATTATTGCTATTTTGATTGATTTGAACTCCGGCTTCAATTTCACCTTTTACTTGATTTGGGTCCAATAGATCAAATTTTAATCCAGAGGGATCAGTAATATTTGCACTATAGTTACTATATATAGAAACAGTAATTGAATTCATATCAGTGAGAAATGGTAAATCTACAGGAATAAGATAATAATCGCCATTACTGTTTTTTACATTACTTTTTTTCATTTTAGCTCCACTAATGTTTATTTTTTGTTCATTAAAAAATGGATTTGAAGAGAGTGTAACTATTCCGGTTAGTAATACATTTCCATCCTGTTGTTCTTGATAATCGGTCGCAGCAAAAGGAAATCCAAGAAATGTGGACACATCAATTCCATCAATCGTTTTCAAATGAAAACTTTCTGTTTGGCAATTATTTCCAAATGATTTTATGGTGTATTGATCATTATTAAATCCTACAAAATTTTCTCCGGGTTTACCCGTTGTTACTTGTAATTTAAATGGTTGATTTACCGGAATATTTTTTAATGTATATTTCCCGGATGCATCTGTCTTTGTTGTAAGATTATAAGGTTCTGACTGCCCATTAATAGTAGCAATAATGTTAACACCAGCTAGCGGTTTATTGTTTGTTTCTCCTAAATACACAATCCCGGAAAGGCAACCACCCTCTTCTAAATCAACTTGTAAAACTGTCCCAAACAATGTTTTGGAATATGGAATATCAATTTCTTGAATATTTTGCACAAAGTTTTCTGAAGAGTTAGGCGGATTTGAAATGATAATTTTAAATCGATCTGTTTGTCCTCCTGAAAAATCGAATTCAGCAATCCCCTCATTGTCTGTGAGAACAGTATAATATTGCTCTTCAAAAGTGATGTTTTGATTATTTTGAATAGACTGATTGTTATTAATGGACGTATTTTGATTGGGTTTAATTTTAGGATTCCCTTGAATAGCTGGAGGTGTATTTGTTTTAGGGATTAATCCTTTCCCAATAACACCTTGTGTTATGTTCGGATTGATTTGGATTCCGGAATAATTCATGTTTTGTCCTGTAGGCAATTTTGAATAGTCTGTTTTCCATTCTTTAGGTACATTGGGTAATGAAACTTTAACTCCTTTTGCATAATCATTATTACCCCAAACTATGACCCGCAATTTTCTGGTTTTTCTATATAATTCAAAATAGTACTGATTTTTAGCTTTATTCAATTTAATGGTTACAGTGTCATTCATAAATCCATAGCGTGAAATCACCACAGTACGTAAGGTTTCTAATTTACGGACTTCTAGATAGAAATTTCCATTTTGATCAGTAGTAGTTGATTTTGACGTTTCACCTAGTATAGAAACATAAGCATTTGGTAAAGGTTTTTGTGTACCAGCTTCTGTAATATTCCCCGTAAATTGAGCCCCATATCGCATAGGAATGATCATTTTATATCGTTCACCCCATTTCAGAGGGCCTCCATTTTTAACAATAATTGTTGTATCAACAAACCCTTGAACTTTAATCGTAACAGTTCTATAAGGGCCAATTAATGCTGAAGGATAAACTTTTACTTCTCCACCTAAATTATCCAATTTATAAGTGCCGGTATCACAAAGTGCCATAGGGATGATTTGTGTAATATCTTGATTTAATGGTGAGAAATTTTGTGACAGATCAAATTTTTGATTCCCTTTGTGGTATTTTTCAGTGAGAATAACAATTGCAGGTTGAGAAATTTTTTTATACCCCTCTTTTTCACGAAGTTCTATAACTAAAGTTGGATATCGTAAAGGGAGTTCTACTTTATAAGAATAACCATTAATAATGCTGGAATGGGAAGTGCTAAAATAGGAATTTGCAGAATGTTGTTTAAGCATTAAATCATATCCGGGAGTGGTTTGATCCTGATATTGCCCGTTTATATTTCTCTTTACTAACTCGCTAAAATTTATCATTACGGGGGCATCACTCTCATAATTATAATTTTGTGAGTTATTTACATATATATAGTATTGATAGGTTGTATTATCACTAAATACCAACGATTTAATCTTAGCAATACCGTATTGGTCTGTTAATCCTTGTCCAACACATACCATTCCAGCTACAGGAGCAGGGAACCCATCTGTTTTATCAGGTGTTACATCCTGTGTCGGGAAGATTGGTGGGTAATCAAAATTAACTTTTCTGAATAGAAAAACATTCATATTCGCTAATTCTTTTGTATTGTTAATTGTAAAATTACCAGGATTCTCCTTGGAAGTTACCAAAACATTGATGTCTACTGTTTTTACTAATGAAATTACTTCACCAATATCTTTGGTTTCACCTCCCTTTATTTCAAAAAAATAGGCAATGTTTTGGTCAGGATTCAAATAATACCGAGCATGTTCCCCTTCAATTACAATAGCATAAGCTTTATACAGTTTACATGAATTATCAGCTGATATATAGGAATAATCCATCACTTCAGCATTTGGACCACCAGGCTGATTGCGATAAGAAGCATCAGCATACTGATATTCAAATGGATTTGATGAGGAGTTATAGTACTCTGCAACTTTGTCATAACAACTTACATCTCTTAAAGGTTGATTATTGTAATTGGACAAGAATGTAAAGGTAAATGCTCCATTTTCATTGGTGGTTGCAATGGCAATTTCTTTCCCATCCTGATATTGATTTTGAGTTAAGTTGCCAATATCATTTCTTGTACGTTCAACATTAATGGTCCCATCAGAATTTCTCACAATGTATTTTTCCACTAATTTGATTTTAGTTTTTGATAAAG
>Ga0209098_1003058_pt1 | contig 14273 bp, 9 predicted proteins | sample AD_JPNHW1_MetaG_FD_184429 | JGI IMG/M metagenome (GOLD analysis project Ga0209098, IMG submission 184429) | Active sludge microbial communities of municipal wastewater-treating anaerobic digesters from Japan - AD_JPNHW1_MetaG (SPAdes) (version 2) | ecosystem: Engineered > Bioreactor > Anaerobic >... | reverse complement strand
TACTCTTGTTCATTTATAGCCACAGAGGATCTGGGGCGTAGAAACAGAAACGGACTGATTGAAATAACAGGGCGCATGGATAGCGCCCGTTTAAGAGGTTGTAACCTGATGGTTATTTGACGCTGCTGCCCGGTTTTACAGATTTGTCAGGATGCATCAAAGAGAGTTTTCCATCTGCATTTTCAGCTAACAAAACCATTCCGTGTGAGGCAACACCCTTGATTTCCTTAGGTGCCAGATTGATCAACATCAATACTTGTTTGCCTACTAAATCAGCAGGTTCATAATACTCAGCAATACCGGAAATGATATCTCTGGTATCTAAACCGGTGTTCACTTTGAGTTTCATCAATTTTTTAGTTTTGGCCACTTTTTCAGCTTCCAAAACGGTACAAACCCGAAGATCCATTTTTGTAAAATCGTCAAAAGTGATATCCTCTTTGGATGGTTCAACCGGAACTTGATTGATGGTGTTTGCAACTTTAGAGTCATTCAACTTTTGGACCTGTTTTTGAATCATCTCATCCTCAATCTTTTCGAAAAGATATTCGGGTTGATTGATCATTTCTCCTGATTTCAACAAATCAATTCTGCCTCCATCAATCCAGGAATAGGATCCCATGTTCAACATCTTTTTGAGTTTTGCTGAAGTAAATGGTAGAAATGGTTCTCCCAAAACAGCCAAAGAAGCACAAATCTGTAAAGAAATATGAAGAATCTTCTTCACTTCTTCTGGATTCTCTTTGAATTTCTTCCAAGGTTCTGTATCGGTTAAATATTTGTTTCCAAGACGAGCCAAGTTCATAAATTCACCTAACGCCTCTCTGAATCTGTATTTTTCAATAGATGATCCAATGATTTGTGGAAACTCAGCCATCTTAATCAACATCTCTTTTTCTTCCACGGTTAGTTCACCCATCGGAGGGATCACCCCTTCATAGTATTTATGAGTCAAAACAACCGTTCTATTAACGAAATTTCCGAAAATCGCCAGTAATTCATTGTTGTTTTTAGATTGGAAATCGGCCCACGTAAAATCGGCGTCTTTTGTTTCCGGAGTGATGGAAGTAAGCGTATATCTAAGAACATCTTGTTTCCCTTCAAAATCACGAAGGTATTCATGTAACCACACTGCCCAGTTTCTGGAAGTGGAGATCTTATCATTTTCGAGGTTTAGAAACTCATTAGCCGGAACATTTTCAGGAAGGATAAAGGAACCTTCTGCTTTCAACATCGCAGGGAAGATGATACAGTGGAAAACAATATTATCTTTACCGATAAAATGAACCAAACGTGTATCTTCATCTTTCCACCATTTTTCGTATGGTTGATTGTGTTCCAAACACCACTCTTTCGTGGCTGAAATATAACCAATCGGAGCATCAAACCAAACGTAAAGCACTTTGCCCTCAGCACCATCTACAGGTACTTTAACACCCCAATCCAAATCGCGGGTAACGGCACGTGGTTGTAAACCACTCTCAATCCACGACTTACATTGTCCGTAAACATTTACTTTCCAATCGTTTTGGTGTCCTTTGAGGATCCATTCTCTCAACCAAGTTTCGTATTGATCTAAAGGAAGATACCAGTGAGTCGTTTCTTTCTGCACCGGTTCGTTTCCGCTTAAAGTAGATTTTGGATTGATCAGGTCGGTAGCATTAAGGGTTGTCCCGCAAGCTTCGCATTGGTCGCCGTATGCTCTTTCGTTGTGACAATGAGGGCAGGTTCCGGTAATGTAACGGTCCGCTAAAAACTGTTTTGCTTCCTCATCATAATATTGTAAGGTGGTTTTCTCGATCAATTTCCCTTCACTCAACAACTTAATAAAAAATTCAGAAGCTGTTTGGTGATGAACCGGGTTAGAGGTTCTGGAATAGATATCAAAAGTGATTCCTAATTCTTCGAAAGAATCTTTGATGATGCCGTGATATTTATCCACAATGGCTTGAGGAGTTGTATGTTCATTTTTTGCTTTGATGGTAATAGGAACGCCATGTTCATCAGAGCCACCGATCATCAACACCTCTTCGCCCATCATGCGCATATATCTGCAATAGATGTCTGCGGGGATATAAACTCCTGCCAAATGGCCGATATGTAAAGGCCCATTTGCATAAGGTAAAGCTGTGGTAATCAAGTGTCTTTTTGCCATACATTATAAATTTTAAAGTGAGGCGCAAAGATACTGAAAAAATAGAAAACTTTTTTAAAAATGTAAGTTCACCCCTGCTGAAACAGGAATCACGTTAGCACCTCTTCCGTTTCTAAAGAACTGAATCACTCCATACTTAGCATAAATAGAGATATCATCAAATCCAATTTGGATTTTAGCATCCAGCATAAACGGATTGATGTTTAGATTTTTGGAAATGGTTTCGTACATTTCTGTATTATCATCTGGATTGTAGATAATTTTTGATTTTCCGGATATCTTCAAAGCTGCTTCAGCTCCCAATTGAATAAAGAAGTTAGAATGAGCCGTTTTCTTTTGCCATTCAAAAACAATTGGAGCGTGAATATACCACACAGAGAGAAAACTTCCGCTATAGTCAACATCATTTGGTGCATTTACTTGTACGGTCTGACCGTTGAATGGTCTGAAAGCGGTATTCAGATCAGCGTTATACTTATTATAACGAAAACCCAGACCTGCACCAAACAGAATTGCATAATTATGGCAAGGTTTTGTCAATTTAAAATCGTGACTAAACATAGTCCATCCGATTTCAAAAGAAGTATATTTCAAAACTGCATTTGGAACATTTCCAATTTGGAGATCTCTGGTGCTCAGATTAGAAAATCCGAGGAAGAAACTGGCAATATGTGCATTATAATGTCTTCTTTTAAAGTTTTTTTGCACTCTTTCAGAAAATTCAGGATTTAAGAATTGTTCTCCAAAAAAATCGTTATCAGAATCCTCGATAGTATCATTTTGGAAGGGATCATCCAGGAATTCATCCACAATTTTTGGAGGAATGGAATCATGAGGAATGGTATCCGGGGTCACTTTTTCCACAAAAACGGACACATTTTCATTATCCTCAGAAATCACGATTCTGTTACCATTGTAGATAATAGTAGTATCTTTTTGAGCAAAGCCCATCGACACCACACAACATAAAACGAATAAAACAAATATTTTTTTCATAGTTGGATTTTTTTTGCAAAAATAGTAAAAAATTGGTTCAGGGTCCAGGGTTCAGGGTTCAGGGTTGTTTAAAGGTTTAACGCTTCGCTGTTTAAAGATTTAAAGGTTTAAGGTTGAAAGGTTTAACGCTTCGCTGTTTAAAGGGTTAAGGTTTAACGCTTAGCTGTTTAAAGGTTTAAAAAGTTAAAATTACATTAAATTCGTAATTCGTAATTTGTAATTCTTTAATTTTCCCCTTTCCCCTTGTCCCTTTCCCCTTATCCCTAAACCATTATTCATTATTCATTATTAATTATTAATTCTTTTGGGCGTTCCGGCTTTCCCAACCCACGAATCCACGCACGCCGTCGGGCTTGTTCCGGGGTCCGCTTCGCTCCCGTGCTTCACCGCACTTCGCTTAAGAAAATTCAGGCCATAACATAAAAATCATCGCGGCGCTCGTTCCGGTTCGCACCACCTTCGGTGCCCTCCACATCCCTAACGCTTTCAAAACCTACGGTTTTTTTAGTGAATAGTTAATAGTGAAGAGTTTTTTGAAGTAAAAAGTAAAACCTAACCTAGATGAGCTAGAACCGAAATAGCACACAGATGACACTGATAAAACAGATTCCACAGATGTAATTTGTTGAAAGGTTGAACGCTACGCTGTTTAAAGTTTAAAGGGTGAAACATCAATAAACCTTTAAACCTTTAAACCTTTAAACGAAGTTTATCTGTGTAAATCAATTCAATCTGTGTCATCAGCGTTCTATCTTTTAAAATGAATAATGGTTTAGGGGAAAGGGGAAAGGAAGTAAAAAGTAAGAAGTAAGAAGTATAACGTAAAAACTAAAACCCAAGAACCAAAACCCAATAACTAATAGCTGATAGCTGAAACCTGATAGCTAAAACCCAAAACCCAAAACCCAAAACCCCAAACCCCTTCCAAAATAAATTATTATAATTTTCGTTATGTGCATTGTTTTATTTTAAAGATTGTATATATTTGCATTCTAAAAACATACTAACTAAAATTGACTAACATGATTGTTATTACCGGAGCTGCAGGTTTTATAGGCAGCTGCATGACTCAGAAACTAAACAATATGGGAATGGAAAACCTCATTCTCGTGGACGACTTTTCTAAAGAAGCTAAGATTTCTAACTGGATCAATAAGAAATATATTGATAAAATTGATCGAAAAGATTTTTTTAAATGGGCTGATCAAAATGCTGATAAAATTGACTTTATCATCCATTTGGGTGCCAGAACAGACACAACCGAGTTTAATTATACCATTTTTGAGGAGTTAAACATCGATTACTCTCAACGTATGTTTACTTTAGCTGCCAAAAACGGTATCCCAATGATCTATGCTTCCTCTGCTGCCACTTACGGAAATGGGGAATTTGGATACTCTGACGATCATGCTTTGATTCATAAACTGGAACCTTTGAATCCTTATGGAAAATCCAAAAATGAGTTCGATAAATGGGTGTTAAAACAAAGCATCACCCCTCCATTCTGGGCCGGATTCAAATTTTTTAATGTTTTTGGACCTAATGAATTTCATAAGGGACGGATGGCGTCTGTTGTGTTTCATTCTTATCATCAAATTGAAGCCACCGGAAAGACAAAACTTTTCAGATCTCACCGACCCGATTATAACGATGGGGAACAAATCCGCGATTTTATTTATGTAAAAGATGTTGTGAATGTGCTTCACTGGTTTATGAAATACAAACCTGAGAGCGGCATCTACAATTTAGGAACCGGTTATGCGAGACCTTTTACCGCTTTGGCACTGGCCACTTTTAAAGCGATGAAAAGCAATCCGATCATTGAATTTATCGATATTCCTTCCGATATTCGGGATAAATATCAATATTATACAGAGGCAGATATGCACAAAGCACGTAAGGTGGGTTTGAAGAAACCATTTCGCTCCTTAGAACATTCAATAAAAGACTATGTACAACTATATTTGATAAAAAACTGCAATTGGTAATTTTTACAAGCTCATTATCAGACTATTACGAAAAAAAGATAAAAAAAAATCATATTTACTATGTTCGATATTCTAAATTTAGTACTTTTGTTTAACGAAGTTGTAGTAAAATTTAATTAGGGTAACATTTTTAATATTAACGATGATATTATCATAAGATATGCAGAACTTCTCTGACAAAGAGATCCAAAAGATGTTGAAGAAATTTTTTGGATATAGTAGTTTTAAAGGGGATCAATTAAAAGTGATCAAATCGTTGTTGAAAGGCAAAGATTGCTTCGTAATCATGCCCACCGGTGGAGGTAAGTCCTTATGTTATCAATTACCGGCCCTATTAACTGAAGGTACTGCAATTATCATTTCCCCGCTTATCGCCCTCATGAAGAACCAGGTAGATGCCATCAGAAACTTTGGTACTGAATTGGGAATTGCCCATTTCATGAACTCTTCGTTGAGTAAAAGTGAAATCAAACTGGTTAAAGATGATTTAATTGCAGGTAAAACCAAATTGTTATATGTTGCACCTGAAACACTTACTAAAGAAGAGAATGTTGAATTCTTCCGAGATATCAACATCTCCTTTTTCGCTATTGATGAAGCCCATTGTATTTCTGAATGGGGGCATGATTTCAGACCTGAATATCGTAGAATCAGAGCAATTATTGATATCATTGATAAAAAGGTACCTTTAATTGCGTTGACGGCAACAGCAACCCCAAAAGTACAGAGTGATATTCAAAAAAATCTTCATATAGAAAAGGCTGATCTGTACGTTTCATCCTTTAACCGTGCCAACCTTTATTATGAAGTTCGAGATAAAACCAAAGATATTGATAAAGAAATCGTAAAATTTGTAAAACAACATTCTAACAAATCAGGTATCATATACTGTTTGAGCAGAAAGAAAGTTGAGGAACTGGCAGAATTTTTACAAGCGAATAAAATCAAGGCCCTACCCTATCATGCCGGGTTAGACTCCCACACCAGAGTGGATCATCAAGATGCGTTTTTGATGGAAAACTGTGATGTGATCGTCGCAACCATTGCATTTGGAATGGGCATCGATAAACCCGATGTACGATTTGTTATCCATTATGATATGCCTAAAAGTTTGGAAGGGTATTACCAAGAAACCGGAAGAGCAGGAAGAGATGATGGAGAAGGATTGTGTGTCGCTTTTTATGATATTAAAGATTTATGTAAACTTGAAAAATTTTCAACCAAAAAATCTGTAGCTGAACAAGAAATAGTGAAACAACTCGTTGCCGAAACTGCTTCTTATGCCGAATCCACCAACTGTAGAAGAAAACATTTACTCCACTATTTTGGAGAAACGTATGAACAAGATAATTGCCAAAGTTGTGATATTTGCTTACATCCAAAACCAAAAATGAACGCATCAGAACAAGTACAAATGGCCATTGAGGTCATCCAAGCCGTTAAACAACAATTTCAAGAAACACATATCATAGACATCCTTACCGGGAACAAGTCAACCTCTGTCGTAAAATTTAAACACAACAAACTTAAAATGTTTGGAGAAGGGGAAGACTATGATGAAAAATTCTGGGGTAGTGTGATCCGTGCTGCTATCTTTGAAGAACTCATCTATAAAGATATTGAAAATTACGGATTATTGAAAGTAACCCCTAAAGGGGAGAAATTTATGGATAATCCTTATGCGATCAATGTTCAAAAACCGGATAAAAAAGAGTCTGACGATGATGAAGAGATGCCGGATGATGTTTTGATTAACAAAGGAGATGCTATCGATAAAGCCCTATTTGCTTTACTTAAAGATCTTCGTAAAACCATCTCTCAAAAAGAGAACCTTCCTCCATTTGTGATCTTTCAAGATCCATCTTTGGAAGATATGTGTATCCAATACCCAACTTCCATCGACGAGATGACCAACATCAGCGGTGTCGGTGTAGGAAAAGCTCAAAAATATGGAAAACCTTTCGCTGACCTCATCAAAAAATATGTTGATGATAACGAAATCGAAAGACCTCAAGACTATATCGTTAAATCGGTTGTTAAAAAATCAGCGATCAAAGTGTTTATCATTCAAGCAATTGACAGAAAATTGAGCTTCGAGGATATCGCTATTGCCAAAGGACTTGAGATGGATGAATTGTTAACAGAAGTGGAAAGCATCGTAGCTTCCGGTACTAAACTGGATATCAATTACTATATTGAAGAAAATATTGAACCTTATCATCAGGATGAGATTTTAGAATACTTCGCTGAAGCTGAAACAGACTGCTGCGAAGCCTGTTTAAAAGAATTAGGCGAAGATGAATATACGATTGAAGAGATCCGTGTAATGAGGATTAAGTATATGTCTGATGTTGGAAATTAAAATATAATTATTTTATAATTATTCTAAAAAATGATTTTTGGTTCATATTATTTACTAATTTTGCACCGAGAAACTATTTCAGTATAAATCATCAAAAAAATGTCTCCTAAAACAAAAGAAGTTATTATAAATGTGGCCTCCAAATTATTTGGACGCTATGGCTTTTACAAAACTTCTATGGATGAGATAGCAAAAATTGCCCGCAAAGCAAAAGGATCCCTTTATTACCATTTTGAAAGCAAAGAGGAGCTTTTTAAAGAGGTGGTTTCCAAAGAGTTTGAGATATTGAAAACAGAATTGGATAAAATTGTGCATCTTGATGATGTGAATGCTCCGGAACTGATAAAGTTATATCTCAATTCCCGAATGGAACTCCTATCGAAATCATATAATTTTCACGAAACCCTTAAGGCCGACTTGAATGAACATTTTGAGTTTTTGGACGAAATACGTTCTGATTTAGCAACTTGGGAAAAAGAAAAATTGAGATTTATTATCAATAAAGGGATCTCTGAAGGTACTATCGATAGTTCTTTAAACTTCGATGTAGCAATCGATGTTTTTATTCTCATCCTTAAAAGTGCTGAAATACAATTCTTTGTTCAAAATAAATATGAAGCTTTTGCGCCCCACTTCGATGAACTACTCGGCATTATCATCAAAGGGCTGAAGCCCTAATTTTTTTACCCCACATCTGACTATTAAACACTTTTAGTACATTTTATACATAAAATACAACCAATTACTGACTATAAAACATTATTAGTATAAATATTAGAAAAATGAAAAAAACAATCACATTCATCATGCGGAATCGGGTTACGGTTTTAATAATCATTGGACTCATTACGTTGTTTTTTGGATATCAAATGAAAAATTTGAGAATCAACTCCGATATCATCAAATCTTTACCTGAAGATGATCCTGCTGCATCTATGTACAAGAAAATTGGAGAAAAGTACAAAGGGAGTACTTTAGGAATCATCATTTATAATTCTGAGAACTTATATACTGGGAAAGCAATTGCAGATATAGCTATGATTACAGAGACAGTAAAAGGAATCCCCGGAGTGGAATCAGTTATCAGTCTGACCAATATTATCAATATTAAATCGGATTCTTTAGGTATGGAAGTAGGACAATTGGTTGATGAATATAATCTACCAACAAGTGATTCTGAACTAAAAGTATTGAAAAACGAGATTGAGCAAAATGAGATGTATAAAGGAGATATTGTTTCAACAGACAGTAAATCTACCATAATTATGTTCACTTTATCTCCTCATGTAACTCAGGAAAAAGTAGCCAAAGAGGTAAAAGAGAAGGTTGAAAAATTAAAAATCTCGGAAAAACTCTATTTTGGAGGTTTGCCCATGATGATGGAAGAGTTATCTACTGTCATATATACGGATATGATGTGGCTAATCCCGATTGTGATGATTGTTCTATTAATCATTTTATTTTTGAGTTTCAAGACCATAAGAGGAGCAATCATTCCTCTCATTACTGTAGGGATTGCTGTAATTTGGACATTAGGAATGATGGCTTTATTAGGCTATGAAATCACTATGATTGGAGGAATAATACCGGTTGTTTTATTTGCGGTTGGTAGTGCTTACGCTATACATGTAGTCAATCATATCTCGGAAAATGTTGTTTCTGGTAACAAAGAAGGTATTATTAATTCGATTTTATACTTATTGTTACCGGTATTTTTGTCCTCTTTAACAACTGTTTTTGGTTTTATCTCATTTATTTTTGGTTCTTATTTATCTATGATTAAGGATTTTGGAATGTTTTGTGCCATTGGTACATTTTTCTCATTTTTATTAGCCATTATTTTTATTCCTGCGGTACTCTCCTATTTGCCTCCAATAAAGAATTTAGCTGACAAAAAAGAACCGTTTTTATCAAGATTAATCTTAAAACCTATATCAAGACTGATTATCAAACATCCTAACTATATTTTTACGTTCTGGGCAATTATCATCATTTTAGGAGTGTTTGGAACACTAAAAATTGATAGATCTACTAATCTGGCTTCTTTTTTCAAATCTAAGAGTCAAACCAAAATATCAGAGATCACTTTACAGGAAAAGTTTGGGGGATCCGCACCTATCTATATTGTTTTCAAAGGGGATATTCAAGATCCAAAGTTGTTAAATGAGATGATGAAGATGTCAGATTTTTTAAAAACATCCCATTTTATCTCCACCACAACTTCGGTTGCAGATTTGGTAGCACAAATGAATAACGCAATGGGAGAAGGGAAGAAAATCCCAACTGACCGAGCAAAAGTGGAACAACTTTGGTTTTTATTAGAAGGACAAGAGGTAATGGGGAAACTAGTCTCTGAAAATCTGGATGAAGCGATTATACAAACCCGATTTGCTTCAACCAGTACTAAGGATACCAAACTATTTCTGGATACATTAAACCATTACATCAAGCAACATCAACAAAAAGGGATTCAAATGGAAGCTTGTGGAATGCCAAATGTATATCAACAGATGGATAAAAGCTTGCTAAATAGCCAATTGAGCAGTTTAGCCATAGCTATTGCATTAGTACTTCTACTAGTTAGTCTTTCTTTAAAATCTTTTAAATTAGGAATTTACGGAATCATTCCGATCCTGGCTACTGTGTTAGCAGTATTTGGATTTATGGGCTTTACCGGAATTGCTTTAGATGTTGCCACAGTCTCTGTTGCCAGCGTTGCATTAGGGATTGGTGTAGATTATTCCATTCATACCATTACTGCTTTTAACTATTATATGAAGCAAAAGAAAGATATTAATAGCGCCTTAGAGAGTACCATTATGACGACCGGAAAATCGATCCTGATCAATGCAATCTCTGTTGCTTTAGGATTTTCCGTGTTATTGGTTTCACAACTGGTACCAATGCAATATTTTGGATTATTGATAGCACTTTCAATGCTATTTTCATCTACAGGAGCCTTAACATTGTTGCCTGTTTTGTTAATTATCAGAAATAGAATTTCAGAAAAGAAAAGAGTAAAATTAAACAATAACACCATTTAAATTATTTAATATGAAAACATTAAAACAAAAAATCATGATAATATGCTTGATCGCATTATCATTAAACGTATTCGGACAAACCGGTCCAGAAATATTATCTAAACTAGATCAAGTGATGTTCTCTGCAAAGGATTTGTCTGCAACCAACAAAATGATTCTGATTGATAAAACTGGTAAACAGGAAGTTCGAGAGTCATCCATTATGCAAAAAGGAACAGAAATGCGAATGATTCGATTCATATCACCAGCATCCCAAACTGGAATTGCCATGTTATCATTACCCAATGATGTGATCTATTTATATATGCCTGCATTTGGCAAAGAGCGTAGAATATCAAGTAGTGTAAAAACACAAAAATTTGCCGGTACCGATTTCTCTTATGACGATTTACAAGCACAACCATACAGCCAAAAGTTTACAGCTAAATTGATTTCTACAAATGTAAATTCTTATGTTTTAGAACTAACTCCGAAAGTGAAAGGAGAATACACCAAGATTATGTTGACTGTACATAAAACCGAATATTATCCAATTTCAACGGAGTTTTACGACAAGAATGGAACCAAAGTAAAAGAGAGTAAATACTCATTTAGTAAGGTTGGAAAATATTGGTGCCCTCAAGAGATAGAAATGTTTGATATCAAAAAAGGGAGTCGAACTAAAATCCAGATGATTAATCCTAAATATGATACAGGACTTAAAGAGGATCAATTTACCGTTAGAAAATTAATACAATAAATCATGAAAAAGTACTGGTTTGCCCTTTGTTTTATGGGAATGAGTGCCTTTAGTTGGGCACAGGAAAATTCCATTCATATTTATGGAAATCTAACTACAGACCAAAGAGTCGTATTTCTAGAAGAAACTGAGTGGGGTTGGAACGAAAATCGATTAACCTTGAAATTGGAAAAGAAAACAGATAGAATAAAATTTTATTCGGAAGTTTGGTTAAGAAATTTTGGAATTCCAGAATATAACAGATCTGATCAATTATTTAACAGAAACATTATTGACCCTTTTGATCTTCAATTAAGGGAGGCGTATGTTCAGATCAGTGATCTTTTTATCCCCAATCTAGATCTAAAGATTGGAAGGCAAAGAATCACTTGGGGAACTGCCGACAAGCTCAATCCAACTGACAATCTGAATCCTTATGATTTAGAAGACATTCTGGATTTTGGTCGCCATCGTGGTTCTGATGCTATCAGTTTGACCTATTATTTCAAAAATGATTTCTCTTTACAGGCTGTAGCAATTCCTTTCTTTCAACCCGCAAACTTGCCGGTTGGTATGTTTTCGAATGCGTTAATGCCCTCAATTGAAATACCTATAGATATTCCTATTAACTCTTTAACTACCCAGATCAATAAACCTAAAAATAGTGTAATGGAAAGTTCCACTTTAGGGTTTAAGTTTAAAGGAGCTATAAAAAGTGTAGATTTCTCATTAAGTTATATATGGGGTTATAATGGAATTCCTTACTTGTCTAAAACAACGGTAACACCACAATTGATTCCATTGGGATTAGATGTCAATGCAGAACTCTCCTATTTCAGAAATCATGTTTTTGGGATAGATATGAGTACAGAAATAAAAGGGGTTGGAGTATGGGTAGAAGGAGCTTTATTTAAGCTTCAGGATTCTCTTATGTACTCAAACGTTATCTCAATCAGCGGGTTGGATCCGATTCAAAGTGATTCGTTAATTCTGGACAGCAAGGAACCCTATTTCCGCGCTATTGTAGGTGCAGATTACCATTTCGGTAAAGGAAGCTATATCAACATACAGTTTATGCATGGTTTTATTCATGAAAATGGAAATCAGAATATGAGCGATTATCTATTTTTAAGATATGACCAAAGATTATTGGATGATAAGATAATAATATCTCCTGTAAGTGGTGCTTTCATCATTGAACAATGGAAAAATATCAAAGAACATTACTGTTTTGCTTATATGCCACAAATCAAATATAATCCGGTTCCCGATTTAGAGTTAAGTTTGACTGGAGTGATAATTAAAGGAAAAGGGAATGGAATCTTTACCGCTTTGCAAGAGTATGATCAGATTATACTGAAAGTGAACTACTCTTTCTAGATAAGAAGTAAGAAGTAAGAGGTAACAGGTAAGAGGTGGCTGGGTTATATTTATTTGATTTTCTTGCATTTATGATTTTTAAGAATTTTTAACTAAAGATTTAGTTGCATAACTAAAAAATTAGTTGTTACTTTGCACAATAATTCAACTAAGTTTTTAGTTATATATTAAAATTGGATAAGATCATGAAATTTAAAAAGTTTAAAAGTCAGGAGTTGACAAAGTCGGAAGAGGAGATCATGCAGATATTGTGGCAGTTGGATGGTGGATTTGTGAAGGAGGTTGTAGATCAATTTCCGGATCCTAAACCGGCATACAATACGGTATCTACTATTATTAGAATTTTGGTTAAAAAGGGAGTTGTCAGATTTGAGGCTATTGGGAATACGCACAAATATATCCCCAAGATTTCCAAGGAGGAGTACACTAAAATCTATTTAAACCATTTTGTCGGAAATTATTTTGACAATTCTTATAAAACGCTGGTATCATTTTTCACCAATGAAGAGCAGTTATCGGTTCAGGAATTGGAGGAGATGAAACATTTATTAGAACAAGAAATTCAAAAGAAAAAAAGCCATGAATGATCTTTTAATTTATTCGGTTCAAGTTATCCTGGGAAGTGCAATCTTCTATGGATTTTATAAACTTTTTATGGAGCGGGATACCCATTTTGTAGTGCATAGATTTTATTTATTGATTGCGCTCGGATTCTCCATTATAGTGCCATTCATTCAGTTTCCAATCCATCATATTCCTCAGAGAGAGACCTTTAAAGCAGTATTTCAGACCATCCAAGTGCTTGGAGGAAGTGAAACAAAAACGAATGTACTCCCAATTGAAACTGCACTTATTGTTTTATACTTTGTAGGAGTCGTATTTTTCTTGGTTCGGTTTTTGATTGGACTTTTTCAATTAAATGCAATTGCCAAACATGCGCAGGATTATTACAAAGAGGGGTATCATTTTAAAATAACATCCAAAGAGATTGCCCCCTTTTCATTTTGGAAAACCATATTTATTGATGAACGTTATAAGGATTCACATGAATTAAACACTATTCTGTTACACGAATCTATTCATATTCAACAGTTTCACACGATAGATGTGTTGCTTTTTGAGTGTGCTACTATTGTTTTCTGGTTCAATCCAATCTTCTACTTCTTCAAAAAGAGTATCAAAGAACAACATGAATATATTGTAGATGATGTCGTGAAGAAAAGTAATACTGAAATAAAACCTTATTTAATTCTATTATGTAACACTGCTGGTATGCAGTTTAATATTACCAATAATTTCAATAAACCTTTAATTATAAAAAGAATGAAAAAAATGGCGCAATCCCCTTCAAAGTCAGCAAACATGTACAAACTATTGTTGACCATCCCCATTATTTTGGGATTAGTTGTATTATTCTCTATTCAAAACAGTAATGCAAAAAGCATTATTATTCCTACAAGTTCCAATAGTTCGATAATAGTTTCATCGGATATTGTAAACGATTCGATCCCTAAAAAGACAAAAATGTTTCATGAAGTGGAAAAACCCGCCACTTTTCCAGGTGGGATGGATAAGCTGCCTGTATATTTAGGACAGAACATCAAATATCCAAAAGAATGTCGGGAGAAAG
>Ga0209098_1003056_pt1 | contig 14282 bp, 12 predicted proteins | sample AD_JPNHW1_MetaG_FD_184429 | JGI IMG/M metagenome (GOLD analysis project Ga0209098, IMG submission 184429) | Active sludge microbial communities of municipal wastewater-treating anaerobic digesters from Japan - AD_JPNHW1_MetaG (SPAdes) (version 2) | ecosystem: Engineered > Bioreactor > Anaerobic... | reverse complement strand
AGGGAAATGTAATGTTCTTTATTGACAAAAAGGGAGAAAAAGATGGTCCGGACATGATGAACATGAGACCTGAAGATGAAATGGAATTTATCTCAGACGATGGTGATACTGTTGGCAAGAAGATTATGATTAGGAAAATGAAAGGCGGACCCAAGGATCACATGATTTTTTTCAACGAGATGGGACCGAAGCATTTCCCTCCAGTTCCTCCGGTTCCTCCTGTACCGCCGGCTCCACCAGTTCAACACATTATGAAGTTTAAACATACCGGTCAGGTGATTGACCTAAATGATCCGGGAGTTGTTTCGTTCAAAAAGAAAGATTTAAAGGGCGGGCTGGAAAAAATTGAGATTATCCGAAAAAAAGCAGATGAAAACACGGCAGATTTCGATTTCCAATTTGATGGTGATGATTTTATGGTGCCAGAGCCTCCGGAAGCTCATGAAATGCCTGATTTTGACTTTCATTCAATTGACGACAGTCTGAAAATGAAAATTATTGAGAAAAAGAAGATCATCAATGGAAAGAATGGCAAGGAAATTGAAGTAGAAGTTGAGCAAAAAAAATAAATGGAATAATAGTTCGTTTATAATATTGCTCTTTTTGCAGCAACAACGCGAAAAAGCAATTAAACAACAACAGAGTGAACGGTCGGGCCCCAATCCCGGCCGTTTTTAGTTTAAGCTACCTCGATTTTGGAGATTAATTTGAACGTATTATTTAGCCATCGATAGTTTTTCGCTACACCAACTTGGTAGTTTCGATGTTCAAATTTTGTAGGTATTTGAAAAGTGATTTATAAATTTTTTAATGCTAAATTTGAACGCCACTAACTTAGATTGATCGATGCCGAATTTTGAAAATAAAACAGACGAACGTTTGTTGTGGGTAAAGTTTCTTGATGGAGATGATCAGGTTTTGAGCTCTATTTATCTTGAACACTCTCATTCACTTTTTGATTATGGCTGTCGATTCACAAACGACCGGGATTTGGTGAAAGACTGCATTCAGGAAGTTTTCTGCAATCTTATCAAAATGCGCAGCAGACTTTCGGAGACCGATAATATTAAATTTTATCTTCTAACTTCAACCAAAAGGGAGATAATCAGGGCTTTGAAGAAATCGAGTAAAAAGATATACGCAGAAGACGATTTTGATTATTCATTTGAATTACTTCTGAATAAAAACATTGATCAGCAAGATGCTGAGTTTGATGAAGGAAAGCAAGTCGCACTAGCTGTAGCCCTCGGAATGTTGACTGACAGACAAAAGGAGGCTATTTATTTAAGATTTAATAAGGGCTTGGAATACGATGAAATTTCAGCCATTTTGAATTTGAACTATCAGTCATCCAGAGCTTTGATTCATAGAGCTATTGAAAAGCTTAGGAGTCTGATTCGGCTCGAGGAGGCAAAATTCACTCAGGTTTTGTTATCGATGTTTACCTCAAATAACAAATCTGTTATTTAACACAAAAAATATTTTCAAATCGGTGTCAACAAAAGTTGAGCGACTGTCTTTTTCGAGTTATGGAAATGGACAAATACAAAAACTTTTCTGAATCTGATTTTTTAGATGACCATTATTTTTTGCAATGGTTAACATACCGCTCTGCAGAGGATGAAGAAATTTGGATGGACTTTCTGAAAAGTTACCCTTCAAAAGTACAAATTGTTCGAGCCGCAGAATCTATTTTCAATTTACTGCGTGTGCGCGAAAGAGAAATGAATCTTCCCGAGCAGTTCGAACTCTGGAATCGAATTCGAATCGAGTCTGTCACGTCAGAAAAAAATGTATGGGTAAAATTGGTGAAATATGCGGCAGTACTGATTTGTGTTTTTTGTTCGGGGGCATTGTCATTCTATTTATACCAGGATAAGCCTATTCCTGTTTACAACAGAGTAATTGGATCTGTCACTTTCGAAGACTCTACAAAAAAATATTCAAACTTAAAGGCACTACTTATATTGTCTGATGGTTCTAAAATTCCGCTTGAAAGGCAATTGTCAAAAATCTCCTATAATTATAGCGGAAATCAGCTTGTTGTAAATCAAGATACTATCAAACAAGAGGCTGGGTTCAACTCAGGTTTTTTGAACAGAGTTTCTATACCGTATGGTAAAAAGTCAATAATAGAACTCTCAGATGGAACAAAAGTTTGGCTAAATGCGGGAAGTCAGATCGCATTTCCTACTGTTTTCTCGGGGGCGTTTCGAAAAGTCGAGTTAAAAGGAGAAGCATTTTTTGAGGTGGCTAAAAATGCAGAGCGTCCGTTTCTCGTAGAAACATGTGATCAAGTTGTACATGTGGTTGGTACGAAATTCAATGTCTCCGCTTATCCCGAAGATAAATTCGTTCAAACTGTTTTGCAGGAAGGTAAAGTCAGTCTTGAGATACGCGATAAAAAACTCTTAAAAAAAGACCATTTTATCGAAATGGATCCAGACCAGATGATTGAGCTGGATAAAGAGTCCAAAGAAATATTCAGATCGGTGGTGGATGCTTCAAAATATATCATGTGGAGAGATGATATATTAGAATTTAATAAAATAGATCTTGGCAAAGCGTTAAAACAGATCGAACGATTCTATGATATTCAGATTACGCTTGCAGATCCCAAAATTGCATTATATAAGTTGTCTGGCAAGTTGGATTTGAAGGAGAATCCTGAAGACGTTTTAAACGTGATTAAACTTACTGTTCCAATAGCCTGGAGAAAGACAAACAAGAATTTTAAACTAACTGAAAAATAAATATAAAACTAAATGAAAGCGATCCGAAGAATGTTCCCGCATTCTCCGGATCAATAGAAGTACAATTGATTAGTAACTAAAACTAAACGCTTAAAAGTATGAAAAAAAAGTTTCATGAACGAATCGTTCACGATTGTGAACGATTCAAAAAACTATTGCTTATTATGAAGCTGTCGGTTTTTTTGTTGATTCTCAGTACGCTAACTGTTGTTGGTAACAGTTATTCTCAATCTACGAAATTTTCTTTTAAATTATCCAACGCGACAATTAAGAATGTGTTCGAAGAAATTGAAAAAAGTAGCGAGTTCATAATTCTCTATTCCGATGATGTAATTGATGTTAATCGGGAGGTGTCTGTAAAAGTTTCTGATGTTCCTGTAGAACGCATACTCGAACAGATTCTTAAACCCTCGGGCAATGGATATGAGATAAAAGATCGTCAGATTATTATCACAGAGAGAGATAACAGTGTCCCGTCTGGAGTTAATATACTTCAAAAGGGTAGCGTAATTAAGGGAACGGTGAATGACACCGCCGGTGAGCCGTTACCGGGAGTGAGTGTTGTGTTAAAAGGAACCACGAATGGAACGATAACAGATTCGGATGGAAATTTCAAACTTGAGGTAGTGAATGACGAACAGATCCTTGTTTTTTCGTTTGTCGGGATGAAGTCTCAGGAAATTCAGGTGAAGGGAAAAACAACGTTCAACGTAGTAATGGAAGAGGAAACAATTGGCTTGGCAGAAGTTGTAGCTGTTGGATATGGTACTCAAACTAAGCGCGAAATTTCTGGTTCGGTGACTAATGTTTCAGAAAAAAGCTTCAATAAAGGTGTTACCCGAACTGGTGTTGATTTGTTGAAAGGGAAAGTTGCCGGATTAACTATTACCAACGGTAGCGGTGATATTACAAAAGATCAGACGATACGGTTACGTGGTACTTCTTCACTCAATGGAAGTAGTCAACCATTCATTGTTGTTGATGGTGTTCCTGGTATGAGTTTGAATTCTGTCGCTCCGCAAGACATCGAGTCGATGAGCGTATTGAAAGATGCTTCTGCTGCCGCCATTTATGGGTCGCGGTCGGCTAGTGGCGTTATCCTCATTACTACAAAAAAGGGAAAGAAGGATATGACTTCTGTTGATTATGATGGTTATGTAGCTATTGACAATGTAACCAATGTCCCTGAATTGCTTAATGCTCAGGAATGGAGGGCGTATTGCAAACAAAACAATATTGACGTTTCTGGTCTTGATAATGGCGGAGATACTGATTGGTTTAAGGAAATTATGAGAACTGGTATTACCCAAAGCCACAACCTGTCAATGGCTGGAAGTTCAAAATTGAGTAACTACCGCGCTTCTATTTCTTACCTGAATCAAGAAGGTGTTGTGAAAGACAATTCTCTGGAACGCTACAATGCTCGTCTTACTTTTAATCAAAAGGCATTTAACGAAAAATTAGATTTGACCTTAACTGGTGTACTAACACAACGTGACTATTCGCCTACTGACACCCGCAATTTCGTCTTGGCTTATAATATGCTTCCCGTTTACAAAATAAAGAACGACGATGGAACCTGGTATGATAATCAGGAGTATGACCAAGGTAATCCCGTGCGCAATATTCAGTACAATTCTCAGAAGAATAAAAACAGCCTGTATTTTGGTAACCTTAAAGCTGATCTCGATGTATTCGCTGGAATGAAGGCTGGCCTCAATGTTTTGAAACAGAGAGAAACTAACGATTATGGTCAGTATTATAATTCTCAAACTGAAAGAGGTCGGAATGATCTTGGCTATGCTAAACGCGAAGCCTGGACTGCGGATAAACAATTACTCGAAGCCACTCTTAATTATAAAAAGATTCTGGGAAGTCACAATATGAATTTCCTTGCCGGTTATTCTTATGAAGATAACTATTACCAAAATATGGGTGCGCAGAACAGACAATTTGTAACCGATCTTTTCGGGTCAAATAATCTGGCTGCAGGAGAAAATCTTCGTTCTGGAGACGTTTGGTCTGGCAAAAATATGAGTAAATTAATTTCATTCTTTGGAAGGGTTAATTATACGTTGCTCGAGAAATATGTGTTAACAGCTTCAATTCGCCGCGACGGTTCCTCAAAATTCGGTAAAAACCATCAGTGGGGTACCTTTCCGTCGGTTTCTGCCGCATGGCATATTAAGGAAGAGTCATTCTTGAAGGAGGTAAAAGCACTTGATGATTTGAAGTTCAGGGTAGGTTATGGTGTTTCTGGAAACCAGGATGGGCTTGATCCTTATCTTTCACTTGCTTTGTATGGCCGTTCGGGACAGTATTATGATGATGGGAAATGGTATAGCGCATACCAATATGCACAAAATGAAAATCCAAACTTACGTTGGGAGCAAACCTCGATGTTTAACTTAGGTTTTGATTATAGCTTTCTTAAAGGCCGACTGAACGGAAGCATTGACTATTACGATAAAAAAACAGACGATCTTCTTTATACCTACACGGTGCCACAACCTCCATATTTGTTTGGAACAATGATGGCGAATGTTGGCGGAATGAGCAACAAAGGTTTTGAATTCGTATTAAACGGTGACATTATTCGTAAAGACAATCTTCGCTGGAATGCATCATTTAATATTGCGCACAACAAAAACAAAATCACAAGCCTTTCTAACGATCAATTCACTACAAGTTCAATAAAAACTGGTTCAGCATGGATTCGTGGAGGTTCGAATAATACAACTCATATTGTTGAAGAAGGAAAAGAGGTTGGTACATTCTATGGCTGGGTTTGTAAGGGCATAGATGCAAACGGGAAATACATTATGGATGACATGATTGATGGCAAAGCTGGTTTAACCGATGAAGACAGAACTTATATCGGTTCAGCACAGCCAAAATTCACCTACGGATTATCCAGTGCGTTGACATACAAAAACTGGGAATTCAATTTCTTCCTGCGCGGCGTTTACGGAAACGATGTTCTGAATTTCTCTAAAATGTCGTATGCAACAACTCAGTGGTTACCAGGAGCTAATGTTTTAAAAGAAGCACTAACCATTGGATTAAAAGAAAGCCCGAAATATTGCAGCTATTATATCGAAGATGGTTCATTCCTGCGAATGGACAACGCCAGTTTCGCATATAACATTAATACAAAAGGCAAGTTTGGTATTAATAAATTGCGGATTTATCTGACTGGTCAGAATTTATTTGTTATTACAAAATATACCGGATTGGATCCTGAAGTCGAAATGTCAGGTTTGGATCCTGGTGTTGAAGGTCGTGAATATTACCCTAAATCAAGAACATTCTCACTGGGTGTTAACTTGAGTTTCTAAACCTTTTAAAATATAACAACATGAAAAAAAATAAAATATTCATATTCATTGCTTTCGTAATGTTGTCAATGACCTATACAGGTTGTACAAACCTCGATGAGGTTGTTTACGATAAGCTTCCGGTTGATCAATTTGGACAAAACACAAAAGAAGTCAATTCGTTGATCGCGCCAATATACCGAACATTAAAGAATGTTTTTCCTGACAAATATTTTCTGCTCAGCGAATGTTCGTCGGATATGGCAATTACACCTACCCGAAAGGGCGGTGACTGGTGGGACGGTGGTCAGTTTAAAGAGTTGCGTTTCCACACATGGACACCATCAACCAGTTTAGTTGTAAATTCATACAATTCAGCTGTCGAGAGTATTACTCTGTGCAATAAAGTTTATTCAATGATTGATTCAAACCCTTCGATTGAAAACAAAGAAAGCATTATTGCTGAAATTCGTGGAGTCAGGGCATTCTGGTACTATATGTTGCTGGATTATTATGGAAACGTGCCGTTGGTAACTGATTTCAATAGCAAAGAGCTGCCAAAAACGGCCAAACGAGTGGATGTTTATAATTTTGTGTTAAGCGAGCTCAACGCCATTAAAGATAAAGTTCGCTCAGATGTCTCTTCGTCAAGTTATGGCAAAATGACAAGGGGTGTGGTTTATACTTTATTGGCAAAAATGTATTTGAATGCACAGGTCTGGAATCCGGCTGGAGGCGCAAAATGGGCTGAATGCGCTGCTGCTTGCGATGAAGTAATGAAACTTCCGTACATTATTGAACCAAACTTCAAGCAAAGTTTTATTGTAAAAAACCAAAACTCACAGGAAATTATTTTCCCAATTGTATTTAGTACCAGCGATGGTGGAAATCATATTGCTCAACGTACACTTCATTATCTGGCAGCTCCTTCATTAGGTTTAAAAATTGGGACATGGAATGGAATCTGTGCAATGCCGGACTATGTAAAGGCTTATGATCCTGAAGATAAACGTGTGGCGTGGTCATTCCTTACTGGTGCGATGAAAGATCCGGCTACTGGCCAAACCTACATTACTGCTCATGGTCGTCCGTTGATTCACACGGTTGATGTTACCATGAAATATGGTATAGATGCCGATGGTTGGGGTCAAACCGAACAGGAAGATGGTGCCCGTTGCTTTAAATGGGAGTTTGAAAGCGGACAGAATGGCGATGCCGAAAACGATTTTGCAATTTTCAGGCTTGCCGACGTTTATTTGATGAAAGCGGAAGCTTTGGTACGCTCGAATGGTGACAATACAGAAGCAACCCGCCTGGTAAATGTGCTTAGAAAGAGGGCTTTTGATGATGCCTCGAAACTGAAAACTGCCGTTACCCTTGACGATATTTATAACGAAAGGCGATTTGAATTGGCATGGGAAATAAGCGCTCGTCAGGATATGATCCGTTTTGGAACTTTCCTGAATGCTATCCCGGGATGGAAAGGGGTAACAACTTCAAAATGTTTGTTATTCCCGATTCCGCGTACTGCTCGAGATGCTAATCCAAATCTGGAACAGAATCCGGGATACTAATAAAATCCTGAAATATTGAGATAAAAAAAACATTCGGGATTAAGTTCCCGGGTTTTTGCGAATAATCAGGCGGCTTTCCATAGTGGGAGCCGCTTTTTTTTCATATTGGTCCGTTTTGATTGCTTTAAGTGTCATTTGTACAGTTATATTTGTAATAGTAATTAACCGAAATACCGAACAAAATGAAACTAAAGCTTCTTTCATTTCTGATTTGCTTTTTTGTTATCGGACAATTTACCGGGAATGCACAAGGTAAATCATTGATAATTAATACGAAAGCAATTATTGCCCCGATTCAGCCAACCATGTGGGGCCTGTTTTTCGAGGATATTAATTTTGCTGCCGATGGTGGTATCTATGCCGAGTTGGTGAAAAACCGCTCGTTCGAATTTTACAAGCCATTGATGGGTTGGAAAAATATCGGTGAAGAATACGCCGGACAATTACAAATAGTAAATAGCCAGAATGAGAATAATCCCCGCTTTGTTCAACTCCAGATTAATGACGGCAAGGAGTTTAGTCTTGAAAATGAAGGGTTTCGCGGAATGGGAGTCGTGGCAGGTGAGAACTACGATTTCTCCATACTGGCACGCCAAACCAATGGAAATACTACTCTGAAAATAGAACTACTCGATTCAGCCGGAGTGGCCATTGGTAATTCCGAATTAAAGAACTTCTCAGGAGAATGGAAGAAATATGAGACAAAATTTTCCTGTTCAAAAACTCAGGCAAAAGCGAGCTTGCGTTTAACTTTCTCGGGCAAAGGTATCATCGAAATCGATTTGGTTTCTCTTTTTCCCGAACACACCTGGAAGAACCGCAAAAACGGTCTGAGGGCTGACCTGGTTCAGAAATTGGCAGATATGAAACCTGGTTTTTTGCGTTTCCCCGGAGGCTGCATTGTTGAGGGGCATGAACTCGAAACTCGTTACCAGTGGAAGAAAACAGTTGGAAATGTTGATGAGCGGAAGCTGATTGTGAATCGCTGGAATACCGAATTTTCCTATCGAAATGCACCTGATTATTTCCAGTCGTATGGTCTCGGTTTTTACGAATATTTCCTGTTGTGCGAAGATATTGGCGCTTCACCGCTTCCAATTCTGAATTGCGGGATGGCTTGTGAATTCAACTCTTCAGAATTAGTACCTCTCGATAAACTCGATCCCTACATTCAGGATATTTTGGACCTGATTGAATTTGCCAATGGCGCCCCAACCACTAAATGGGGAAAGCTTCGTGCCGACATGGGTCACCCAACGCCTTTCAACCTGAAAATGGTTGGTGTTGGAAACGAACAGTGGGGAACGCAATACATCGATCGCTTAAAAATATTTCTGAAGGTTTTGCGTGAGAAGCATCCCGAAATATCGTTTGTTGGTGGCTCCGGTCCGTTTTCGGATGGACAGGATTTCGATTACCTGTGGTCTCAAATGCGTGAATTGAATGTTCCGCTGGTTGACGAGCATTATTACAAAAGCCCAGAATGGTTTCTGAAAAATGCCAGCCGCTACGACAATTATGACCGCAAAGGACCGAAAGTTTTTGCTGGAGAATATGCTGCCCACGATAAAGAAGGGAAAGATTCGGAGTCGCGCAATACCTGGAAAAGTGCACTGGCCGAAGCTGCCCTAATGACGGGGTTGGAACGCAACGCCGACGTGGTGTACATGGCTTCGTACGCTCCGTTGTTCGGTAATGTAAATGCCTGGCAATGGCGCCCCGATTTGATTTGGTTCGATAACCTGAAATCGGTTGGCACGCCAAATTACTACGTGCAGAAGCTTTTCTCGACCAATAAGGGAACGGATCTCGTTTCGGCGCTTGTTGACGGAAAACCGCTGGCCGGACAGGATAGCTTGTATGCCTCAGCTTGTATTGATGCTGCCACTTCGGAATTGATCGTGAAATTGGTGAACGTGGCGAAAAAGCCGAATGTACTGAATTTGCAAATGGATGGGAAACAGGCTACTGGTAAGAAATTGACCTTGCAGATAATTGCCAATTCAAATTTGGGCGCACACAATAAAGTTGGAAAACAAGAGGAAGTTGCGCCAGTTGAACGCAAACAGAAAATTACCGGGAAAAGGATTGTTGTTAATCTGGATGCCAGTTCGTTAACAGTTGCCCGAATCCCAATCAGGAAGTAACAGCTAATAAATTGATAATTCGGGGGACTTTCTCTGCAAATCTGGTTTTGTAGAGAAAGTCCCTTAATTTTTGTGCAATCGTTTTCAAAACACAAATTACAATTTGTACCTTTCGGCAGCGAAAAGATTTAAAACCAACTAATATCACATCTATGACCAAACAAAACGAAGCCTCGAGGCGCATGTTCCTGAAGCAGGCTGCAGCCTTATCCTCACTAATGGTGTTCCCGCCTATACTGACAAAAGTTGTATCCGGGAATTATTCGCCAGCTGCCGGATTAGCCGGTGCTAACGAACGTGTCAACCTGGCCTGCGTTGGAATCGGCAATCAGGGCGGATCGGATGTTTTCTCGTTGTACAACACCGGGCTATGCAACATTGTTGCCCTTTGTGACACCGATATGGGCGCTGCCCAAACGCAGAAAGTTCTCGAAAAGTTTCCTGATGTTCCGCGGTTTCAGGATTTCAGGAAAATGTTTGACAAAATGGCCAATCAAATTGATGCCGTTCTTGTCGGCGTTCCCGATCATTCGCATTTTCCGATTGCCATGTTAGCCATGTCGCTCGGAAAAGCTGTATATGTTGAAAAACCAATGGGTCGCACATTCAACGAAGTACAACTGATGATGAATGCCGCCAAAAAGTACAATGTGGTTACCCAGATGGGAAACCAGGGGCATTCGGAAGCCAACTATTTTCAGTTTAAAGCGTGGACTGAAGCCGGAATCATTAAAGATGTAACTGCGATTACTGCTCACATGAACTCGGCCCGTCGCTGGCACGGATGGGATACGAAGATTACCAAATATCCCGCAGCAGAACCAATTCCGGCTACTTTAGACTGGGATACATGGCATTCGGATGTTAAACTGCACGATTATAACCACGACTACATCAATGGTCAATGGCGTTGCTGGTACGATTTTGGTATGGGAGCACTTGGCGATTGGGGCGCTCATATCATCGATACTGCCCACCAATTTCTGAACCTAGGATTACCTACCGAGGTTAATGCGCTTAAACTTGAAGGTCATAACTCGTTTTTCTTTCCGATGTCGTCAACAATTCTGTTTAGATTTCCGAAGCGAGGGAATATGCCTGCCTGCGATATCACCTGGTACGATGGTGTGAATAATATTCCGCAGGTTCCTGAAGGTTTTGGTACTACCGAGCTCGATCCAAATATTCCGCCAACCAGTGTTGGAAAAGTTCAGCCTGCCAAACTTAACCCAGGTAAGGAAATTTATAGCAAGGAACTGACATTTAAAGGTGGTTCTCACGGGAGTACTCTTTCAATTATTCCGTCGGATAAAGCAAAAGAAATGGAATCGAAGTTGCCTGAAGTGCCGCAAAGTCCGTCGAACCACTATGCCAACTTTTTGAAGGCGGTTAAGGGTGAAGAAAAAACTCGCTCGCCTTTCGAGATCGCCGGACCTTTGAGTCAGGTTTTCAACCTTGGAGTAATTGCTCAGCGCCTGAATACGAAGATTTTGTTTGATCGTGAGAAAAAGCAGATTACCAACAATAAAGCTGCCAATTCATTATTGGTTGGCGAACCACCTCGCAAAGGCTGGGAAGAATTCTATAAATTGTAGCTCTTAAAATTGAATAAAATAAAGTAGCCCGAAGCTGAGAAGTTCCGGGCTATAATTTTTTTAGTAATAGACATGCTTATTCAAAAATGCTGTTGAGTAAACCGCCACTGGCTTCCTTGCGGCTATTTGGACCAAAAGTGCTCAGCTGGGCAACAAGTTTCCGAATAGGCATCGATTGTAACCACACTTTGCCGGTTCCGCGCAGGGTGGCCAGGAATAAGCCTTCACCTCCAAACACCATCGATCGTAGTCCGCCGGCTTGCTGAATGTCAAAATCAATTGTCTCTTCGAAACCGACAACACAACCGGTGTCAACGCGCAAAACTTCGTTGTTTAGCTGGCGTTCAATAACTGTTCCGCCGGCATGAATAAAAGCTTTCCCGTCGCCCTGAAGCTGCTGAAGAACAAAGCCTTCGCCGCCGAAGAACCCAGATCCCAATTTCCGGTTGAAACGCATTGAAATCTTTGTACCCAGTGCAGCACACAAAAAGGCGTCTTTTTGTACAATCAAACTTCCACGGTGATTGATTAAATTAATCGGAACAATCGTTCCGGGATATGGTGCCGAAAAAGCCACGTGCTTTTTGCCCCATCCCTGATTGGTAAAATGCGTAATAAAAAGCGATTCTCCGGTAATCAGGCGCGACCCCGCTGCAAGAACTTTATCAAAGAAACCGGCTCGCGGATTTGAACCATCGCCCATTTTTGTATCGAAACTAATTCCATCCTCCATATACAACATCGCACCCGCTTCAGCAATAACTGTTTCTCCCGGATCAAGTTCAACTTCAACCAATTGAACGTCGGTGCCCATAATTTTGTAGTCAATTTCGTGTGATTGCATTTCCTTTAGTTTTTAATATTTTTTTGTTTTCTAAACGATGAGTACAAATTTATAGAAAGTGCCCTTTGTAACCGTCAATTTTCGACATGTTGAACGAATTTGCCGGCGAGTTGCGGCAAAGTTTACTTCCACGGCCATTTTACGCAGTCCTTTATTTCGGGGAAAAGCACATAATCGGCTTTCCCTTTCATAGTTAGCGTTTTAATGTTCAACCCTTTGAAATGGATTAGCGCTTCGTTTAGGGTTTTTCCTGAAACGGATACATCATCAACCAGCAGAATTCGTTTTCCATCGAGCGAGGGCAATTCAGGCATATTGATAAGTACAGGGTTTTCGTATCGCGGAGTGTTGGTTTCGTCGCGATAATTTAGTGTAATGATATGAAGCTCGCAGCCTAAATGAAATGCTACTATACTGGCCGGAACTATTCCTCCTGTTCCGATGCCAATAACCAGATCGGTTTCGGGCAAATTCATTGAACGCAAACGGGCTGATATTTCAGAAAAAGCTAGAGGCGTCATTTTTTAACGTGAAATAAAACATTAAACGCAGGGTTTCGTTTTTCGGGGTCCCTGCGTTTAATTATTTTGTCAAACTATTTTCGGAAACGAATAAGCAGCAAATTCGCGGCAGTCAGCAACAAAATGCCGGGAAAAGCAATGAGTGTTGAATTTATCCAGCCTTCAACCGAGAGATGGTTAACGAACAGGCTCATCCCAAGAACAACTGTTAGCGAAGCAGCAATGTAGGCCAAGGGAGCGGCAATATATCCGATTAACTTTTGGTTTTTCAGCCAACTGACAATTAGTGAAAATAACATGATTTCGAAGCTAAGCATCACAACCATTTCAGGAGCGGGGCGGTTCAGAATCAGGAAATTGAATAATGGTGCAAAAATGCCCGCCAAAATAGAAACGTGTCGTTTGAAGAAAAATGCTGCGAACATCGGTGCCCAGAAAATTGGCAATAAAACGGCTCCGGCCAGATTCCCATTCATGTTTGGCAAAAGATGGATCATTAGCGGCAAAGCCATTGTTGCAACCAAAATTAAAAAGGTTTGAGTAATCTGGTATTTGGCTGCATTTTGTAAAGTTAGAGTCTTCATTTGAATTGATTTAAGTTGCTTCTCACAAATATACCCGTTAAAACAAGAATTGCAAGGCTAAAGTTTTTGCCAGATTAACCCATTTCAATCACGTTCCCGGTTTTAACCTGGGCAAAGTTGTAGCTCCTGAAAATTGAAGCCTGAGCTGCAAATCCGGTACAATGACCAGGAATAACCTGCTCTACTTTTTCCGACTTCAGCCATTCGATTGTTTTCCGGGTTATTTCATCGTCGTTTTGCAGGTGTAAACCGCCAATTACAGCGTGTACCATATCAATTCCGGTAATACTTTTTGCATGCAGAACCATGTTGCAGATGCCCGAATGTGCACATCCCGAAATCACAACTAATCCTTTGTCGGTGACCACAGCCAGACCCGAATCGTCCATCACAAAGTCGTTCGATCCATCCTTTTTTCTGAAGGCAGTGGATTTGCTTTCGAAGTTGGTAACTCGCGGAATTTCGCCCAGGAAATATATCTGGTTCGAAATTTTTAAGGGCAGAACGCTCAGCTGAAGCTGGAATTTAGAACGGATTTCATCCTCGCTCCATTTGATTCCGAGAGGTGTTGAATTAGATTTTCGGTAACGGGGAATGAGCGAATCGGGGTGACATATAATTTGCTGTCCATTAAAAAGAAATAATCCTCCGGAATGGTCATCATGTCCATGACTAAGAACAATCGTTTCGATTTCTGAAAGGTTGATCCCCAGAATTCGTGAATTGTACTCGATTAGATCGGGTGACGAGCCTGTGTCGAACAATATCTTTCTATCAGCTTCTACAAGGAACGAAAGACCATGTTCGGCACGGCACCATCTTCCGGCAATATTTTCACTTAAAACCGTTATTTTTAGTTTTTGCATTTCAGGTTAAAGCTCTAGCTTTAGTTTGGCCAGTTCAGCATTAATAAATTCAATCTCGTCCTTGTTTAATGAAATTTGTGC
>Ga0209098_1003054_pt1 | contig 14285 bp, 8 predicted proteins | sample AD_JPNHW1_MetaG_FD_184429 | JGI IMG/M metagenome (GOLD analysis project Ga0209098, IMG submission 184429) | Active sludge microbial communities of municipal wastewater-treating anaerobic digesters from Japan - AD_JPNHW1_MetaG (SPAdes) (version 2) | ecosystem: Engineered > Bioreactor > Anaerobic >... | reverse complement strand
GCGCGCATGCACGGCTACGCCACGCCCGAGGAGATGATCGCGAGCGTCACCGACCTCGCCGCGCAGGTCTACGCCGACCCTGCGGACCGCCGCCGCATCCTCGAATCCTTGGACCGGACCGGCTGGGTCCACAACTACGAGTACCAGGCCCGCCGCAAGGACGGCCAGTTGTTCTGGGTCCTGCTCAGCGGCCGCACCGTCACCGACTCTTCCGGACGCCTGCGCTACTACCAGGGCACCTGCCTCGACATCACCGAGCACAAGCAGATGGCCGAGTTGCAGGCCGCGAAAGCCCAGGCCGAGATCGCGAACAAGGCCAAGAGCGTCTTCCTCGCCAACATGTCGCACGAGATCCGCACGCCGATGAACGCCATCCTCGGCTTCACCCAGCTCCTGCTTCGCGACCCGGCGATCACCCCCGAGCACCGCACCGATCTCGAGACCATCGATCGCAACGGCGAATACCTCCTCGCCCTGCTCAACGACGTGCTCGAGCTCTCCAAGATCGAGGCCCAGCGCGCCACGCTTAGACTCGCCCCCTGCCACCTGCACCAGCTCGTCGAGAACGTGCAGTTCATGTTCGGCGCCCGCGTCGAGGCCAAGAATCTCGCCTTCACCGTCGATCTCGACCCGGAGCTGCCGGCCGCCGTTCTCGCCGACGAGGCCAAGGTCCGTCAGATCCTCGTCAACCTGCTGGGCAACGCCGTGAAGTTCACCGAGCACGGCTCCATCGCCCTGCGCCTGCGCGCCCTGCCACAGGATCGTGATCACTGGCTCGTCCAATCCGAGATCGAGGACACCGGCCCCGGCATCGCGCCCGACGAGATCGGCCACCTCTTCCAGCAGTTCGAGCAGACCGCCGCCGGCCGCAAGGCGGGCACCGGCACCGGACTCGGCCTGGCCATCAGCCGCGAGTTCGCCCGCATGATGGAGGGCGACATCGCCGTCCGCAGTGTCGAGGGACACGGCAGCGTCTTCACCGTCACCCTCCGCCTCGGCGCCGTCGCCGGCGAGCCGCCCAAACCGCGCCCCGCCACCGCGCCCCGCGCCCTCCGCCTCGCTCCCGGTCAGCCGCCCTGCCCGATCCTCGTCGTCGACGACCAGGAGGACAGCCGCCGGCTCCTCCAGTCGCTGCTGCGTTCGGTCGGCTTCGAAGTCGAGACGGCGGCGAACGGCCTCGAGGCCGTCGCGCGGTTCCAGCAGCACCGCCCCCGCGCCATCCTCATGGACCTGCGCATGCCCTTCATGGACGGCGCCAAGGCCACCCGCCGTATCCGCGAGATGGAAGGCGGCCGCGACGTCCGCATCCTCGGCCTCTCCGCCAGCGTCATCCAGGAGCTGCGCGACCCGATGGAGGGCGTCGACGATTTCCTCGGCAAACCCTTCCGCGACGACGAGCTGCTCGAACGCCTCCGCCGGCTGCTCGACGTGCGCTTCGCCGCGGAGCCACTCCAGCCCGCGCCCGCTGCCCCCGGCGCCGCCGCACTCCCGCCCCGCTTCGTCGAACCGCTGCGCCAGGCCGTCGCCTCCGCCGACCTCGACGCTGCCCTTGCGCTGCTCGAGCAGCTCGACGCCGAACAGCCCGAGCTCGCCGCCGAACTGCGTGCCCTCATCGACCGATTCGACTGGGACCGGATCGCCGCCTACCTTCCGCCGCCCCACTCCGGGACGCCGTCATGAGCACCGACACGCACCTGCCTCCCGCTTCCATCCTCGTGGTCGACGACACGCCCGCCAACCTGCGGCTGTTGGCGAACATGCTCCGCGACGGCGGCTACAAGGTCCGCCCGGTCTCCAGCGGCGAGATGGCCCTGCGCGTCGTCGAGGCCACGCCGCCCGACCTCATCCTGCTCGACATCACCATGCCGGAGATGGACGGCTACGAGGTTTGCCGCCGCCTCAAGGCCGACCCGCGCTGGCGCGACATCCCCGTGCTCTTCATCAGCGCCCTCACCGACACCGCCGATAAAGTCCGCGCCTTCCAGGCCGGCGGCGTCGACTACGTCGGCAAGCCCTTCCAGTTCGAGGAGGTCGACGCCCGCGTCCGCACCCACCTCGAACTGCGCCGCAAGTCGCTGGCGTTGGAAGAGAATCTCGCCCGTCTCCGCGAACTCGAACAACAGCGCGACACCCTCACCCACATGATCGCGCACGACATGCGCTCGCCGCTGCTCGCGCTCCAGATGTCGGTCGAGCTCCTCGGCGACATGGTTCCCGCCACCGAACCGGATGCGGCCACGCTCACCGCCACGGCCCGGCGCGGCGCCGCCCAAGTCGTCGATATGGTCTCCCAGATGCTCGACGTCAGCCGCCTTGAGTCGGGCAAAATGGAGATCCACCGCGAGCCCGCGGACCTCGTCGAACTCGCCCGTAATGCCATCGCCACGCTGCGCCCCCTCGCCGCCGAACGCACGCTGGAGCTCGTCACCACCTCGGCCGTCCAAGCCTACATCGACCCGAGCCTCATCGTCCGCGTGATCGGCAACCTCTTGGGCAACGCCATCAAGTTCACCAAGCCCGACGGCCATATCCGCCTCGCGGTTCAGCTCGCGGAGGAGCACCCGCGCGTAGCGGTGATCGACGACGGTTCCGGCATCGCTCCGGAGCATCACCACCTCATCTTCGAGAAGTTCGGTCAGACAAGCGCCGGAGCTCGCCGCGGTGGCACCGGGCTCGGCCTTACCTTCTGCAAGATGGCCATCGAAGCTCACGGCGGCACGATCGGCCTCGAGAGCGAACCCGGCCGCGGCAGCACCTTCTGGTTCACGCTGCCCGCCGCTGCGCCGGCGCGATAGCCCCCGCAGCCCTCGCCGTCCCCTGCGGCACACGTCCGCCGCGACCGGCACGAGCCCGGTCCCACTTCGCCGGCATGCGCATCCCGCAGGTCCAGTCCCCGGCGGGACTCCTTCGACTCACGCCCGCCCTGCGGCATCGCACCCGCAACCGTCCGCCCCAGGCCAGTCCCCGCCTCACAGAGTCCGGCCCTTTCTTCCCATTCGACCCATCGGCCCCATTCGACCTATTTCTCTCCTCCGTTCCCAGTTTCCTGATTTCCACATTCCGTCCGCCTTCGCCCTTCCGCCTTCTCCATTCTTCCCCGTGCCGCCCTCCGCCCAGCCTTCCCCATCCGCCAAACCCGGTCTGCATCCACGCAACCGACACCGCGACCGCTACGACTTCGCCGCGCTCTGCGCCCGCGCACCCGACCTCGTCCGCTTCCTCCGCCCCAGCCCGCACGGCGACGCCACCATCGACTACGCCGATCCCGCCGCCCTGCTCGCGCTCAACCGCGCGCTGCTGCTCGCCTACTACGGCCTCGCCGACTGGTTTCTCCCGCCCGACTACCTCTGCCCGCCCATCCCCGGCCGCGCCGACTATGTCCACCACGCCGCCGATCTCCTCGCCTCGGGCAACAAAGCCGGCGCGATCCCGCGCGGCCCGTCCGTCGCCGTCCTCGACCTCGGCACCGGCGCCAATCTCGTCTATCCCATCCTCGGCCGCGCCGAGTACGGCTGGCGCTTCGTCGCCACCGACATCGACCCCGACGCGCTGCAAAACGCCACGCGCCTCGTCGCCGCGAATCCATCACTCGCCGGCCACGTCGAACTCCGTCGCCAGAGTTCACCCACCGCGCTCCTGCGCGGCATCGTCCGCCCCGGCGAACGCTTCGACCTCACGCTCTGCAACCCGCCCTTCCACGCCTCCGCCGCCGAGGCCGCCGCCGGCTCCGCCCGCAAGACCCGCAACCTCGGCACCGCGCGCGCCGGCCAACGCGCGCCGCTCAACTTCGGCGGACGCCCCGCCGAGCTCTGGTGCCCCGGCGGCGAAGTCGCGTTCATCTCCCGGCTCATCGCCGAGAGCGCCAACTTCCGCACGCAGATCCGCTGGTTCACCACGCTGGTCTCCAGCCGCGATTCGCTCCCCCGCCTCCGCCGCTCCCTCGAGGCCGTCCAGCCCACCGCGGTGCGCACAATCGACATGGCCCAGGGCCAGAAACGCAGCCGCCTCCTCGCCTGGACGTTTTCCGCGTAGCTGGATGGCGAAGCCATTCAGCCCTCCGTCGCCTCGGATTCATTCCATCCGTCCCATCGGCATTAACCTCCGTTCCGCCATGCCCACCACCGCGCGTTTCCCCACCGCCATCGGCGAATGCGCCCTCTCGTGGACCGACCTCGGCCTCACCGGTTTCGCGCTCCCCGCCCTTCCGCACTTTCCATCCCGTAGCGCTGCGCGTGAGCGCGACGATCCGCAGTCCGCCTCCGTATCCGTGGCGCCGCTCGCGAGAGCGGCGATTCCGCCCGCTCCGTCCCCCGCCCGCGCTCCTCTCGCCTCGTCCCTTCCGCCTCTAGCCTCCTGCCCACCCGCCATCGCCGCCATTATCGCCCGCGTCCAACGCCACCTCGCCGGCGACCTCCAGGACTTCGCCGACCTCGCCTACGACTGGTCGCGCGTCACCGAATTTCAAAGCCGCGTGCTCCGCGCCGTCCTCACGATCCATCCCGGCCGCACCGCCACCTACGGCGATCCCGCCCGCGCCCTCGGCGCGAAACCCGGCGCCGCGCGCGCCATCGGCGGCGCCGTCGGCGCCAACCCTTGGCCACTCCTGATCCCCTGTCACCGCATCCTCGGCGCCGGCGGGAAGCTCACCGGCTACTCCGCCCCCGGCGGCCTCGCGACGAAAGCCCGGCTGCTCGCCCTCGAAGGCATCGAACTCGCCGGCTGATTCCGACTTCCGCGCCCCGCCAGCCCCAGGGTCCTTTCCTCACCCGCTCCGAGGGCCGCACGGCAAAACACGGCAGGAAAACCAGATTGTTGGAACCAACGCCGCGCGGTGCCGTCTTTATCCTCGTGCTTGTTAATCCCGCCTAGCGGGTTTTGGGGTAATACCGACTATCAGGACGGGCCGCCAAGGGGTTGGCGGCCCGTCGCATTTCCGGCCCCACTCCACCCGTCATGCAGACACGCCGTCCGCCGTGCCGCCATTGCTCTGCGACAACCACCTGTCAGCCTCGCCCCTCCACCATCTTCCATGCGTCTGCTCTCCTGCCTCCTCCTGGTCCTCCTGGCTCCGTTCGCCCTCGCCGCAGAGCTCCCAACTCCTCCGCCGCCGCTTCGCGCCCCCGGCGACCAGACCGCCTACCGCCACCTCGTTCTCGACAACGGCCTCCGCGTCCTCCTCGTCTCGAATCCGAAGTTCAACCTCTCCTCCGTCGCCCTCGCCGTCGACACCGGCAGCTTCGACAACCCCGAGTCCCGCCCCGGGCTCGCCCACTACCTCGAGCACCTCGTCTTCCTCGGCACCGACCGCTACCCCGATCCGGGCGAATTCGACAACTACATCCAGGCCAACGGCGGCGCCAACAACGCCTACACCGCCAGCGATCACACCAACTACCATCTTGAGATCGCCCACGCCGCCTTTGAGGGCGCCCTCGAGCGCCTCTCCCGCTTCTTCATCGCCCCGCGCTTCGACTCCGACTTCTGCGACCGCGAAGTCACCGCCATCGAGAACGAGTTCCAACGCCACCGCGACAACGACGAGGCCCGCCTCGAGTTCGTCGCCAACGGTCTCTACGATCCCGCCTCTCCCGACTCCCGTTTCTCCATCGGCAACCGCGCCATCCTCGCCGGCACGCCCCGCGCCGAGGTCATCGCGTTCTACGAGTCCCACTACAGCGCCGACCACATGGCGCTCGTCCTCTGCGCCCCCGCCGATCTCGACCGCCTCGAAGCCCTAGCCCGCCGCCACTTCGCCGAGATCCCGCGCCGCGCGGTCGTCGCGCCCACCGCCGCGCCGGTCGCGTTCCTCCCGCGCAAGCCCGCCCTGCGCTCCCTCGGCATCGTCTCCGCCACCGACAACCCGCGCCTGGTGCTCCACTTCCCCGTCGGCCCGACCCGCGCCGCCTTCGCCGCCAAACCCGTCGAGCTTCTCGATGCCGTCCTCGGCACCGGCGGCGCCGGCAGCCTGCTCGCCAGCCTGAAGGCCGAGGACCTCGCCCTCGGCGTCGGCTGCGAGCGCGAGGATCGCACCGCCGACCACGGCGCCCTCTTCGTCCACATCAGTCTCACCGCCAACGGCCGCGCCCACACCGACCGCGTGCTCCAGCTCTTCTTCGCCTACGCCCGCATGCTCCAGGCCGCACCCTACCCGCTCACCGCCTTCGACGAGCATGCAGCCTTCGCCCGCCGCGACGAAGCCCTCGTCGATCGCGGCGAAGGCTGCGCCCTCGCGGCCTCCCTGGCCAGGGACGCCCTCCACTACCCGCTCGAACTCGCCGAACGCATTCCCTACCTCTGGCTCGCCCCCGACGAAGCCGCCTACCGCCACGTGCTCGGCGCGCTCCAGCCCGACAACCTCCTCGTCGCCCTCCTCGCCCCGGACCTCCCCGCCGACCGCAAGGAGCAGTACTACGGCTTCGGCTACACCTACACCGAGGATGCCGGCGCAGCCTACGCCGCGCTCACGCAGAACCCTCCCGAGGCCGCCACCTTCCACCTGCCCGCCGCCAACCCCTTCGCCGCGGCCGGCACCGCCGTGCTCGCCCCCTGCCCCGTGCGCATCGTCGACGAGCCCGGCCTCGCGATGACCTACTCGCAGGAGACCGACCTCGCCCGCCCGCAGGTCGCCTACCGTTTCTACATCCATCCTGGCACTACCACGCTCGACGCCCGGGCCACCGCCCGCCTCGTCCTCTTCCAGACCTTCCTCCAGCTCTCCCTGCAGGACCTCGAGGCCGACGCCAGCGCCGCGGGCATCCAGTACGGCGTCGAGGCCGATGCCGGCCTCTTCATCTCCGTCTCCGGCTACAGCGGCTCGGCCGAACGTTTCCTCGAGCAACTCGTCGAACGCGCCGCCACGCTCGCCATCGACGAACGCGCCTTCGCCGCCGTGCGCGAGCAGGTCGCCGCCGCCCTCGCCAGTTTCCCGCGCTCCGAGGCGTTCCAGAACGGCCGCGCCCGCCTGCGCGCCCTCGCCGAGACTCCCGCGTTCCTGCCCTCCGACATGCTCGACGCCGCCCGCACGCTCACTCGTCAGGAGGTGCTGGACACCGTGCCCGATCTCTTCTCCACCGGCCAGATCGACGGCCTCGCCTGCGGCAACGTCGCCCCCGCCGAGGCCGCGCGCCTCGCCCGCCTGCTGCGCGCCCGCCTGCACTCCGGCCCCGCCGCCGCGGATGAGATCGTCCGCAAATGCCATCTCCAACTCACCGCTGGCGAGACCGTCGTCGACACCGCCACGCTCCCCGGCCCGAACTCCTTCGTCCTCATTTCCTTCAGCTACCCCGCCGACACTCCCGAGTACCGCGCCGCCGCCGGCCTGATCGGCAACTTCATCGGCAACGACTTCTTCGCCGATCTCCGCACGCACCAGCAACTCGGTTACGTCGTCGGCGCCAACTCCAACACCGATTCGCCGAGCCTGCGCACCTACGGCGTCGTCCAGTCCGCCGAGTATCCGAGCGACGAACTCCGCCGCCGCATCGAGGCCTACTTCGCCGACCTCGGCCGCCGCTGGGCCTCGCTCCCCCCGGAGCAGTTCGCCACGCTCCGCGAAGGCCTCCGATCCCAGCTCTCGGTCAAACCCAACAACGCCGCCGCGCGCGCCGACCGCCTCTTCGCCCTCGCCTACGATTTCGACGGCGCCTGGCAACAGACGCCCGCCACCCTCGCCGCCCTCGACCAGCTCGCGCCCGAGCGTGTCGGCCAGATCGTCGCCGAGCTCGTCGCCCCCGCCACGCGCCGTCTCGTCGTCGTCCAGCTCACCTCGAAGGATCACATCGTGAAGGACGCCCCCGTCCCCACCTTCACCGACCGCGAAGCCTGGAAACAGACCCGCACCTACCGCTGAGCCAGCGGCTCGTCTGCCCCGATGAAACCACTCTTCGACCTCGCCGCCGCCCTCACCCACCTGCGCGCCGCCGACCCGAAACTCGCGCGGGTCATCGACCGCGCCCGCCCCTGCGACCTCGCGCCGCATCGCCAGCGCAGCCTCTTCGACGTCCTCCTGCGCGCCATCGTCGCCCAGCAACTCAACGGCAAGGCCGCCGCCGCCATCCTCGCCCGCGTCGAGGCGCTCTTCCCTCAAAGCCGTCCCGAGCCCCGCGCCCTGCTCGCGCTCCCCGACGAACCGCTGCGCGCCGCCGGCCTCTCGGCCAACAAGCTCGCGTCCCTCCGCGACCTCGCCGCCAAGACCGTCGACGGCACCGTGCCCACGCCTGCCGCCGCGCGAAAACTCTCCGACGCCGAACTCGTCGCGCACCTCACCGCCGTGCGCGGCATCGGCCCGTGGACGGTCCACATGCTCCTCATGTTCGATCTCGGCCGGCCCGACGTGCTGCCCACCGGCGACTTCGGCGTGCGCGAAGGCTTCCGGAAACTCCACCGCAAGCGCCGCCAGCCCACGCCCGCCGAGCTCGAGCGCTACGCCGAGCGCTGGCGCCCGTACCGCTCCGTCGCCGCCTGGTACCTCTGGCGCGTCCACGAGATCGAGCTGCCGCGATAGATCGGCGCCCGGGGCGCCTCAAAGGAGGGTTCCAAGCCGCGCCCGCCCATCGCCGCGACTTGAGCGATATTACTCGTTTTCCGTCGCCCCGGTTAATCCACGGCCGGTGCTGCCGATACTGGTCACCAGCGCATGCCCCACATCTACGCTCACCGCAACGCCGTGCCCAAGACGATGAGGGCCCTGGCCAAGATCGATCCCGGCCCCGGCCTGAAGCTCATCGAGGCGCTCGTCCCCACTCCGGGCCCGGGCGAAGTGTTGATCCGCGTCCGAAAGACCGCGCTCAGCGCAGCCGCCACCCACATCGACCGCTGGGATGCCTGGGCCCAGCACAACATCCGCCCCCCCGTCATCATCGGCAGCGAATTTGTCGGCCTGGTCGCCAGCATCGGCCCTGGAGTCACCAACCTCCACCAGGGAGAACTCGTCCTTGGCGAACCCGTCGTGCCGTGCGGTGAATGCCACCACTGCCTGTCCGGCCGCCAGCGGCACTGCCTCGCCCCGCGCAGGCTCGGGCAGGATCGCGACGGCGCCTTCGCCGACTACGTCTGCCTGCCGCAGAGCTGTGTCTGGCATGCCGACGGCCGCATCCCGACCGATGTGCTCGCCTGCTTCGCCCCCCTGGGCCGTCTCGTCCGCGTCGCACGGCGCTTCGACCTGTTCGGCGCGCATGTCCTCATCTCCGGCTCCTCGGCTCTGGCCGCGATGGCCGTCGCCGTCGCCCGCCACGCCGGCGCGCGCAGCGTCGTCGTCGTCGATCCCAACCCCGCCGGGCTCGCGCTGGCCACCACGCTCGGGGCCACACGCACTGTCGACTCCCGCGAGACCACCCTCGACTCCGTCCGCCAGGAGCTCGCCATCGCCGACGGCTTCGACTTGGCGATCGAGACTTCCGGCCGCTCCGCAGCGCTCGGCGACCTGATCGCGCACCTACGACATGGCGGCCAGCTCGCGCTGCTGGGCACCACGACGGATGAAGCCCTGCTCAACTGGCAGGCAGTCCAGAGCCGGCAACTCCGCATCCAGGGCATCGACTCGCGCGACACCGGTTCGGACTGGGAACGCCTCGCCCACGCCCTCCACAGCGGCCTCGATGTCGCACCGGCCATCGCCCACTGCCTGCCGTTCAGCTGTTTCCGCGACGCCTTCGACCGCGCCGCCCACGGCGAGCCCGGCAAGATCATCCTCGACTGGGAAGGCTGATCCGCCCCTCCACCCCGAAAGGGGGAGGGGGACGCACCGTGCGGCACGAGGACTCGCCCCACATATTCGAGCTCCCCGCCCACAACAGGCGCGTCCCCCAAGGGGATGTATCACCAAAAGAAGAAGTCGGTCCCCGGATCGAGGTACTCGGCCGTGGGCATCTGCACACAGCAGCGCCAGACCGTCGCCCAGCGCGCCCAAGGCCCGGGGATCTCTCCATCGTACAGCGGGCACAACAGCGACACCGGCTTGTCCGGCCGGGCCAGCAGCCGCCGTTCGAAACGCTCGGCGCCCTCCTCGCCCGCGAAGTACAGCGTGCGCCGCTCGAGAAAATTCGCCGGCGCGACCAGCGCACCCTTGGCCCGGTGCGCCGCGAGCACGAGCTCGGTGCGGGCCAGATCGATCGCCGCCGCACGGATCGCCTGCGGCAGCCCGGCACCGAAGGCATGCCCATAGGCGTAGCCGGCCCGTGTCCGCCGGAACAGCAGCACCACCTCGCCCGGCCCGGAGCTGTGGTGGATCCTCACCGCCTCGACTCCGTCGTATGGAGTCGGCGTGCGCTCTGCCGGCAACCGGCCGTCCCACCACGAGACCAGCGCATGCCGCTCCACCGCCTGCGCCCGCGCCAACGCCTGCGCCTGCCTCCGGAACAATCCGGGAAACGCGGCCATGCCGTTCGAGCTGTCGTCATAGCCGAAGCCGTACTCCGCCGCACCCGGTCCTTCGCGCACCGCCAGATACGCCCAGCGCACCAGCGCCGCCGAGATCGCCCGGTGGCACGCCACGGCCGGCACCCGGTCGATCCCGGTGCCGTCCGCCTGCCCATAGACGGCGTGGATCTCCGTGCCCACCGAGAGCGCCTCGTGGAGGTAGGCGTTGGCCAGGTGGTGCCGTTCGCCCAATACCGACAGCTCGCCCGTGGCGACCCGATCGATCGGGCCGCCATCTGCGGTGAACACGTCGCCGTACCTGAATGCTGCCAACGACACCATGGCCTCGTCCTTTCCGGTTCAGACCAGCGGCCGGGCCAGCGTCTCCATCGCCTTCTTCTTCTTCGGTTTCAGCGGATAGTCCACCGGAGGCTGGCCCCACGCCACATCCACCGAGTGCGGACGCTCGATCGCCTTCTTCTTCTTCGGCTTGAGCGGATAATCCACCGGGGGCTGGCCCCACGCCAGCTGCGCGGAAGCGGCGGCGCCCTGGGGTTTCTCAAGTGCTGCCGACAAGGCGAGCGCCACGGCGCCGCCGAGGATGATGGACAACAGGGTCTTTGTCATGGCACGACGAGAAAGCGATTGCCGCCCCCGTCCTGCCGACCGATGTTTCCCACCACTTCAAGATGTGTAGCCCCACTTGGATTCGGGTGGTTTTCTGGCTGGTTTTCCTGGGCACGCCTGGGCTCGCCGCCACGTCCTTCGCCCCGTTGTCGGTGCCCCTCGCGTTACCCGACAACCTGCGCAACCACTCCGTGTGGACGGTCGTCCGCCTGCCCGACGGCAGCCTGGCCGCCGGCTTCGAAGGCGGTGTCGCCCTCGGCGTGCCGGGCGGAGCGTGGACCATCGTTCCCACGCCCAACGGCTGCCCGGTCCAGATCATCGCCCCGGCGCACGGCCGCATCCTCGCCGCCGGCAGCAGCTGCTCGGGATTCGTCGAATGCGGCACCTTCATCCCCGTTCCCGGACTTCAGGCACAGTTCACCTCCGCCCAGTCCGTGCCCGAAGGTTGGCTACTCGCCGGCCCCGCCGGCCTCTGGCTTGTCGACCGGGCCGGCACCCCCACACCGATCGGGACCGGCATCTCCGCCGGGCACCCCGTTCTCGGCCGCTCCGCCAGCGACGTCCTCGTTCTCTGGCCGGGCCGCCCCCCGCAGCGCTGGACCGGCGGCTCCCTCGCCCCCGCCGCCCTGCCGCCCGCCCCGTTCCCCCACTCGCCGCGGCTCCTCCGCGACGATCTCTGGTTCGCCGATACCGGGGTCTTCACCGGCTCGGCCGGGCCGCTGCTCCCGCATACCGTCGCCACCACGCTCCTCGACGAGGACTGGCTGATCAACGCCGCCCACGGCACCCCCTGGCTCCTCTGCGCCACCTACCGAAGCGGCATCGCCGCCTACCGCCCGGGCGAGCCCGCACCCGACTGGCAATGGGCCGGCCCCGGCGCCTGCCTCTCGCTCAACCGCGACGGCGCCGCCTTCCTTCTCGGCACCACCTCCGGCGCCTTCGCCCTGGCCGACCCCAACCGCGTCCTCGCCGCTCCGCTCGACAACGCCGACATCCTCCACCTCCGCGCCGAGCCGGCCGGCGCCCGCCTCGTCACCCTCACGGGCATCCTAGATTTCGGCACAATCTCGCCCTCCGCCGCCGAGACGCTCTGGCCCGAGACCGGCGGCGCCACCGTCGGCTCCGGCACCCTGCACCACCGCGGCAACGTCCTTCCCCTGGCCACCCAGTATGTCAGCGGCCTGAGCACCTGCGGCGATTCCGCAGCCGTCGCCTACGGCAACACGCTCCTCGTCGCCGTCTCCGACACACCCGCGCTCGCCACGCTCCCGAGCGGCATCAACTCCCTCGCAAACGACGGCCGATCATTCTACGCCGGCACCTACGCCAACGGCGTCCACTCCTTCGCCCCCGACGGCCGCGCTCTCGCCTCCATCGGGCTCGGACGCTCCAGGGTCCGAGAGATCTCTCCCGGCCGCCCCCTGCTCCTGTTCTGGCACGGCGAAGTGCGCGACACCCTCGGCACACTCCTCGGCACGATCCCCGGCGCCAACCCCCGCGACGCCGCCCTCGCCTCCGTCCGCCGCAGCGACGGCACCGTCGCCAACGACCAACTCCTCATCCTCGCCACCCGCGCCGACGCCCCGCCCATCCTTGGCCGGCTCGCCGACGGAGTCTGGTCCCCCCTCGAAGTCCCCGGCCTTGCCGCGATCGACGCCGAGGCCATCGCAGCCAACGACAACTTTCTCTACATCGCCGGCCGGCGCGGCGTGCTCGAAGTCCGCCTGCCGCTCGATCGCTCCAGCCCCCCCACGCCCGTCTGGCGCTGGGAGATCGCCGGCCAGTCGCTTCGGGTCGACCTGCCCGACGAGAAGACCGCCCAGGCCACGCTCACTCCCGGCCGCTGGGAACTGCCCACCGAACCCCGCACCCGCTACAAGGTCCGCCTCGCCAGCGGCACCTGGACCGAGGCCGAACCGGGCACAACCCTTTCCATCCCCGCCGACTGGGGACACAACGCCGTCCTTCTCAGGGCCGAGCGCAACGGCCTCGTCGCCGAGCGGGAGCTGCTGGTCGTCCGCCCCTACCCCTGGTTCCTGCGTCGCTGGGCGCTCGCCCTCGAGGCCCTCGCCCTTGTCGCCGCCGCTTGGGGACTCGTCCGGTGGCGGATCCGCCACCTCCTCCGCCAGAAACGCACGCTGGAGCAGGCCGTCGAGCAGCGAACCGTCCAGCTTCGCAAGGCCAACGCCGCCAAGGAGGAGTTCCTCGCCAGCGTCAGCCACGAGATCCGCAACCCGCTCAACGGCGTCGTCGGCATCTGCGCCATCCTCGATGACTCCCAGATCGGGCCCCGCGAGCGCAGTTTCGTCCGCGTCCTCTCCGGCTGCGCCCAGCAACTCCACTCCATGCTGGACGACGTGCTCGACTTCTCCCGCATCGACCGCGGCGAGATCGCGCTCGCCAACGCCCCCTTCGAGGCCTGCTCCCTCGTCGAGGAGTCCGTCCGCGTCATGGATCCCTCCCTGGAGTCCTGCTCGCTCGATCTGCCCGACACGCCCCAGTGGCTCGAGGGCGACGCCGGCAAGCTCCGCCAGATCGTCTGCAACCTCGTCTCCAACGCCCTCAAGTACGGGCGCCCGCGCGAGGCCGGCGTCGAGCTCCGCCTCCAGCCCGATTCCGACAGCCGGATACGACTCCGCCTCGCCGTCCGCAACACCGGCCCCACCATACCCTCCGACGAGCTGCCCCGCCTCTTCGAGTCCTTCCGCCGCGGCTCCGGCACCGACAACGTCCCCGGCTTCGGCCTCGGCCTCGCCGTCTGCCGCCGCCTCGCCGAGCGCATGGGCGGTCGCATGACCGCCGCCAGCGCCGCCGGCACCACCGAGTTCGCGCTCGAGCTCGTCCTGCCCGTCTCCGCGCCGCCCGCGGCCGACACCGCAGCCCGCCCCACAGTCTCCCGCGCACTCGCCGTCGAGGACGAGGACTACAACCGCCTCGCACTCGGCCACGCCCTCCGCGCCCTCGGCTACGAGATCGACTGGGCCACCGACGGCGCCTCCGCCCTGCAGCTCGCCCGCCGCCAGTCCTACGACCTCATCCTCACCGACTGGAAACTCCCCGACATCGACGGCGACGAGCTCTGCCGCCGCCTCATCGCCGTCCTCTCGCCGCCGCGCCCGCCCATCGTCGCCGTCACCGCCTACTCCTCCGCCGAGAAGATGGCCGCCGCCACCGCCGCCGGCATGACCGGCTTCGTCACCAAGCCCATCACCCGCGAGAAGCTGGAGCACCTCATCCGCAATCTGGAGACCGGACCGCGCCCGCGGCCCGGCGTCGACGTCCCCCGGACCGCCGGCGTCCCC
>Ga0209098_1003053_pt1 | contig 14292 bp, 8 predicted proteins | sample AD_JPNHW1_MetaG_FD_184429 | JGI IMG/M metagenome (GOLD analysis project Ga0209098, IMG submission 184429) | Active sludge microbial communities of municipal wastewater-treating anaerobic digesters from Japan - AD_JPNHW1_MetaG (SPAdes) (version 2) | ecosystem: Engineered > Bioreactor > Anaerobic >... | reverse complement strand
GTTCGAAGATTTTTATCGATCCGGGAACGGGTTTTGAAGGGTCAATTATTCGGAAATTGAGCATCCCCTACAAATTCTCCGACGTGAACTTTACCGGATGCCTCCAAGTGTGTCCCCCCCCTCTAGGGCCCCCGTCGATCCCACCCTTTTTAAATCGATTTTTCCGATGTGAAATTGAAAAACGCTCATAGCGGCCTCCGGGCGGTCAATCTCTCCCTCAGATGACCATCAGGACATCTCCAAAAACCCTGCCCGCAGAAGCCCGCTATTATGCAGGTCTGAATCCCCATTAAAATTGAGATTTTGGGAAACTAATCGTTTTAATAATACTTTTTGAGTGGCGTGGACATCGTTTCCACTGGAAACCGGTTCTGATGGATCAGCTGATTTGGCCCCTCCGTCGGAGAATCGATTCCCCGGGACATACGATCACATAGTCTGGGACAGGTCCCCGAATATAGCATCTCGTACTGCCCCCATCTTTGTGCCTTCCCTAGCCCCCAAGAGATTTTCCTCCCCGGGGTTTGGTACAGCCGGTAGGTTAGCTGATTGAACTGCGGATGAGTTGACGGGAAATGACCTGGGCACGTGGCGATAGAGAACCCGATTTTTTTTCTGTTTTGCGTCAATAAACGGCAAGATTTTTGTATGTTTTAAACAATTACTTATTAATAAGAAATACAAAATATGCGCCTTTCATTCAGACGGATGACTAAAACATAAACTAAAATGAAATATGTTTATACAATTAACAAAAGTTTTATGTGCCCTTGAGTGCAATAAGGAATTATGAGTTTAAACGGGAACCTTCCCGGATGGGTTGAGAAGGGGCACTCAACACTCTGGGCACGGTTTGAAAACAAGCCTTTCCGCCTCGATGAGGCCATTAACGTCCTTGGGGAGGTTGAGCATGATTCTCCTGAAAAGGTGCCTGTCCTGCTCTCCCGGCTACGAAAGGCAGGTCTGCTTTCTGTTACCTCAGACGATAGCGATGCACGCAAGAAGATCTACCACGTCATCAGCAAAGACGCTCGGGTCACTAAGATTTTTGAAACCGATACCAATCTCACCCGGGGCGATCTTGAGACCCTGTTGAAACGTGCCGCAGATATCATAAGGACCCGTGTTGATTACAAGTTCATCCTCCTGCCCCTGTTTCTCAAGCGGATCAGCGATAAATGGGAACTGGAGTATGAATCCACAAAACAAGAGGCCCTTGATGATGGTTACTCGGAAGCTGAGGCCAGTGCCGAGGCCAAGCGGGCGATGTACCATGATTTCGATCTGCCGGACGATTTCCTCTGGGAGAATATCCGGAAGTCTGTGAATAATCTTCCCGAAGTGTTCTCAAAGGCGCTCAAGGAGATCTCCGAACGGAACCCAGAACTCAGCGATGTTCTCGATTCAGTTGACTTTATCGAGTTTGCAAAAAGCCAGGAAAATGCGGAGATCCTCCGGCAACTGGTTGAACTGTTCAGCGAGAAGAAACTCCATCACGTATCTCCGGATATTCTCGGAGATGCCTATGAATGGATTCTCCGGTACTTTGCACCCCAGAAAGCGAAAGAGGGGGAGGTATACACCCCAAGGGAAGTGATCAGGACCCTTATCGGTATACTCGACCCGAAACCCGGCGAGAGCGTGTATGATCCCGCGTCAGCGTCGAATGGGATGCTCATTGCTGCGCATGCACATGTCAGGGACCACTTCGGCCCTTCTGCGGCTGAACAACTGTTCCTTTTCGGGCAGGAGGCGAATGCGAAGACCCTCGCGTTTGGCCGGATGAACATGTATATCCATGATATCCGGAATGTGCAGCTCGGGTACGGCGACACGCTTCTGTATCCCAAATTCAAAGACGGCGAAACGATACAGAAGTTCGATATCGTCGTCGCGAACCCTCCGTGGAACCAGGACATGTATGATGAGAACCAGCTCAAAAAAGCCGAGTTCTGGAAGCAGCGGTTCTCCTATGGGTTCCCCAACCGACAGTCGGCAGACTGGGCGTGGATCCAGCATATGCTTGCCTCTGCAAAGGACGGGAACGGCCGCGTGGGGGTTGTTATCGATAACGGATGTCTTTTCCGGGGTGGCAAGGAGAAGGCCATACGCCAGAAGATCCTTGAGGCAGACCAGCTCGGCTGCGTGATTCTGACACCTGAGAAACTCTTCTATAATACCGGTGCCCCGGGTGCCCTGCTCTTTTTCTGGAAGAACAAGCCGGAGGAGCACCGGAATAAGGTGCTCATTATCAATGCAGCACAGGAGTTCGGGAAGCATCCCGATGTCAGGAAACTCAACATCCTCGCGGACAAAAACATCGAGAAGATTGTCCGGGTGGCAGACTCCTGGGAGGAGATTGAAGGTTTCTCAAAGGTAGTCTCGCTCGCAGAGATCGAGAAGAACGATTTCAGCCTGAACGTGACGCTGTATGTATCGCCGCAGAAGGTGGTCGAGGAAGTCGATATCCCTGCGACATGGGCTGCGATAAAGGGTGTGGAGAAGGAACTGCTGGCTGTAGATGATCAGATTGCCGGGTATCTCAAAGAGATCGGGTACGGGGGAGGAAGCGGATGACTGAAGTGGGGGCAACGGTTCGGGAATTCCGAATAGTTCGTATCGGAGGCCAGCCATGAGATCCGAGATTGTACGGCGTCTTGCGAAGAATTTCGAGGACTACGTTCATGAAAAGGATGCCGTGGAGTTCTGGTTTGCCCGGGATCTGCAGGTACTTCTCGGGTATACTCAGTGGCGGAATTTCCTGAACGTGGTGGAAAAATCTCAGGAATCGTGTAAAAATTCAAACCACGCGATTTCAGACCATTTTGCTGACGTCAGCAAAAAGGTCTCGCTGGGTTCCGGTTCTGAACGCGAGATAGAGGATATCATGCTGACACGGTATGCCTGTTATCTCATCGCACAAAACGGTGATCCCCGAAAGGAAGAGATCGCATTTGCCCAGAGTTATTTTGCCGTCCAGACCCGAAAACTGGAACTGATCGAGGAGCACATCCAACTCTCCGAGCGGCTGCGGGCACGAAAGCAGCTGAAGGATTCGGAGATTACGCTCTCGAAAAACATCTACGAACGCGGCGTTGACGAAGACGGTTTTGCCAGGATCCGGAGCAAGGGGGACAAGGCGCTCTTTGGAGGTTTCACGACCCGCGAGATGAAAAAGAAAATGGACGTGCCGGAGAACCGGCCGCTTGCGGATTTCCTCCCGACAGTTACGATCACCGCGAAGAACCTGGCGACCGAGATCACGAATTACAATGTGGTCAAGGACGACATGCAGGGGGAGGATCCGATAACGGACGAACATGTCCAGAACAACAAGGATATCCGCGAGCTCCTGATAAAACGGGGGATCAGGCCGGAATCTCTCCCGCCGGAAGAAGACCTCCAGAAACTTGAGCGCCGGGTGAAATCCTCCGAGAAACACCTTGCGGATAAGGGCGGGAAGATTGCCGGTAAAGCAAGGGGGGAGAAGGATGAGTGAATCGCGAGCAAACCCGGCAACTATCTGGAATTACCAGATAGTTGGAATCATGAATCCTAAAAGAGGTGTCCGGTAATGTCATCTCCCGATGAAGTCCTTCCCGCTGCGTTTGCGCTGCATAACTCCCCGCGAAGGTATGCACTCCTTGTCGGATCCGGTATATCACAGGTTACCGGCATTTTTACCGCAAGAGAAATTACCGATGACATTCTCCTTCAAGCGGCAGGAGAGAAAATAATCCCTCCCCAGAAACCCATCGATTGGTACAGGGAAACGCATGGGAATGCTGAACCCACCTTCACTGGCCTTTTTGAAGAATATGCCCAATCGCCCGGCGATCGTGAAGCGTTTCTCAGGCAATATTTCGAACCTTCTGAAAAAAACGGTAATGCACCGGTAACGACACCCACTCCCGCCCATATGAGTATTGCCCATCTTGTCCGGGATGGAGTCATCAGTGTCATCATTACGACCAATTTTGATAACCTACTGGAAAAGGCGATAGAGCAGGTAACCGGGAAAGTGCCGGTCGTGATAACCTATGAGAGTGACCCAAGGAAGATGGAAGTCGCGGGAGATCACTGCCGGATTGTAAAGGTTAACGGGAGTTATCCCGGTACCGATCTGAAACTGACACCGAAGGATCTTGCAGGGTACGTTCCCCCACTGGCAGCGTATCTTGATCGGATCTTTTCAGAGTACGGTCTTGTGATCTGTGGGTGGTCAGGTAAGCACGATACTTGCCTTGTGAAAATTCTCACGCAAGAACGAACCCGACGATTTGCCACATTCTGGTGCTGCAGCCAAGGGGCTCCCGATAAGATACCTGAAGCAATCAGGTCCAAACTGAACTACTCAACGGTTAGCATTAGATCCGCAAATGAATTCTTCAGTGATCTGGAATCCCGGATCGAGATCCTTCGCCGCCATGAGCGGACGACTTCACTGACGATTGAAAGTGCGGTAAAAAAAGTCAAGGACGCACTGAGAGATCCGAGACCAGAATTAATCCTGTCGGATCTTCTCCATGACGAGACAGATCGGGTTCTTGCTGAAGTGAGCCGGTCGGATTTTGTGCCAGAAGGGCCGATTGAGGGAAAAGCGATCTTCAGGAATCGCCTGGAAGAACTGGAACGCATTTCATCACCACTTGCTGCGATGGTGGCAACCATCGCATATTACGATGATGGAAATTACGCCGATTTGATAGCAGAGACTATCGATAGGTTAATCAATCTCCCAAGACTTACGGATGATTTTCTTCATAATGGCCAGCAGGTAAGTGGTGTAGAACGCCCGAGTGAATTACGGGAGTATTTAGATCATCTCCGTTTATATCCGGCATTGCTTGTTGTGTATGCTTCGGGGGTTGCTGCGGTTCGAAAGAATAATTTTAATAATCTTTCTGCCATTCTCGAAAAACCACAAAGAAAAAGATTTGATGGGGAGGACCAGTTATGGAAATACCTTCCCTATTTTGATGAAGTCAATATCTGGTCAGTTCTTGGAACTCTTGAACAGTGGACACTTGATTTCAGCCTTGAAAGATTTGGAAAACGAGAGAATCACTACTATTATCCCACCAAGATTATCCAAACAATCGTCAATAACCTTATTCCCAATGAAATCTATTTCGATGGAGCTTTCGATACTTTTGAATTATTGTATGGGCTTTCATACTTGAAATCGACGGAAATCGAACCCGGATCTCCCACATCCCCGTTAATGTCACGCCAGTGGCTTATTTCTGTGGGATTTAATGGATCTGGAAAAATGAAACTCTCTGATCCGGTTCGTTCATATTTCTTTGAGATTGCGCCGAAAATCGAAAAATCATCATTTTTCAAAGGGGATCTTCTAGAATTTCAGCGTTTTCTTCAAAGATATGCATTATTTCTCCACGTTAATCCACCATATACAGGAATTCATCTACCGTCGGGGTATGTCTTATGATGACACTAAAAATTATTGGTGATGTTGAGGGAGGGGAATCATACAAATTATCCAAAATTGGCGATCTCTGTAATGTTGTCACTGGAGGCACACCCAGTACTCAGTGTCCTGAATATTATGGCGGAAAAATCAACTGGCTGAAATCGGGAGATATCAAGGGAAAATATGTTTTTGAAACCCCGGAAAAACTCACCCAAGCAGGTGTGGAGAATTCAAACGCCAAAGTGCATCCTGCAGGAGGGGTTGCTATTGCTCTCTCCGGTCGGGGGCAAACCCGGGGAAGAACTGTAGTGATAAAAAAGCCGATGGCCTGCAGCCAATCCGTTGCAATAATGCTTCCTAATGAATCACTCGATTCCGATTACCTACATTATAGTCTATCGAATAAATATTCGGAAATCCGGGATCTGACCGGGGATAATGATCGTAGTGGATTAAATCTAAAACTGGTCAGCAATATTCAAATTCCCCTCCCCCCACTTCCCACACAACATCACATCGCCACCATCCTCTCCACCGTTGACGACGCCATCCAGCGCTCGCAGCAGGCGATTGCCAAGACGGAGCGGCTCAAGGCGGGCGTGATGCAGGAGCTGATGACGAAGGGGATCGGGCATACAGAATTTAAAGAGGATCCGGATATCGGGAGAGTGCCGAAGGAGTGGGAAGTTGTAACGCTAGGGGATATTTGTCTCTCGAATGCGTTTGGACCACGATTTAGTGCCTCTTTATATAACCCCCAAGGGAATGTCGCAGTTCTACGGACGACGGATTTGGATCAAAATGGCAATATTTCTTATGACAAAATGCCAAGAGCAAAACTTGATTTAAATGAGTTTAAAGAACACATTCTGCTCTCCAATGATCTTGTTATTACACGGAGTGGTACTTGTGGAATTGGAGCTATTTTTTCAGAATATAAAATACCGGTGTTACCCGGAGCGTTTTTAATTAGATTCCGGTTATCTCAGGAAATTAACGCCCAGTTCTTAAAACAATATATTAACTCCTCCTTTGGAAGAGAAGAAATCACCAAACTTGAGTGCGGAGGAGTTCAAAAAAATTTGAAGGGATCTGCATTATTAAAAATTAAAATACCTCGCCCATCACCGATAGAACAGGAACGTATTATTTCCGTTCTTTCCACCATCGATAGCAAACTTACCCTCCAGCGCAAGCGCACATCTCATCTCGAACAGCTCAAGCAGGGTCTGATGAGCAACCTCCTGACGGGCAAAAGAAGGGTGAAGGTGACCTGAAGTATGGAACAGATGAAGATTCCGCAATCCGCATTACAGTTTCTTGCGACTGCCCAGCAGGATCTCAAGGCTGCCCGTTGCCTGTACGAAAACGGTTACTATCCTCAGGCTGTTTTTTACCTTGAGCAGGGTGTTGAAAAGGGTCTGAAATCCTATTCAATAACATTAGGAATTATTGATGAAGACGAGGCGCGGAAGGAAATTAGTCATAAAACCTTGAAGATTTATAAAAAATCTACAGAAAAATTCAGACAGAGAGTGATTACTCTTCAGGAAAACCTGAAAAAGGTTCCGCAGTTGGAATCATTCTTTAATCAACAGATAAATTTTGCCGATATTATCGAGCAACTTGATGAGTCGCTCGATCAGATACGCGCGCTCTTAAAACAGGATATTGGCTCATTACGGCTCACACAAGTGGAATTAAACAAACACATTACGTCGCTTCAGGATCTCCACAGAAATGCACAACGAGAAAAATCAAAAACTCAATCACGACAAATTACTCCGTCAGAGTTTCGTAAATCCAAACGCTTTATCATAAATATGCTACGTGCTGCCATCCCGAATGATCCTGATAAGTTAAAGCAGGCTAATGAAGAATTGAACCGGGATTTTACATTCGAAACTTATGAAAAAATAATGAAGGATGCGATTACCCAGTATGTCCCTCCAATAGAAGTATTTCAATCGCTTTTGCCTCTTTCGATTATATTGCAATCTCATGCTGTTGCACGATATCCCGCTCCGGATTTCGTTCCCCTTGAGTTTTATACCCCGGATCTTCCCCTCGTCAAATCATTTTCGAAACTGGCAGATATTACGGAACGGGTGTTGAATCAGGTAGATGAGATCTATCAAAATGCTGAAAGGAGGTCTACAATATGAAATCCCTCGAATCCCTCCTCGTCGAGGATCCGTTCGTCGAGAAACTGAAGGCAAACGGCTGGACTCTGACCCCGGCCGACCAACTGGAGCGGGAGAGTTACAGGGAACCACTCCTCGTCAATCCCCTCATCCGCGCCATAAAAAAACTCAACAGCGGGATAGGGATCGGGGAAAAGGAGATCTGGCTCGCCGTCCGGGAACTCCAGAGCCGGGGCCCGGGTATTGAATCCGCCCGGCAGATCCTCCGGTTCATGAAAGAGGGCATCCCGGTCCGCTTCGAGAAGAGCCGGACCGTGGAATACATCCGGCTCTTCGATTATGATACTCTCGAAAATAACGAATTTGTCGTCTCGCGGCAGGTTATCCACGAGGGGGGAAAGGACCGGATCCGTAACGATATTCTTCTCTACATCAACGGTATCCCGCTCGTCAATATTGAGTGCAAGGACCCGGCAAGCCTTACGGAAGACTGGCACAAGGCATACGCCCAGATCCGGGAGTACAAAAAGATCGTCCCGGAACTCTACAAGTATGTCCAGATGGGGATGGCCGCCGAACAGATCGTGAAGTTCTTCCCGATCGTCCCGTGGCTTGACGAGGTAAAGACCGACGAATGGAAGATCGAGGGCATGGAGCCGCACGATGCCGCGATTGCGATGCTTACACCCGCGTGCCTGCTCGACATCCTCCGGCATTTCCTCTTCATGCGCCGGGAGATGGGTGAGGAGACCAAGGTCATTGCCCGGTATATCCAGTACCGTGCGGCAAACAAGATGGTCGACCGGGTTCTCGACAACCTGGCTGGAAAGGACACAAAGAACAAAGGGCTCATCTGGCACTGGCAGGGCTCGGGAAAGACCCTCACGATGATCTTTGCCGCAAACAAGCTGTACCATCACCCTGCGCTGGACAATCCCTCGATCTTCTTTATCGTTGACCGGATCGATCTGGAGGACCAGCTGTACGAGGAATACACTGCCCTTTCCCTTACCAAGCCCGAAGTCATCGGCAACATCGGGGAATTAAAAAGAGTGCTTTCTGCCGACCAAGGGAAAGGCCGGCGGGGTATTATGATCACCCTCATCCACAAGTTCCGGCCCGAGGAACTTTCCGGGCTCCAGAAGGAACTGGAGAACCTGCCGGGCGAAAATGTCACGACCCGGAAGAACATCGTCGCATTTATTGACGAGGGCCACCGCTCGCAGTACGGCCTGATGGCCGCTCAGATGCGGCAGGGGATCTTCAAGAACGGCTTCTTCTTTGCCCTGACCGGGACCCCGGTGAGTAAGATCGGGAAGGATACCTACACGGAGTTCAGCTATCCCGCAGACGGGGAACTCTATCTTGACAAGTATTTCATCCGTGAATCGATCGAGGACGGGTTTACCGTAAAAATCGTCTACCAGCCGCGCCTTGAAAAAGAGGCCGGGATCCACCTTGACCGCGAGATGCTTCGGATCTTCCTGGAGACCGAGCTCGAAGAGATCCCTGAAGGCTATCGCCAGCCCGTAGAAGAGGGCGTGAAAAAACGCCTTAATATTATCAAGGTCTATCTGGAGAACCCGAAAAGGATCGCTGCAATTGCACAGGACATTGCCGCCCATTTCCGGGAAAATGTCGACGGGAAGTACAAGGCAATGGTCGTAGCGGTGAGCCGCAGGGCATGTGGCATCTACAAGCAGGAACTCGACAAGCTCCTCCCCCCGGAGTATTCCAAGATTGTCATGACCTACCGGGACGATGAACGGGACACCGTGATTGATACCTATAAACAGGGTGTCATGGAGGCAAACCCCGGGTACAGCACGGAGGAGATCAACGACAAGACCCGGGAGGAGTTCCGCGAGGAAGAGACCCCGAAGATCCTTATCGTCACCGACAAACTTCTCACCGGTTTCGATGCCCCCATCCTCCAGACCATGTATCTCGACAAACCGCTCCGTGAACACCGGCTCCTCCAGGCCATAGCCCGGACCAACCGCCCGTACAAGGGCATCAAAAAAGCCGGCCTCATCCTTGATTATGTCGGCATACTCAGGGACTTCAAAAAAGCCCTCGAACACTACAATGAGACCGATATCTCCGGTGCACTGTTCTCCACGGAACAAATCGTTCAGGAATTTGAAGCGTTGATGAACACGCTTGCCGGTATTTTTTCCGGGATCCGCATCGGATCCTATGACAGGGACACGTTCCTCTCGGCAGTCGAACTCCTCTCTTCGGACAACAACGCCGCGGAGGAATTTATTGACACCTATCGGGAAATGCGCAGGATCTTCGAATTCCTCGGCCCTCACCAGATAAAACTCGAATATTTTGAACAATACAAGTGGTTCTCCGAGATCTATTCGTATTATATCCGGATGGCGCTCCGGGACAAACCCGATTACGATACCTACGTCCAGAAATATTTTGACAAGACCGTCAGGTATGTCCATAAAACGACAGATATCAGCACCATCGAAAACAGTCTCCCCATCATCGAATTCGGACCGGAGTACCTTGAGGCCCTTGAGAAGAACTGTGCCAGCACCCGTGAGAAAGCGGCAAACATGGTCTTTACGCTCAACTGTCTTGTCCTCGTTGACCGCCACCAGACACCGGTCTATGAATCCCTGCTTGAACGGGTGGAAAAGATCATCCGTGCATGGAAAGAGAAATCCCGGGATTACGGGACGATTTACCGTGACGGAGCAGCGATCATCCATGAGATGCAGCAGCTGAATGCCCGCAGGGATCAGCTGGGGCTCTCGGAATTCGAATATTCGATGTTTTTAAAAATTGAGCAGTCCTGGGGTCAGAATCCGGCGCTTGTTGAAGATATCCGTCAGTTATCCGAAGATCTTAAGAAATCGATGTTCCCGGGGTGGATCTCCCAGATCAGCGCCAAGAAGAATGTTGAACAGGATATCCGCAGATTCTGCCGCAGGTACGGGAAACAGGAAGGAAAAAGCATCGAGGAAATCGATCAGCTCTATCTCAAGCTCATAGAGAGTGTGAAGAACTATGCAGGCACGAGCTGAAGCCGGTCCGGTTCCCTATGCGGTCACGCACCGGAATATCCGGTATCCCCGCCTGGAGTTCAGAACCGGGAGCCTGCTTGTAGTTCTCCCAAAGGGTCAGGATGAAAAGAGGATACTGGAGAAACACCGGGGCTGGATATCAAAAAAATACGATTTTATCCTGACGGTACTGGAAGCATCCGGGAATATCGAACCTGAATCCCGTTCCCGGGAAGAATTTTTGGAACTGACTCACCGGTTAATAGAAGAATATTCCCGGGAACTTGTGTGTTCCCCGACACGGATCATTACGAAAAAAATGGTGACCAAATGGGCGAGCTGTAGCCGGAGGGGATGCATAACAATAAATTCCGATGTGAAGTTCCTTCCGGAGCCTCTGGTAAAATATGTCATGTTCCATGAGATGCTTCATCTTATTCATAGAAAACACGATGAATCGTTCTGGAAATACATTAACCAGAAGTTTGATAAACCGCAGGAGCTGGAAACGCAACTCTGTTCGTACTGGTTTTTGATTCACAAAAGGGAATGAGGCATCCCTATTCCTCATTATGATTGATCATCCTGACTCCCCCATACAACAACCTTACCTCAAAGAGGGGGTAGAAGTTTGCCGGAGCCCCCAAGAATGTCTATTTTCAATAAGTTCCTGTCGGTATATCCTATCAGATCGATTTCCCCGACGTAAAATCGGAAAACGCTCATAGAGGCCTCCGGGTGGCCGATCTCCCGTTCAGATGACCAACAGATCAATCCTAAAAACCCTACCAGCAGAAGCCCGCTATCGTGCAGGTTTAAGTGGCCTTAAAATCTGGGCATTTTTAAAAATAAGCGATTAAATCGGGATTTTCTATGGGCGTGGACACCGTTTCCTATGGAGATGAGATCCAAGGTCCGGAAACGGGAATTCGGAGACCATATTGGGCCCGGATTGGGAGGGAAGAGGGTAGGATTGTGGGGGTGGTTTAGACACTGGTTACTGAATAACACCGTCACTTATTCTTTGCCAGCCGGTCTTTCTCCCGGTACCCTTCGAGTAAAACCGTCGTCACATTTTTTACCGGTTTGTCCGTGTGGCTTGCGATATGGAATTCGCAGAACGGGCATGAGGAAATGACAAGGTCTGCCCCGGTCTTTTTGATCTCCTCTCCCCGGCGCTTTCCAAGAGCGGCAGCCTCCTCGGGCGCTCCCGCCTTCACTCCGCCGCCGGACCCGCAGCAGATGGAGGGCATCTCGACCAGATCGACCACCTGCCGGATCAGCTGCCGGGGCTCGTCTTTGACATCCTGTCCCCGCATCAGGTGGCAGGGATCGTGATACGTGGCTCTTATCGGCAGGCGTGCCGGGGGTTCGATACCATATTTTGTGAGTACCTGGTTGATGTCCAGTACCGTAAACGGTGTCACGTAATCGTTCTTGAGCGTCGAACCACACCCGGCGCACATCGTCATCACCGTGTCTATGCCCCGGGACTGGAACACGTCAATGTTACGGCGCTTGAGTGCATCGATATACGCCAGCTGGCCGGTCCGGATGAGCGGCGAACCACAGCAGACCTGGTCTTTTGGTATGATCACCCGGATCCCGTTCCTCCTGAGGACTTCAATGGCGTCAAGTGCAGTTTTCGGGAGCCGCATGTTGTACATGCAGCCGACAAAGAATCCCACGGTTGCTTTCACCGGCCCGTACGGCTCGATCCGTTCACCGACCTGTTCCATAAATGTGGGTTCGGTGCGTGTGACACTTCGGCCGGTCTCTTTTATGAGCGCTGCAACTTCCCGGTGCCGGGGGAGCGTGAACCCCCGCTGGTTTGCAAGCGCCCGGAGTTTTTCGATCGCTTTTCCCGGGATTTTGATCTTTTTCGGGCATGCCTTGTAGCAGGCCTGGCAGCTCGTGCAGTTAAACAGTCCGTCCCGGATAGCGTCCGGAACCCTGTCACCGGTGTCTCGCGGGTCAAGGGCAAGCCGCATCTCCTGCCGCATCGCGGTGGGGCCGAGAAACTTTGTGACATCCATTGCCGGGCAGACCGAGACGCATGAAAGGCACTCGATGCAGTCCCGGAGCGGTTTTATCGCGTCGATCTCCTCTTTTGTCGGAAGTTTATAGTCCGGACCTGCTGCCGGTTTCAGCGATGCAATCGTTTCAATCTTCGGGAGAAGGTCCACAACAAGATCCTGCATCACCGGGAGATTTAAAGGAGTAATCGTAATGCCGTCTTTTGCCTCTTCCATGCAGGCAAGCACCGGTTCGCCGTTTACCCGGACCGCACAGCTCCCGCACTGGCCCGATCCACAGCAGTACCGGTACGCGAGCGATGGATCGATGTGATCGTGGATCTCATGAAGGACATGGAGAACCCGGGCGCCATCGTTTACACTGACGGTGTAAGAATCAAACCTGGGTTTTTGATCCTTTTTTGGATCAAAACGCTGGACTTTTACGTGCAGTTCCTTCATGCTGTCACCCTGTGTTTCTCAATTCCTTCCTGCGAGAGCGAGAGATACGTATGGCCGTATGGCGAATGTGCCACGTCCCATTCCTGCGAAATGTCAACCCTCATGTGAGCGCCCCGGGACTCTGGCCGGATCAGCGCCGAGCGGCAGATCAGGAACGCAGTCAGGCACATGTTCCCGATAATACAGCATTCCGCAAGGTTCTTCGGCGCCGCAGCCTTAACCGGCACCTGCATGAGCCGGTTGACAACTGCAAGCGTGCTTTTGAGCCCGGCTTCGTCCCGGAAGATCCCGGCGCCCTTCCACATTGCATGACCGAGCTCGTCCCGGACTGCGGCCGGTTTTTCTGTTCCTTTAAGGTACTGGTCGAGCTGTTTTTCCAGCCGGGTGACCTGATCACGGTCGATCTTCTTTACCCGTCTTTCCGCCCGTGCTGCATACTCACCGGCCCGTTTCCCGAAAACCTGCGTGTCGGCAAGGGCGTTTCCGCCAAGCCGATTTGCGCCCTGCACCCCTCCGGCCGATTCGCCGCAGGCAAAAAGTCCCGGGAGCGTCGTTTTGCATTCAGGTGTGATCTTCAAACCGCCCATGATGTGGTGGGCAGTCGGGGCGACTTCCATGGGCTCGGTCCTGATGTCCACGCCAAACTTGAGGAACTGTTCGAGCATTACCGGCAGCCGGGTCTCGATCTGCTCCTTTGGCAGGTGGGTCACATCGAGCCAGACCCCTCCACGCGGCGTGCCCCGGCCGGCAGCGATCTCGGTCGCAATCGCCCGGGCGACGACATCCCGGGTCGAGAGTTCCATTCGCTCGGGATCGTATTTTTTCATGAACCGTTCGCCGAGCCGGTTTACGAGGACTCCGCCTTCCCCCCGGACCGCTTCCGTAATGAGCCGGCCCCGTGCATCGTATGGGTATACCGCGCCGGTCGGGTGGAACTGGACCATCTCCATATCGATAAGTTCCGCTCCCGCCCGGTACCCCATCGCAAACCCGTCTCCGGTCCCGCTCGATGAATTTGTCGAGACATCGTAGACCCGGGTCCCGCCGCCGGTTGCAAGGATTGTGCTGTCGGCTGTGATGACAACGATCTCCCCGTCTCCGTCAAGCGCGATTGCTCCCGAGACCCGGTCGCCATCTTTCAACAGCTCGATCACGGTCACTTCCTGGAGTTTTGTGACATCTGATGCATCGAGCTGCTCGACAAGCGTCATCAT
>Ga0209098_1003044_pt1 | contig 14320 bp, 16 predicted proteins | sample AD_JPNHW1_MetaG_FD_184429 | JGI IMG/M metagenome (GOLD analysis project Ga0209098, IMG submission 184429) | Active sludge microbial communities of municipal wastewater-treating anaerobic digesters from Japan - AD_JPNHW1_MetaG (SPAdes) (version 2) | ecosystem: Engineered > Bioreactor > Anaerobic... | reverse complement strand
TTTTGATCGTGCCATTCAAACTTTGGAAGCCATTGAAAGCGACGCACCTGTAAAAGAAGGAGTAAGCCTGATTTACAACAAGTTTCAGGATTTTCTAAAGCAAAACGGGGTGAAAGAAATCGAGGCAAAAGGCAAAGATTTTGATACCGATTTGCATGAGGCTATCACAACATTCCCGGCACCAACAGAAGATATGAAGGGTAAAATTATCGATGTAGTTCAAAAAGGTTATTTCCTGAACGACAAAGTAATAAGACATTCGAAAGTAGTTATTGGCGAATAGCCAAATAAATTGAAAAAATGACAAAACGCGATTTTTACGAAGTTCTGGGTGTCAGCAAAAATGCGACTGCCGAAGAAATAAAAAAAGCCTATCGGCAAAAAGCCATTCAGTTCCATCCCGATAAAAATCCGGGCAACAAAGAAGCCGAGGAAAAATTTAAGGAAGCAGCTGAAGCATACGAAATATTGAGCAGCCCGGAAAAACGCCAGCGATACGATCAGTTTGGCCACTCAGGAATGAACGGTAATGCCGGATTTGGCGGGCACGACATGTCGATGGACGATATTTTCTCGATGTTCGGCGATATTTTTGGAGGCAGCGGATTTGGCGGGTTCGGTGGATTTGGCGGAGGCGCGCGCAGCCGGGGACCACGTCAGCACCGCGGATCAGATCTTCGCGTAAAAGTTAGCCTTAATCTCAACGAAGTTCTGAACGGAGTTGAAAAGAAAATAAAGGTAAAAAAATACGTTCCGTGTACTTACTGTAATGGTACCGGGGCCGAAAAAGGCTCGTCATATTCAACCTGTCAGACTTGCCGCGGAACAGGCCATGTTACCCGAATACAGAATACCCTGCTTGGGCAAATGCAAACCACTACTACCTGCCCCACCTGCAACGGCGAAGGCCAAATGATTACAAACAAATGTACGCATTGTCAGGGCGAAGGAGTTGTTCGTGACGAAGAAGTAATTAGCATCAAAATTCCGGCAGGAGTTGGCGAAGGAATGCAATTGAATGTTTCAGGAAAAGGAAATGCAGGACGCCGGGGTGGTATTAATGGCGATTTGTTTGTTGTGATTCAGGAAGAAGAGCACAAAGAGCTCATTCGCGATGGAAATAACCTCGTTTACGATTTGTACGTTACGTTCCCTGAAATAACGCTTGGTACAACGAAAGAAATTCCGACAGTTGACAGCAAGGTTAAAGTAAAAATTGATCCGGGCACACAACCCGAAAAAATTCTTCGGCTAAGAGGCAAAGGGCTGCCCGACGTGAATGGCTATGGTAAAGGCGATTTACTCGTACGAGTGCATGTTTGGATCCCGAAAAAGCTCAATTCGGAGGAAAAGAAACTGCTCGAGAAACTTCAAACAATGCCCGATTTTACTGGAGGACCCGATCAATCGGACAAAACTATCTTCGATAAAATGAGAGATATTTTTGATTAAGAAAATACTCAACTTGCATAAAAAAAGCCTGAAGAATTCGAACTCCTTCAGGCTTTTCTTTTTCGCGCAATGCGAGCTATTCCATGATGTTTTGTGCATTCAAAGCTTCGCGGTACTTTCTGGCATTTTCGTTGTGGGCAGCCAGCGTTTTTGCGAAGTTGTGGTAGCCCGAGAAATCAGGTCGCGCGCACATGTATAGGTAAGGTGTTTTCGCGGCATTTAAAACAGCATCGATGCAAGTTATCTCCGGAAAATTAATTGGGCCGGGGGGCAATCCGGGATATTTATAAGTGTTAAACGGCGACTCAACAGCGAGGTGACTATTTAGCACCCTTTTTATCCTGAAATTTCCAAGCGCATATTTAATCGTCGGATCTGCCTGCAACGGCATTCCCCGTTTAACGCGGTTCAGGTATAATCCGGCAATAATCGGGCGTTCGTCTTTTTTATTACTTTCTTCCTGAACAATGGAGGCAACAGTCATCACCTCTTCTGGTGTAAGGCCAAGTGCGATAGCCTTTGCCCTCCGGTCATCAGTCCAAAACCGCTTGTACTCCATAAACATTCGCTCCAGAAACTGGTCAGGAGTTGTTGTCCAGTAAAACTCGTATGTATTCGGGATAAACATACAATGAAAAGTGTTTTCAGTAAATCCGTACTTCTCGAACACTGCCGGATCTGTGAATTTTTTCAGAAGTGTAACAGAATCTGGCTGAATGTATTTTGCCACAGCCCCCGCGAGCTCCGAAATAAATCGCAGGTTGTTAAAAGTTACTTCAACAGGTTGCTGGTTACCCGACCGCAACATATTTACAATTTCATTGGTATTCAGCCCCTTATCCAGAAGATATTTACCTGGTTTTATCAGCTGAGGATATTTTTTCCGTTTGGCGACCCAATCAAAAGCTTTGTAATTTGCGATTATCTGGTGTTTTTTCAGACTGTCAATCACTTGTTCGTAAGTAGCGTGGAGCGGAATAATAATACTGCCCGGAGTTTGAATGTTTGGGCGAAAAATATACTTATATAACTGATAACTTTTAAACAACCCAAGACCAACTGCAATAAGAAAAATAAGTGTAACCCATTTATTAAATCGAGGAAATAACATAATTTGATTTTTTTGGACTAAATCCATTTCATTAGGTTTTTCGGATAAAAATAGTTATTTCATCCGAAGTATCTAGTGAAACGAGCATGTTTTCGCTAAAACACTAACAGGCATGAAAATAATAACATGTGAGTTCCATCCGGTACCTTAAAAACAAATTAAATGCGGATGAAAATGTTTGTCAACATTTTCTTAATTTCCAAATGGCTAAAAAACAGACGCCTCAATGTTTACACGATTTTGATTAATTTCGCTAACGATTTAAAAAAGTTTACAAATTAAAAAAGATATGCACCAGGTTACATTAGCTGACAACATTTTTTACCTTGGGGTGAACGACCGCCGCACTCACTTATTTGAGAATTTATGGCCAATCCCAAACGGAGTTTCCTACAACTCTTATTTAATTGTTGACGAAAAAATTGCTTTAATTGACACCGTTGAACGGACTTTCATCGATGATTATCTCGACCAGATTGAAGTGCTGACAAACGGGAGAAAAGTTGACTATTTGATTATTAACCACATGGAACCCGACCATTCAGGAGCGCTGAAGGCGGTTGTTGCCAAATACCCGGAAATAACGCTCGTTGGAAATAAAAAGACTTTCGACATGGTTGCCAACTATTACAAAATCAGCGACAATATGCTCGAAGTTTACGACGACTCAGAACTTCCACTGGGACAACACAGGCTAACTTTTGCAACTATTCCGATGGTTCACTGGCCCGAAACGATGGTGACTCTCGAAGCAACTGAAAAAATTCTGTTCACCGGCGATGCATTTGGTTCTTTTGGAACGTTGGATGGTGGAATTTTTGACGACGAACTAAATCTTGCGTTTTACGAAGAAGATCTGATGCGTTATTTCACCAACATTGTTGGCAAATATTGCCCGCACACGCAGCGCGCACTAAAAAAAGTGCAAACTCTTGATGTGAAGATGCTGGCTGCTACACACGGACCTATCTGGAGAACCAACCTAAACTATATTCTAGATAAATACCAGAAATGGAGCACATACACTACCGAACCCGGTGCAGTAATTGTTTACGGATCGATGTATGGAAACACAGCTAAAATGGCCGACGTAATTGCCCGTCAGTTGGCTGTTCGTGGCATTAAAAACATCCGCGTTTACGACGCCTCTAAAACGCACGCTTCATATATTATCAGCGATATCTTCAAATTTAAAGCATTCATCGTTGGAAGTGCGGCTTACAATAACGAGCTTTTCCCTTCGGTTGAAAACCTGGTCACCAAAATTGAGCATTACGGCATTAAAGACCATTTGCTCGGAATTTTCGGATCGTTTGGCTGGAACGGCGGAGGCGTTAAAAACCTTCAGAAATTTGCAGAAAATATCAAGTGGGATTTAGTTTATCAACCAGTTGAGGAAAAAGGAACATTAAAATCCGACAAATACCAACAATGCATTGAGCTGGCCAACGCCATGGCTGACAAACTTTTAGCATAAAAACCAAAACATTTCATATTTTCATGGCCATTTGCCGAAAGCAAGTGGCCATTTCTTTTTTGCTGAATGTGAAAAGAAATTGGGTTTTACAACTAATATTTGAACGGAGAAAATATCTTTGCAAATCAAAATTTTAAAGTATGCAAACTTGGTTTGAGTGTAAAGTAAAATACGTCAAGATTGACGATGATGGCCGCGAACGCAAAGTGAGCGAAGTATATTTAGTTGATGCAGTAACCTTCACCGATGCTGAAACAAGGATTATTCAGCAATTACAAACAATGGTGCGTGGTGAATTTGTAGTTGACAACATAAAAAAATCAAATATCGTTGAAATTTTCCCGCACGACAACGGCGAATGGTGGTTTAAGGCCCGCATTGGCATTGTTACAATCGACGAAAAAGGTGGAAAAGAAAAGAAAATAAACAACTATTTTCTTGTAGCAGCCGACGACTTAAAGGAAGCTTTACAACGCCTTGAAGAGGGACTTTCATATATTTTAGTTCCCTATCAGACAACATCGCTGGCTGTTTGCAATATTGTTGATGTTTTCCCGTATTTTGGGAATGATGCCAATCAGCCTGTTCCGTCAAACCTAAAACCGTTGAAAGAAGTTACAAAACCCCAGGTTTTTGAAGATGAAGATCTGGACGTTGTTTACAACGCCGACGAAGACGAGGAAGAAGAAACAGATGAAGGAAACCCTGATGACCAGGAATAATCGGGCTCTGTACAAGAAAAAGCGGATGGTTTCAGCCATCCGCTTTTTCTTTATCCCAATGCCTGTACCTAGGCGGTTTCTTTTGCAGATCTTTTCAGCTTAATCATTACTTTGTAAAAATTAAACCGGTCTCGCTGTACCGGATCAAATTCATAATAAGCATTGGCAATGCGGCAAATGTCTTTAACTTCGCCATAAACCGAGTTAATTTCTTTCTTCAAATCTGCGTTAAGCTGATCTTTACCGTGCGAGATATCGAAGCAGTTTCTTAAATCTTTAAGCTGTTCCTTGTAAGCAAGCAAACGGTTAATCAAGCTCTCATTTATACCTCTGGCCTTAATTATCTGGAACAATTCAGGGGTCATGTTTCGTTTAAAAGTGGCCATCATTTTATACAAACTAAACAGATCCCCATTTTTGGCTTCACTGAAAAAGTCAACGTACCCCAGATTTTCAAATGCTTCGTCCAAAAAATCTTTGTCATGCTTAAAATCAATTTTCATTTCAGCTCTGAAAACACTCACATCTTTCAGCGCCGAAATCATCAGTTCGTAAAACTGACCATGCATTTCAAGATGTTCGGTCAAAGATTCCTGTGTGAAATTCTGGCTCATAATTCTGTCAATCCGTTCTTTCAAGTTGGCAGCATAATCAGGCGACCAATTCCGTCTGATGGAAGAGAGTTCGTAGATGTTCTCGCTGAATGACTGAGCGATTTTTCTGCAAGTAAGGATGGTTGCAGTTCCTGTTAAACAAGTTGATATAACATTCATAATCGCAGGTTTTGAAAGATTGATTTTTTTCAATAGAATATACGAAATATCTGCCGTAATAGACATGTTTAAAGTCCTTATTTGCTGAAACATGCTCAAGAAGATAAACTCAGCCAGTCAGCCCTTTTGCTGGTATTATCTAAAGAAAAACCCCTGACCAACGTTCATTGATCAGGGGTTTTGTATTTTAATTTGCTTAATTATTTTTTGCGGTTCGCTTGCGCTCGTGCTCTTTCAGGAATATCTTTCGCATCCTGATCGATTGCGGCGTTACTTCTACCAGCTCGTCGCTGTTGATGTATTCAAGCGCTTCCTCCAAACTGAATTTAATCGGAGTGATGATTCTCGCTTTTTCGTCTGAACCCGAGGCACGCACATTGGTCAGCTTCTTCGACTTGCAAACATTGATCGTTAAATCGTCGGCTCTCGAGTTTTCGCCAATCACCTGTCCTTCATACACTTCCTGCCCCGGATCGATGAAGAACGATCCGCGATCCTGAAGTTTCCAGATTGAATATGCAAATGCAGCACCGGTTTCCAGCGCAATTAATGAACCATTTGTACGGATTTCAATCGGGCCTTTATACGGCTGATATTCGATAAACCTATGATTCATAACGGCTTCGCCAGCTGTTGCGGTAAGCATATTGGTGCGTAACCCAATAATACCGCGCGACGGAATCATAAATTCAAGATGAATTCGATCGCCTTTACGCTCCATATTTCGCATCTCGCCTTTTCGGGTCGAAACCATTTCAACTACCTTTCCTGAATACTCTTCAGGAACGTCGATGTGCATTTCTTCTATAGGTTCGCATCTTTCGCCGGCAATATCTTTGAAAAGTACCTGCGGCTGCCCTACCTGAAGTTCATAACCTTCACGGCGCATGGTTTCGATCAAAACCGACAAGTGTAACACACCACGGCCATAAACCAGATACGAATCAGCCGAATCGGTTGGCATCACGCGCAAAGCCAGGTTCTTTTCCAACTCTTTTTCCAGACGGTCTTTCAAATGGCGCGAAGTCACGTATTTTCCCTCTTTTCCGTAGAACGGCGAGTTATTAATCATGAACATCATACTCATTGTTGGTTCGTCAACTGCAATTGGATCAAGTGCTTCCGGATTTTCATAGTCGCAAACGGTATCGCCAATGTCGAATCCGTCAATACCGACCATGGCACAAATATCTCCTGAAGTCATCTGCTCCACTTTCTGACGACCAAGACCAGTAAATGTATGAAGTTCTTTGATTCGGGTGCGTTTTACCGAGCCATCACGTTTTACAAGGCTCACGTTCATTCCTTCGCGCAAATCGCCGCGGTGGATACGACCAATAGCAATACGACCAACATATGAAGAGTAGTCGAGCGAAGTAATCAAAACCTGCGGAGTACCGGGGTTGGCAACCGGACCGGGAATATATTTCACGATAGCGTCCAATAGCGGTTCGATATTTTCTGCCGGCTTTTTCCAGTCGTCCGACATCCAGCCCTGTTTGGCCGAGCCATAAACCGTCGGGAAATTCAACTGCTCTTCCGTAGCATTCAGGCTGAACATTAAGTCGAAAACCTGCTCGTGAACTTCTTCAGGACGACAATTGGGTTTATCAACTTTATTCACCACCACAATTGGCTTCAATCCCAAAGCCAATGCTTTTGACAATACAAACCGGGTTTGAGGCATGGTGCCTTCAAAAGCGTCAACCAACAGCAAAACGCCGTCGGCCATATTCAAAACACGTTCAACCTCACCACCGAAATCGGCGTGCCCCGGTGTGTCTATAATGTTGATTTTGTAGTCTTTATAATTAACCGAAACATTTTTGGCCAGAATGGTAATTCCGCGCTCACGTTCCAGATCGTTGTTGTCCAGGATCAACTCTTGTTTCTTCTCGTGTTCCTTGATGATGTTACAGTGGTAAATCATCTTGTCAACCAGAGTTGTTTTTCCGTGGTCAACGTGTGCAATAATTGCAATGTTTCTAATCTTCTGCATAGGTTTCAAAAATGAAGGCGCAAAGATAGCTGATTAATCCTACCGAAACGTTATTTACGTGATCCGTCAGGTTAAGTTTGTGTAAATCTTACTCTTTTAACAATTAAGGCACATTGGCAAATAAAAAAGCGAAGAATATCGTGATGAAATTCTTCGCTTTTTTTGCTTCCCAGGTTATTAATCGTTACCTGGCATTAGTTTGCGAACCCGATCTATAGATGGTCGGATTTTTTCTTGTTGTGTTTATCACCCGTGTATGCGTTGAATCATTCTGGAAACTGGTCACATCGCCCGAACAGTTCGTAAAATAGACCCACCGACCCATATCCTGAAACCGATATACTTTGCATCCGTCATGTTCAAACAGGTAATCAACCGCATAAGTTTCATTATTTGAAGGCTTTAGCGTTGAAATTGGCTGATTAATGCCGCATGAATTCAGCAATAAAACGAAAAGTAGTAAGCCTGAAGATTTTATTAATGTTTTCATATTCAAGTTTGGTGTTAAAGGTTGTTGATTTCACTGCCAACCTGAATATTTCAGAACTCAAGTGATCTTCAGAAAGGCAGTTTATTTGTGCCTTTTCTTCAATTCGCGTGCCAGGTCTTCTATACGATAGCCTTTGTGAGTAAGCAAAACGATTAGATGATACAATAAATCGGCTCCTTCATAAATAAAGTTCTCATCGTCGTTGGCCATCGCCCCAATGATCGTTTCAACCGCCTCCTCTCCCACTTTCTGGGTAATTTTTCGTGTGCCTTTCTGAAACAACGAAGTGGTGTACGAACCTTCAGGCATTTCCACTTTCCGCTGATCGATAAAATCCTGAAGATATTCCAGGAACTGAAGATCACTTTCTTCGTTGGTTTCGCCCCAGCAGGTATCGTCGCCGGTGTGGCAAACCGGGCCAACAGGGTTTACTTTGATCAGCAGCGTATCATTGTCACAGTCTGAAGCAATCGAAACTACATTCAGGAAATTTCCCGATTCTTCGCCTTTCGTCCACAGTCGGTTCTTGCTGCGGCTAAAAAACGTTACCTGACCAGTTTCTTCGGTCTTCGCCAACGCTTCTTCGTTCATAAAACCCAACATCAGCACGACGTTGGTAGTATTATCCTGAATAATTGCCGGAATTAATCCGTTCAGTTTGCTGAAATCCAATTCTGTATTTTCCATTTTATTTTTATTATTCTTCGTTGTCTTTGTCGTTAAAACGCAAAGATGCACAATGTTTTATCGTATGACAATTCCTTTACTTTTTAAATAGCTTTTCAAATCCGGAATGGCGATCTCCTTGTAGTGGAAAATGCTGGCAGCAAGTCCGGCATCGGCCTTACCTTCGGTAAAAACATCGACAAAATGATCCATATTTCCAGCTCCTCCTGAAGCGATAATCGGAATGCTCAACATTTCCGACATTTTTGCAAGTTCCTTGTTGGCAAAACCCGCTTTGGTTCCGTCGTGGTTCATCGAAGTAAACAGGATTTCGCCTGCACCGCGACTTTCACCTTCCTTCGCCCATGAGAAAAGTTCTTTTTCGGTTGGAATACGGCCACCATTTACTGTAACTGTCCAATAACCATTTTCACCGCGAGCATCGATAGCCAAAACCACAAACTGGCTGCCAAAATTCAACGCCAAATCGTCAATCAGCTTCGGGTTGCGAACCGCCGACGAGTTGATGCTGATTTTATCAGCACCGGCGCTCAACAGCGCATCAGCGTCTTTCAATTCGCTGATTCCACCACCAACAGTAAACGGGATATTCAGTTCGCGGGCGATGCGTTTCACCAGTTCTACAAAGGTTTTGCGGCCTTCGTGCGTAGCGGTAATGTCGAGGAAAACCAATTCGTCGGCTCCCTGCTCGGCATACAAAGCGCCCAATTCAACCGGATCGCCAACACTTTTAATATTCACAAAGTTGATGCCTTTCACGGTCTGACCGTCTTTGATATCCAGGCATGGTATGATTCGTTTCGCTAACATTTTTTAGTTCCTGAATTCCTGAGTTCCTGAGTTCCTGAGCAAAATTCTTACTTAGGTACTAAGGCACTCAGGAACTATTACACTTATCTCAAAAATCTACTTATCTCTTCCAACTTTATTCTCCCCTCATAAATCGCTTTTCCGGTAATTACTCCCGGGATGCCCATTTCGTTGAGTTCATAAATGTCTTTCATCGAGGCTATTCCGCCGCTGGCAATGAGTTCCAGTTTGGGAAAGCGCTCCATAATTTCTTTGTATAAATCGATGCTCGGGCCGGTTAACATGCCATCGCGGGCAATGTCGGTGGAGATCACTTTCTGAATGCCTTTTTCGGTGTAGCTTCCGATAAAATCCAGAATCGGTAGTTCCGAAACTTCCTGCCAGCCGCTTACAGCAATCTTTTTGTCTTTGGCATCGGCTCCCAAAATGATTTTCTCCGCACCGTAAATTTCAATCCAATGCAGGAAAGTTTCGCGATCTTTTACGGCAATGCTGCCACCTGTCACCATTTGTGCCCCACTTTCGAAAGCAATGCGCAAATCGTCGTCCGATTTTAGTCCGCCGCCAAAGTCGATGACCAAACTGGTTTTCGAAGCGATGGTTTCCAGCACTTTGTAATTAACGATGTGCTTAGCTTTTGCACCATCCAAATCGACCAGATGCAGACGTGTAATTCCTGCATCTTCGAACATCTTGGCCACTTCCAGCGGGTTTTCGTTGTAAATGGTTTTCTGATTGTAATCGCCTTGCGACAAACGAACGCATTTTGCGTCGATAAGGTCTATGGCTGGAATAATTGCAATTTTAGTTCCTGAGTTCCTGAGTCCCTGAGTTCCTGAGTTCAACGGCATTATTTGATTGAGTTTATAAATGAAGTTAGCATGATTTCTATTTCCCGTAAATCTTTGAACAATGGTTCAAATTGTTCTTCAGTCAAGTAACCTAAATTCTTTGATATCTCTAATTGCGTTTGTAATTCAAACAATGAACCCATTGAAATTTGAAGAAATCGTTTGAATTCATTTGTCGATTTTCGTCCAAATCCTTCCGCGATATTCGACGGAATGGAGACAGCGCTCCTCCTCATTTGGCTTGTTATACCATACAATTCCTCTACAGGAAAGTTGCTCGTGCTCTTGTACAACAATGTCACAAACTCCATTGCCTTTTGCCAAACTTTAATATCCCGAATCGTATTCATACTCCAGTTTTTTAAACTTAGGTACTAAGGAACTTTTGTTCTAAGGAACTATTTTCAAAAAGTTTTCTAAAATCCTCGCTCCCACTGTTCCGCTCTTTTCAGGGTGAAACTGGGTTGCGTAAAAATTGTCTTTGTGCAAGGCCGCGCTAAAAGGGTTGATGTAATTGCAAACAGCGGCCGTATGTTCTCCAACTGCAGCGTAATACGAATGCACAAAATAGACGTACTGGTTATCGATTGACAGATCGAAAATACCGCTCTTCAACTGACTGATGCTGTTCCAGCCCATGTGCGGCACTTTGGTCACGAATTCCATTCCCGGTTCAGGAATAAAGCGCTTTACTCTTTCTTCGAAAATGCCCAAACAAGGCGTATCGCCTTCTTCGGAATGACTGCACATTAATTGCAAACCAAGACAAATGCCCAAAACCGGCTGTTTCAGCTCTGGAATCAACTTGTCGAGTCCTTCCTTTTTCAGGTACGCCATCGTGGTGCTGGCCTCGCCCACTCCCGGAAAAATAACTTTGTCAGCCTTGCGGATTTTGTCGTGATCACCGGTAATTTCCGCACAAACGCCCAGCCGCAACAACGCGTTGTTGACCGACTCGATATTTCCGGCATTGTATTTTATAATTACAATGTTCATATTTTTTTTATTAATCAGAGAACAACCAAAGCCATCTCTTTATAAATTTACCGCCACAAACGGCGCGTTCTTCTAACGGTTAGGAAGTCGGATTCTCATTCCGAAAATAGCAGTTCGATTCTGCTACGCGCTACATTTTATTTCAAAAGTCCGGCAATCACCGACTTCATTTCCTGAAACTCTTCTTCTTTGTAAAGCCTTGTCATGTAAACGATCTTGCCCGTTTTGTCGATGATTACATTTCGGGTTACACCTGCATTTTTCTCTGCAAACTGATAAAAAATTCCACCTTTCGGATCGAGCAACAACGGATAAGTTACCGGAATTTGTTTGGCAAATGCCTGAACTTTTTCAACTGGCTCGTCGAGATCTATTCCGTACAAGACGAAGTTTTTGTTGTCTTTGTATTTCTTCCAGATGTCGGCTTCAATATGCGGCATTTCCTTACGGCAAACACCACACCAACTGGCAGTAAACTGCAACATCACTACTTTACCTTTCAGATCCGACATTTTCACGGTTTTACCATCTGTTGTAGTCGTTGAGAAATCAGGAACTTGCTGACCGATTTTAACGATATAGCCGTAATCGGCTGGTATTTCTTTAGCTGGTATTTGAGCCTGAACCGTAGCAGCAAAAAGCATCAACATAAAAGTCAAATATTTCATTTTAAATAACTTAAAATATCCAATATTATATAGCGAATAACCAATTCCCAATGAATAGCTTTCTTCCTCCTTCCTCTTGTACAAGTTCGGGATAGGGCTTTTTTAGCTGAAAACTACTGTCCGGTTGTTGTAAACCAGTATTTTGTGGTCGATGTGTTTACTCACAGCCTTCGAAAGCACAATTTTCTCCAAATCTCGACCTTTGGCAATCAGGTTGTTCACCGTGTCTTTGTGACTGATGCGGGCAACATCCTGTTTGATAATTGGCCCGGCATCCAATTCAGTAGTCACATAATGACTGGTTGCACCGATAATTTTCACTCCTCGCTTATAAGCAGCATGATACGGTTTGGCCCCAATAAAAGCTGGTAAAAATGAGTGATGAATGTTGATGATGCGATTGGGATAATGCGTAATAAACTCGTCGCTAATGATTTGCATGTAACGAGCCAGCACAATAAAATCGATTTTGTATTTCTCCATCAACGCGATTTCCTGGGCCTCCAGTTCCACTTTGTTATCTTTCGTAACGGGAAACATGTGGTATTCAATGTCAAAGCGGCGTGCAACATCGGCCATATCCGGGTGATTGCTGATGATGACCGGAATTTCGACATTCCACTCTCCAGCGGTATAGCGCGCCAACAAATCAAACAAGCAATGCGACATCTTTGAAACGAAAATAGCCATCCGCGGCTTCTCTTCTGAAAAATGAAGTTCGAACGTCATTTGGTGTGTCACCGCAATCAGCGTCGAAAAATAGTCCTTGATCTTGGCTTTCGGGATGTTAAAATTCGCCAAATCCCATTCCACACGCATATAGAACAGACCCTCTTCACGATCGACATGCTGATCGAGGTACAAAATATTCCCGTTGTTGGAATTGATAAACTCGGTTACCAATGCCAGAAGTCCCTGTTTATCGGGGCAGTGAATCAGGAGAATAGCCGTCGATTTACTTTTATCTACAGTCATATTGGTTAATTTAAACACGAAGAACACAAAGTTTTTTCACGAAGGGCACAAATCTTAATCTTTTTGCCTCTCAGATACCATGTTTCTTTCGTTTTTATAGAATAACTCGTTTAATTCCGTTTTTCAAATGTGTCACATTGAAGTTTACCAAAAGTCCAAGTTTGCATCCTGATAATTTCAGATAAGTCAAAGTCTGAGCTAAATGAACATCGGTTAATTCCTCAACAGCTTTCAATTCAATGATAATTTTATTTTCCACCAAAATATCCAATCGCAAATGGCTTTCTAACTTCAACCCTTTATAAATCAATGGAAGATGCTTTTGCTTTTCAACATTCAAACCTGCCATTTGCAATTCGATGAAAAGACATTCTTCATAAACACTTTCAAGTAAACCTGGTCCCAGGTTTGTATGAACCTCAAATGCACAATCAAGTACTTTCCTGAAAATTTCTTCGCGATCCATATTTAATGTTTTTTGATTATTTTCAAATTTAGCTTTGCGTCCTTCGTGAAAACCCTTCGTTCCCTTAGTGTTTATAGCGTTCCTTTTGTTGATGGTAATTCGAAATTAAACACATCTTTTCGAATGGCCATTTTTAGCGCACGAGCTAACGCTTTGAAAATGCCTTCAATTTTATGGTGTTCGTTGGCTCCTTCCGCCTGAATATTCAGGTTCGCCAAAGCGGTGTCGGAAAACGATTTGAAGAAATGAAAGAACATTTCAGTCGGCATATCTCCCACTTTCTCGCGTTTGAATTCGGCATTCCAAACAATCCACGGACGACCGCCAAAATCGATGGCTACCTGAGCCAGACAATCGTCCATCGGCAGACAATAGCCGTAGCGCTCAACGCCGCGCTTATCGCCTAAAGCCAGCCTGAAAGCTTCGCCCAAAGCTAAACCTGTGTCCTCTATCGTGTGGTGCTCATCCACTTTCAAATCACCGTCCACCTGAATACTCAGGTTTACGCCTGAATGCCGGGCAATCTGATCGAGCATGTGATCAAAAAAGCCCAACCCGGTGTGAATATTGCCTTTGCCTGTTCCGTCAAGGTTCAGTTCAATGCTGATTTTTGTTTCTTTCGTATTGCGAACCACCGTGGCTGTGCGTTCAGGAGCAGCAACTTTAGCGTAAATTTCGTCCCAGTCGTTGGTAATCAGCGCGCAAAATTCAGCTAACCCTTTTTCCTGAAGTTCATTCGCCAACGACCCATCGTTGATCAAAATACCTTTCGCGCCAAGGTTTTTCGCCAGTTGAACATCCGTAACCCGATCTCCAATTACAAAACTATTAGCCAGATCATAA
>Ga0209098_1003042_pt1 | contig 14333 bp, 20 predicted proteins | sample AD_JPNHW1_MetaG_FD_184429 | JGI IMG/M metagenome (GOLD analysis project Ga0209098, IMG submission 184429) | Active sludge microbial communities of municipal wastewater-treating anaerobic digesters from Japan - AD_JPNHW1_MetaG (SPAdes) (version 2) | ecosystem: Engineered > Bioreactor > Anaerobic... | reverse complement strand
TGAAAGACCGACCATTACTGCAAAACATAGCGGGGTAGAGCAGTTGGTAGCTCGTTGGGCTCATAACCCGAAGGCCGCCGGTTCAAGTCCGGCCTCCGCGAAGTTCATACGAATAACTCCTTCCTCCGCCCGGTATGGCCGACCACCATGCCGGGACTTTTTAAGAAACGAGGCGAATCATGAGAAATTTCCGTAAAGCCCAACTCAAACAGAAACGCAGAGAGAACCGGAAGCGTAAAGGAAAAGTAAACAACATCCATTCCGAAGAACAGACGAAACGGAAAGAATCATTCATCGGGATGATCGCGTCGGCCATGAAAAAAGCGAAAGAGGAGACGTTGAAAAGGGCAGAAGCTAAAAAGAAACATGACGACAAAGACCGGTATAGAGGCGTCAGCGTTCTCAAGATCGGGCAATTCACCAAGAAGAAGAATGGTGAAGTTCATGTATATCAGTACGAACGCTGGGGAGACAGAACAATCCGTAAGGTTCTCGTAGCGTGAATGACTGCCTGAATAAGGAATTGTGCGGGATCGTCGGATTCCCCGAGTGCCCGGAATGCCCTGATAACGGTCCATACATCGAGGCGACAAAAGCATACCTTGAAGACGCAGAGAAGCAGAGAGAGCGGGAGGAAGGGATATGACATTCTTCCAGTGCAAAACAAAGAAAGGGCGAATCGTAGAAGCCGTATTCGGATTTATCACGTTTCTGATCATGCTCACACTCACGGGGATTGAAAAGCTCGGCGATCTTGCAGTATACGCGCGGACATGGGTGTTTTACGGTGACAGATGGGTGGCGCGCCTCATCGCAAAGGTGCTCGGGTAATGATCCGTATAAACCCCGAAATAATTGATAGAGCACAGCGCGGGGATCAGGAATCCGCAATGATCGTGTGCGTAGCGATGGAACCGGTCACGCGCAAAGTGGCGAGAATAATCCCTCAGTGGTGGAAATCCGACGCGATGCAGGCGGGAAGACTCGGAACTCTCGTTGCAATAACCAAGTACGATTATCATCGCTCACCAGATTTCAGCACGCTCGCCGGATATTACATCAGGAATGAGGTCAATTCACTTTACAATCAATGCGTCAATGCATGCGGGGTCCCGAAGAAGATCATGGCCGAATACATGCAGATCAAGCGCGAAAAGCCGGAAATAACGGTACTCTCGAACGGGATGAAAGTACACGACCTCGAGAGGATAATGTCTGCCGTGAGTCTCGAGATGGTAGTATGAGCGAAATACGGGGGTCATCAGTAAAGGTGCTGGAAGCATACCGCGATATCAAATGTTGTGGGAACTGCCAAGCGTATAGATACACTCCGTATGGCGTAAGTATCTGCCAGAGACGAGATAAAAATGCGAACATCACCGATCCCGGGAGATGTTGCGGATTATGGGCGGCAGATGGACTCACCGCGGCGCAACGGATGAAAGATGGGAGATGACTTCATCGAGCACATAGAAGATCAGGATCGACTCGACAGAGCCATGTCGGCACTCTCCGAAGAGGAAAAGGCTGTCATTGAGAAGATCAGATCAGGAATGACGCTATCCGAGACAGCAAGAGTTCTCGGGGTACCCAAGCAGACTGCATCGAGTAGGAAAGAGCGAGCGATAAAAAAAATGAGACATTTTGAAAAAAAGTTTCGGACGATCAAATAACCCACGTTTATTACATATAGTGTAGACCATCATGAACGACGCCAAGGTCTGCGCTCGCCGGGTTCACGCTCCGACCCGGCGGGTAGGCGTACAGACCATGGAAGAAGAAACAAAAAAAGAATCCATATTCAATAAACTCAACAATAGACAAAAGGAATTCGTCCTCGAATATCTCGATTGCCGAGTAGCCGCTGAAGCATACAGAAGAGTGTATGACAGAGGTAAAAAGAAAAAGACAGAAGGTGTCGTAAGGGCGGGAGGAGCTGAAATCCTTTCGAACCCTAACGTAAAAGCGGCGGTAGCGGAGAAACTTAATGAATTATGGGACGACAAGGAAGTACGAATAGGGGCAATTTTCGACGAGCTTCAGGCGCTCGCCTTTTCAGATGTCCGGAAGGTGATGGACTTCAGAGAGGATGGTACGTTCAGCGTTAAGGATCTATCCGGGGTAGATACTCGATCAATAAAGAAGCTCAAAATCAGAAAAGAGCCGAGCCGCAAAGAGGGTGAGGAAATCATTGAGGGTGCGGACATCATAGAGATTGAACTATACGATAAGCGGGGTGCGCTTGCCGATCTCGCCGAAATAGTGAACATGAAGAAAGGAATCACTGTCAACCCGCAGACGATCATATATATGGACCGGCAAGATGAAAAACTGTAATGGAGAGAGAATTTCGGAAAAACCGGAAACAGATCGAAGCCATTGACCTGATGGGGCAATACGATGAGGTTTTACTGGAAGGCGGGAGTCGGTCAGGGAAGACGTTCATCGAAATATACGCCATGATCGCAAGGGGGAAGAAATACCCCGGAACAATCCATCTCGCACTCCGCAAACGGTTCAATCATGCAAAAGTCGCACTGTGGCGACAGACAATCCCACAAGTATTCAAGAAAGCGTTTCCTGCGGTAAAGTATAAAGAGAACAAGCAGGATTATTTTTTTGAATTCGGCGAAGGGTCTCAGCTATGGATAGGCGGGACTGACGAAAAGGACAGAGTTGAAAAGATCCTCGGAACAGAGTGGGCTTCGATCCTACTCAATGAAACATCAGAGCAATCATATGATACTTACGAAACGCTTTTAACCCGTCTCAATCCACCGAAAGGTGTTCGACCGCTTTACATGATGGACCAGAACCCGGGGAATAAGCGGCACTGGACATTCAAGAAGTTTCACCTGTTAATCGATCCCGTCACGGGACAGCCATTATCATCAGAACAAAGGTCAAGACAATCCGCGCTTCTCATGAATCCGCGGGACAACGTCGAGAATCTGTCAGAGAAATACATCTCAACTCTCGAGAACATGTCAGAGGCGAAGCGCAGACGATTTCTCGAAGGTCAATACTCAGACGATACAGAAAAGGCACTCTGGAAACGGTCATGGATACAGCAGACCAGAAAACAGAAGCCGGAATCCGGATATCTGCGGATAATCATAGCGATCGATCCGAACGTAACAGATGATAAGAAAGCAGGAAGTGCCACAGACGACGCCGGAATAGTGGCGGTCGCTCAATATAAAGTCGGAAACGATTTCCATTACGACGTTCTCGCAGATGAAACAACTCCCGGACTTTCGTGGGGAGCAACGGCAATCGATCTATTCAAACGGCTTAAAGCAGATAAGATAATAGCGGAAGTAAATCAGGGCGGGGATCTCGTACAAATGAATCTCCGCAATTACGATAGATCAATCGCCGATTATCATTACGATTCAGTCAGAGCGACAAGAGGAAAGGAAGTCAGAGCGGAGCCGGTTGCTGATCTTTACCGCCTCGGACTTGTACACCACATCGGCGAATTTCCTGATCTCGAAAACGAATTATGTGAATGGATTCCCGGCGAGGGCAGAAGCCCGAACCGATTAGACGCTCTTGTATGGGGCGTTTCATACCTGTCCGGAATAGGCAATCAATCCGGAGTTATTTCAAAAAGCCTTTCATTCAGCGGAGGACTCGCTTAATGGGTCTCGAGACACCTTGTAACGATTACACCAACCACGTGAAACAATGGGTACGCACCCGTGATGTTTCGGAAGGGTCGCTATGCATAAAAGGCAAGGGCGAAACGTATCTCCCGAAAGGGCACATGGAAGCGGATGCGTACAAGGATTATCTCGAACGTGCGCTCTTCACTGGGTATGTTGATAAGATTGTCGATTACTGCGCGGGACAACTCATGCGGAACAATCCGCAGACAACAGGAATCCCGGATGAACTGAAGAACGACGTTGACCTTTGCGGGTCGACACTAAACCAGTTTATCGACAACATCGCACGCGAATTGATGCATGTCGAGCGAATAGGATTATGGACTGACTTCAGTGAGGATAGCGGACGCCCGTTCATTGTATCCGTAAGAGCGGAAGGAATCATCAAGTGGCATTATGAGTATGTGCAGAGTGGAGAAAAGGTTCTCTCGTCTGTCGTTATCAAGGCAGAATCGGATGTTATTGACCCGGAAACACTCGACGCAAAAGCGGAAGAGAAATATATCAAACTATTCCTCAACGCTGACGGATTCTTTCAGAAGGACACATATGCATACAGCAAAGAGAAAAAACTTGAACTTAGTGAATCAATAATTCCTCTCGCGGGAATAGGCGGATTCCCTCTTGATTATATCCCATTCCGCATCGTATGCGCGAAAGGAACGCCTGAACGAATCCACACTGCACCAATGGCGCAGATCGCCGAGATCAATCTGTCACTTTACAGGTCCATGGCGAGCCGCGAACAGCTGCTCTTTTACTACGGGATGCCTACGGGTATTGCGATCGGGTGGGACAAAGACAAATCATTCTCACTCGGTGGCGTTAACGCATTCCCCATAGACGGGGATTTCAAGTTCGCTCAGATACAGGTTGAGGATGCAGTCGAAAAAGCGATCGCGTCGAAGAAAGAGGAAATATCTCAACTCGGTTCTCAATTCCTCTCTGGACGCGGAAGATACGTCGCATCCGCCACAACGTCAGAGAATAATCAGGAAGGAGAAAACGCGTCTCTCGCATCTCTCGCGAATGCTATCAGCCGCGGCGTTACCGAAGCATTTCGCGACATGGAAGTGTATAAGTACGACGGGCTTGAAAATCCTTCAGTACAGGTAAACACCGAATTCACCGAACCTGAACTCACGCAGGGTGAACTCACTGAACTCGGGCAGGAACTCACGGCGGGTCATATATCATTCGATACATACTTCCACAATCTCAATCGCAATAAAGTATATCCGCCCGATCACACGATAAAGATGGAGATAGAAGCGCTGAAGAAGACAGCGCAGATTATTGCGTCAAACAGGTCCGAAATACCCGGATTCACATTTAACTAAGGAGCGTAAACATGGTAATAGATACACTTGAAGTTAAGATCGACGTCAAACTCTCACTATGGAGCGCGATTAAGCTCCGTATCGCCGGTCTGAATCGGAACAATGATGCAAGCGATTATTTCACTACTCGGAACAGATACGGCAAGAAGTGAACAAGCGAATCGGCAAAGTTAACATATGTGATAACCCGTACACGATATATGTACAAGATGTCGTTGGAGATCAGAACGAACTCGCTGGCCAGATAAGATATTACGAGTATTCAATAAGCATCCGCGACAAACTCATTAAGTCAGCCGCAATCAGTGTACTTGGTCATGAGATCGCGCATGGAGTCATGGTTGAGGGTGGAGCGAACGAAATATTTACGAACGCGCAGAAAGAAGTCGTCGCAGATATCGCTGGGAAGGTGGCATCGATCATGTTTAAACACAAGGACGTCGTCGCAAAGTTGATCGATTCTGTTGGCAAATAAATGACCTACGAAGAAGCAATCAAAACAGCTTACACCGATGTAGAAGCAAACACAGAGACGAAAGTCAAAGCTCTACTCGGACAGTATAAACTCGCAGAGCAAGCGGCACATGATGAAGTCAGGAAATTGTATTCCGTTCTCGCGGGAGTGCCGAAAGAAGACTGGTATAAAACAGTCATCCGCATTGATCAGTTGAGCCGCACGATCACAGAGATACGCAGGAGATACAACGAGCTTTCACAAGTAGCCGATTCGCAGATTGAGCAGACAATCAAAGACGCGATGAGCGGGACATACTATAGAATTCAATATGTCATGGCATCATTTCTCCCGACTTCAATCAGCACGTCAGTCATTCCTCCGAATCTCATCAACGCAGCAGTCACAGGACAAGCGGAAGCGATCAAGGCGATCACTGATAACATCATCGAGCGATACGGAAGCCTTGACCAGTATATCCCGAAATACGGCACGCTATCAAAATTACTCGCAGAACGAAACACGGAAGCGGTAACGGCGATTGAGAAAAACGTCACTCAGGCGATACTCCAGGGTAAGAGTATATCGCAGCTCACGAAAGACATCTCAGATACATTCGACACGGTGAAATGGAAAGCGGCGCGGATTGCATCAGCTGAAGCGTTGAGAGTATCAAGCGCGGCACAGTGGGCGCAGACGCAGGATCTTATGGCAGAAGGACTCGAACCACAAAAGATGTGGTTACATGTGATGACAACCGGAGTGGACGCAAGGCCAGCACACATTGCACTCGATGGAAAGATAATCGATATCGATCAGAAGTTTAAGGCAAACGGACACGAAGCACTTTACCCTCGCGGGTTTGGTGCCGCATCAGAGAATATCGGGTGCAAGTGTACATACATCAACATTGTCAACGGTGTCACGCCGAAGACGCGCACTGCTACAAATCCAGTTACCGGCAAGAAAGAAATATTCGAATTCAAATCATATGACGAGTGGATGGAGCAGAACAACCTCACGGCTCCGTTTTAATGCGCAATCACCCGACTGCGTCGGATGAAATATAACCCAAAGGGTGAACGATAATGGAAATCACGAAAGAACAGTTGGCAGAGATCATCAAGACCGACGAAGGCAAAGCACTGATCGGTGAAGTCGCGCAGGGGCTAGGGCTGCGTGACACGACGGGACTCGAAAAGAAGCGCGATGAACTTCTCGGAGAGGTAAGAAGCCTAAAAGACAAGTACTCATCAATCGAGGGCAAATACAAGGCATTCGAAGGACTCGATCCTGAGGAAGTCAAGACCGCACTCGACCGCTTCAAGAATCCGGAAAAGTACAAAGACGAAGATCCGCGTCTCAAAGCGTATGACCTCAAACTCAAAGAGATTGAAGGAAAACTGACAAAGTCAGAAGAAGAGAAAAAAGCTACTACGGCAGCACTCGAACGGGAGAAAAAAGATTCTCTCATTCTCAATGCTATCAAAAATCCGAAAGCAGAATACGCGCCTGAATTCACTGACGCTCTTCAGCTTATTTTTGACCGTGTTGCAACACTTCGCAAGAACGACAAAGGCGAATACGAGGCGGTGGTCGACACTGGCGAATCGGTATTGAGTATCGACGAATTCGCAATCGCTTATGCAAAGACCGACAAGGGTAAGCCGTATAAGCAAAAACCAATCAATACAAGTGCCAACGCAAGGCAGTTTTCGCCCGGCACTCGTAAAACAGTAACAGAGGAAGAGTTCAAAAACATGAATCCGAAAGATGCCGCGCTATTCTTCAAAAATGGCGGATCAATCGAATAGAGACTCTCTCCTTTTTCCGCGGGAAACCGCAAATCATCAAGGATAATCACAAATGGCTAATAATCTCACAGCCCTCGCGCGTGACCTTTTTTCAGCAGCGCAGGAAGTATCTCAGGAGCCCGTAGGCGTTATCAATGCTGTCAATATGAGCTTCGACAATAAAGGCGTAGCAAAAGGCGACAAGGTAAAAGTTCCTGTCGCCCCGTCGGCGTCAGTTGGCGACTTTACTCCTGCGATGACAACCACCGCAGGAACTGACGCGACTGCTCAGGCAGTGGAAGTCGAGATCACCGCGAACAAGTGCGTGTCATGGAACCTCACAGGTGAACAGATGCGGTCACTCGAAAACTCCGAGTCTGACAAGGAATGGGCACGGCAGATGGTTGCTCAGGGTATGAGGGCGCTCCGCAATCAGGCTGAAGCGGACGCGGCAGCTGCTGTCAAATCAGGCGCTTCTCGCGCATACGGCACCGCGGCTACAACTCCATTTGCGTCCGATCTTTCAGCGCTCACAAACATCAGAAAGATTCTTTCTGATAACGGCGCTCCAATGGCAGATCTCAATCTGATCGTTGATACCGCAGCCGGTCTTAATCTCAGAAACCTCAGCATTTACCAGCAGGCAGCAATGGCTGGATCAGACGCAGAACGGCGCACTGGAAATTTTCTCAGGCAGTTCGGTTTTGCTATCAACGAATCGGCCGGAATCGCAGCTCACACGAAAGGAACAGGATCAAGCTATGTTACGGACGGCGCAACGGCAAAAGGAATCACCGACGTGGTCCTCAAGACCGGTTCAGGAACCGTTCTTGCTGGGGATATCGTTACGTTCGGAAGCGACACGAACAAGTATGTCGTCAATACCGGGGTAACCGCAGCAGGAACGATAAAACTCGGTCGTCCTGGTGCCCGCGCGGCGATTGCCGATGGCGCAACGCTTACAATCGGCAATACGTACACTCCCAACCTTGCGTTTGAACGCTCCGCGGTTGTCGGCGTGATGCGTCCTCCGATCATGCCCCCGAACGCAAATATGAAACTCCTCAATATCTCAGATGAAAAAGGTCTCACGTACCTCCTCACTGAGATTGCTGGCGACGGCATGGTAACATGGCGCCTTCAGCTCGCATGGGGCTTCAAAGTCGTTCAGCCTGAACACGTCGCTATCCTCCTCGGATAACGAGATATCGGCGGGGCAACGCCCCGCTATACTTCAAGGAAAACACCATGGAAGAAAGAATAGCGGAACTTGAGGCCGAAGTCGCTGAACTCAAGAAGCAGATCGAGGGCAAAGACGCCGAGATCACAGAAGCGACAAAGTCAAATGAATCACTGACTGCCGAAGTCGCTGAACTCAAGAAGCAGATCGAGGCGGTCAAGGCGAGCAAAGGAGCAGTGTCAGAAACGGCACATATAACCGTCGTCAAAAACGGCGAAGAACTCGAAATCAGTTCGTCGGTACTCTCGGTGTACAAGTCGAACGGATGGAAGGTTAAGGACTAATGGCAATCACCGTATCATTGATCGTTGAAGACGGGACAGGAAAGGCAGACGCCAACTCGTTCGCGTCGTATGATGATTTCATCTCGTTTTGGGCACAGGATAATATTGACTACTCGCTTCCCGTCGATCCGGAAGAAGCGACGACTTCTCCATCGGAGAACGCGGTCAGATCTGCGCTCATACAGGCGACGGAATACATCAACGATATGAACTTCTTCGGAGCAAAGCGCCTGTCTTCGCAATCGCTTTCATTCCCGCGCGTGAATCTCCGGGTCCCTGGCTCATCGTACACATACCCGACTTACATGCCGAGCGATGAAGTCCCGAGTAACATTGTCAAAGCGACGTGTTATCTCGCGGGACTCATTATTCAGGGCACCGATATCATGGCACCGGCTCAAAGCGTGTCATCTCAGAGCGTATCGGGAGTAGGAAGCGTCACGTATTCGGACGGTCAAGGACGGGTGAGGTATCCGCGTTTCGACAAGTTCGTCGGTCCGTTTATCGATCCGTCTGTCAAAGTAGAGGTCAAACAATGATAATGGATGCACTGTTCGCCATGAACAAAACGTATCCCGTTACATTCTCGACCTTAACGACGACGGACGTTAACGGGCAGGAAACGGAACCTGTCTGGACGCCGGTACTATCTACACGATGCATAGTCGCCCGCGGAACAGCGAGTATGAAATACGTCTCTGATCGTCTTAAACCTGATGTAGTGGCGACTCTTTTTCTCCATCCTCGGGATTGTAAAGTCAAAATCCCTGAAGGAACGAAAGCGGTCGTTACTATCGGACCAAAGGCCGAAGATGTCGAAGCGTACAGCGTCATACTCCCTGATAACGTCGGGCAACAGAACGAAGCAATAGTCATCCCTTGTAAGAAGTTCTCATGATACGAAACCCTCAAGTAAAAATGACATGGCTCGACCCGATGCCGGGGATTGTACGAGATACCAGAAATGGAATTCTCGAGATTCTCACGAACGTGACGAACGAAGCGAAAAGCCTTGCGACGGGATTCAAACACCCAACAGGGCGAACGCTTAATTCGATCATGTGGCAGATGGAAGGAAGATCAGGCGGATTTGCGGGAACCAATCCAGGCGACAAACTCAACGAACCGAACCGCGTCCTGACCGGATATGTCGGGACGAACGTCTATTATGCGATATACCCCGAAATGGGTACTCGCTATATGACTGCTCATCCTTACATGAGACCGGCAATCGCAATTCACGCGCAAGGGAAAAGCGTCGTCGAGGTAATGAAAAAGTGGAGAAAGATCCACGAATCGGGACCGATCAAAAAAGGCAATGTGATGGGGTTCTGACATGTTCGGGAATGCTCAAATGTATGCCGCGCTTAATGTTACGGAGATCACGAACACGATTGATGTAAAATCGAAAGGCGATACGGCGAAGGCGTTGTTCAATGCTCTCATCGTTCCTACGGTTTACTCATTCGGCGGATCATCGGTCAAGATAACCGCGGAGAAGACGATCAACTTTTACCGAATTGCTCCGATCTCAACCGGAAGCGAAGTACAGAGAATCGTCTTTCATGTTAATTGTCGCGCTCCGTTACTCAGTCAGGCCGAAACTATCGGCTATGCAGTTTACACAAAGTTACACAGGCGCACTTATCACGGATATTTCATTCGGTGCAAAGTGCTTGCTCCAATACCACCGGCGGACAGTACGGACACGCACAATCAGCCCGTCGAGTGCGAAATGATACTTAAACCAGAGGCATAACATGGTACAGACAGAACGGCTTAATGGCCGCATCGTGTATCCGGACGGGTGCAAAGTTCTCGGACGCAAGAAGGGTACAACCGGCGCGTTCATTGACTTTGGCATTAACGAAGGCGACACGACCAACTCGGCGGAATGGACAGAATCTCGGTATCAGTCAGGCAACGCAGGGATTCTCAATACCCGTGTTCGCGATATGAAAATCACGGGGAAGATGGTGATCGTTACCCATGAGGCCGACATTATCGAGCTCATCGCGGCGGGAATAATCAAAAGAACTTCCACTGCCGGAGCCGCGATAACACCATCCGCACAGACAATTGCGGCGGGATGGGATGACGGTATCGTATATCCGCTCGAGATGATCAGCTCATCGATACCGATCAAAACAGGCGCGAAACCGGTCATTTCCGGTATTGCTCTTGATCTTGCAACGGATGAACCGCTCACCGAAGGGAACGACTACCAGATCGTCAAGTGTTCTTCTTCGAAGTGCGGGTACGGGATTGCGTTCTTCTCCGGAAATATGACTGCGACAACCCCGAAGGCGAGTCCGATCGTGATTACATACGGTTCGAACACTCCGATTACTCGGGAGACGCTTTCCGCTGGATCGACGTCTCTCACTCTTGATGCGTTCGAACTTCAGATCATTCAGACCGACAGCGCAGGGCAGGAACGCGGGCTTCATCTGTTCAATGTCACTCCGAAGTCCGGAGGATTCGGTTTCAACTTCCTCGGGCAGGGAAACGACGGAGTTGAAAAGATGGAACTCTCGTATGAAGCGAACCTCGACACGGCTCGCACTGATGGCAAACAGCTTTATCAGTACTGGATCGATACAGATTTTGCAGCGTAACTCATCGCCCCTCTTCGGAGGGGCATTCCCTTTTGAAAGGAGCATTACATGGAACGGGTAGAACTAACATACATTTTACCATATAGAGAGAAAGGAAAGGAGCTCAAGAAAGAGATCCGCATTTCATTCGTCTCAAACGGCGCACGCCGCGATTACTTCACGCTCGATGCGGAGATAAGTCGCGTCGGAATATTATGGCGCGACTATAAATCGAAGGTCGCAGAACACGCGGCCGCTAAATCGCTCAATGAGCCAACCGACACGATAGACGTCGAACTCAATCAGATCGTCGAACAAATACAGAGCGTCGGAACGCCGGATTTCTTCGGGCGCAGGTATGAGCTTATAAAACGAATGCTCATTGATAACGGCGTCAAGGAATCGGACAAGATCGCATCGCGTGAGTTTTGGGAGGATTGCGTCGACGTCGAAGAGCTACTCGAATTCCTGCGGACGGCGATCAATAAAGATATCGAAGGCGTAAACGTAAAAAAAACTCCGGAAACTCTGAACTGACGATTATGCACGATGACCGCCTTATCGCGGCCCTCAACAAGTATTACAGACCCCTCACAGAACAAGACTACTACGACAAGATGGATATTCCCGCCACGCAGAACGCGGTACTCGTCGCCAACTTCCCAAAGGAAGTCGAAGCGTGGATATGGGAAACACCAAGAAACAAAAAGAAATTCTTTCAGGTAATAACATAACATGGCTGATTACATCGGCAGACTCGTATATGAGATAACCGGCGATACGTCCGGAATGGCGAGATCCCTCGGAGAAGCGAGAGGATCTGCGTCTGTATTCTCTACATTCATGGGCGGATGGGCGGTAAAGCTCGCGGGTATTATCGGATCTGCATTCGCGATCAACAAACTCGTTGACTGGAACAAAAAGATGCTCGAGGCGGCGAGTGCCGCGAATGAGACCGCATCTCGCTTCGGTGGTACGTTTGCGACTGCGATCAAAAAAGCCAATGCCGCCGTCTCTGATCTCACATCTCAATACGGATTCTCTACTCAAGCCGCTCAAGATGCAATGTCTGCAACGGGCGGACTCGTAAAGACGCTCGGTGCGACAGATGATCATGCCGCAGAAATGGCGGAGACTGTCGCGAAACTCGGCGCTGATATGGCGTCATACGTCAATTATGCCGGCGGAGCAAAGGGAGCGGCAGACGCGCTAACCAGAGCACTTCTCGGCGAGACGGACGCCGCGAAAGGGTTGTCGTTGTCTCTCGGTGATGAATCGCTCGCCGCTTATGCTCGGAGCATGGGCAAAACCGTTGACTCGCTCAACAGCGTTGAAAAAGCGCAACTCCGACTCAACCTAGCAATGTCACAAGCATCCGCGATGGGCGCAGTAGGCGACATGATAAAGACTGCGGCAGGGTATGCGAACACTCTCCGCGCGGTAGAATCAAAGATTGAAGACGCAGAAGCGAAAGCAGGGCAGAAGCTCATCCCGGCTGTTACAGAACTCGCGAGAGAATTCGGGAATGCAGTAGCTCCCGGGGGTGCGTTCTCCGGTGTTCTCGATGATATCGCATCGGCAGGAGCAGGAGCCGCGTCAGTTCTTGCGGGATTACTCAAAAAGCTCAATGAAGTGAGCCTGCGAAAAAGCATCGAACTCATGAAGGAGGATGTTAAAGGGTATCAGGAATATTCGGAACAGATACTCAATAAATATCGCGGAGAAAAACAATTACTGGAACAAGCGGCGAAGACGAGTAACGCTGCAAAATATGACCTAAGTAAATATAACGAATATCAGAAAAAGCTCGAAGAGTCGAAAAATCTGCTCAAGGAATTACAGAAACAACAAGACTCAGAAGATAGACAAGCAGCTAAATCGAAACTCGGCGAAAAAGCCAGACAGCAAGCGTCGCAATACAGTAGTGCATACGCCGCGATACAAGGCATAGCGGAAAAGTATCGGACATTTACGCGCGATATGACGGCAGCGCAGAAGGAACGGGCAGACGCGTTGAGTAAAATGACGCCCGAAATGTTCGCCGCGTATAAAATACCAGACGAAGTTAAGGGATGGGAAAGGGACTACCTCGCAGGATTGCAAGAAACAACAAAAAAGGCAGTCGCGAACATAAGGGAACTCGACAAGGAACAATCAAAGCTTGAGAAAGAATACGGAATAACCGTCGACTTTACTGACAATACACAGTCCGACAAACCTAAACCTCGTATGGGGCCGACATCCGGGAAATCAACCGGAACCGTAAAAGCTCAAAACAAAGACCTTGAAATACAAGTCGATCACTGGAATGATATCGCTGACGCGGCGAATCAGGCGCTTGCGTCGATAGGTCGTGGACCCGCGTACATTCACCGCATGTCGGAAGACACGGACGAGCTTGGAAGTGAATACGACCAGCTGCTCGCGAAAATATACGAAATAGATGACGCAATGCAGACGTGGGGCAGCGCAGGCATTGACGTTATAAATGGGCTATCTGCCGCTACATCGGCTTATTATGACGCGAGACTCGCGGGACTCGATGCTCAGATGCAGGCCGAACTTGAAGCCGCGGGGGTAGCAGAAGAAACCGCCGTCGAGAAAGCACAGAAAGAACTCGATGCAGCGCTAAAAAGCGGGGACAAGACGCTCATTGAAGAAAAGAAAAAAGCTCTTACAAAAGCTAAGATTGAAGAGGAATACGATAAAAAGCGATCGGCTCTTGAATTTAAAGCCGCGATGAGAGAGTGGCAATATCAAGAAGCAATCGCGATAACGAACGTTCCGCTCGCGATTTCAAAAGCTCTCGCTTCAGCGCCCCCTCCGTACAACTTTGTTTTAGCGGCGATGTCAGGTGCCGCAGCCGGCCTCCAGCTTGCAGCGGTGTCTCAGTCTAAACCAAAAAAATCGAACTACGCGGAAGGCGGTATCGTGCCCGGGTCAATGTACACCGG
>Ga0209098_1003040_pt1 | contig 14338 bp, 8 predicted proteins | sample AD_JPNHW1_MetaG_FD_184429 | JGI IMG/M metagenome (GOLD analysis project Ga0209098, IMG submission 184429) | Active sludge microbial communities of municipal wastewater-treating anaerobic digesters from Japan - AD_JPNHW1_MetaG (SPAdes) (version 2) | ecosystem: Engineered > Bioreactor > Anaerobic >... | reverse complement strand
TCAAATTTTATTTTTCAAAATTCAGATAATCAATATTTTGCTTATCCAAATCAAACTACTACCTTGAATGTTTCTGCGGTAAACAGATTAGGGTGTTCCGCCTCAGATCAAGTGAATATTCAAGTGTATCCATTTTTTGCCAATTATACGCATAATCAAACGATTTCTTGTGGCTCTAGCATTACTTTAGACTTAATTAGTCACGGCTATACTGGTTCAGCCCCTCTCAATATTCATTGGAGTCCTAATGTAAATATTTCAGATACTTTGAATCCATCTCCAACTGTTTTTCCTTACCAAAATCAACAGTATCTGATCCAAATTTCAACATCCAACGGATGTCATTTTCAAGACAGTATTTTAGTTACTGTTAATCCATTGATCATTGATGCTGGAAGCAATGAGTTGATCAATTGTGGTGAAACGGCTCAGTTACATGTAAGCTCTCATTGGGCTCCGGTTTCAACTATGTATCATTATTTTTATGATATTGATTTTCCTACGGAACAAATTGGCTACGGTGTCTATAATGGCGTTTGGAAAACCGTTAATGGTGGTTATACCTGGGAAGTAAAACATCAAAGTGATATGTTGAGAAAACTGCAATTTATGGATTCTCTCCATGGTTTTGCTATCGGTTATGGTGGATTGTTTCTTAAAACAATAAATGGAGACAATTTTTCAAGTCCGGGTTATCTTTATAACACTGAACCCAGAGATCTCTATTTCTTTAACATGGATACCGGTTATGTGGTTTGCGATGCCGGTAAGATCAGAAAAACAATTGATGGCGGTTCAACATGGAGTATTGTAACTTCAGGTACAACACAAAACCTGAATAGTGTTTATTTTGTCTCTCCTCAAGTAGGGTATGTGGTTGGTGACAATGGAACTATTTTAAAAACAACGAATTATGGTCAACAATGGATATCCTTAAATTGTGGAACCACTTCAAATATTAAAATAGTTTATTTTATAACTGATTCTATTGGTTTTGTTGTTTCAGATTTTCATATCGCTTATAAAACTATGAATGGTGGATCTACATGGCTTTTATTACCACAAACATTACCCTCCAATTCAATCTGTTTTTTGGATGATCAAATTGGATATGCTGCTGGGACAATAGGAGCAACAGGAGCCATTGCGAAAACCACTAATGGTGGAAATACATGGGTATTAACATCCTACCAAAATTTTACTAACTTTTTCGGACTAACTTTCCCTAATTCAAATGTTGGGTTCGTTTTTGGATCAGGGATGCCTCAACATTCCATCTTAAAACTTCCTACCGTACCTGATTATATTACATGGTCACCCTCCCTCGGATTAAATGATACAACTACCATTAATCCAATTGCCAATCCTCTTCAAACTACAACTTACCACGTTTCAACACTGGCCGGTTATTGTCCGGCTCATGATAGTGTAACTGTTCAAGTTATCCCTTTTGTGATTCATGATATCAATTTTGATCAAACTTTTCAGATTTGTCATGCAACGGTCGCAATTGACAGTATTTCAACGAATTACACAGGCAATCAACCATTGATCTATCTATGGAACAATCCCGATCAGATCTCTAATACCACAATTCAAAATCCAATAATAAATACAGATTCCACATCCTGGTATTCAGTTACCGTCTCAACTTCTAATGGATGTGTTGCAAATGACAGCATCCTGATATTCGTGAATCCATTGATGATCGAAGCAGGTTTAGATCATTATCTCCTTTGTGGTGAATCGGTCCAAATGGATTCAATTACTTCAAACTATACTGGATCAATACCATTAACCTATTTGTGGAATCCTGCTAATGGATTATGCGATCCGACCAGTCCAAATCCGATTGCAATGCCAACGAATCAGATCTATACAGTTACAGCCTTTTTGGATACCATTTGTTCTGCAACAGATAATGTTGGGGTCTTTTTTATGACCATGGAGGAACCATCCATTTGTATTGTTACGGTAGATACCAATAATAAGAATATGATTGTTTTTGAGAAACCTGAATCAAACGGGATCGATTCCTTTTATGTGTATCGTGAAACCAATATGACCGGTTCTTACGAAAAGATTGGTTCTATAGCTTATGATTCGTTTAGCGTTTTCGTAGATCAAACTTCCTCACCGGCAACAAATTCGAATCAGTATAAAATCTCATTGATAGATACTTGCGGATTCAATTCCAACTTGAGTTTACCGCATCAAACCATGCATCTAACGATCAACCAGGGGATGGGATCAACCTGGAATTTGATCTGGCAACCTTATGTGGGTTTTAATGTAAATACTTACAATATTTATCGGGGTACAACTCCTACACAAATGCAACTTATTGGAACCATATCCGGTGCCAATACACAATACACAGACTTAAATCCACCTTCAGGATATGTGTATTATCAGGTAGAAGTTGTAGCTCCTTATAGTTGTAATCCGACTAAAAGTAAGAGCTTCCAATCCTCCCGTTCCAACATTGCGTCAAATAACACGATTTCTATGGATGACTATACGAATAACAATCACTTTTTCGTATATCCTAACCCTTCAAAAACCATCATAAATCTCAATACTAATAGTCATTTTCAACCAAACCAAACATTTTCAATTTTCAATGTTTTGGGAGAGCAAGTTAAGACCGGAAATGGACTCAGAGATATTGATATTAGTTCGTTATCTAATGGTGTATACTTCATTCAAATCGAAGAACAAAGCCAAGTGATCAGGGTAAAATTTGTGGTGCAAAAATAATATGGCGAAGGGCTAAAGGTGAAGGGCTAAAGGAATTAACACATTAATCCATCATCCCCTAAGCAGTTCAACTTGCGGGGTATCTGGAATTCGACCTAAAGCTAAAAAAACATTGTTCAATATCCCACAATTAGGTTGCAATCACAAGTACACAATTGTTCCGAGGAAGTGTGGAAACAGTTGGTTTAAATTATGCTTTTTTCGTAAAAAGCTAATTTTTAATTTTATGTAAATTTATTTTCCAACACCATCCCGGAACACTATCGGTTTCAGTATCCAATTGGGATCGCATTAGGGCGGAGGCCAGGTACCCCGCAAGCCTGTAGTCTGTAGTCTGTAGTCTGTCTAGTCCCTGCTCCTAAGCTTGTTGAGCAAGTCTAATCTGTTGATTTTTGTGAGTAACCGCTGAATGGTTTCGTGGTTCTCTTTCTTGTGATAAAAGAAGAATAAGTTTTGATTTTTCTTCTCTTCCATCGTTGTAGCAACTGGTACATTTTTACCGGTGTAGGGATCAAACCCTAAATAATAAATAGCTGTTGCATAAGTCATTGGGGTAGGAGTGAAGTCCTGAACATGATCGGTATCCAAACCATAAAGATTGGTATTGCCGGTTTGTGAGGTGGTTCTTGTTTTCTTTACATGAATAGCGAGCTCAGCCATATCCACTAATGTACTTCCTGGATGTGATGAAATAAAATAGGGAATCAGTTGCTGGTTTAATTGAAACCGTTTGTTAGCCTGTGCAAATTTCTGATAGAACAGTTCAAAATTGTCAAATGAAGGTTTCCGCATCATTTTTAGCACCTGGTTTGAAGTGTGTTCCGGTGCCACTTTTAATCTTCCGGAAACATGATTTTTGACAACAAGATCAAGATATTCAGACAAATGATTGCTTTTATCAAACTGATGATCTTTAGTGATCAACATGTCGTATCTAATACCACTTCCAATGGTGATCTTTTTAATCCGGGTATTTGAATTGGCATTTTTGTATAGTTGAATCAAGTGTTTGTGATCCAAATTCAGGTTTGAACAAATGGAAGGGTAGATGCAAGAGGGTTTTGCGCAATTATTACAAATGGTCAGATTTTTCCCTTCCATTTTGTACATATTGGCCGATGGCCCCCCTAAATCGGAAATGTACCCTTTAAAATAGTCTCGAGTTGTTAAATCCTGAACCTCTTCAATAATGGACTTCTCAGAACGTGAAGAGATGAATTTTCCCTGATGCGCAGCTATTGCACAAAAAGAACACCCTCCAAAACAACCTCGATGGATTGTGATAGAGTTTTTTATCATTTCAAATGCCGGAATATCGCCTCTTTTAGCATATTTAGGATGTGGAGCATTCATCATTTTATCAAATAATGCAAACTGATCCATTTCACTCTCGTTTAACGGTGCAAAAGGTGGATTCATGATCAACGTCTGACGGTCGTATTTTTGAATCATCTTTTTCTGAACCCTTTTATTAGTCTCCTTTTCAAATGTAACGAAGTTTTCAGCATACACCTTTTTGGAAGATCGCTCTTTTTCATAAGATTGTAGTGTGATAATCTGTTCTTCAGGGGCAATATAAGATTGAGGATGATCACATAGAAAAGCAACCTGGTTGATCTTCCTGCATTGTTCTAAAGGATCAGTAGATTGAAATGCTTTGCAAATCTCAATGATAGGTTTTTCTCCCATTCCATATACCAGTAAATCTGCTTGACTATCTACCAAGATCGAAGGTTTTAGTAGATCATCCCAGTAGTCATAATGGGTCAATCTTCTCATGGAAGCTTCTACACCTCCAAGGATGATTGGCGTATCAGGATAAAGTTTTTTAACGATTTGAGCATAAACTACAGTCGCGTGATCTGGTCTGAAACCGGCTGTATTCCCGGGTGTATAGGCATCATCTTTTCTGATTCTTTTCGTCGCAGTATAATGATTTACCATTGAATCCATATTACCGGCAGTGATGCCAAAAAAAAGTTTCGGTGTCCCCAGTTTTTTGAAATCTCTTAAATCATCTTTCCAGTTGGGTTGTGGAATAATGGCTACTTTTAATCCCTGTTGTTCGATGATTCTAGCAATAACTGCCGTTCCAAATGAAGGATGATCAATGTAAGCATCACCTGAAATGAGGATAACATCCAGTTGCGACCAACCCCTTTCTTCAACTTCTTTTGCAGTGATGGGGATAAATTGTTTTGTTTTCATTTTTTCTAACATCGAAAATGTAGGCAAAGATAGTAAAAAAGAAAAAGCCACTCGTTGAGTGGCTTTTGTCGGGATAGCAAGATTCGAACTTGCGACCTCCTGCTCCCAAAGCAGGCGCGATAACCGGACTACGCTATATCCCGTGTTTGAGGCTGCAAAAATACAACTTTTTTAAATACATTCGTCAAAAAAAATAAGAAAAATTTATTTTGTATATTTGCATAACTAAAAATGAACATAAAATGACTTTTGAGCAAAGAATTCAAGCTTTTGAAATACTGAAAGATAAATTAGATTTTTTGCTAAAAGAGGATTCCATAGATTTACAAAAAAAAATTGAAAACAATCCACTTTTGGATGCTATTGAACAACAATACCAAAAGAACCGCTGGTTTACACCCCATTTTTGTAAAATGGCGATACTCTCTATTATCGATATGTTGCAAAGTCCAAAAATTCAGGAGTTTAAAGATATTTATAGTGCAACTTTAGAGGAAAAAAGTGACAAAATTGAAACCATTTTGGTCATTTCTGCCGGCAATATTCCGCTTGCAGCTTTTCATGATTTTTTTTCAGTTTTAGTGACCGGAAATCGGTTTTTGGGAAAATTATCAGCCAATGATTCCATTTTGCTTCCATTTATTGCTGATCTCTTGATTACAATTGAACCCTCTTTTCATGATTTTATTTTCATTTTACAAGATTCGGAATCATTAAAAAACAATGTTCATCCGTTTGATAAAGTGATCTCGACAGGTAGCAATAATACGTCTCGTTACTTCGATTATTATTTTTCTAAATATCCAAAAATAATTAGAAAAAACAGAAATAGTGTTGCCATCTTAATAGGAGATGAATTAAATGAGGAATTAAATGGATTATGCGATGATATCTTTTTCTATTTTGGACTAGGATGTCGCTCCATTTCTAAAATATTTGTACCTAAAAATTACAATTTTATTCCATTTATTGAAACAATTATTCAAAATTCATCGTATCTTTGTGACCATCATCTCTATTTGAATAATCTGGAGTATCAAAAAACGATGCACTTAATGAACCAAAAAACCTTTTATGATGCCGGTACTTTAATGCTTGTGGAAAATGAAGCACTTCATTCACCTATCGCTATTCTGAACTATGAATTTTATGATCATATAGATCAGGTTAAGCAAAGAATTACTTCAGAAATTGATGATATTCAGTGTATTGCCGTAGCTAAAGATCATGATTTTTATCAAAACAATTCGTTTCATTCAATAGTCACACCTTTCGGAACAACCCAAAAACCTACATTATTGGATTATCCCGATGGTATTGACATTGTTAAATTTTGTATCTCATGAAAAGAATTGTAATCTTATCTATCGGTGTTATTTTGGTGGTTTCGTCATTCTTTTTGATTTTGACTATTTTTCAGTTGTATAAAGATGCAGAGAAAGTTCAAAAAAGTATCTTTACCAGAGAGGTTTTATCTGCCGGAACCGATGTTGTGAACAAAATCGATGCCCTATTAAAAGGGGATACTTTACCATCCGCTTTAATTGTGGAAAGTACAGATACACTAAATAATATTGTTTTTCAAAAACAAGGAAAAAGATTTTTATTAAATCCTGCTATGGTAACTCCTATTGGAGTGATCAAAACAACCATTAGTTATATGAAAAATGATGTGGTCCTTACTCATAATGATACCATCTTTTTTGATACAACCTATAGCAAGGCATTTTCACCCAATCAGTATCCGATTGATGATGAAATGAACAAAACTCTTCAAAAAGTTTCCAAAAGTGATGATGTGAACCTGATCGAAATGGATTCCAATACAGTTCTATTATTAAATAAAGATTATTTAAATAGAATCATTAAAGAATCTCTCGTGGATCAAAATATTGAAGCTGACTTTGATTTCGCATTATATAATTCATATACAACACAATTTGTTGTACGTCCTCAAAAAGTGGATCCGGCAACTATTCTGAATAGTGAGTTTATTTTTAGTTTAAAATCCTCCGAAAGTTTTATAGCACCCCATTATATCATTATCTATTTTAAGGATCAAAGAAGAATTTTATTTCAAAGAATGGGAGCGATTACATCGCTTATTATCATTTTTATTGCTATTATTGCATTCTTAAATTTCTATACATTATATCATCTGTATAGATTGAAAAAGATTTCAGATATCAAGAATGATTTTATCAATAATATGACCCACGAATTTAAGACACCTATCTCAACAATTTCACTGGCATGTGAGGCCCTGTCCGATCCGGATATTGCATCCGGAGTTGAGCTGAGAGATTCGTACATTTCTATCATAAATGATGAAAATAATCGCCTAAAAAAAATGGTTAATAATATTCTTGAATTAGCCCAATTGAAAAAAGGTCAATTGAAGATATATGAGGAAAACATTGATATTCATAAACTTATAAGCACAATTTGTACAGATTTTTCGTTACAAATTGGTTCAAAAAAAGGTAAAATTTCGCAGTACCTTTATGCCAAAAATCCTATTATATTTGCAGATGGTTCTCATTTGCAAAATGTGATTGTAAATTTAATAGAAAATGGTATCAAATATTCGCAAGACACACCTGATATTGTAGTAAGGACAGAAAGTGATAAAAGATACCTTTACATTAAAGTAGCGGACAATGGCATTGGGATTGCAAAGAAGAATCATAAAAGGATTTTTCAAGACTTTTATAGAGTGTCATCAGGTAATGTACACGATACAAAAGGTCATGGATTAGGATTAGTTTACGTTAAAAAAATAGTAGAATTACATGGTGGCAATATAACAGTAAACAGCGAACTACAAAAAGGAAGTGAATTTGTTATTTCAATACCATATAAAAGATAAAAAACGATGAGTATGAACAAAAAGATTTTATTAGCTGAAGATGATATGAATTTGGGAAAAGTATTGACCACTTATCTCGAGGCTAAAGGTTATTCTGTTAAACACGCAACAAATGGAGAATCTGCGTACGAGCTTTTTTGTACCACAGATCTTGATATCTGTATTGTTGATGTGATGATGCCATTAAAAGATGGTTTCACTTTAGCTAAAGAGATCAGAAAAATGGATACACAGATTCCAATCATCTTTCTAACTGCCAAAAGTTTACCGCAAGATATGGTTTATGGGTTGTCTATTGGAGGCGATGATTATATTACAAAACCATTTTCTATGGAGGTTCTTCTGGCCAGATTGGAAGCACTTTTACGAAGAACTTATGGTTCTGAAGAGGAGGAAACAAAACCTATTCAATTAGGATCAATCGTTTTTAATGTATCTCACCAAAGTTTACTTATTAACGGAGAAGAGAAAAAATTAACAACCAGAGAGACAGAACTTTTGATGATGTTGATCAATAAAAAGAATGATGTTTTGGATAGAGGTTATGCACTCAAAAAAATCTGGGGAGATGATAGCTATTACAATGCCAGAAGTATGGATGTTTATATAACTAAACTAAGGAAATTATTCGCTCCTGATCCTAATGTTCAAATCATTAACGTTCACGGAATTGGCTTTAAACTAGTCATGTAATACAAAAACAAAATATTTCTTTACTAAATTTTACTGTTTTTTAACTATGGAAAAAACAAAATGTTTAATTATTGGTGGTGGCCCTGCAGGCTACACTGCCTCAATTTATGCTTCCAGAGCCGGACTAAACCCTATACTTTATGAAGGGATGCAACCTGGAGGACAATTAACGATCACAACCGAAGTAGAAAATTTCCCGGGCTACCCTCATGGTGAATCAGGCCCGGTAATCATGGACAATATTCGCTTGCAAGCATTACATGTTGGGGCAGATTTACGTTCAGGTGAAGTTACTGAAGTAGACTTCTCATCTAGACCATTCCGTTGTATCGTAGATTATGAAAATGAAATAATGGCTGAATCAGTCATCATTGCTACCGGAGCAACAGCCAGATGGCTCGGACTGGAAAGTGAAACCAAATTTCGTGGATTCGGAGTATCAACCTGTGCAACCTGTGACGGTGCATTCTTTAAAAATCGTACAGTTGCTGTAATCGGAGGTGGAGATACCGCTTTGGAAGAAGCTACTTATCTTGCTAAAATGTGTGCCAAAGTTTATCTTATCCATCGTAGAGATGAGTTTAGAGCAACTTTAGCCATGCAAAACAAAGTGTCAGAAACACCAAATATTGAAGTAAAATTCAACTATATACCCAAAGAGATTCTGGGAGAACAAAAAGGATTCATTAAACAAGTGACCGGTATTCTTTTAAATAATACCAAAGACGGATCAGAATTAACGCTACCATTAGATGGCGTATTCGTAGCAATCGGAGTTACACCACAAACAGAACTTTTTAAAGGACAACTGGAGTTCGATGAACAAGGGTATATCAAGACCCAGGGAGTGAGACCTTTAACGAATATTCCGGGCGTATTTGCGGCGGGGGATATTCAGGATCCGTATTACCGACAAGCGATAACAGCAGCAGCGTCAGGGTGTAAGGCAGCGATTGAGGCGGAGCGGTTTTTGAATGAGTAATTCTCGAAACTAGCAAATTTATTGAATAAACATCACACTTTCTTTATATCCAACCTTACCTTTTTTATTCTGCAATCCATCAATTGCCAGGTGATTGGCTGATAAATCAAAGTTGCGGTATTTAATCATCATCATAAACCATTTCATATAGTTTTGATGGTATTTTGTTGCTACACCTATAAACCGATCTAACCACGAAGTAAAGTATTGGCATAAAGTTTGAGCTGTTTGGACGTCAAAATTTTTATTTCTGCTTTTTACATTTTCTTTACGATCACATATAAAGTAACTTAGTTTTCTTTCTTGTAAAAATAATTTAACAACCGCATTATCTTCAATCAAAATTTTCTTTGCTTTTTTAATCCGGGGATACAACTTTTCTTTGAGTTCACTTTTATCAAGATTGCCTAAATGAATTACATTCATTTCAAAATCCCCTTTTCTAGAAAACAAGACTGACATCTGCACCAATTCACTTTTATCTTCTGGTTTAACCAATTTAGGGGCTTTTTTGTGTTTCTTTTTTGGATCAGTATTTGGATTAGGTGGTTTGAAATTGTAAAACCCATCCGGTTTTTCACCTTTTCTGGAAATTTCATCTTGAAAAACAATTAATTCAACAATACCATCCATTACACCTGCTTCTTTAACTTGAATTGATCCAAATACTTTCTTATTCCATTCAAATGAAGTATCCAATGATATTCCAAGTATCTTACTGCAATTTCTTAATGTCCCTTCTTCAGACATTCTCATAGGAATATAGTCGAAAAGTTTGTTCTTCTTTTTAATATTTTGCAAATAGGTTCCGGAATATAAAGAGTATCCTTTATGACAATTGTTACAGAAAAATCGGGGCGTTTTGTTTTTCATTTTCCCATTTTTCATCACTTTGTCGGATCCACAATGGGGGCATTTCATGCCATTTATATTTTGCAAAGTATGAATCAAAAAATCAAATGATGATTTATTGTTTTCATTATGGATTTGATTTTGGAAAAAATCTTGCTCTGATTGGGATAATTTTTGTTTTTGCTCTGAGAAAAGGTTGGGAATTTTCATAGTTTTGTGAGTTATGTTAGTATTTAAAGAGTTGAAGCAAATCTACAAAATATTTTTGTTAAATAATTCAATTTCATGCTAAAAATTCATAGAAAATTATCAACAAATCAACTGTTCCGATAAAGTGTGGAAAGACTATTTCTAAATTGATTTATAATCAGAATATTAGAAAACTTTCATTTTTTAATTGCATTGTTTCCACATTATCTCGGAACATTACTTTAAGGGGAGATCGGAGTTTCTGTATCGAATTAACTCACTAATTTTTTCACTCTTTTATACAAAATTTCCCCCTCACCACTTCACTCTTTTACCCAAATCCCCTCTCCCCATTTATCCCCAAAAAAAATCACAATTTTTATTACCTTTTTCTAGAAAATTGTGATTTTTTTTGATCCTGCAAAAGGTATTTTTTCGTATATTTGCAGGTTATTTAAAATGAATATATAGAAATGATTATGAATGATTTAGAAAAGGTCGTTACCCCTCATCAAGATTACAATGCCGATAACATTCAAGTATTGGAAGGCCTCGAAGCCGTTAGAAAACGCCCCGCTATGTACATCGGTGATGTAGGCGAAAGAGGTTTACACCATTTAGTTTATGAAGTTGTTGATAATTCAATAGATGAAGCTCTCGCAGGACATTGTAATCATATCCAGGTTACAATTCACCCCGATAACTCTGTCTCTGTCCTCGATAACGGTAGAGGTATCCCTACTGATTACCACGAAAAAGAAAAAAAATCTGCCCTCGAAGTGGTCCTTACCGTTCTTCATGCCGGCGGTAAATTCGATAAAGATTCCTACAAAGTGTCCGGCGGTCTTCATGGTGTCGGCGTCTCCTGCGTTAATGCTCTTTCTAAAGAGTTTAAAGCTGAAGTCTATAGAAATGGCGTCCATTATATGCAGGAACTGGCTTTCGGAAAACCCCTCTATCCCGTTAAAGAAATTGGTAAAACCGATCTTAGAGGTACTAAAATCTGGTTTAAACCGGATGACTCAATCTTCATCTATACCGAATACAGATACGAAACACTCGCTACCAGACTGAAAGAATTGGCCTTTTTAAATAAAGGTATTCGCCTCGATATTTCTGACGAAAGAGTCGTTAGTAGTAATGGTGAGTTTCTTCATGATTCTTTTTACTCTGATGAAGGATTGAAAGACTTTATCAAGTATCTCGATGGCGGTCGTGAGAAAATTATGGATACTCCTATCTATATGGAAGGGGATAAAGATAATGTTCAGGTGGAAGTCGTTATGCAATACAACACCTCATTTACCGAAAATATTCACTCTTTTGTGAATAATATCAATACCATCGAAGGGGGTACTCACTTGGCCGGTTTCCGTAGAGCGTTAACTCGTACCTTGAAGAAATATGCCGACGATAGTAAAATGCTCGATAAAATCGAAAAATCAAAAATTGAAATCTCCGGTGATGACTTTAGAGAAGGATTAACTTCCATTATCTCAGTTAAAGTTCAGGAACCTCAGTTTGAAGGTCAAACCAAAACCAAGTTAGGAAATAACGAAGTGATGGGGATCGTTGATCAGATGGTAGGGGAGATGCTTAGAAATTTCTTAGAAGAAAACCCACGCGATGCTAAGGAGATCGTTAATAAGGTGATCCTTGCTGCTACCGCTCGTCATGCCGCTCGTAAAGCCCGTGAGTTGGTGCAAAGAAAAAACGTGTTTAGTGGGGGTGGACTTCCCGGTAAACTTTCCGACTGCTCCTCTAAAAATTCCGCTGATTGTGAATTGTATCTTGTCGAAGGGGACTCTGCAGGGGGTACTGCTAAACAAGGTAGAGATAGCAAATTCCAGGCAATCCTCCCTTTGAGAGGTAAGATCCTGAACGTGGAAAAAGCCATGCAACATAAAATCTTCGAAAGTGAAGAGATCCGAAATATCTACACTGCCCTAGGGGTTACGATCGGTACTGTTGAAGACAGCAAGGCTCTAAACCTTGAAAAGCTTAGATATGGCAAGGTGATCATCATGACCGATGCCGACGTCGATGGTAGTCACATCGCTACACTTATTTTGACCTTCTTCTTCAGATATATGAAAGAACTGATCGAGATGGGTCACGTGTTTATCGCGACTCCTCCATTGTATCTGATCAAAAAAGGAAAACAAGAACGCTATGTATGGACTGAAGCTGAAAGAAAAGCTACAACAGACGAGTTTACCAATAATGGAATGAATGAAGCCGGATTACACATCCAACGTTACAAAGGTTTGGGTGAAATGAACGCGCAACAGTTGTGGACAACAACTATGGATCCTCAATTCAGAACTTTAAGACAGGTAACTATTGATAACTTGCTTGAGGCAGACCGCGTATTCTCCATGTTGATGGGTGATGAAGTGCCTCCTCGTAGAGAGTTCATTGAACAAAATGCACATTACGCAAAAATTGATACTTAATAGATCGTTAATATATTTACAATATGGAAGATTCTCAAGACCTAATCACTGAAAATGATTTCAGTACTTTAAATCCACCTGTTGAACAAACAATTATTGAAAATCAAGAAACTACTCCTTCAGAACCCATTATCGTTCTGAAAGATGTTGATGTATATCAGAAAAAATACTTGATTTTACCTAAAGTGAGCTTGTCCATTAACAAAGGAGAATTGGTTTACCTGATCGGAAAATCCGGTACAGGCAAGTCTTCCATTTTGAAACTCTTGATTGCTGACGAGAAAGCCAATGGCACTGAAGCCATGATTGCCGGTTACAATCTCAAAACCATTAAGGCTAAACAGATCCCATATTTGAGAAGAAAAATGGGATTAGTCTTTCAGGATTATCAACTGTTAGCTGATAGAACGGTGGTAGATAACCTCATGTTGATGTTAAAAGCTTCCGGATGGAAAAATAAAAACGAGATGCTTCAAAGGGCTGAGGATGTTTTGGAAATGGTTGGCTTGTCAACGAAAGATTTCAAATACCCACACCAACTTTCCGGGGGCGAACAACAACGGGTTTGTATTGCACGCGCCTTGTTGAACAATCCTGAAGTGATTCTGGCTGATGAACCTACCGGAAACCTTGACCCGATCACCTCTCAGGAGATCTTTAAACTATTTATGGATATCAATAAGAAAGGAACCACGGTGCTCATTGCCACTCATGACTTCATGATGATTAATGAGTTCCCATCACGAACCATTTTAATCGAAAATGTTTCACTTATCGATTCCATGTTTTAAATCGATTAAATTAAAAAACTAAAAAATCTCCATCATTGATAACAACTATAGTGATGGAGATTTTTTCAATACTGAAAATCTTATATTTGATTATATTTTTATTATATTTGCAACACTAAAAAAATTAAAAAATGAAAAATGTATTAGTAATTGGTGCAAGCGGACAAATTGGTACAGAATTGGTTCCTACTCTTCGAAAAATCTACGGAAGTGAACATATTGTTGCTTCTGATCTTCATTTCCCCCTGAAAGGTGAACTGTCGGAAGGTGGACCATCTTGTAAAATTGATGCAACTAATATCAATGATATCGCTGAAACTGTTAAAAAATACAAAATTGATACTATTTATAACTTAGCCGCAATCCTTTCTGCTACCGCTGAAGCTAACCCTATGTTAGGTTGGAATATCGGAATGGGTGCGCTTCTTAACTGTCTTGAAGTGGCTCGCGAATACAAAACAGCCCTTTTTACCCCTAGCTCTATCGGCGCCTTCGGACCTGAAACTCCTGCCGACAAAACCCCTCAGGATACCATTCA